>C687J29651_10001250_pt1 | contig 10833 bp, 10 predicted proteins | sample RifCSP13_1_FD_29651 | JGI IMG/M metagenome (IMG submission 29651) | reverse complement strand
CCGGTTCAGGCTGGGCAGGTATTTGGGATGCGTCCTGGGCTTCAGGGGTTGGCTGTTCTGATTGGTTATCAGCATTGATCTGGTTCATGGCTTACGCTTCCTGTATTATTCAGGCATACGGATTTCGGACGGAGGAGCTCTAAATCATTTGCCGATCTAACAGAATTAATTGTACACCCCAACCGCCATAATCTAGAAGCCTGAGCGGGTGTAAACAGGCTGCTGCCGAGGGCGGAATCATCGCTCAGGCGATAATTGGTACCATAAAGACAGGCAAGTTGGTATCCTCAACTACCTGTAACGCCACACTGCCGGTCATCAACAAGTTCAGCCCGCCACGCCCTTGGGAGGTCAACATAATCCGCAATTCCATTCAAATACTCATACATTTTGACAGCGGCAGCCAGCGCAAGTAGGTCAGCCTGGAGAAAAAAACCCTCTCCGTATTGGGGAGAGGGATTGATCTGAAGGTGGTGGGCGAAACAGGACTCGAACGTCTTTCGTTCGCCGAACCTGCGACCTCCTCTGTTTTTTATAGAGAGGTGGGCGGAACAGGACTCGAGCGCTCTTTACTCGCCGAACCTGCGACCTCCTCTGTTTATTATAGAGAGGTGGGCGGAACAGGACTCGAACCTGCGACCTCCTCTGTGTAAGAGAGGCGCTCTAACCAACTGAGCTATCCGCCCGTGGGCTCGATTATACCGTGAACTATTTTATTTTTGAAAATTGATCATCGGAAGAATATGCCATATAATCATGATGAGATGAACAGTTCAAGGAGAAAATCATGAAAAAAGCGCTCGTTTGTGGAGCAGGTGGTTTCATCGGAGGCCATCTCGTTAAAAGGTTAAAAAGCGAAGGTTATTGGGTGCGGGGGGTTGACATCAAGCAGCATGAGTTCGCGCCGACAGCCGCGGATGAGTTCTTGCTTCTGGACCTAAGAGAACCCGAGAACTGCCGGGCCGCCCTTTCGCTTGGAGCAGGGACCTTCGATGAGGTTTACCAGCTGGCGGCAGACATGGGGGGGATGGGCTTCATTCATTCTGCCGAGTGCGAAATTATGCACAACAGCGCCTTAATCAATATCCACATGACACACACTGCCGCTCAATCAGGGGTAGGCCGTTACTTCTTTTCTTCTTCGGCGTGTGTCTACCGGGACATGCAGCCGGGCGAACCGGAATTAACCGAAGACGAGGCCATCCCCGCCCATCCCGATAACGAATATGGCTGGGAAAAGCTGTATGCGGAGCGCGTCGCTATGGCCTATGACCGCAACCGGGGTATGAAGGTACGCATCGCTCGCTTCCAGAACTGCTATGGCCCGGAAGGTACCTGGACTGGAGGGCGAGAGAAGGCGCCCGCAGCGCTATGCCGCAAAGTCGCCGAGGCGAGTGACGGTGGTGCGATCGAGGTGTGGGGGGATGGGTCAGCCGTTCGTTCGTATACCTATATCAGCGATATGGTAGACGGCATCCGGCTGCTCATGCAGTCAGATATCGAAAGCCCGGTGAACATTGGCTGTCCCCAATACGTCTCCGTGGATGAGCTGGCGGGGACCGTGATCGAGATGTCTGGGAAGGACCTCCACATCAGGCATGTAGATGGGCCGGTGGGCGTTCAATCGCGTAACTTCAGCAATGGGCGCATCGAATCGCTGGGTTGGCGCTCCAAGGTTCACCTGAAAGAGGGTATTTCATACACGTACCCGTGGATTGAAGCGCAGGTCAAAGCGCAGCTGGCGCACCAGGAGGAGAGATGAATCCCATAGAACCCAGCTTGAGCAACGAGGCCGTGCGTGCCAAGACCGGCAAGGATTGGGGGGAATGGTTTGCCATCCTGGACGCCGCCGGGGCGCAGCAGATGACCCATAAGCAGATCGTCGCCTTCCTGGTCAAAGAACACCAGGTTAGTCCCTGGTGGCAGCAAATGGTCACCGTGACTTACGAACAGGCACGCGGGCTGCGCGACAAGCACGAGATGCCATCCGGTTACCAGATCAGCCGCTCGAAAACCTTCACAGTAGCGGTCGAGGAGGTTTACGCAGCCTGGGAAGACAGGCAGCAGCGGGCGCGCTGGTTGCCTGATCCGGATTTCACCATTCGCAAAGCGAGGACCTTGAGAAGTTTACGCATCACCTGGGTCGACGGCATGACAAACCTGGACGTGGATTTCTACAAGAAAGGCCCAGAAAAATGCCAGGTGACCGTGCAGCACGACCGGCTGTCCAACGCCGAACAAGCCGAGCAGATGAAAGCTTATTGGGGTGAAGCGTTGAACCGGCTAAACGAGTGGCTGAAGCATTGATCGATGAGTGTGGATAGTGGCCCTCACCCGCAATTTAATTTGCTACTCTCACCTAATTGTGATAAACTAATAGTACCACAATCGCTGAATTTTCCTTCCATCCTGCAAAATGGATAGCATCAAGGAGCAGACTATGTCTTACGAGGATCGCATCCGGCAGGCCCGGCTGGGAATGTCCAAAAGTTTTGCCAAGCTGGCAGACTTTCTGCTCGACTCCTACATCGAGTCGGCTTTTATGACCGCCAGCGAACTGGCTCATACCCTCGATCTGGATGCCGCCACCGTCGTGCGCTTCGCCCAAACCCTGGGCTATTCCGGTTTCCCGGTTATGCAGCGTGAGATCAGGCAACGCGTCCTGGGCGACCTGCTGGTGCGCCCTGAGCAAGCCAAGGTCGCCGAATCGGTCCCGGGAGTGGTGGCTAAAGCCATGGCGGAGCTCTCCCTGGCCCTGGAACAAACACGCCTCTCCCTCGACACCGACGCTATTGCGGAGCTGGTCGAAAAGATCGGCGAGGCGCGGCGGATCGTCGTCCTGGCCGAGAATCCCGCTCAGGCTGCCGCGTATAACCTGGTGCACTTCCTTGAACAAGGCGGCTTTCCGATTTACATCGCCCGACCCGGTGTGGCGGATCTGGCGCGTACTGTGCACACTTCCACTCCGCAGGACCTGCTGCTCGCCCTGGAAGTCTCCGGACAAGCCGCCTACATCGCCGGTGCCCTGGAGGAAGCCCGCCAGAAAGGCCTCCCCACCGCCGCAATATTAGGATCTGCTTCCCTGGCTTCAGCTCGCGCCGCCGATGTTGTCCTGGCTGCGCGTGCCCATCCCTCCCTGGGTGTTGGGATCATCTCCATCGAAGCCATCATCTATGCTTTATGCCAGGCCTTGCGCTGGCGTTTTGCCGAGCGCTTTGCCGGCGCAGAGCAAGCCATCGCCGAACTTTCCGCCCGCATCCAGCGCTTCAACGATTAACCTTCCCTTCTCCCTACCGGAGGCAGCTATGCGTTTCATCCGCTACCAACCCCCGTCTGGAGCGCCTGGTTTTGGCTGGGTGCTTGAGGAGCGGGTCGGTCCACTGGAAGGCTCGCCGTTCGCAGAATTCCGCCGAGGCGAAGCCCTGCATACCCTGGACGATGTACGCCTTTTAGCGCCTATCCAACCCAGCAAGATTTTATGCGTCGGGCGCAACTACGTCGCCCACGCCAAAGAACATGCCGCGGAAGTCCCTGAAGTGCCGCTGCTCTTCCTCAAGCCACCTTCGGCTGTGATCGGCCCCGGCGATCCAATCCTGCTCCCTCCGCAATCCCAACAGGTCGAGCACGAAGCCGAGCTGGCCGTTGTGATCAGCCGGCGCGGGCGCTGGATCTCTCCTGAGGAGGCTCCCAACTATATTCTGGGCTATACTATCGCCAATGACGTCACCGCACGTGACCTGCAATTCCGCGATGGACAGTGGACGCGCGGAAAAGGTTTCGATACGTTTTGCCCGCTCGGGCCGTGGATCGAGACGGATTTCGACCCGGCAGATGCAGTGATCACCTGCCATGTCAACGGGGAGATGCGACAGATGGCTTCAACCCGGGATATGGTGTTCAGTGTGCGCCATCTGATCGCCTTTGCCTCTTCGGTGATGACCCTCGAACCCGGCGATCTGCTGTTGACCGGCACACCGGCGGGTGTGGGGCCTCTTCAAGCTGGGGACCTTGTCGAAGTGACGATTGAGGGGTTGGGGACATTGCGCAACCCAGTATCATCCGAACCCGCCCACTGATTACACACGCCAGCCGGCGCGCCCACCCACGGTGAAGGAAGCCAGATGACCTGTGCTATAATCCCCTCGAGTTAGCGCCAGAGCATACCGGTATGGATTCTCTTCAACTAGACATCCGCTCCGCGGTTCAAGTCTCCATCGCGCTCGCCGTGATCGGCATCCTGTTAAGCCTCTGGATCGGCTTCCGCTCGATTCGCAGAGCGCGCAGCCTCCGTTTTTTTCGTATGCGCCGCGATCGAATGGTGCGCGGCTGGCGGTTGATCTTCTTCGCAGTCGTTTTAGTTTTCGTGACCATCTTCCTGCGTATGTACGCTGAACCGATCGCCTACCGCTTCTTCCCCCCCACGCCGACCGCCACCCAGACCTCCACCATCACCCTGACCCCGACCATCACGCTCACGCCGACCATCACGCTTACCCCGACCATCACGCTTACCCCGTCCGTCACCGATACGCCCACCATCACGCCTACTCCCCAGGTGCCTCTGGCGATCGAAAGCGTCTTCGAAAGCACGATCACCCCTAACCCCGAAGCGGTATTCAGCGATCTGATCTTTACCCAGGGGATTGACCCAGAAACTTACCAACCCCTCAATCCAGGCACAGTTTTCCAGAATCCAGCCGGCCATATCTATGCTCTGTTCAGCTACGACAAAATGGTGGATGGNTCCCAATGGACAGCGCTCTGGTATCGCCAGGGAGAGGTAGCACATTACGAAACCAAGCCGTGGGACGGAGGTTCAGGCGGTTTCGGCTATACAGATTGGGAGCCCGATCCTTCCGAGTGGCTCCCCGGTGAATATGAGGTGCAGATCTTTATCGGCCAAATCTGGAAAGTATCCGGACGCTTCAGCGTGGAGGGCGAAGCGCCGACGCCGCGGCCCAGCGCCACGCCGACGCGCACTCCCCCTCCCACCCAGACACCCCTACCCACTCGCACACCCACACCGACCCGCACAGCTACTCCCACCCGCACGCTAACCCCCACCCCGTCGCTTACGCCGACCTTCGGGCCGTCGCCCACACCTACACCAGCCCCTCCCAGCCAGACACCTACCCCTACCCGCACTCTCGCCCCTACCAATACCCACTGGCCGACTGCGACCCCTATTACAGTGACTCCCACGAAGACGCGCTGGCCGACCGCCATCCCAACCACACTCACCCCCACCATCACCCGGCATCCGACTTTTACCCCGACGCCATAGATCACCTGATCAACTTCCCGAAAGTTCAGAACTTTCGGGAAGTTGTCGCTTAAAGCTTTCGGGAAGATGGCCTCACCAGGGCGCGGGCGATCTCGCCAGCCACCCTGGCGTTGTTGCGCAGCAACCCCAGGTTGGCGCGCAGGCTGGCCCCGCCGGTCAACTCGCTGACGCGCCGCAGTAAATACGGTGTGACTTGCTGGCCGCGGAGGCGCTGATCACGCACCTCCTTCAGGGCCTGGCGGATGGCCTCGCGAACGTCCTCATCCGATATGGCCACCTCAGGCGGCGGAGGAACGGTCACCAAGACCGCACTACGCACGCCCATCTCCCAGTGAATCCGCGCCAGAGCGGCCACCTCTTCTGCCGTATCGGCGCGGGCGCTGGTCGGCAATCTACTGCTTGTCGTGTAAAAAGCCGGAAAATCATCGCCCTGGTAGCCCACCACAGGTACCCCGTGCGTCTCGAGGTACTCCAGGGTGGCGGGAAGGTCGAGGATAGCCTTAGCCCCGGCGCACACCACGATCAAGGGTGTGCGGGCCAGCTGCGGCAGGTCGGCGGAAATATCGCTGGGGGGGTGGTGGTGGACCCCTCCGATCCCGCCTGTGGCTAATACCTGGATGCCTGCCGCGTGGGCGACAAAGAGCGTGCCTGCCACGGTCGTACCCCCGCTCTCCTTTTCTACCAGCAGCCGGGCGAAGTCACGCGGGCTGGCCTTGTGTAGATTCTTCCCGACCGCCAGGCGCTCGAGCTGCTCTTGATTCAAGCCCACCAGGATCAAGCCGTCCAACACAGCGGTCGTTGCCGGGATAGCGCCCTGCCGGCGCACCTCGCTTTCCATGTCCTGCGCCAGGCGGATGTTTTCCGGGTAGGGCAACCCATGCGTGATCACGGTCGACTCCAGGGCTACGATGGGCATTCCCCCNNCGCGCGCCTGAGCCACCTCCGGTGACAGGCGATAATAGGGAGGCAAATGGGTATTCATATTATTTATTCCTGCAGGTGAAAGGATGGCTGGCCGCTGGCGGCTGATCGCTCAAACTACCAGCTGATCGTACAACATCTCCAGCGACAGGTTCGGGATGACCGTCCCTGGCTGGCGCAGCGTCAAGGAGGCCGCCGTAACCCCCAGCCGCACGGCGTCATCCAGCGGCATATCGTTGAGCAAGGCGAAGATCACCGTGGCAGTCAAGGCGTCTCCGGCGCCGGTCGGATCGATGATCTTGGTCAAACCNGCCGAGATATGGCCNCTGGTTTGCGAGGTGGCATAGACCACGCCAAATTCGGCCAGGGTGATCAGGGCGATTTCCACCCCCTGCGCCANCAGGCANTTCGCAGCATCCAGGGCTTGCTGGCGGCGAGCAGCCTCGAAGGTCTTTTCGCAAAGGATAGCTGCCTCAGCGCTGTTGGGCGTCACCATCCAAAGACGGGACAAATGGGGGCGCAGCCGACCAGCCAGGCTGGTCGAGGTTGGGTCGGCGCAAACCGGCAGCTGAGATTTCCCGGCCAGCGAGANGACGGTGCGCAGTGNATTGGCGGGCAAGTTCGCGTCGACAAAAACCAATGAAGCTTCTCGGAAGAGAGCNGCNTGGCTTTTTAGATAATCCGGGGTAAGGGCGCTGGTGGCGTTCATATCATCCAGGGCGAACTCGAGCTGCCCGGCCGGGTTGATCACACCCANATAAGTGCCGGTAGGATGTTCGGACGTGCGCAGGGCTGCGCTGACATCCACGCCTGCCGAGGCTGCCTGTGCCAACAGGCGTTCGCCGAGCTGGTCGTCGCCTATGGCAGTGATCAGCTTGACTGACCGCCCTAAGCGCGCCAGGTTCTCAGCCACGTTGCGCGCTACACCACCGAAAGACGTGCGGATATTGGCCGGATTGGAGGTGCCAGCGCGCAGCTCGCCTGTTAGCCTGCCCACCAGGTCCACGCCAGCCCCGCCTATGACCAGGACAGGGGATTCAGGTGAAGGGGAGATAGCTGGGGTTTCCATCTTTGTATTAACTCACGAAGTGTAAATCATGGAAACCCGTAAAACGCGATGGCTTGTTGCACGGATTCGTTCATCTCTATTAAACGCTGCCCATACCAGTTCGCCTGTTCTTGATTGATGCGATTGATCTCACGAAGATTGGCAAAGATCTCTATCGATCGATTCCATTCTATGATCGCCCCTTCACGCTGGTCAGTCGTCTGAGGCTGCCACAGCACGCAACCGAGCATCCAATGGGCGATGGCCTGGTTGTGCCGGTGCGGGTGATATTCACTGATGGCCTGGCGCAATAATGGGGCTGCTTCCCAATAGTCATCCAATAGAAAAAAAGCCCGGGCGCATTTCAGGCGCGCTTCGGCTGGTTCCAACTCACGTTTAAGCGAGTCGCAGAATGCGATCAGATCCGGGATCCGCACCCGAAGGGTCTCCAAATCCCAGGCAACCAGGGCTTCATTTATTCGCGCCAAGAGCAGGCTTGAAGAATCGCTGAGGTAGCTATTCTTCTGATCGAATCTATTGAGCCAATAGAANGCGTCTTCTAGAGTGATCAAGACGATCTCTTTCGAGGTGGTTTAAGTTGAGATTTCGATCGCTCTGCTAAGCGGGGACTTGCCGGCGGGGCCTGGAGCTTCTCGGTCAGCGCCTCCAGGATTTGGGCGGTGCGCACCATGATGACATTGCGCAGATTCTGGCTTGGATCTCCCACTAACGGGATATCATTCAAAGCACTCAGGATGCTCATCAACATTTCAGCCTGCGCCTCGGCGCGTCCTCGTTCCTGGAGCGCCAAGCGTTGCGCGTCACCATACGCCCGTTCTACAGCAGCGCTGCCGGCCCATTTTGCGCCCCACTTTTCGGAACGCGGATCTTTGAACTTCTCTTCCTCTTCAGGTTTCGGTTCAGGGATATCAAAATGACCGATATCACACCAGAGCAGCTCGACGCCGAGATTTCTCAATCTCTCGCGGGTGCTCACTTGATTTAATAGTTCAGCGATGTCCAGGCGCGGATTCCCATCCTCGACAGATGGAGCAGTCAAATAGTCGATCCTGCGCTGGTTGATATGATCCGTGATAGTGCCCTGAACCGCCGATTGGACTGCAGTGTGCCAGGGTGCCAGCCCGGTGGTGCTAACGGCGCGGTTATAGGCCATGTCACGCACAGCTTCCACAGAAAACGGATACTGTAGGGTTGGTGTGCGCCGGGCGTAAACCCCTGGCGGCTGGCCAGTCCGCAGCCGGTAGCGAAAATGGATATCGCGCACCTCGATCGAGATGCCATCTTTGGTCGTGGCCGGCACTCTTTCAATGAATCCATGCTGGTCATCCAGGCTGGCCGTATCTTTAATCAGCTCCGACCGCGAAATGAAGTGGAGGCCGGCTGAGAGAACTCTAACCGGACCGGTTAAATTCTCAATTAAAGCTACGTTTCCTGGCTTGATGCGCAGGTAACCCGGTCCGCCGACCAACTCGAGCAAGTTGATCTCTCCAGCCTCGATCTTCTTCTTGCCTTCCGAGATCGTCAGAATTGGATAGCCTACCCCAATAAAAGTGGCCAATATGTACCGCAGTGCGAGGCGGAAGCGAGGCAGCTGGTAAGTGTCCTGCACATAACGCGCCCCTAAGAGCAGCGCACCGATGAAGGCAGCCAGGGGTAAGTAAAGGTAGCGCAAGAAACGGCCTGAAAAAAGCAGCGCAGATAAACGCAACAAAACAGGAGGGACCACCTGGAGCAGGGGAAAGTGCGCCACCCAGCCTTCTGTGACTGCGACGACATCGATTTGCTCAAAAGCTATACGGCCCAACAGCATGAAGAACATCGTGACCAGGAAGATCAGCAACAGGCGCAAGTAACCTGAGTTGCGGCCGCCATAAAACAAATTATAGAGCAGGCTCCGGATCCGGATCATGGGGCACCACCTCCTGGCGGTTCACCCCCTTCTGGTAATAGCCAGTTTTTTAAGTTGCTTAACATGGAGATCGTTTCCGCAGGGAGCAGGGCGCGCGTGGTCGTATCGGCTGCAGCCGCTTCCAGAGCCTGGAAGACGCGCAGCGCCATGGCCTCGGTTGTGCGCGGTTCTGCACGGAATATCTCAGAGAGCGTTGTCAGCATAGTCTGCTGGGCCTGCACACGCGCCCGGTTGCGAATGCGCATGGCTTCTAAATCATAGCTGGCTTCGGTAATCCTGGCCTCTTTGTCCCATTTGGCGCGCCAAAAATCGTATCTGCTGTCTTGGACTGTTTTGCTCTCTGGTTTCAGTTCGGTGAATCCGGCGAAAATTACTTTTATACCGCGCGAGCGCAGCACTTTGGGAGCTAGCAAATTATGTACTTCAGAAAATAATAAACCATTCCACGCATCCCCTCTCTTAAGCAACTTACCATCCTCGCGTTTCACGCACTGGTAGGATAACACTCCCAGGTTGCGCACTTTGCGCAAGAAGTTCGTTCTTAAAGTTTGTAGCGGGTATTCTTCAGGGGTTGTCGGCCGGTAGAGGTTGTCATAGATTTCATGCATTAACAAATTACGGAAAACATCAGCTGCAGCGTGGGCGGTCAACTCCGTCCAATCGCCAAACTTGCCTTCGACGGCGTCTTGCGCCTGGGAAGTAACAGCAGCAAAGGCCCGCGCAGGGTCAAAGGGATAAGGGGCAGGCGATGGTGGTATGTGTATATTTGAATGGTCCTGGCCATTCACGTCCAAGGGATTGGCCTGGATGTAGTTATGGATTTCTAACTTATCCTCGGCGTCAAGTTCATCGGTCAGCTCCTTAATTTTTTTGGCGCCCACAGGACCTTCGAGGTAAATCACGCGTATGTTTTCAGCAGCGATTCCATTTTCATAAGTTACCTGCAATACGGTCGGAGCTTCGCTGATGGAAAAGAGGTTATAGACATTGGTTGTCACCTCGATCGCGTCGCGGGTATAACCTTGGACACTCGGCCGCGCCCGGATCTGCCGCCGCAGATCTGCCACATAGCGAACGCGTTCATTAAACTCGAGATAACCTGAAAAACCACGGATTTGGGTGAACACCAATCCCGGACCAACCACGCGCAAGTCCGCAGCCGGCGCAGGCGAACCAAAGAATAGTTTGATCAAGGAGGAAAGCGGACGGAGCACCATTCGCAAATAGAGCGGATATCGTCGGCGGCGCCTTTCCAGCACGACCGCGCTGCTCGAGTCGACCAAGATCACGCTCGGGCCTGAACGTCGCGCATCCTCTACTTGAGCAGAATCTTTGACCGAGGAGCCAGACTGCACCCTACCTTCTTTGATCACCGCTCCAGGTCCTAATATCCCCGACCCATAAGCAAAGAGACGACTTATCGCTTCGCTTCGTTCGGATATTGTTTTCACCGGTAGAACAAACTGCGCCGTGAAGGCCACCCATAAGAATAAAACGAAGAAGAAAAGGATCAGATCAAAGGATATTGCCAGGTACGTGTTCCAGAGCTTTGCTGGCACACGGTCTCCCTCGCCTGTTACAATCGCCCATAGAACAGATGGCATCTCCCGCAGCGCTCGCCAGACCGAATAGAACCCCGGGGAGCTATAC
>C687J29651_10001243_pt1 | contig 10860 bp, 9 predicted proteins | sample RifCSP13_1_FD_29651 | JGI IMG/M metagenome (IMG submission 29651) | reverse complement strand
CTCCGCGCGGCCCCGCGTCGGCCGGATCGTCTCCTGCCGCAGGATCTCCTCCGCCTCCTCCTTGAACGCGGAATCGCGGAGCTTCTCGAGGACGCCCTTCAGGGACAGCGTGGACGGGTACACGGTGTTGTCCGTCCGCGGGTACGAGATGTAGCCGGAGGTGTACAGGTCCTCCGCGATCCGCATTGCGTACGCGGCCCCGAGCCCCATGCGGTTCGCCTCCGCGACGAACATCGTCGTGTTGAACGGCGGCGGCCCGCGCTCCGTCTTCTCGTTCCTCAGATACTCCGCGACGAGCCCGCCCTTCGCCTTCCGCGCGGTCGCGAGGACGGCCTCCGCCTCCCGCTTCTCCCAGAACTGGCCCTTCTCGTGGTTGGCGGTGAACGTGACCCCGCCCTTCTCGAACGTCGCGCGGACGGTCCAGTACGGCTTCGGCACGAACTCCTCGATCGCCCGCTCCCGGACCACGAGGAGGGCGAGCGCGGGAGTCTGCACGCGCCCAACGGACAGGAAGTCCTTCCCGACCTGCTTTGCGGCGATCGAGACGAACCGCGTGAGGACGGCGCCCCACGCGAGGTCGAGGATCTGCCGGGACTCCGCCGCCGCCGCGAGCCCGTGGTCCACCTCCGCGAGGTTCCGGAACGACTCCTCGATCTCCCACTTCGTGAGGGACGAGTAGCGTGCGCGCCGCACGCGGATGTCCGGCGCGACCGCCTGGATGATTCCGAGGGCCTCCACGCCGATCAGCTCGCCCTCCCGGTCGAAGTCCGTGGCGACGACCACCTCGTCGTGGCCCGGCGCGACCTCCCGGAGCGCCTGCTCCACGTTCGGGGCCGTGACGACCTTCATCGGCTCCGCCCACACGAGGCGCTTTAGCTCGACCTTCTCCCACTCGTTCAGCTCCGGCGGGTAGTCCAGGTTCAGGATGTGGCCGCGCAGCCCGATCACCGTGTAGTCGTCCCCGTCCCTGGGGAACGTGAACACGGGAACGCGGTGCGGGTACGTCCGCTTCATCTGCCCGTCCGAGAGGATCGTCGCGATGCGCGCCGCCGTGTTGTTCTTCTCCGCTACGATCAGCTTGCGCATGGGCGGTGGCCCCGCTCACACGGGAGGGCTCTATTTAATGGTTTGGCGGCGATTTTTGCGGCAACGCGCGCGTGCGCGTGCGCGCGCGAGACGCGGCCAATCTTCTCTTGAGATTACGGACGTATCAGCGGCGCGACTCGACCCGGAACGTTGATAAGCGACAGGCAAATCGCCCGCGGGATGAGCGCTCCTCCGCCCCCCTCGTCCATCCCTGCGCCCGCTGGCCCTCAACAGTTTCCGTGCAAGAATTGCGGCGCGCGGCTCGAGTTCGCTCCCGGGTCCACGTCCCTCAAGTGCCCGTACTGCGGGACGGAGAACGCAATCCAGGTCGAGGCGAAGCCGATCGTCGAGCACGCAATCGACGAGCTCCAGATGGTGCCGAAGACGACCGCCACCGGCTTCGGCACGGAGACGAGGAGCTTCAAGTGCAAGAACTGCACCGCCACGTCGACAATCTCGGGGAACGTGCGCGCGACGCGCTGCCCGTTCTGCGGTTCCGACGTCGTGTTCGAGCAAGCCTCGAACCCGAACATGGTCCGCCCGGAGTCCGTCCTCCCGTTCCAGATGAACGCGGACGCTGCCACGAACAAGTTCCGCCAATGGCTCCGCACCCGGTGGCTCGCGCCGGGCGCGCTGAAGAAGATGGCGCAGCTCGCGAAGATCGATGGCATGTACGCCCCGTTCTTCACGTACGACGCGCAGGCGGATTCGGACTGGGCGGGCGAGGCCGGTCACTACTACTACACGACCGTCCGGCGCGGGAACCAGACGGTCCAGCAGCGCAATGTGCGCTGGGAGCACCGGTCCGGGCACCATGCACAGTTCTACGACGACGTGCTGATCTGCGCGTCCACCGGATTGCCGGAGCGGATCGTGACGAAGGCGTACCCGTTCCACCTGAACGCGCTCGTCCCGTACAGTCCGCAGTTCCTCGCGGGGTTCGCCGCGGAGGAGTACTCCGTGGACCCGCGGCAGGGGTGGGAGAAGGCGAAGGGGCAGATCACGCAGAGTGAGCACCGAGAGTGCTCGAAGGCTCTCGACGGGGACACCCAACGCGGGCTCCGGGTGAACACCCGGCTGAGCCGGATCACGTGGAAGCACATGCTCCTCCCCCTGTACGTGGCGGCGTACATGTACGGGGCGAAGACGTACCGGTTCGTCGTCAACGGGCAGACGGGCGAGGTCCAGGGCGAAGCGCCGATCTCGTGGATCAAGGTCGCCGGGATCGTGGGCGTCGTGGCCGCCGTGGTTGCGGTCGCCACGAANCTGCTCGGCTACTGGTGAGCCCGGATCAGCTCCGGGATCTCCCGCGGGTACTTCGCGACCGGCACGCCGGCGTCCGCGAACGCCTTCTGCTTCGACTCCGCGGTGCCCATGCCCGCGGTGATGATCGCGCCCGCGTGGCCCATCCGTTTCCCCGGCGGCGCAGTCTGGCCGGCGACGTACGCGTAGACGGGCTTGTCCATCCCCTTCGCGTACCGCGCCGCCTCTTCCTCGGCGGTCCCGCCGATCTCTCCGACGAGGACGACGCCCTTCGTCTTCTGATCGCGTTCGAACCAGGCGAGCGCCTCGACCATGCTCGTCCCGTTGATCGGATCGCCGCCAATCCCGACGCACGTCGTCTGCCCGAGGCCCGCCTTCGTCATCGCGTCCACGATCTCGTACGTGAGTGTCCCGCTTCGCGAGATCACGCCGTACGGCCCCGGCGCGAAGATGTGGTTCGGCATGATGCCGGCCTTCGCGACGCCCGCGGTGCAGACGCCGGGGCAATTCGGCCCGATCACCGTGACGCCCTTTGAGCGCGCGTACGGCATGAGGTCCAAGGCGTCGTGGATGGGGATGCGTTCCGTGATGATGACGAGGACGCCCACGCCCGCCTCGATCGCCTCGATCGCGGCGTCCTTCGCGTATGGGGCGGGCACGAAGATGATCGACGCGTTCGCCCCTTTGGCGGTGACGGCCTCTTCGCAGGAGTCGAGCACGGGGACGCCGTGCACGTCCGTCCCGCCCTTCCCCGGCGTCACCCCCGCGACGACCTGCGTCCCGTACTCGAGCATCGCTTTCGTGTGGAACTGCCCTTGGTGCCCCGTGATCCCCTGGACCATGAGTCGCGTGTCCCGGTCGAGGAGGACCGCCATCACGCGCCCCCCCGCAGCTTCACCGCCAACTCCGCGCCCTCCTCCATCGACTCGACGGAGTGCATCCCCGCGTCCGCGAGGATCTCCTTCGCCCGCGCCTCGTTCACGCCCTTGATCCGCGCGACGACGGGGACCCGCGACCCGAATGCCTGGATTGCCTGCTCGACGCCGACCGCGACGGTGTCCGCCTTTGTGATGCCGCCAAAGATGTTGAGGAAGATCACGGACGGCTTCGCCTTGAGGAGGATTTCGAACGCCTGTTTCACTTTCTCGGGGTCGTCCGTCCCGCCGAGGTCGAGGAACGCGCCGCCCCGACCGCCCTTCAGGTTCAGCACGTCGAGGGTCGCCATCGTAAGGCCGGCGCCGTTCGCGATCACGCCGATGTCCCCGTCGAGCTGGATGAACGTGATCCCCTGGTCGTGGGCCTCCTCTTCGAGCGGGGTCCGGTCTTGGGGGAGTTCCGCATACTCCGGATGGCGGTACTCTGCGCTGTCGTCGACGACGAGCTTCGCGTCGCCCGCGACCACGCGCCCGTCCCTTAGCACCGCCAGAGGGTTGATCTCCACGAGCTCCGCGTCCTCGCCGCGGAAGAGGGCGTACATCTCCTTCGCGATGTTCGAGACTTGCGTCGCGACTTCCTTCTTGAGGCCGAGGCGCTTCGCCAGGTTGCGGAGCACGTAGGGCTGCAGGCCCACGAGGGGCGGGAGGTGGATCCGGATGATCTTCTCTTTCGGGACAGACTCGATGTCCATGCCGCCGGTCGCGCTCGCCATCAGGAGGGGCGCGCGGGCNGACCGGTCGATCGTGATGGAGAGGTACAGCTCCTGCGCGATGTCGAGCATCTCCTGCGCGTACACCTGCTTGACCGTGTACGGGCCGATTCGGATCCCGAGGATTGCTTTGGCGGCGGCGCGCGCCTCCTCGACGGTCTTCGCGAACCGGATGCCGCCGGCCTTCCCGCGGCCGCCGATGAGGACCTGTGCCTTCACCGCGCACGGAAGCGGCAGGTCGACGAGGTCGTCCGGCTTCGTCGCCAAGACTCCGCGGGGGACCGGGATGCCGTACTTCCGGAAGATCTCGTGGGCCTTGTATTCGTAGAACTTCATGGCGGTGATGGGCGAACGGGCTCCCGGATATAGCCCTTATCACATTCTCGCCCTAGTAGATCGGCGTGCCCGTCGTCGTCACGAGTTCCCGGAACGCCTTCATCAGCTGCTTCGTGACCTTCCCCGGCGCCCCGTCCCCGATCGTCCGCCCGTCGACCTCGACGACCGGCCCGATCTCCGCCGCGGTCCCCGTGATGAAGCACTCGTTCGACGACCACACGTCGTACAGCGTGAACGGCCGCTCGATTGCGCGGACCCCGACCTTCTCCGCGAGCTCGAGCACCGTCTCCCGCGTCACGCCGGGCAGGTTTGTCGATGCGTACGGCGTCATGACCGTGTGGTTCTGCACGATGAACACGTTGTCCGCGCTCGCCTCGCTCACGTACCCGTGGATGTCGAGCATGAGCGCCTCGTCCGCTCCGTGCTGGTTCGCCTCGATCCGCGCGAGGATGTTGTTCAGGTAGTTTAGGGACTTGATGCTCGGGCTCAGGGATTGCGGGGGCACGCGCCGGTACGAGGAGGTCACGAGCCGGAGCCCATTCTCGTATTTCTCCTTCGGGTACAGGGCGATCCCCGGGTTCGCGATCACGATCACGCTCGGACCGCGCGTGCACTTCCGCGGGTCGAGCCCCAGGTCCCCGGGCCCCCGCGTAACGATCGGGCGGATGTACCCGTCCACGACGCGGTTCCGCCGGCACGTCTCGAGGATCAGGTCGACCATCCCCTCCTGCGCGTGCGGGATCGCGAGGTCGATCGCCTTCGCGCTCTGGTACAGCCGCTCCACGTGGCGCTCGAGCTTGAACACCCGCTTGTTGTACGCCCGGATGCCCTCGAAAACGCCGTCCCCGTACAGGAGNCCATGGTCGAAGACGCCGATCTTCGCCTCGGATTGGGGCAAAAACTTCCCGTCGACGTAGACCACGGTTTCCATCGCTGGCCCCAACGTCCATGACATCACGGGTTCAGATTAAGGCTTTGTCTATACGGTGCGTTCACGTTCGAGGGGCGTCGGACACGAGGCGCGAGAGCCGCCTCCGACCGCCACTTGTTAGTCAGTCGCACGGGCGATAATCGGCCGGCAACCGTTAAGAGCAGGAGTCCCGGGTGCGCGGTCCGCCACGGCCTCGTGCCGTGGAGGGATGCGAGATGGTCGAAGCGAGCCGGGCGAATTCCGGGCCGGTGTCTGGTACGCAAGCAACTTCCCCAGGGAACCCAACACGGCCTCCCGCCTTCGCGGGCCGAGCCCGCCTCCTCGCCGCGTTGATCGGCATCCTGCTGACGACGGCCGCGCTCGGGTTGCTCGCCACGAACCAAGTCCCGTCGCCGACGAACCCGTCCTCGAACACGACGATCGTTGTCACGATCGCGGACATGGACGGCTGGGCGTTCCAGACGAGCGGGACCGCGAGTGCGGGGTTCGCTCCCGGGCCCGGGACGCCCCCGCTCGGGGTCGGCAGCCTCCACATGGCGGTAGGCGCGGACGGGGATTCCGGGGCGCAGCTCCGGAACGCGGACTTCGCCGGCACCGCGCTCGGCGACGTGACGACCCTCGCATACGACACGTACGTCTCCGCCTTCATGGGCTGCCAGGCGCCCTACCTGATCGTGAACGTGGACAACGACGAGGACGGCGCCTCGGACGACCTCCTGTTCTTCGAGCCGTGCTACCAGTCGGGCGCGTACTCCGGAGACCCGGTCCCAAACCAGTGCGGAGGCAATCCCGCGTGCGTGTCCCTGAACACGTGGCAGACCTGGGACGCCCTCGCCGGCGGCTGGTGGTCCCTGAACGCGGGGACGTTCGGACCCCCGCTCGTCACGTTCGCCAGCTACGTGGCGGCGAACCCCGACGCGACGATCGTGAGTTCGGGGAGCGGGCTCGGGGGCATCCGCATCGTGGCGGGGTTCGGGGCGGGCGCGTGGGACGACTTCGTCGGCGCGGCGGACGGGTTCGCGATCGGCCTCGGCTCCGACGCGACGACGTACGACTTCGAGCCGTCCCTCGAGCCCTGCGCGTTCGCGGCGGATCCCGCTGCGCTGAAGATCACGCTCCTCGCGGACTGCACGACGGACCACACGCTTTTCATCCCGGACGGATGGACCCTCGACGGCGCGAGATTCACGATCACGGGCGTCGACCCCGCGGGCGGCCACTTCCTCGGGGCGATCGTGATGAACGGCGGATCCGTCGCGCACATCCGGAACACCCTCGTGAGGGCCACGGGGCTGGCGGATGTATGCGACCCATCCGGACCCGCGGACACCCGTCTTCGCGGGATCCTGTTCAACGGCGCGGGCGGCTCGATCCTCCACAACACGGTGACGGACATCCATCAGGGGGCGAGCGGCTGCCAGGAGGGGAACGGGATCGAGGTCCGCAACCCCCCGTTCGATGGCTCCCATCCTGCCACGAAGTTCGTCGAGATCGCCCACAACACGGTCCTCGCATACCAGAAGACGGGCGTCCTGACGAACGGCGACGTGGCCGTCCACGTGCACCACAACCGGATCGGGGCGAGCGCGACCCAGGCGAACCTGGCGGCGAACTCGATCCAAGTGGGGTTCGGCGCGGTCGCCACGGTCGAACACAACCTCGTCGAGGGCAACCAGTGGCTCGGCGCCTCGGACTTCTCCGCCACGGCGATCCTCGTGTTCGACGCGGGACCGGCGGTCGTGCGGTGGAACAACATCGGCGGGAACGCGGACATCGGCATCGCGGTCTTCCTCGGCACCGCGGTCGCGGTCGACAACAATCGGGTGTTCGACGACGGCGCCGACGGCCCCCACGGGGATTTCGGAATCGTCGACGTGCTCGGCACGGACAATGCGTTCACGAACAACAAGGTCCGCGGGTTCGACGACCCGTTCTTCGGATTCGACCCGGGCACGAACAAGGTCATCCCGTAGGCGGTCTGCCCCTCACCGGAACGACTGTCCCGAGATCTGCTCGAACAGTCGGACGTACAGGTCGCTGACCTGGCGGAGGACGTCCGGCGGCAACGCGGGGATGTCCGGCTCCGCGAGTCCCTTCTCCCGCGCCTCCATGAGCCTTCCGTGGTATCCCGTCTGGCGGTAGTACTGGCGCACGAACTCCTTGCTCAGCTCGACCTGCCTCCCCTCCTCGTACGCCGCCAGGTCCCAGAAGCGGTCCTCGTCCGCGGTCCCGAACGTGTCCACGACGATGAGCTCGCGGTGCTCGTCGAACGCGAACTCCTTCTTCCCGTCCACGTGGAGGAGCCCGCGAGACCGAACGTCCCGGTTGATCCGCTCGTCGATCCGCAAGACGGACTCCATGAGTTCGTCGTATTCCTCCCGGGAGAGGCTCGAGATCCGGAGCGCCTCGTCAAGGCTGAGCTCCCGGTCCACCTGCTCGAGCTTCGTCGTCACCTCAAGGAACGGTTCCGGGAGAGGTTCCCCGTACCGGGGGACGTGCCCCTCCGGGAAGCCGACGTCCTCCGGGCGGACCTTCCCCTTCTGGAGCCGGTCGTTCAGGGAGCCCGCGACGTAGTACCGCGCGATCACCTCCAGCGGGATCAGGAAGTTCGTCGACGACGGCGTGATCTTCGCGTAGTCCGGGATCACCTCCACGCGCCGGACCCGCATCCGGTTCCCGCCGACGACGTCCAGGAAGTGCGTCCGGATCCCCGCGGACTCCGCGACCCGGAACCAGTGCGCGCTCGTCCGGCACAGGGTCTCCCCCTTGTGCGGCACGAGGCTCGGGATGACCTTGTCGAAGACGCTGATTTGGTCCGTGAAGACGAACTCGAGCTCCGTCGGGGAGACCTCGTAGACCTCCTTGACTTTGCCTTTCCGGAGGAAGCGCACCGGGCGGGGGAAGGCCGCGTCCCGTATAGCCGTTGTGTCGTCACCGCCAAATAGGCCCACGCTCATCCCCTGCGGGGGCGCCGAGGAGGGGCGCGGGGAGAAGTACCCAGGGACTCCGGCGGGGGAGGAGGTGACATCATGAAGCGAACAATTGCATTGTGCGCGCTCGTCCTCGTGATCACGGCCGCCGTGGCGGTCGTGACGGTCCAAGCCCCGGCGAGGGACCGCCGGGATTACACGACGATCCACAACTTCACCGTCGAGATTGATGGCGTGGTCGTCGGGGGGTTCCGAGAGGTGTCTGGCCTCCACGCCGAGACGGAGATCCTCGAGTACAAAGACGCGAACAACGAGACGAGGCGGCTCCCCGGCAGGACCGTGTACGGGCCGATCGTCCTGAAGTACGGCGCCGGGCAGAACCGGATGTTGTGGGACTGGTACCAGTCCACGGTCCGCGGACAGCCCGTTCCGAAGGACGGCGCCGTCATCCTCCTCGATGACCAGAGCCGGGAGATTGTGCGGTACAACTTCTATTCGGCGTTCCCGGTGAAGTGGACCGGTCCGACGCTCGACGCCTCGAGCGCGAAGGGTTTGGCCATCGAGACACTGGAACTCGTGGTGGAGCGGATCGACGTCAAGTGACCGCTCCCCACTTCCCCTTTTTCCGCCGTCGGATCAGGCGAAGACCTCGGCCTCCGTGTGGACGACGGCGCCGACCTCCGTGAGGCTGTACGGCTTGATGTGGCGGCTGTGCTTCACCCGGCGCATCTTCACGACCTGCACGGCGGGCTGCACCTCGCCGTTCGACCGCTCGACGAGCCGCAGGCTGATCACCCCGTCGCTCACGTACTCGACGAGGCCGTCCCGCGAGGACCGGGGGTTGTCGTCCTTCACCTCCGCGGTCATGATCGCGGTCGCCCCCGTCTTCCGGATCTGGTCGCACAGCGCGAACAGCCGCGTGCGCCGCTCGACCTCGTCCGGGAACATCATGTTGAGCAGGGAGACGGAGTCCAGCGCGATCCGCTGCGCGCCGAAGGACCTGATGAACTGCGGGAGGTCGGACTTCACGCGCGTCGCCGTCGCCTTCGCGTCCGCCGGTTCGAGCTTGATCAGGGATGCGGTCTTGTCCTCCACGTGCGAGCGGAGGTCCCACCCGTACCCGTCCGCCGTCTTGAGGATCGACTCGACGTCCTCCTCGAGCGTGATGAAGATCCCTTTTTCCCCGTTGATCAGCCCCTGCATGAGGAACTGGAGGGCGAACGTCGTCTTCCCGGTCCCGAAGGAGCCCAGCAGTGCGATCACGTGTCCCCGCGGGACCCCGCCGCCCAGCATTTCGTCCAGCCCGTCCACGCCCGTCGGCACGATGTCCATGTGTCTCACCCGATCCGGTCCATGTAGACGACCACGAGGCCCTGTCGGCTCGAGATCATGATCGGGAACCGCGCGATCTTCTCCATCGGGAGGTGCGGGAGCACGCTCGTGAACTTCTCCACGTACAGGTACCGCTGCCGCTTGCTGCTCCGCAGGTAGCGGGACCACTCGAACACGAGGCACCCGTCGACGGAGTCCACGATCATCCGCTCGACCCGCGGCTCCAGGATGTCCCGCGTCAGGAGCAGGTACACGATCCCGTCCCACTTCTTCGCGGCGCGCTGCAGTCCCTTGACGGTGGACACGACGTCGCGGACGTCGACGGAATCCGAATCGACGAAGTCGGAGAGGGAGTCGATCACGATCATCGCGTTCGGCCCGTTCTCGTCGAGGAACGCGACGAGCCCCTCCAGGACGTTCTCCTGGGGCGTCCCGATCGGCGTCACCGGGGGCTCCGTCCAGCTCGCGGGCACGACCGTGCGCCGGAAGTACGGGGCGCTGAAGTCCTTGAACATCGTGTTCCGCCGGAACGCGGAGTAGTAGTCCTCGTTCAGGCTTGCCGCGAACTCGCGGAGGACGACNTCGCGAGAGCGCGCGAACGTCACGTAGCAAATCTTCTCCGGGAGGATCGAGCCCTCGCATCCGGACCCGAGGTAGTACCNCCGCGAGCCCGGGTTCTCGCGGACGATGCTGAGCTTGGCGGCACTCGTGTACACGTACTCGCGGAGCCCCGCGCCCTCCTCGCCCATCAGGAGGACGGTCGAGCCCTGCGGGAATCCGCCGCCGACGATCGTGTCGAGGTCCGCGACCGCNGTCGGAATCCTCCGGATTGCCTCCGGCGTGGCGTCCCAGGGGAACGAGTCCTCGGGCTGAACCTCAGCGCCTCCCGTTAGAGCCATCCCACGCGCCGCATGCGGGTCGGGAGATAAAGAACTTTCTCCGGATGCGAATCGCATCCACGATGCCATGCGCGCGGGCAAACCTTCATCTCGGACGCAGCCATGGCCGGGTGCCGAGGAAGGTCCTCTGGCTTCTGAACCGCGCGTNGAACTCGCCCGCCTGACCCAGCANCGGGACGAGGACATCGATCTTGCACTCGCCGCGCTCCTGCTCGGCGCCCGCGCGTACTCGGACCTGGCGGTGGANCCNTACCTCGGGAAGCTCGACGGGATGGCCGCCGCGGTCCGCGAGCGCCTCGGCGCGGACCTCTCCCCGCGCCGCGCGGTCGAGGCGATCAACCGCGAGCTGTTCGAGGTCGAGGGGTTCCGCGGGAACGAGCGCGACTACTACGATCCGAGGAATTCGTACCTGAACGAGGTCCTCGACCGGAAGCTCGG
>C687J29651_10001229_pt1 | contig 10916 bp, 9 predicted proteins | sample RifCSP13_1_FD_29651 | JGI IMG/M metagenome (IMG submission 29651) | reverse complement strand
CAGCTGCTGGACAATGGCGAATCCGGAGGCGGTGAGCAATCCCAATACAATGATCACCAGAACCAGATAGATCAGATTGACAGACCAGCGCCAGTTTAAATTCGTAGCGCGGTTGATGCGCGCTGCCAGTGGGTGGAGCGCGTAGGCCAGGATGACGGCCAGGAGCAGGGGACCGATGATCGTGCGGAAATAAACCAGCAGCGCAGCGAAAATTGCGACGAAGGTCAATCCGATCACTAACTTGGTGGTCGACGACCAGCTTGGGGAAGGGGGTGAGAGATCAGCGTTCGACATCGATTTTCATAATATCACAAATGGTCTGATTCAATCGCCTGTGTTTTGAGACGGGAATTGAGTGTCCTCGGGTGGGAAAGGATCCAGGTCAAATAAATTGGCATAGATATAGCGCCCGATGACCCGCGCCGAGGCAATGGTGGGCGCGGCCAGGGGAATGCCCAAAACCCCAGCGGTCAACGCGCCAACCACAATCCCCAAAATGACAACCATCGGTTGCAGACGCACCCGGCGGCCGATGATGCGTGGGATCAAGTAGTTCAGGTCGAATTGCGTGAAAGCTGTGTGCAAGGCGATGATGAGCAACAGGAAGGCCCAATTGGGGAGGGGCAGCCAGGTGGAGCCAACGAAAATGGCGAGGATCGCTGCAATGGCCAACCAGATGGCGTGCCCAAGGCTGGGCAGGAACTCCAACAAACCTGCCAGGATGCCCATGGCCAGGGAAAAGGGGATGCCCAGGATAAAACCGGCAACGGTGAAAATCACGGCGACAACCAGGGCGAGCACCAACTGTCCGCGAAAGAAACTCCCCCAGATGAGGCTGATCTCATCCCGTAAACGGACGTAATCCTGGCGGTAATCCGGCGGTACCAGTCCTTCTACGCTCTTCCCTAAGGCGTCCCCATCTTTGATCAGGTAGAATGAAAACACCAGGATAAAGATCACCCAGATGAACGATGTGATCACGTCGACCAAGAAAAACAAGGTCTGTCCGATGAATGGTTCAGCCAATAAGCGGAAGGAATTGGAGACCTGGTCGACCAGTACACTCCCATCGATGGCCATTCCCATGAAGGTGAACTGCTGGTCAAGCAGTNCTTTTACCTGTCCCAGGATGAGTTGGATATCGAAGTTGAGATCGGCGTATTGCGTGGCGAGCAGCGGTGCGATCGACAANGGTACGATCGTTGCAATCAGTAACATGATCAGGTANGCCAGGGCAGTGGCCACCCCGCGTTTTACANGTAAGCGCTNTTGCAAGCGATTTACAACTGGCGATAAGATATATGCCAGGATGAAGGCCAGGATCAAGGGAGGGACGACGACGCTGAACCGAAAGAGCAGATAGATAAAAAGAGCCAGCACCAACAGGCTGACGACAAATCTGGTCTGCGTTGGCCAGCGCGGGCGAGGGGTAGTCATAGCCCCCCTGAGGCGAGGGAAACCCGACTCAGGCTAAGAAAAAAGACAGTACTACCAAGATCACAAGAAAGGATCCGGCCAGGAAGCCAATGCGCCGTAAGTCTTTGATCACAGGGGTGTAATTTGGATTAAAGTCATCCCGCGCTGTGCGGAATACGCTCCCAACAGCCGGCGCGCTGGTAACTTCGGGATAAGCTGTGTTGCGAATCTGGCGCTTGCGTTTCTTGCTCATAGAATATTCCTCTCTTAATTGCTTCCGCTTTGCAGGCGAGCGGATACCACGATGCGCTGGTTGTCAACCAGGTAAGGATAACACGAAATGAGGGTGACTGAAGGTAGAGAAGTTGATTCCATCACTTCCACNTGGGTCGGTTCGACCACCTTGCTGTCCGAGACGANATATGTGTAAGCTCTCTGGTTGGTGTACAAGATCACCTGGTCGCCGACCTTTAAGCGATCCAGGTCGCGAAAGAGTTCACCGAAAATGTCGTTATGCGCGGAAAGGACGATATTGCCCTGGTCACCAGGGTTTGCCGAGCCAACATGTTGGCCAACCCCCTTCTTCAATTGTTCCCACCCATCCCCCTGGACGATCGGCGCGTCTACGTCCAGGGCTGGGATCTGGATGCGCGTGGCATGCTCTGGCCCAGGCGTGGGGAGGGGGATGTTGGCTAGAGATTGCACCAGGGGACGGAGATGTTCAGGGATCTCGGCTTCGTTTGGTCTGGCACCCTCCGGCGAGGTGGGTGGCGTGTGGCCGGAAGGGAGGACGATGGCCACAAAGAGCGGTGTCGGGGTAAGGGTGGGTTGTTCCAGGGCGGCCACAACCTCCTGGTTTAATTCCCGGATAAGGTTGACTCCATTGAACAGCACGAACAGCAATCCAATCACAGCCAGGATTTCTACAAAGAGCAATAGCCTGTCCATGATACGTTTGCGCCGAGAGCGAGGCGCGGTCTCGACGGGCGCCTGTTCAGTTTCGGTTAATTCACCGGAGCGTAAGTCTCCTAAAGAGGAACCATCGATGTCGGGTGCNACCATGACCACCCGGCCAGTGCGGCGGAAACGTTCGAGGCGGTCCTCACGCGAGGCGCGCCGCTTCTCCACCAGCAACCGGCGCAGTTCTTCAACGGTAAAATCTTCGACAGAGACCTTTTTTCGCACGCCGGGGATTATACCTTATTTACCAAAGACTCCATCAACCCGGCCAGATGCGCGGCCAGGGTAGGACGGTCGAAGTGCTGCTCCAGGTACCGCCGCCCGCTGAGGCCCATGGCGCGCCTGCCCTCGGGATCAGCGGCCAATCGACGGATGGAGTGGGCCAGAGCGGCAGGATCTCCAGGAGGCACGCAGATACCGGCGGAAGCCTCTTCGACTACTTCCTGGATTACCCCCTCAATCGCCAGGATTATTGGCCGCCCGGCAGCCATATAGTCGAATACTTTGTTGGGATAAACGGTGGCGTACATCGGGATAGGCTTTAAGATGGCGATGCAGGCATCGGCAGCGGCCAGTGCCTGGGGCATTTCTCTCTTCGGAATGGGCGGGATGAAACGTACGTTGAGCAACTCCAGCTCGGCGGCGCGAGCCATCAGGGCTGGTTTATCTTTGCCATCTCCTAAAAATACGATGATGATGTGACTTCCATCCCGGAGCAGGTGAGCGGCATCGAGCACGACGCCCAGGTCATTGGATAAACCATGCGCCCCGGCATATAGTGCCACGAACGTCCCTTCCAAACCGTGCGCCCGGCGAAATGCAGAGCCGTCTGTTTGTGGATCGAACATGGCTATGTCAGACCCGTTAGGGACCAGCTCGATTAACCGCGCGCCGCGCGCCTGGACATGTGCGACGAAACCCGGCGAGTTGACAACCACCAAATCTGCATGGCGATACAAAAAACGTTCGAGCCATTCCGAGGCGCGGATCAGCAGCGGCTGGCGAAGAACACCCACTCCCACGGCGAATGCCGGCCACAAGTCGCGCACCTCGAAAAGAAAGGGAACGCGCCTCAGACGCGCCAACGCCCAAGCGGTCATTCCCTGGAAGATCGGCGGCGAGGTGCCCCACATCAGGTCGATCTTGCGCACACCCAGCCCAATCAGAAACGAAGAAGCCATGAAACTAAAGAAGCTGAATATTCGGTGAATGAAGCTGCGATGGAGGGCAGGATAAGTGTAAGCCCTGAGCACTTTCACCCCTGGGCCTCCGTCCTGTTCAGTGACCCAGGCTACGCGCCCACCATGCATAGTCCCGGTGAGGTAACTGACCGGGCTGGCAATGATGGTGACCTGATGGCTGCGAGAGGCAAGGTAGCGCGCCAATTCATGGTGACGGGTCCCGCCGGGTTCATCGAGGGCCGCGAAAGCCTGGTGGATCAGGAGGATGTGCATGGGAACGTCCACTCGGTTACAAACGAAAGGGGCAGCGGCGATTTTACCTCCAAAGAAAAAGAAAGCGCGGGGATTTTTTGTCCATATGTGGGGGAAAACCAGCCCCCGGTGGGTGAAATTGGATCCGTGCCAGATAATAGCTCCCCGGCGCGCACCAGGCTGTAGGATGAGTAGGAAAAGATGTCGTTTGAAGCGGAGCTTCGCCATTGTCCTTCAATCTTGACTAACATGCTGATCCATCCTGGCGGGGATTTTAAACGAATCTCGATTCTCGAATCTCGACTCTCTTCTTTAATCTCCCATGGCCAATCCGGAAGCAGCCAGTGGAGCCGGGCGCGGTGAGAGGGCTCGGTGGGGGATAAGGCTTGTTGAACCTTTGGCCTGGAATCTGAAACTGGCAGCAGGGTGTCTTCGATAATCCAACGCCCATCGGCAAAGGCAATCACTCTCCGTTGATGGATGATACCCAGGTGACGGTAACCATAGTGGCGGGCGACTAACTGCTCCAAGGAACCGTCCTGATCTCTTTGTTTGGGGATGAGCTCGGCTTGCGCCCAATCCAGCCAGAGGAAATAGCCAGCGCGGGTCATCTGGTCGCGCTCACCAACACTCACGGTATTGTGTACGCCTGTCCGGGCGAGGGCATTATCCCATGGTGAAGGTGCGTTATAAAGATAAGTACCCGGGTCTTGGGCGATATTCAAACCGCGCCACCACAAGTCCAGGTGCAACTGGTCAGCATGCCCCGGCCGGCTGGTAAAGCGCACGGCGCGCAGGTATGCCCAGGAAGAGTGACGCGGATTGCGAAGGACTGTTGATACCGAAGGGATGAGGGAAAGGGGATCAGGGGCATAGAGTCTTCCCTTATCGCTTATCGCTTGTCCCTTTTTCCCAAACCAAACCGCCATTTCATCCCACTGCCCTTCTGGAAAAGAGTGTTGTCCCAGGAAAGCGAGCGAAGCGGCTTGCAGCACAGGACGGTAATCCGCGAAGGGGTAAGTGGTCAAGGGCAGGATGTAGGCGCCGTCGTTCGGGCCTAGGTTCGGAACGTGACCGGAAACGGGATCGATCAGGTTCAACAGCCAATAGGTTGCCGCCGCCAGGCGCTGGCGGCTCGCAGCCGGGAATTCCTTGCTGATCCTATGTACCCACAGGGCGGCTTGCAGCATCAAGCGGTGGTAATTGGTGCTGTGCTGGACGTAGGCGCCGTCCGCAGAGATCTGGCTTTGCAGAGCATGATTAAACCAGCGCCAGCCTAACTCGCGCCAACGAGGAGAATCTGGATGATCCGGCAAAACCAATCCTGCCGTAATCAAGCCGGCAGCCTCCACCAGCAGGTGGTTGTTGTTTTGGGCGCGGGCATAGGCCAGGGTGGGCGGGATGCGGGTGGCATGGGCGGCAATTGCCGTGGAAAGTCGGGCGACTCTCTCGCCAGTGCTGTGCGATGATTTAGCGAACACTTGAAAGGCAAAGGACAGTGCGATCAGGCGCAGGGCAACTTCCTGGGCTGAGACCCAGTTTGGTCCCTTGTTGGGCGGGTTAGAATCGAGGAAGGTTTCGGTGTAATCCCAGAACGTCTCGGGATAGCGGTCATCGCCGCTCAAGTGATAGGCTCGTCCGAGGGTATAGGCCCATTCAAAGCGAGCTGGCTCCCAGATGAATTTGATGTCACTGGATTCCTTACGCCGCCGATTTGTTTCGTACTCCGTCCAATGTGCCCGTGGTTCCGGCACGGTCAGGTGCAGCGGGACAGGCTGCTCGCCAAACAAGCGCACCTGTCCAGCTACAATTTCGTCAGCCTCGGCGAACAAGATTGGGACCTGATCTCCCAATATCCATGCCAGATCCTCTGGTTCAGGAAGTTCGAACAACTGGCGGTTGATAGGTGTTGGTTGACTGCTGTCTTCCGGCGTTCGCCAGTGATAATATCCGCTGCGCAGTCCGAATTGATAGCAGGCGTAAAGGGCCAATTGCCTCGCACCAAGGTATCGCAAGGCTTTGAAGGCGAAATTAAAGCGTTGAAAATCAGGCACAAGTCAACACCGTCTCTCCAGTTCTCAATGCTTGTACGGCAGCGAATGTGGCGCGGGTAACACCCAAAAGGTGGGCATAGGGGATTGGAGCCGACCCGCCTTCGAGGATTGCGGTGACGAAGGTTTCCCACTCGGCGCGATGGCCTTTATCCTGCCGCAGACGGGAGCGCAATACTCTCCTGCGACCGTCCCGGAACATCTCTAAGGAACGATAATCTTCCAGGACTGCAACGCAACCGCTCGTGAAGACCTCGATGCGCTCTTTAGGGAAAGATTTATCGCCATTAGCCAGGTATGTAAGAACGCCCAACGAGCCATCTGGGAATGTGAAGGTGAGGACAGCGTTATCCTCCCGGTAGCGACCAGTGTCTGGGAGGGCCTGGGCCGTTACGGAGCTGGGCGGTTCTCCAACCAGGAAGGTCATAAAGTCGACGAAGTGACACCCCTCTCCGATGATCCGCCCACCTCCCTGCTGTGGGTCGTGCAGCCAGTGATTAAGGGGGAGATATCCAGCGTTGACGCGGTAATGCGCCACGAGAGGCTCCTGGCGCCCGTGTATGAACTCGTGTAAATGTAGAGCGAGGGGCGCAAAACGACGATTAAAACCGACCATGAGCTGGGGATAGCGGGGAAGTGAGCTGAGAGTTGCGAGTTGCGGGTTGTGGGTTGATACTCCTTCCGACTCTTGTCCCTTATCACCTATTCGACTTAGAGTGACAGAAATCTCTTTCAATTCCTCCTCATTGATCGCCAAAGGTTTTTCGCAGAAGACATGTTTGCCGGCTGCCAGGGCTGCCAGGACTTGCTGGGCATGCAAGTGGTGACGGGTGAGGATGGCAACGGTATTGATAGCTGGATCGTTCAGGACCTGGGATTCGTCGCCTGTGGCGTAACGGAAGCCGAAGCGGCCTGCAGCCGCCTGAGCGGTCAGGCCAGAGGCCGAGGCAATGCCGATCCGCTCGACATGTGGGATCTTGTGCAGGGCAGGTAATAGAACCGCAGAGGCAAAATTACCCGCGCCGAGAATACCCAGAGTTATGGTGGATGGAAGTTGCGGGGTAGGAATTGTGGGCTGATTCCCAAATTCGATGGTGTGTGGTTCGTCAGTAGGGATTGGTGTTTTGCCGCCTGACCTCGTCTCTACAGGGTAAGTGAGTAATACGCCCAGGAATGGTTCCTTTTGCTTGCCCGTGATCAGATTGTAAGCTGCCGGAGCTTGTTCGATCGGGAAGCGGTGGCTGATCAATGGGTGGACATCGACGCGCCCGGTCGCCAGCAGGTCAACAAAGGCTTCCAGATTGCGTCCCTCAGTCCAGCGTACATAACCGATCGGGTAATCGTGCCCGCTTTCTTCATAGGTAGGGTCGTACCGGCCTGGGCCATAAGAGCGAGAGTTAATGAAAGAAAGTTCTTTCTCAAAGTAGACCTTGCGAGGAAGTTTCAGGCCTACTGCTCCAACCGCGACGACGCACGCCCGGTCACGGGCGATGGACCCGGCCAGTTCCACCGGGTCATTAGAGGGGGTGTCGGCGCAGATCAGCACTGCGTCGCAGCCTTTGCCGTGTGAGAAACTCTGAGCAACCGTCTCGGCCTGGTCGCGCAAAGCTGCTGTACCAGCCCCCATCTTTTTGGCCAATTCGACGCGCGCGGGGTCCAAATCGATTCCCAGGACGTGACAACCCGCGGCTTGCGCAATGCCAACTGCTAACAATCCCAATAAGCCCGTTCCAATGACTGCAACGCGCTCGCCCAACCCGGTATCTGCCAGATGGAATCCATGCATGGCGATCGCTCCCAGGGTGGCAAAGGCGGCAGACTCGAAATCGACCTCATCTGGTATGGCTGCCAGCAGGTTGTGGGACACGATCGCAAACTCAGCATGGACAGCGAAACCTCCCCCAGCGCAGGCAACACGCTGACCGACACGCAAATCCCGAAAACCTTCACCAACCGCTATGATTGTGCCTGCTGAGGAGTACCCCAGAGGTAGGGGTTGGTCGAGGCGGTTGAAAGCAGCTTCGACGGTGGTCAGCAGCCCTTCGCGGCGGGCTTTATCTATGCCCTGGCGCAGCAGGTCTGGGCGAGAGCGAGCTTTCCCGACCAGAGATTTCGCAGCGAATTCGACGAGCATGCGCTCGGTACCCGCGGAAACGAGGGAGGCAGCGGTACGCACCAGGGCCGTCCCCGGGCGAGGTGTGGGAATGGGCACCTCAGCGACAATCGTCTCGCCAGTACGCAGGTTTTGGATAAGTTGCTTCATTCTTATAGTCGAATAGTCGGATAGTCTTGTCTTATATTCCAAAGTCGAGTTGTCGAATAGTCAAGCAGTCTTTTTGTCGAGTAGTGGTGATCAGTATACCCCAACTTTGTAAATTCGTTGAATCGATGAACCGCCGATCGGCTGATTCCTCAATGATATAATTTCGACAGCCACAACCTGAACCTGATCTAGACTTACCTCATTGGCAATCATCGAAACTCTTCTGAATAAGACAGAAATTCGTATTTCTTCGTGGCCTTTGGGGATCAATAAAGGAGTATGCCTTGGTAGACACTCGCGTTAGGAATTTTGCACGGATCCTGGTAGATCATTCCACTCACGTCGCTCCCGGTGATCGGGTGGCGATCACGGCTGCATTTGCCGCGGAACCCCTGGTGCGAGCTTTGTACGAACTGGTATTAGAAAGAGGAGGACACCCACATATACTGTTCGACCTGACTGGACAGGATGAAGCCCTGTTCGCTCATGCCAGCGATGAACAGCTGGATTACGTATCCCCTTTCTATAAGATGGCCTTCGAGGAATTCGGAGTATTGATCAAGATCCGCGCCGAGACCAACACGCGTGCCCTGAGCAGCGTAGACCCAGCCCGCCAGGCGCGCCGGCAGAAAGCACTCTCCACACTCTTACAAGCTCAAATGAGGAGGGGAGCCGATAAGTCACTACGTTGGATGAGCACCCTCTATCCGACCCAGGCGTATGCCATGGAAGCGGAAATGGGCTTCGAGGAGTATCAGGATTTCGTCTTCCGCGCGATGCACGCCGACGAAGGGACTCCTGACCCGGTCGCATATTGGCAGTCGATTGAACAAGAGCAAAAACGTATCGTGGAACGGATCGAAGGCCATGATTGGGTCGAGCTCCATGGCTCAAACGTCGACCTCTCGCTATCGATTAAGGGGCGCACCTTCTGTAATGCCAGCGGGCAGCATAACCTGCCCGATGGGGAGATCTACACCGGGCCGGTGGAGGATTCAGCCAATGGCTGGGTGCGCTATACATATCCCGCGGTTTACCAGGGACGGATCGTAGAAGGCATTGAGTTGACCTTCGAGGCTGGGAAGGTAGTTAAGGCTACTGCAACGAGGAACCAGGATTTCTTGCTCCAAATGTTAGACACGGACGCCGGGGCGCGCTACCTGGGGGAGTTCGCCATCGGCACCAATTTCGAGATCAACCGCTTCACCCGCAACATCCTCTTCGATGAGAAGATCGGTGGCTCCTTCCACATGGCCCTGGGGGCTGGCTACCCGGAGACTGGCAGTTTAAACAAGAGCATTATTCACTGGGATATGATCTGCGACTTGCGGCAAGACTCTGAGATCTGTGTGGATGGGGAATTAGTGTACCGGAATGGGGAGTTTGTATTCTGAAACGTGATGCGTGAAACGTGAAGTGTGATACGTAATGTGAAAAACGTGAAGCAAGAGATGGCGCTTCACGTTTTTTGTTGTCTTCTAAGGGTATTATTTCAGTTCAAAGATGACCAGAGTCAACTTTCCCGGCTGCACTTCCACCACGCGCTGCTGTAAATCTCCCTCATGGTAGAAGGATATCTGGTATTCTCCCGCCGGCAGGTCACCAGCGGCGAAGTTTTCTGCCCAGGGATCGAGCCCCATCAGGCTTTTTTCAGCATAGGTTTTCAGGTAAATCTGGTCTATCGCCGGCAGTCCAGGGCCAGCCAGGCGTTCGACCACGATATTTGAAATATCTAGCAGCTTGCCATGTGAGTCAATTACCCGCCCGGCTAACGCTCCCTGCAGCTGGCCGGTATCGTCTGACAGCGGTTCTAGCCAGAGTTCGGGATTGTGGGCAGCATCGGGGTGGTTTTCACCTAGTCGGACCTCAAACAGAAGGGTGCTCCCAGAAACGTCTCCGCTCATGCCGACCAATCCGATCTCATCGCCGGCCGTAACCGTATCGCCAACCTCCACCGAAATTTCGGAAAGATGAGCGTAAAGCGTGAAGAGAGGTTGGGAGAATCCGGACAGATCGTGCTTCAAGATGACCAGGTTGCCGTATAAGTTCAGGAACGGTCCATAAGGCCTCTGGCTATCGTCGCCGGCCACAACCACTTCGCCGTCAGCAGACGCCNGCACAGGTGTGCCGCTCGANTTGAGAAAATACACGCCGCGCAGTGCATCGCGAGTGGCCGATCGATAGCTGCCAAAGCGGTCAGTATACACGATGGTGTTGCGCCCGTCCGGGCTGATCGGTCGTTTGAGGAGGAAATATCCGTCGTTGACGCAGACTTCTTCAGCGCATGGCCCGGNTTCCGCCGGGGGAATCGTTGCATCTGGAGNGGGGGGCGCTTCTGGGGAGGTTTCTACTTCTTCAGAGGTAGGCGAGGGAATTTCAGGGACGGGTGTATCGGCGACCGGCATCTCCTCACTCGGTTCGACGGAAGGATTCGCTGGGAGAGGTTCTTCCGCCTCACCCGATAAGCGATTGAAAGTAGTGCAACTCAAGGATACGATGATTAGTAGGAGACCAATGAAATAAAGGTAGCGAAGAGATGGGGGTTTCATAATTCAAACCTTTCGCGTCTTTAGACTAAGGGTATTTTAACATATCCCACAGCCACTTGAAAACCACCCAAATTTCCTATTTAGATTGATTGAGGACGATCACGCCCGCCAGAAGCCCTGCCTGAGAGGGCGGATGTCCTCCGCGGTGATGAAGGCTTCGGAATCGACATCGTTGACCATGTTGCGTACCTGGTCGATGTTCTTCCTTCTGACACTGACAGCCAGCATGGTGACCATACCATCT
>C687J29651_10001220_pt1 | contig 10942 bp, 8 predicted proteins | sample RifCSP13_1_FD_29651 | JGI IMG/M metagenome (IMG submission 29651) | reverse complement strand
TGTCGGCGTCATAGCGGCTGATGCCTGTGATGTCAATCTCGTCTGATTCATAGAGCCCTATTCCAACGCCCGAGTACAACTGAACGACAACGTAAGACAGCGACGGCGCGCCCAGGTAAAAATCGGGGTTGGCCTCGTACACGATCAATTCAAAGCGTTTCCACTCGTGCAAACGAAACGGTCCCGTGCCATTGGGCTGGCGATACCATTCGGCGCCGCTTTCCACATTTTCCCTGTCAACGATGAATGCAGTGGGATAGGTGAGTTTGTAGAGGAAATATGGCTTGGGAGCGTCGATTGTTACCTGTACCGTGTGATCGTCAGGGGCAGTCAATCCTTCAATGTGCTCCGTTTGCCCGGAAGCCATTTCCTTTACACCCAGGATATCGCCCAGATAAGTGAGCACGGTATCAGATTCCAGCGCGGGGCTGGCCGCCCGTTCCCATGAATAGATCACATCCTGCGCGGTGACAGTGCGTCCGTTATGGAATTTGGCGTTTTGACGCAAATGGAATGTGTAGACTGTTCCATCCGGACTCACATCCCATTTTTCTGCGAGGTCTGGTGTGAGATTCAGATATGGATCAAACGAGACCAGGCCGCTGAAAAGAAGTTTGTCTCCAGATCCGTATGTCGTTGCGGGATCATAATCGCGCGGATTGGTGGACTCGCCTCCTTCCAGGACCAAAGCCTGATCCAGCGGAACATCAGTCTGCGAAGCTGACGCGGGGCGCGGCGCGGCTGCGCCGAGCGTGAATGCAAAGATCGAAATCAGAGATAGGATTCGTGCTCCCGAAAAGGCGTCGGGACGATGTGAGCGGAGGGAGAAGCCCGAAGTCGGAGCGCGCTCAGCGCGATNAGAGTGGTTATCCATTTTCCCCGCCTTTGCGGTTTTGACGGCTAANCACTATACCCAGTATAAGTACGCCGATCAGTAACAGCATGATGCAACACACACCCAGCAGGATGAGGGACAATGCGGGAGGCGGTCCTGTGCGTGCGGGTATTTCAGTCCCTGGTGTGCTGTCAAAGGATGAAGTAGGTATTGCAGTTGGAGTGGATTGCTGTGCCATCGGCGCACCTGAAACGGGAACGATTGTGGGGACAAAGGTCGGGGTTGGCTGGTCGCTTGTGCGGTAACAGAGCGCGGCTGCGCGCCGACTGCCTGTCTCCATGCAACTTCAAGCCCCTCGATGTCAAATCCGTATGTTTGTATGAGCGCGTCGTCAATCGTCATTCCATCCGTTAACGCCAGGAGCAGGGCAGTCATCTCCTCCTGCCCGTAGGTCTCGATCAGGAACCGGGTGATGCTATACGACTGGCTGTAGGACAAATAGGCCTTATCTGAAACTTCAGAGAAGCTCCCGCTCAACGAACGGACCGTGAGCAGGCTGTCATCGCGGATCGCGTCTTCAAGCTGTTTTTGCGACTGAGCATCGAGTTCGCCCTCGCTGTAAACCGCAAGACCTTCGTTCAGCCAGGTGGGTACATCCCCAAGACATGAAAACGTAAGATGACCGACCAGCACATGCGTGAGTTCATGGACGATGGCAGCGCGTCCCCAATCGAGATCAGATTGCGAGATGCCCAGAATGACAATATCCTGGTCGGGGAAAGCCTGCCCGCCTGTCCATGAAGGTTCGTAGAGGATGGCTTCCCTTAAGTCATCGGTGTCTGCATAGATGTAAATATCTATGGGTTCATCGGCTTTGAGGCCTGATTGCGTTTCATTGAATTGGAGACCGTTGTAAGCGGCTTTTGCCAGATCAATGGCGAAGGTCTGATCACCTTCGTACCAATGTAAGCGCAGGAAATCGCCATTGTTCATGATCCTCCAATTGTGAACCTCATCGAGCCATGTCGCGGTTTTGGTTTCGCTAACCGTCTCATTGCCGTTTGCATCCGTGACGCGCCAGCGCCACCAGAGCGCAGCGCCGGGGGGCAATGATCCGCTCTGGCGCATTTCCCAGGTCCATTCCGCATGGACGGTTTTGCCTGGCGTGAATTGCGGAAAGGCTTTGGCGATCACCTCGCCGCAGGTTTGTTGTTCGTTTCCGTACTCCAGCACAACCGATGTGATATCAACATCACCTGTGAACGTGACGCGGAAGGAGGCTGTTTCCGGAAAGTTAAGGAGTATTTCGTTGTTCGTCACGTTTGCAAGAGGCGAGGCTCGCGCTGTCGTAACGGTCAGCAGACTGAGTGCTTCGTCTCGACCGCTCAGCAGAACGCTGAGAATGAGCGCCATAACTATTTTCCGCATAACCGGCTCCTAAAGATATTTCCGGCAAGTGTATCACCGCCTAAGCGAAAAAAAATTACCTTCCAAACACTTTTCAATCAATATTTGGTCGTTTGACGCACCTTTCCCTTGCATGTATAATCTTTTCAATCTCCCATAGTGGGGGATTTTCTTGAGGTATATATGGCCTTACGCGGCAATTTGCGTGACTTTACAATTACTCAACTGCTCAATCTGATCAATCTTGCTCAAAAGACCGGGACACTTGTTGTGGACGGTCCAAGTGAGCAGGCATATGTTTCGTTCCGCGAGGGCAAACTGGCTTATGCACGGGTGGGTCAGGATGACGGGAGCCTTGCCTTGGTTTTACATAAAGCCAACAAGCTGACCGTGAATCAATATCGCGCGATCGTCGAACGCGCCGGCAGGATCACGGACAAAGAATTGGGGTTGATGCTGATCAACGCCGGTTATCTTTCGCAGGAAGAGATCCTTGCCAACCTGCAGGGATATTTTACGGAGATCATCCGCCGCCTCTTCACCTGGGTGGAAGGCTTCTTCCGCTTCGAGGGAGAAATGCTTCCGCCTGATGACCGCATCAATGTGCGCCTAGATCTGGAAAATATTATTATCGAGGGTTCGCGTCAGTTGCGTGAATGGGAGCAGCTTCAGGATGAAATCCCCAGCCTCGAGATGGCTCTCAAATTCACCGACCGTCCATTGAAGAATGTGAACCTGAGCGTGGANGAATGGCGGGTTGTGTCGTTCATCAATCCGAAGAATACGATGAAACAGATCGCGCAGACGAACAAGATGAACGATATCGATATTCGTCGGATTGTGTATGGACTATTGCAGGCCGGCCTAGCGGAAATTATCCGACCAGAGGGTATGGTCATCCCGCAAAGCCCCAAGACGTTCCCGACACAGAACAAAGAGGAACAGAAATCATTAATAAACAAATTAATTAGTCGTATTCGCGGGCTGTAATTATCAAGTTGGAAGGATAAGACCTATGCAGACAGTCAAGATGGTCGTGACGGGGCCATTCAGCGCAGGCAAGACGGAATTCATACAGTCGGTCAGCGAAATTGACGTCGTTTCGACCGAACGCAAGATCTCGAACCCTGCGGAGCGCTCTGTTAAGGAAGCCACAACGGTCGCGATGGACTTCGGCCGCATCACGGTTGATGAGGACCTTGTACTTTATTTGTTTGGCACACCCGGGCAGAAACGCTTTGACTTCATGTGGGAAATCCTTTCGGAGGGCATGCTGGGTTTTATCGTGATGGTCGATAGCTCACGGCCTGAAACGTTCCGTGAGGCGCGCTCGATCCTAGAGACCTTTCGGGCGTATGCACCAACTCCGTATGTCGTGGCGGCCAACAAGCAGGATCGTGAAGATGCATGGGAGCTTGAGGATATGCGCCACGCGCTCAGGCTGGAGGGCAAGGTCAAATTCCTACCCTGTGTTGCCACGGATAAGAACACTGTGAAGTCTGTCCTTCTTGAATTGCTATATAGTATCCTTGCTGAAATGGAGTCGGGAGGATAGGGGGACCCGCTTATCAGGAAGTCGTGTCATCAATTACTACTGATCAAGGGATTGTTCATTACGAAGTGTACGGGCATGGAAGGCCGGTCATTCTGTTACACGGCTGGTTGGGTTCGTGGGGCCTGTGGCAGGAGACGATGGGCTTTCTGGGTCGCTATTACCGTACCTACGCGTTGGACTTCTGGGGGTTTGGCGAATCAGGCAGGAAGCGTGAAACGTATGCCGTTCAGGATTTTGTCAGCCTCGTAAACCAGTTCATGGAACAGCTGGGCATTATGAATGCGCCGCTGGTTGGTCATAGCATGGGCGGCACGGTGAGCCTTTCGGTTGCTATTAAGTATCCGGAACGTGTGAGCAAAGTTGTCGTTGTTGGTTCGCCAATTGTTGGATCGTCCCTGGCCTGGCCACTCAAACTGGCTGGCTATCGTGGCATCGCTTTCCTCTTGTTTAACATGATGGGCGTTTTCCGTTTTGCTGTAAAAGTCGCTTCTCCCTTCATCTGCCGGGATGAACGCTTCCCTGAAATGATGGATCGTGACCTCTCACGTACCACTGTAGAATCTTTCCTGCGCTCCATTGCATCTCTTCGAAGAACTGATTTGCGTCCTATGCTGGATCAAATCAAAATCCCGGCGATGGGAATATACGGTGACCGGGACATTATCGTCAATCCCAAACAATGGCAGCCGATGCAAAAAGGAATCAGTCACGCGCGCATTGAGCGGTTCCCGTTGGCTGGACATTTCCCCATGCTCGAAGAGCCTCAAAACTTTTCAGAACGACTCAAGGCGTTTCTGGATATGGAAGAAACATCTCTGCCCCCACAATCATCCATATCTCTCACTCCTTCACCCTCCGTGACTCTCGCGCCATGACCACTACAACGATCTACCATTATCCGAATCGGATGGGGAGAATCATACTTTTATCCATGGAAGAAGTAATGGGGCGAAATGGCGTTAATGCTGTTCTGAAACTTGCTTCGCTTTCATCTCTTATTGAAAAATACCCTCTCGATAATTCTGATCTTGCCTTTCCTTTTTCAACGGTGAGCACTCTTACTGAAATGCTGGAGCACATTTACGGTCCACATGGTGGACGCGGGCTTGCCATGCGCATCGGGCGCGCCTGCTTTAATTCCGGGGTTCGACAGTATGGCATGCAGCTGGGTCTGACTGAAATGGCTTTCCGCCTCCTGCCACTCCCTGCAAAGTTGCACGCGGGTGCAAGTGCTTTTGCTGAATTGTTCAACAAGTTCACGGATCAGCGGGTGCGTGTCGAAGAGGAGGATGGGAAACTGCTCTGGCACATCGAGCGCTGCCCACTGTGCTGGGAGAGACATGCGTATGAGCCGGTTTGTCATCTGGCGGTTGGATTGCTGCAGGAAGCGCTGTATTGGGTGAGTGGTGGGAAAGTCTTTAATGTGGAAGAGAAGACCTGTATCGCTGCTGGAGACAAAACTTGTACCATCGTGATCGATCAATCCCCAATTTTTTAGGCCGGTCTCCAACTCTAAACAAATCTGTAGGCACACGGGCGGGAACTTCCCGCCCTGTTTTTTCAATTTTGTGGAATAATAGTTTCTTGGTATGCTCAAAGTTATCCTTAACGCCCCACATCCAATTACGCCGTTCAACGAGCCTGCGCGGGATTTGCGCATCCAAAACCAGCCTCTCTGGTTGCATCAGAGAAATGTGCTTGCGCCTTATACGACGCGTGAGCTTGAATTGAGGCCGGGCCAGCACCTGCCGGTGGATCGCGAAGAGGCGATTGTTTACCGGAATAATCTGTTCTTTGACGAGGAGTATATCCGCACTTTTATCGCGGCGGCGCGAAAACACGGACGCGCCAGCCGCGCGGCCTTCTCTGTGGATGACCCTGCATTCAAAGAACACGCCCTGCCTCTTTCGTCCTCCTATACCCCGGCTGGCGGCCTCTATCTTGCGGATCTGTGGTATTACCCGCGCGGGCCAGTTGCAGATGTTGCTCCGGTGGTCATCAACCTTGAACCGCGTGAAATGGGTTATTATCACGTTCCCACCTATATGGCAGATCAAAGCGGCGACCTGGTCTTTCATGTCCCTTTGCGGGCGCTGATTGCGATTGACTCGTGGGTGCATATCTTCATTGCCGATGTGGTTTTCGGTTTGTTTTCCCGGGGGGCTCGTTTTGAAAAACGCCTTGGTGAAGACCTTGCTTATAAGTTGCGTATTCTGAGCAAGGCAATTTATGAAGGACGTCAGATCTTGGAGTGTTCGGAACTGGTCAGGGTTGGCAGGAACTGCGTGATCGATCCGCGTGCCGTCATTCATGGACCGACCACCATCGGGGACAATGTTACGATCAATGCAGGTGCAGTGATCGAGAACTGCATTATTGGCAATAATGTCAACATCTCGCAGGATGTTCAATTGATGTTGTGTGTGATTGGGGATGGGGCATTCCTGCCGTTCCGCTCGGCGTTGTTCATGACCACCGTTATGGAAAACAGCATGATCGCCCAGAATACTTGTATGCAGATGTGCGTGGTAGGGCGTAATACGTTTATTGGCGCTGGTTCTACATTTACGGATTACAACCTTATTCCTGCTCCGATCCGGGCGTTGGATGGCAACAACAAACTGAACTTTTCCAATCGTCCGGTGATAGGTGGCTGTGTTGGCCATAATTGCCGTCTCGGTTCGGGAATAATTGTATTTCCCGCCCGCACCATTGAGTCTGATGTGGTACTGGCAGCCTCACAGGATCGCCGCGTGATTGATCGCGACATCCATTTTGAAGATAGCGATCATTATAAGTTCAAGTCTGCCAGCCTGCACCGACGTTTGTATCCACGCCCCGGCGAACGCGAATTGGAATCATGGTAGTGCTTTGGATACTTTCGCCTTCATCATCCATCCCATCGATCCGAAACGCGATGTCAGCCGCAAGTTTCCATTTCTCGGACGCATACTCAATGAGAGGCAGATAGATTTCTTTTCAACGTTCTTTCCGCCCGTTTACGTCTCTGAGATTACAGGTATTACTTCAGAATCGACGGGGAAGGAAATAAAAGGTTGGTTCATTGCCTGCCCTTACACACCCCGACGTATGATGGAGCTGCCAGAGCGCACGGTATACAATAAGATCATACAAACGGGTCGCCTTGCTGAAAAACTCGGTGCACAAATTTTAGGGCTGGGCGCGTTTACGTCCGTAGTTGGGGACGCCGGGGTTACAATTGCAGATGCCCTTGACGTGCCTGTGACCACTGGCGATTCGTATACGGTCGCGGTTGCGGTGGATGCCATCCGAGAGGCGGCGCGAGTCATGGAGATTCCTCTCGACACTGCCACAGCAGCAGTGGTGGGCGCCACAGGAACGATCGGGCAGGTCTGTGCCGAGCTGTTGGCTGATGATGTCGAACGGCTGTATCTGATCGGCCGGAAGCAGGAAAAACTCGAAAAACTGCGCGACAGGCTCAGGCTGGGGGCCAGGACGCTTCGGGCAGGCTCAGCGCAAGCCGAATTGATCGTCAGCACGAACATGGATGTTTTGACCGATGCTCAACTGATTCTGACGGTCACGAGTGCCACCCACGATGTCATCCGCCCCGAATTCTTGCTGCCAGGCAGCGTGGTATGCGATGTCGCCCGCCCCCGTGATGTTTCTGCAATGGTGGCGGCGAAAAGAGATGATATATTAGTGATTGACGGCGGAATGGTTGATGTTCCAGGTGCCGTTGATTTCCATTTTAACTTTGGTTTTCCGCCGGGAAAGGCCTATGCCTGCATGGCTGAGACAATTGCACTGGCACTGGAAGGCCGTTTCGAGGACTATACCCTGAGCAAACATCTGACACGAGAACGTGTGGAAGAGATTGATGCGATGGCTAAAAAACATGGTTTCCGCTTGAGCGGGTTTCGTTCGTTCGAGCGCGAGGTCACCCTGCAACAAATCGAAAAGGTGCGCCGCAATGCAATGCACGCGTGCAAAACGCGCCTGGCGCAAATGTAGTTTTGGAGGCTGCTGATGGGAAAAGCCCGCCTGTTAGTTGTGGAAGATGACGTTGACATCGGAAACATGCTGAAGATCTATTTCAGCGGCATGGATTTTGATGTTGATGTCGCTGTGCGCGGTTCGGATGCGCTCGAGAAAACAAAACAAGTACTGCCGCATTTGATCGTGCTCGATATTATGCTGCCCGATATTGATGGATATGAGGTGTGCCGCAATTTGCGCACCAATATGCGCACCAGTCACATCCCTGTTATTTTTCTCACGCAAAGAGATGAGCGCAGCGACAAATTGCAGGGCCTTGAGTTGGGTGCGGATGATTACATCACCAAGCCATTCGATATCGAGGAACTCAAATTGCGCGTACAGGGCGCGATCAGACGCTCCGAGCGTGAGAGCTTGACTGATCCCCGATCCGGGCTCCCTGCAGGACGCCTCATCGAGGAGCAACTGCGGCGCATCATTCGGGAAAAAGGCTGGGCACTGCTCGATGCGCGTGTCAATAACTTTGAGCCTTTCAAGGATGTTTACGGCTTTGTTGCAGGCGATGATGTTCTCCGTTTCACGGCTATGATGATCGGAGAGATAGTGGATGAGCTTGGAACCACGTCTGATTTCATTGGCCACGCCGGCGGCGATAACTTCATCATTATTACCACCGAGGAAAAGGCTCCTGGGATCAAGTTGCGCCTCAAGGAAAGGTTCGATAAGGAGGTGCTAACGCACTATAACTTCATCGATCGCCAACAGGGATTCATGCCATCTCCCGCGGTGGATGGAGCAGCTGTCAAAGTTCCCTTTATGACGATATCGGTAGGTGTCGTATCACCAAGTAAAGATTCATTTGCCGATATTCGCGAGATCACCGAGCTTGCGGCTGAAGCACGCCGCCAGGATGCCTCGGCTGGCGGATAAGGTGATATCAGATAATGTTTGCCGGGCTGGAAGTGGGCCTCGGGTTGGTTATCCTGGCGCTGGGAATGATTGTCCCGGTGCTGGTTGTAGTCTGGTTGCGCCGATTGCCGCATAACGCGTTGCCTGCACCGGCATCTGCTTCATCTTTTATTTCCCCCGATTCCTCACATTCGAATGAAGCTGTACTGATCGTCCAGTCCGGTGGACGTGTTGAACATATTAATAATGTGGCTCGCGAGTGGTTTGGTCTGCGTGTGGATGAATCCGCAGATCTCGAGCGGTTGATCCGCCGCGCCCGGCCCCCCGAGGATCTAATTAATCTTTGCGCCCGTCAGGGACATAAAAGACTTTCGATAGGTGGGCGATTAGTGGAGGCTGCCTCTTACCAGGTTCCAGGGCTTTATGCCCTCATGCTTATCACAATGCGGAATGCGGAACTCTCTGCGAACTTTAATGAGGCTGGTACTGATTCATCCATACTACAGATCGTTTCCGACTTTGGCANGAATGTTTCCGCCAGTCTTGATTTGGAGGATACCTTATACGCCATTTTGTTAAATGTATCTCATCTTGTCCCTGCTGACCTGCTGGAAGTNAAACTCTGGGATTCATCACAGCAGATTCTTGTTCCTTATACATTGGAATCCNCCGGTTCTTCGCGTGTGGTTCGCGCAACCCACTCCCAATTTGGCGAACTGACCCAGGTGTTGAATGCTCGCCGAAAGCCGCTCCTCATCCCGGATACCCGCGTTCCTGATCCTTCTTTGCCTGAATTGAATGACAGTTCGCCTGTGCAATCCTATCTGGGCCTGCCGCTCATCGCTGATGATGAGACAGTGGGCACTTTAGAGATCGGTCATCTTTCTCCCGGTGTCCTTGGTCAACATGATCNTGACCTTGTTCAACTTATCTCTGCTCAGGCNGCATACAGCGTTCGCAACACCCTGTTATATGCCAGCGAACAAAGGCGTTCCACAGAATTGAACGGACTCGCNAATCTCGCGCAAGCCTTTGGCGCTGCGCAGGACTATACAAACCTGTTCGGTCGCCTCGTTGAAAGCATTGCACCGCTCTTTTCGGTTGAAGTTCTCGGGTTTTTACTCTACGACGAGAACAAGCGGACACTGGAGGCTCAAATCCCATTCCAGGGATTGCCAAAACACATCGTTGAAATTTATCGGACCTCGATCGAGCCTGATAGCCCGGCGGAAAAACTATTGGATGGCCGAAACCTGCTTGTAACACGCAATGCCGCGGATTCTCAGACATGGCGCGATCTCGGCCTGCAAAACTTTGCGAAGGCAGCAAGCCTGCGGGAATCCATCCTGGCGCCTCTAATATCGGGCGAACGTTTCGTGGGTTATGTCCAACTTTCAAATCATCGTCAATCGGTTGTTGAATTCTCTGACGCCGAATTGCGGCTGGCCAAAACAGTTGCCGAACAGGCTGCAAGCATCATAGAGAATTCTTTTGTTGTTGAAAAATCCCGTCAAAGAGCTTTACGTGCCGATGCTTTGCGTCGCATTGCCAGCCTCGCGGCGTCCACTGCAACNCTCGATGAGATCCTTCGCTTCTCCACACAGGAACTGGCTCGTCTCTTCCAAAGCGACCTTGCNGCAATATTTCTCCTTGATGAAGGAGTGGGCGAATTACACCTGCATCGCGAATCTGTGGTCGGTGCATCTGCTGATTCCATTGCCGCGCTTGCACGCCTGCATATGGAGGAACCTCAGTATCGTTACACGGTATCGGGGAGTCAAAAGTCGTATCTTTCCGGGCACCTGAGTTCTGATCGCCGCATTCTGCCCGTCTACCGTCCTTTGGTTACGGCTCTTCAGGTTGAATCAGCCATTGTCGTTCCTCTTGTGGTTCGTGACCGGAGCCTTGGTGAATTGATGCTGGGAAGCCGGAAAGCGGAATTTTTCAACACTTACGATTTGCAAGTGATCTCCACCGCAGCAAACCAACTGGCTTCGGCCGTGGAAGACGCCACGCATTCCACACAGACAGATGAAAGTTTGCGCCGCCGCGTTGAAGAACTGACCTCCATAGCACGTGTCAGCCGCGAATTGAACTCGATGGTTGACCTGAAATCCCTGCTGGAAGTGGTGCGTGATGAAAGTTTGCGGACCACGCGCGCAGAGTGTGGATCCATTCTCCTCTTCGATACGAACGCTTCATCCAACCCGCCACCTGTCACCCTTTCACTTGGCTGTTCTCTTCCCGAAACGTTT
>C687J29651_10001200_pt1 | contig 11007 bp, 11 predicted proteins | sample RifCSP13_1_FD_29651 | JGI IMG/M metagenome (IMG submission 29651) | reverse complement strand
GAGCCACCTCAGCCTCGCCGGAGGCCTCGATTGCCGCCAATATCGCTTCGAGGCTCATCCGCCGAGGCCCCCGCCTGTGAGCAGTACCATTGCCGCCACAGCAAAGCCCAGGATGACCATCGTCTCCGGAATGGCGATCAGCAAGATGACTGGCCCGAGCATCTCCGGCTTCTCGGCGATTACGCCGGCGCCGGCCGATCCGATGCGGCCTTGCGCCAACCCGGTGCCGATGGCGGCCAAGCCGACCGCGAGTCCTGCGCCAATGGCGATTAATCCGGTAGCATCCATGTGTTCCTCCGTAATGTACGGCGAGTGACGAGTGGCGTGTGGCGTCACCCGTCACCGGCCACCCGTCGCGCTCCTGAACGGCTCAAACGGCCTCCCCCCACCCTCGTAGAACTTCCGAAAGAATTCGACGTAGTGCAAGCGCAAGCTGTGAATGGTGGGGCTGAATGTGCCCAGCACCAGGTTGAGTGCGTGAATGAGCACGGCGATGATGATCCCGACGACGACGTTGCCAATGCTCCCCACCATGTCGTTGGCGACACGCGCGAGGTATACGGACGCCAGTCCGATGGCTGCGATGCGCAGATAGGAGAGGATATTCCCCACGACCCCGATGAACTCGATAGGACCCATGAGCAGACCGAGCCACCCCAACGACGCACCCAACAGGACAATCCCGACAACCAGCGCCGCGATGCCGGGCGTCATGAATCCTTGCGGCAACCACTCAACCAGCACGGTCACAATCAAGAACAGCCCGATCAATCCCACAAGCATTCCGCCGCGCTCCAGCAGATGATTCCGGCTGCGCTCTCGCAGCGCCTCCCACACGCCGAGGATCAGCCCCAACGTGACGTGGCCGGCCCCCACGGCCACAGTGAACAGCAGCAGCCCGGTCACGTGCTCCGGACTCGTGCGGTCAAGCCAGAGCGGGTGCAGGCCAATATGCTCGCCGAGCGTGCCGAACGCCTCGCCATACAGAAATCCGAAGGCCACACTCCACGCCGAACCCATCATCAGCACTTGGACGATGTCGCGCACGACGCCCGGCTTGCGGAAGCGGCGCAGCAGATAGAGGCACGACAACAATAACAACGCCCCATAGCCCACATCGCCGAGGATCATGCCGAAGAAGATCGGCAGGAAGAACGCCATCAGCATTGTGGGATCTATGCCTTCGTAGCGCGGAAGGGCCAGCAGGCGCACCAGGCTTTCAAATGGCCGGGCGAGAGCAGGGTTTACCAACGCGACCGGGGCGCGCTTCTCGTCCGCGTGGGTGAACGGCAGTACCTGCATCACCACCGTGTTCCCCACCTGGGAGGCCAGGGCCTCGCGCACGCGCGCCACCTCTCGCTCCGGTGTCCAACCGGCGAGCACAAAGGTCTGATCAGTCTCGCCCAAGTGAGACAGGATGGCAAACTCCTCCAGCCGGTCGCGCAGGCACGCGCGCCACCGTTCGAGGCGCGGCGCCCACGTCTCGGCCAGCGACGACAAATCGGCTTTGATGGCGGTGAGCTCGTGCGGGATAGCGGCGAGCCGTTTGCTCAGCGCGGCCACCGCCACATCCGGTGGCTGATCGGCGAAGGCTTCCGGCAGCCGAAGGCGCGAGATGTCCTCGCGGCCCAAGAGCGTTTCCACCTCGCTCGCAAATTCGCGCGGGAAAACAAGCAGCATCGCGCGCGTGGAGGCGTCCACGTCCTCTGCCACCACTTCAGCTCGCCCGCCCGAAAGATTCACGACCCGTTCGGCAATGGCATCCAACACGGCCAGGTGCGTGCGGCTGACGAGCACGCCAACCGAGGCATTAGCCGCGTCGCGCGCCGAGGTGGGCACGATGGGCAGCAGTTTGCGCAGGGTGGCCTCGTAGCGCGGGAGTGAAGCCCGCTCGGCCTCCAAAGCATCCTGCTTGGACACAAGCGCCTGCACCTGCGGGCCGAGCACTTCTAGACCGGTACGCGCCGCAGTCTGGCAATCGGCCTCGGGCGTCTCGGACCCGGTGCGCGGAGCCTCGGCGGCGGCCCGGCCAGCACCGAGGACGGACGACAGCCCCTCGATCCTCGCCACCAAATAGCCGAGTTCTTCCTGTGTCCGCACCGTGTCACGATCCAGGTGCAGCGGGCGCGCGGAGACGCCGCCCGCCTCAGACAAATCTTCGATTTGGATACAGCCCAGGTGATGCAGGGCATGCATCGTGGCTGCGAGGCGGGTCTTGAGGCCCACAATTTGGATGCGGGCCATCTTGAGTCTCATAGTGACATCTCGCAATCGAACATTGATGATGACTGATTTGTGATCGCTGACTGGAATCACCAGTCATCAACTCTCATCGATCAACAATCAGCGCATCACGAAACAGGGATGGACGTAAAAGCGCCTACAATGAACTTGACCGCCCGCGCGATGGCAGCCTCGAGTTGCGCCTCGCCCGCCCGTTGAAGCATCTCCGCCTGGGCGCGCGCTTGCGCGACGATGGCGGCGGCCTCGCGTTCCACATCGGAACGGGCGGCTTGCCGCTGAGCCTCGCCCTCGCGTTGCCCCTCTGTCTCGGCGGCGGCGACGAGTTTGCGGGCGCGTTCCTCTGCCTCTGCGAGGGCGGTCTGAGCCGCCTCGCGTTCGGCGGCCAAGCCGCGCTTGACCTCGGCCTCTTTGCGGCGAATGACTTCAAGCAACGGCAACGGCGTGAGCACCGGCTCAGGGGTGACGATGGGCGACGTCATCGTGGCTGTCTCTCCGCGCTCAGACATCACGGATCTGAGGTTGCTCATTTGTCGACCGACTTCTCGCCATTCGCCTTCCCCGTTTCCCATCCTTGAAGCAGACGATAAGCCACCATGGGCGCCTCGACCGGCGCGGCCGGACTGCGCAGAGCCTTCAACAGCGGCTGTAGTTGTCTTTGCGTCTCAGCCAGCCCAATCCGATGCAGCGCGTGGTAAGCGGCCTGGTACATATCGTCCATCGGCGCATAGCGGGCGAGTCTTTCCAAGATTGCAGGTACGGCTGGCAAACCGATGGCCGCCAACGCATCGGCTGCCGCCCACCGCACGCTGTAGTCGGTGTCGCCGAGCGCCTCGGCCACGCCGGCTACGGCTTGCCGGTCGCCAATCCCGCCCAGGGCGCGGACGGCGTGCCAGCGCACATGCGGTCTGGCAGACTTGAGCGCATCCAGCAGGGCCGGGAGGGCCTTGTCTCCCATCTCGCCTAAAGCGCACGAGGCATCCCAGTGCAGAGCCTCGTCGTCACAGGCCAGAGCTTCCACCAAGGTCCAGCCTCCGCGTTCGTCTTTGAGTTTTCCCAGCGCGTTCACTGCCCGCAGCTTGCATTCCCGATCGCCTGTGCGCACGGTTTCGATGAGCACCTCCATGCCACATGCGTCCCCTCGCAAACCCAACAGGACAGCCGCGGTGCTGCGGATGTGGCACTCGGCGTCGTTCAGGCCTGCCTGCAAAACGGCGATTTTCACGGGCACAGACGCCGTCCCCTGGCCGTCTTCGACAAACAGGCGCATGAGGGCCTTATCAATACGGTCGGAGGTCTCGCGTTCAACCCGGCGCAGGCAGTCGGCGTATTCGCCCCAGTGGCGCAGCGCCAGACACTCCAGCAGGCGTTGCCACAGCAATTGTCCGGCGCTGTCTTGAATGGTTTCCAGCATGATCTGCTGGAGCCAGTGGTTGGTTGACCCCAACTGGCTGAGCACGCTGTCCACGGCCACCGGGTGGCCCGCCAGCGCGCGCGCCAGCAGTTCTGCCTCGGCCGGGTGTCGTTGCGAAGTAGTATCGGTGGCGATCATGATTGCCTCCTCGTGGAGCAGGATAGAGCCTCGCCCTACTTTCTCGTGTAGTCCGGCAGGATGACTGGCGACGGCTTAAGGCCATCCGGCCCGGCCTCGCGGCGTGCCTGCTCCCAACGCTCGAGGTGCGCCAGCGTCGGCGAGCCAGGCTGGGCGTGATGCGCCCACTCGGCCGCGGCGACCCCCGCGCGCCGCCCGAAGACGCAAATGTCGAGCAGGCTGTTGCCCATCAGGCGGTTGCGCCCGTGAATCCCTCCGGCCGCCTCGCCCGCCACAAACAGGCCGGGGACGCCAGTGCTGCCGTCGGGCCGGATGGCGACACCGCCGTTCTGGTAGTGCAGTGTCGGGTAGACGAGAATCGGTTCGCGTGTCATGTCCAGGTCGAAGCGTTTATACTGCCGCACCATCGCGGGCAATTCACGGGCAATCGTGCCGGGACCTTTGAGCGCGTCAATCAGCGGTGTGTCCAGCCAAATGGCCGGCTGGCCGGTGGGCGTCACCACGCCTCGCTGGCGTTCCACACATTCGCGGATGAAGGCCGCAGCTTCGACATCGCGCGTTTCGAGCGGATACACAAACTGCTCGCCATCCGCGTTGCAGACCTGCGCGCCGAGGCCGCGCACTTTTTCGGTCACCAGTTGGCCGAGAATTTGCTCGGGGAACGCCGCGCCCGTAGGGTGATATTGCATCGTGTCAATGAAGGCGAGTTTCGCCCCGGCTCGGTAGGCGAGCACCAAGCCATCGCCGGTTGCTCCGTAATGATTTGTCGTTGGAAAGCCCTGATAGTGCAGCCGCCCGCTCCCGCCCGTGGCGATGATGACGGCTTTTGCCCACACGACCATCCACCGATCGGTATCGAGGTCTTTCAGGATCGCTCCAGCCACGCGGCCTTCGGCGTCGAGCAGCAATTCGATGGCCGGGCGGAATTCCCATACCCGCATGGACGGCCCTGCCCCATGACTGTGCGAGCGCACTTCATCGCGCAGGGTGCGCATGATCTCCGCGCCGGTGTAATCACGCGCGGCATGCATCCGTTTGCGGCTGGTGCCGCCGCCGTGGATGGTGCGCATGGTTCCGTCGGGTTCCTTGTCGAACATCGCGCCGAGGGATTCCAGCCAGGCCATCACGGCCGGAGCATCCATCACCAGCACCTCCACCAGATCAGGGTCGTTGGTGAAGCCGCCGCCCCCCATCACGTCGAGATAATGAATGGCTGGCGAGTCGTTCTCTTTGTCCGCCGCCTGAATGCCGCCCTGCGCCATCATCGTGTTCGCATCGCCGAAGCGTAGTTTTGTAGTGAGCAGAACGTCCACACCGTTCTGCCGGGCGAGCAACGCGGCGCTCGCTCCGGCTCCGCCCCCGCCGATGACCAGCACGTCGCAGGCGGCGTCGGGGACATCGGAGAGATTGGAAAATTGCCCTACAAGCGAGGGGCCTTCGAGGACATCGGCGAGTTCGCGCGGGGCGCGGTCACCTTTGTTCGGACCGAGGCGAATCCCGCGGAAAGCGTTGGCGATGTAATCCGGATGGAAAGCGCGCAGGAGGGACTCGCGTTCCTGAGGCGCAAGGCGCGGGAAGATCTCATGCATGCGGCGCGGGCGCGAGGCTTCCACTTTCGCCAGCGACTCGCGCAGCGCTGGAGGGTAAGACATCGTGACCTCCCTCAGGCAGGGGACAAGCTGACCCGCCTCGGTAGATCAACGGGTCAGCTTCACTTCAGTCAAGCCTGCTGGTATGGTAGTGCCGGTCTGGGCAGGGCGCATCGGGCCGAGGCCCTAAAGGAACGCGGTACGGAACCTATCTTGGGGCCGAATCAACCTGAGGCCCAGGGGAGTGGCTGCACCGGATCGCCAGCCGTGTGATGCAAGGTCCCCTGAATCTGACGACTGAGCGAGGAGATGAGCAACATGAGCGGCACACCGTGGTCGCACGCAGCCTCGCACATCCCGCACCCTGAGCACGAGGCAAGCCATCGGCTCACGTCCACCAGTTCAGCCAGCGGCGGGTGCGCGCCGTGTACGCCCAGCATTCCGCTGAGTTCACCGTTGTACAGGGGGCAGGCATCCAGGCAGTCGCCGCACAGTGAACAGTTGGCGAACCATGCCAGAACATGGCCGAGGTCGCCAAAGCGCTGCCCGTCGTGAGCAGTGCTCTCCAGATTTGCGCGTACCCGCGCGCGCTGCCCGGCAACCGCCCCGACGGCCACCTCACGACGGGCGACCTGGGGTTCGGCCGCCAATCCGGCGGTCACTGCCTCCAAACCCAGACGCGCGTCAATGGCCTCATCGTGCGCGATGAGGAGGAGATATTCACCCGGATTGACGCCGATCACGCCGAGGGTCACATCCGCCCCGCGTGGAGCCGGCCAGGCGCACACCTGGCAGGCGGCGCGGAATTGGTTGGGCGAGAAGCCGCCAGTCCCCGCATAAGTCAGGGCCTCGCGTGTCATGGCGGCAACACCTTCTACCTGAACACGCTCGTTATAGCGGTCGGCCGGGAAGGTGGCGGGGCAGTCTATGCCCAAAATAATGACTGACTCGGCCTCTGGAGGCAGCCGCCCTTGCTGCCTCAACTCCACGAGGGTGCGCAATTCACACGGGCGCAGCAGGGCAGCCACACGCCGACCCGCATAATGTCGGGCATAGTCGCCGATGGTCGCGGCCGCATTATTCAGCATGACTGGCGCGAATGGGTTGACCGCGGCCAGTCCAGCCGGATCTTCGATGACCTGCGAGACCACCGTGGATCGGGCTGGGACTTCGACGGGTGCGAGCAGTGCCTGCAGCTTGTAGCGTCTCCACCACGCGGCCAGAAACTGGCGCAGCGCACTCAAGGCATCTCCGTCGCGTACCCGGATGAGACGATTGATGTTCATAGGTCATCTCCTGCTGCTCGCAGTCAGTGTCTCCGCTGCCACGGCAGCACAGGCATATTCAAGCGTAAGCTCCAAAGCCTCCGCCGCAACCACGCGCCGGGCCAGGCGCTGGGGTTCGATCTGCGGTGACGGGCCAGGCCCGGCATAGATCATTGTGGTCCGATCCACCGCCCGCTGGAGCATCTCCGTGGTAAACAGCCGCACCTGTGCGGCGGGCGCGCGCACTGGTTCGCCCTTGTCGGCGAGCCACGCGGCATGATAAACCAGCCAGCGCGCGCTTTCGACCTCCGTGCGCATTTCGGCCAGCATGCGCTGCACGGCGGGCCGCACCGACAGCGTCGCGCCAAGCGCAACCCAGTCTCTCGCGTGCTCGCCCGCCATTTCGATCAACCGCTCGACGAGTCCCACGTAGCGCGCTCCGGTGTGAATCCACACCCGGGGGGCCTCCGCCGCGCCGAGGGCCAATGCCCGGCCCGGCTCACCGAGAATCGCATCCCGCCCGACGCGGCAATCATGTAATGTCAAAATGATTTCACTGTTGGCGGGGGCGCTCGCCCCGGCGTGGTTCGCGTCGAGGAGAAACGCCGTGAGGCCTTCAGGCAATCTGGCAAAGACGACGAGGAAATCATCTGGGTCGGGGAGTACGGCGAGGGATTTGCGCCCGTTGAGGATGAATCCGTCGCCGTTGGCGGTGGCCGNCGTCGTCCACGTTTCGGGGCGGAGCGCCTTTGGCTCGCGCGCGGCGATGACAGCCCGGCGCTCACCGGCGAGCGCCGGCTCGAGGAAGGCTTGCACTTGATCGCCCGCGCAGGCAAATAGCAGCGGCGGAACATCGCCCAACTCGACGGGGACGATCGTCTGGCCGAGTTCTTCCTCGATCAAGCAAGCGGTTACGGTATCCAATCCGCCGCCGCCGAACTTCTCCGGCACGGTCACACCCCACAGTCCGAGTTGCCCAATGGCCGAGCGCAGGTGCGCGCGTTCTTCAGGCGTGAGCGCCCCGGCGTTGAAGTACTTCATCTCCAGCGGCCGCGCTTCTTTTTGCACAAAGCGCCGGAGCAGGTCGCGGAGCATGAGAGTGTCGGGAGAAAAGTCGAAGTCCATGGTCGGTAGGCAGAAAGCCGTAGGCGGTAAGCGGTCAACCCTTGGGAGTCCCCGTCTTGTCAGGGTTCTATCTCTCTGGCGTTGTAACACTCCTTCAACGCCGCCAGCGGCAGTGATTTCAATTCGGCGACCTCGGCGCGAAAAGCCCCAGTCCCGATTTCCTGCACGCGCTTGTGAAGATGCTCGGCCGGTGGAGCGAGATATTTTCCGTACAGCCGCCGCCCGAGGAGGGCGACGTTGGAGGGGACAAGTTCCGCTGGACAGCGGGCGATGCACAAGCCGCACATGATGCAGTCAAACGAGGCTTCGGCCAATGCCGGTAGATCGCCGCGCATCGCCGCCGCCATGTAGCCGAGCACATCCAACTCTTGTGGGCAGGCTTTGGTGCAGGTGTTGCAGCCCAAGCAGCGCAGGATTTCGGGATACAGCTCAAGCAGCGTCTCACCGGAGGGCTTGAGTGCGTCGAGGCGATAGGCTGGGCGCTGTGCGGGGAAAAACGGAATCTGCCCCAGGACCATGCCGGGTTGCGCCACGGTCTGACAGGCGAGGGCATAGCGCAAACGATAGTCGCCGTTCAATCGGTAAACAGTTCCACAGGCGCCACAGAACCCGCCCCGGCACCCGACCCCGCGCGTCAGGCGAAAGCCAGACCACTCGAAGGCCCTGAGGATCGTCAATCCTTCAGGGACCGCGTAGCGTTGACCGAGGATGAAGATGTCAATCATGAGAACTCCAGGCATCAGTGATCACTGATTTCTGGTCACTGATTACTGATTACCGAGCACCAGATCCAGCACAAACATCTCGTCCGTCGCCGCTTTGTTCAACAATTCGGCCATGCCCTCGGCCAGATGAGTCTGCACGAGATAGTGCTTGATCGTCGGATCCACCTGGGGACAGGCAAGCGCGCAGTTGCCGCAGCGATCACAGTCCTCATCCACGAGAGTTTCCAGCGCCAACGATGAACGCGACTCGACCCGCCGCAGTCGCCTGGGGTCGCGGGCGAGCACCGGGCAGGCGTCCATACAGCAGCCACAGCCCAGGCAGGCTTTTGTGCCGGTGATGTCCTCCGTGATCTTGAGCATGTGCCCTGGCCCGAACCCCGAACTCAGCAGGCGGCAGCGGGCGACGGGCGGGCGCGGCTGCGAGAAAACCAGTCGTAAGATACGCTGTATGCGGATGGGATCCGTCTGGGCCTGAAGCGGCATCATGCTCTCCCATTATGGGGCGGCGCGTTAAGTCTCTTGCTACCTGTCACGGTTGTCCCGCTACAATAATATCCAATCGCGAATCACATCCGAGCGGATGCGACTAATCGCCGCCGTCAGCGGCAGGTGCTTCGGACAGGCATCTTCACAGAGTCCACACCCCGCACATGCCGCTAGCCAACNCCTCACCGCATCGTGTGACACAAAACGTGCGCCACTTTCCCCGCGCGGCGAGAGCTCCCCCCTGTAAATAGGGCAGGCGGTCAGGCACGCCTGGCACGGCGCACAGTTCGCCAGGTACATGACCCATTCGTTCACATCTTTGGGCAAACCAGCCGGCAGGGCGTGCGTGATCCGCTCGCGGGCGCGGCTTCGTCGTTCGATGAGCGTCAGGCGCATTTGGTCGTGTTGGGCGATCAGTGTTGGCGAGGCTACGCCGTCGGTGATCTGGTCCAGCCGCAGACGTTGAGCCATCTCGCCATCACACGTGGTAATCAGAATGGTTTGGCGCGTGGGAAGCCCCAGCACATGAATGTTCAGGTCGGTTCCAAGCGGGATGGGCGAAGCGCACATTTGGCATGCGAGCCGATTGCGATAAAGCAAGATCCCGCCCTGGCGGGCAAACTGGAGCGTCTCGCGCGTCAGCTGTTGAGCACCGCGCATTTCGGCGTGCCACGCGTAATCCTCCGCCGGAAATGTGCCCAGGCAATCCACGCCGATGATCAGGATGTGGTCGAGATGGAAGGAATCGCGTTTAGCCATCTCGGTCAGAGCGCGCAGTTCACACGGGCGCAGCACCACGCCGAGACGGGAAAGTGGATGCTCACGGACCAGTTGAACGACGAGCCTTGCCGTAGAGGCGGCCAAGAGGGGGGCAAACGGATCCGCCCGATCCAAATGCGCTGGATCATCGGTGAAGAGTGGCTTCGCCCCGAGGGCGCCCGGCAGGTACTGTGGGACGAGCATGCCTTCCAGGCCGACGTTCAACCACAGATCGCGCAGAAATTTTTGGACAGTCCCCAGCACCTCGCCGTGACTGTGAAGTATCCATTGAGTGTTCATGGCTTCACCTCCATGGGTCATACGCGGCGGTGGCCGTTCAGATCGTCCCGCCCAGTGCGGTGCGCAGGTCGTTTACGGCGTCGAGGGCATGGCTCCACTCGCCATAGGGAACCCAACTCGCCGCCACGCGGTCAGGCGCTAGTCCGGCCTGCTCCAGACGACACCGCATGACCTTAAGACGTTCTTCTATGGCGTAGTCCGAGGCCGCTCCCCACTGACCTCCCTCCGCACAACCCACTATGACTACGCCCTCCGCTCCGCCCAAAATCAACCGTAGAATGTGCGCCAACTCGAAGTCACGCGAGCAGGGCAAATGCACCCTGGTCACACCGGAAGGAACAGGGCCAAGGGGCCTCTGGCCCCCCTCCAGGCATCCCTCGCAGACGCACACGACGATTTGAGGCGTTTTCCGTCGCACCTCAGACCTCCAGTCCTTTCATAGCGTACTATGTGCCCTTGCCCCACGTAATCCGCCCCCTACCCGAAATCGCGCTCGCACATGCCCTATCTCGAAAACAGGCACACCCTATTGCGTTAGTGTTCTTCCCCTACTTCCCGATCACCACACCCACCGGGTCTATCTCTTGCAGCAACCGGCGTTCCTCTTCAGTCGGAGGCGCGCTGACCTCTATGCGCTGCGGAACGGCAATCTCAAAAGCGCTATGGCTCTGAATATCCTCCGGCGTCACGCCGGGGTGCATCGCCAGGAGTCTTAGCCGCTTGGTCTTCTCATCGAAGCCATAGACGCCCAGTTGAGTGATGACGCGATAGGGGCCGGTATCCTCCGGCAGCCCCGCACGTTCGCGCGCCTCAGGGCCATCGAGGTAGCCCGGCGTCGTGATGAAGTTCACCCGCTCGACAAAGCGGCGTTTATCCTGCCGCATGACGATGATGGTGCGATGGCAGAGCGAGCCGATGTCGTTGGCTCCGCCGCTGCCGGGGAGGCGCGCCGTCGGGTGCTCCCA
>C687J29651_10001197_pt1 | contig 11011 bp, 12 predicted proteins | sample RifCSP13_1_FD_29651 | JGI IMG/M metagenome (IMG submission 29651) | reverse complement strand
CCTTCGCTCGGCTCGGGTCCAGTCGGCTGGTACCTGACGGCCATCGCGATTGGTCTTGCCGGGATCCTGATTGCAGGAGTACGACGGGCCCGGCCGGCTCTTCAGTGAGTTGCCCAATCCGGGTCGACAGGGAGCCGCAGCTGGAACGTCGACACCGCTCCTGAGCGCACATACTCGAGGTCTCCGTCCATGAGGACTGCCAGTTGGCGAGCGACCGTGAGACCCAGCCCCACCGAGCCGGGAACTCCGTGAGCTATGTGTGCCCTGTGGTATGGCTCGAAGATCGCGTCCCGCTGNTCGGCCGGAATCCCGGCACCGTCATCGTTGACGGCGAGCGTGAGCGCCCCATCCTTGCAGTGGGTCTGGAGGCTGACATTCGAACCTCCGTATCGGAAAGCGTTGGTGACGAGGTTCCGCACGATCTGTCGGAATCGGAGCGGATCGGCGAGAGCCCTGCCCGTCACGGTCTCCAGCTCAATGCCCCGCTGATCCACATCAGCCCGGATGGTCTGGAGGGCGGACTTGACCTCCGCCTGCACGTCGATGGACTCGATCTTGACGGAGAGACTCCCGATATCGGCCCGGGCCGCTACCAGGAGGTCGTCCACGATATTGGCGAGTTCATGGCTCTCGGAGGCGATATAACCGACGAGTTCGAGCCGCTCCTCAGGCGACAGCTGGTCCCATTGTTGATGTAGGACCTCGGCGTTGCCGTACACGGCCGTGAGCGGGGTGCGGAGCTCGTGACTGACGCTGGCGAGGAACTCGTCCTTCGATCGGGCCAAGCTGGCCATTTGATCCTCGACCAGCTTGCGAGCAGTGATGTCGGTAACGGCCACCAGCACCTTGGACAGATCGAGTTGCCCGCCGGTGCGACTAGCCGACCATTGGAAGATCGCGTCGAGGCGGTTGTTGCGAAGCGTTGCGCCGGTCAGCTCCATCAACACCGAGTCGCGGTCCTCCCAGATGGCGATGATCTGCTCCATCACTGAATTCAGGGTTTCTTCAGTGAACACGCGAGGATTGAGCGGGCCCAGTAATTGCTCCGGGTTGTCTGCTTCGAGAAGATCGAGCACGGCCGGGTTGACATCTTTGACGCTGATCAGGCTGATGGCTTCCCGCAGCTCGGCACGATTCGACTCGAGGTAACTCCGAACGTCCTCCACGCCCGAAGCACGCAAATCATCGAGCCACCGTCCGACCGCACTGAAGTCCTCTTCGTACACCGCGATCGGCAATGCGTGAAACAAGGTGCGGTAATGCCGTTCGGTCCGACGGGCCGCTTCGAGGGAGGCACGGCGCTCGGTGAGGTCGGTAAAGAGCAGGACCGCGCTGAGCACCTCACCGCCGTTCTGAACGGGATTGATAACGCATGAGACAGGAAGCACCCTGCCATCGGCCGTATGCAACAAGGCCGTGTCGTCCGAGAACCGCTTCCCGAGCGCAACAGATGCCAACACCTCGCCGGGCTCGACCGCCTCACCAGGATCGTCGGGACGAAAGCGAAACCTCGAGAGGATTTCCGCTCCCTGCAGATTGTCGGGGTGGAGGCCCAGCAACCTCGCCGCCGACGGGTTGGCGAAGGTCGCCCGACCATCCAGGTCGAGCGTGCACAGCCCGTCGCTGAGGGAATCGACGACTGCCCGCAGGCGCGCCTTCTGTTCATGGTCGCGTTCCGCGCTGCGACGTTTCAACTCGTCGTATACATCGCCCATTTCCTGGGAGGAGATCTGGAGGGACCGCTCCAAGAGATACCTGTTCTGCTCGGCGTCTTCATAGGATCTTCCGATCCTTTCGAGCAATTCCTTCCACACCGCCGGGTCCTCGGGGACGAGGTCTTCGCTCAACCCCATTCGACGCAACTGCCGGGCGAGAAGCGAGTTCATACCATCTCACTGATGGTGGTGAGTGTCATGGTCTGATTGTGGAGGTCGCACGTTCCGTCCGAATACGGTGAAATCTCGCCATACGCGTAGAAACCGACCTGGTGGCTGCCGGCTGGTAACCACTCGACCGTGGCTTCGACCTCCTCCTCGGTCCGGTCTCCCATTACCAGTCGCCGGCCTACACAACTGATAGCGACCGAAAGCACGGGCCCTGCCGCGTCATTGCGTGCTTCCTTGGCTGCTTGCTCGGCCCCGCCGATGAGCCGATCGACGTTCGCCTGCATGAGCTGGGCCCGCATTCCAACCGGTACGTCTCCCGCAAAGGTGAGCGATTGTTCGGCTTCGTCGACAGCCAGAATCGTACGAACGAGGAACCTGTCGTCGGGATCCTGGCGGACGGCCAGGGGAAACAGAAGACCGGTAGCGGGGAGCCCGTCAGCGAGATCCCCCAGATACTGCTTGTACAGCTGCAGGGCCGGCCGACCGTCGAGCTCGAAGAGCACGTTACCTTCCGACCTGGTGATGAGGCGCTCAGGACCGAAGATGTCCCAGCCGGCCCGGGAACCATGGTGAAAGCGTACCGACTCGCCGTAGAACCCAACGGCCACAACCTGCCGCTCAACCGGAAACCCGTCGACCATCACCCAGGTGTGTTCGAAACGATCGCCGTCCGCGGCCAGACCGCCGGTCACAGGGACGTTTGATCCGAAACGGCCGCTGATACCACGGACGAGTTCGGAGCCGTTGACGTGCAAGCCGTCAGACAGAACCAGCACACCGGCAAGGTCTGGCTGGTCGAGCTGATCGCCAAGGGCCACACCGGCCCGGAACGAATCGTCACCAGGCCCACAAGGCGCTACTGCTGTGAGCAGGGGGGTCGAGGCAAACTCGACTACCGCCACCGACAACGAATTGTCTCGCATGCGGGTTCCACTGATCTCACCGGCGGTCGAACACCCGGCGAATGCCGCCCCCCACAACGCAGCCTGGAGTTCGTGCAACGGACCGGGATCATGGCGATAGGTTTCGGCCGAACCGAAGGCCAGAACCAGCGTCTTGGAAAGGTCGGTCACAGGGGGCCACGGGAGGCTCCAACCGGTGTCCGGATCGTGCTCGATGCAGAAGATATTCACAGCGGCCTTGTCGGTCGGCTACGTTCATGCATCGGCAGGGAGTACCGCTCAGCTTGAGGAAAGCCCGATCATGCTCTCATCATCCCGGCGGCGGGCGTTATCGCTCCGGAGCTCCTGCCGCGATCCAATCGATGATGGTCTGGATGTCCCCCTGGGGCAACGTCCCACCCGGCGGCATGACGATGCCTTCCGGGTGGGTCCCGGTCAACGTCTGTACCAGCACACTGTTGTCGGGATCACCCGGGATGATCGTTGGGCCGCCCTCACCGGTGTTGAGCGCCTCTTCGTAGCTGGTCCCGGTCCAGCCTCCCAACGTCCCGTGACAGCCAGCGCATTTCGCCTGGAAGATGGGAAGCACATCGGCCTCAAAGGTCGAGGATCCGGACGAGGGAGGAGGGCCTTCTCCCGTGAGGGTGCGGATGTGTTTGACCAGTTCGGCGATCTGCTGGGTGGAGAGAATTTCCCCCCAGGCAATCATGGCCGTGGCCGGATGGCCGAGGTCGATGGTCTCGATGATCTGCCGGTCGGTTTGGGAAGCCTGCCAGACGGGATCGCTGAGCGAAGGCCCGATACCGCCTTCGCCGTCCGGTCCGTGACACTGCGCACAGAGCTGAACGTAGATCTCGCTTCCGCTGGCGGTTGCGGACGGAACGTCGGGCACCTCGGGAGGGAGATCAACGGGCGGATTCGCTTCCCACGATCGCAGGTAGGCGACGAGCACATCGAGCTGTTCATCGCTCAACGGACCACCAAATGCCGACCCGAAAGGCGACATCCCGAAGTTGGGTTGACCCTGCGAGATAATGGCCCGCAGCGTCTGGTCGTCGCGAGTTTTGAGGTACTCGGCAGTGCTGATCGGGGCGATGATGTCACCGGTCCGTGTCGGGTTCGAACCACCCTCGCCCAACTCCCCGTGACAGGAGACACAGTTCTGCGCAAACAGTTCCTGGCCGGCGGCGAGGTCGGCAAGCTGGATGCCTCGGAGACATAGGTCACCAGGGCATCCATCTGCTCACCGGTGAGGATCTCACCCCAGACCGGCATCGTTTCATGGGCGCCGCCCTGCGAGATGGCGGCGACGGCCACCTCCAGCGAAGCGGCCGCCGGGACACGTTGGGCGTGACACGCGGAACAGTGCTGCGCAAAGAGACCTTCACCGGCCGGGTAGGTCGTCGGGTCTATGACGTATGTGGCCAGCGCCTGGATGTCCGTTTCCGCCAGGGTGCCACCAAAAGCGGGCATGTCCAGGTGCCCACCTCCCTCGGCGATGAGGTCGCGCAACGCCTTGTCATCACCGGAGAAAGCCACCGAGCGCCCGTGGCAGGCAGCGCACAGCTGGGTCCACAACCGCTGGCCGTCGGGAGCCGTGAGGAAATTGAGCAACTGGGCTTGCTCGCCGCTGCTCAGCAACTCGTTCCAGTTGGGGATGTCGGCTCCGGCGTGCGGTTCGAAGCCCGTCCCCAGCTCGAGAGCGCTCCGGAGATCGAGGGCATCGGCCTCGATCAACTGGTTGACCGTATGGCATTCGGAGCACGCGGCGACAAAGACCTCGTTTCCGTTGGGAGCCAGTATGAACCCGACCAGGGCGTCGATCTCGTCTGCGGATAGGTCAGAGTTCCAAGAGGGCATCCCCTCGTGGGTGCCGGCCGAGATAACGGCGAAGAGGTCCGTACCCGGAGCGACCATCACGGTCGGGCCGTGGCAGCCGGCACAGTTCTCAACAAAGAGGGCGGCCACCCGGTCGCCCTCGGCGGTGGCGCCGGCCGGGGGTGGAGCCTCGAGGAGCGCCTGGACGGTGAGAAAGGTCGCTCCCACGAGAAGCGCAACCGTGATCCCGGTCACCACCGGTCTTCCGGAGAAATGACGCCGGGTGGACCGGTCTGTCCAAGGCAAGAGGATCAGGAACACCAGAGCGATGACCGGCAGCACGATTACTCCGACCACCTCGAGGTTGCCGGGAAAGAACTTCAGCAATTGGAATAGGAACAGGAAGTACCACTCGGGACGGGGCGTGTAGTTGGTGTCGCTGGGATTGGCGATCTCTTCGAGGCTTGCCCCCACAAAGTAGGCCAGAGCCACCAATGCAAGGAAGACGACGAAGGAGACGACGACATCCTTGAAGATAATGTCCGGCCAGAAGGGAACCCCCTTCTTCTTTTCCTCTTCGTACTTGCGGAGGTACGCCTGGCGTTCTTCTTTGCTCTTCATGTCACTCACCCCGCTTCGGTACGGCGGTGATGCCGTTCCGGATCACGAGGTAGAGGTGGATCCCGACCAGCAACAACAAGAGTGAGGGAAGCACCCACACGTGAGCGCCGAAGAACCGGGTCAAGGTGAGCCCGGAGATCTCGTCACCGCCCAACATGATCTGACGAAGGGAGTCGCCGACGACCGGGGTGACCTCGCCGATCCGGGTACCCACCACGGTCGCCCAGTAGGCGCGCTGGTCCCAGGGCAACAGGTATCCGGTGAGCCGAAACTGAAAGTGAGGAGGAGCAGCGCTACCCCGGTGAACCAGGTGAATTCGCGCGGGTATTTGTAGGCGCCGTACATGATCACCCTGACCATGTGCAGGATCACCAGGAGAACCATGGCGCTCGCTCCCCAGTGGTGGAGCCCGCGAATCAGCCACCCGAAGGGCAGATCATTGGTGATGTAGCTCACGCTGGCGTACGCCTCCTGCGGATCGGGGACGTAATAGAGCGTGAGCAGGATCCCGGTGACGATCTGGATCACCATCGTGACCAGCGTGGCCGAACCCAGGGTGTACAACCAGTTGATTTTCGGGATCTTCCTGAGGAACAGGGCCCTGTACTGTTCGCGCCAGCCGCTCCGTTCGTGGATCCAGTCTCCGATCTTCGTGCCCATCTCACACTTCCTTGATGAAGATCTGACCGTCCTCAACCTTGGTTTCGAAACGGTCGAGGGGCCGCGGCGGAGGTCCGGCGAGGACCGTGCCGTCCGCGGCGAACACGCCGTTGTGACAGGGACAGAAGAACTCGTTTTGGTTTTCGACCCATCGAACCCTGCATCCTAGATGAGTACATACATTCGACAGGGCAACGAAGTCGGACCCATTCTCGGTCGAGACGAACACGGCCAGTTCCTGGGTCTCGGTCAGGTACCCCGACCGCTTCTCNACGGTCGCCTTCATCAAGGTCTGGGTCCCCNNTTCCACGGACGACGCTGAACCAAGGCGAATCCACTTTTCGATGGCAGCCTGCTCCCGGGTAGGACCGGTGACGTACAACACGGCCGGGACACCAATTGCGGCGGCCATCGCGCCGGACATGACGCCTACCGATCGGGCCAGCAGTTTTCGCCTCGAGATTCCCTTCTCTTCCGCCTGAGTATCGTCACCAGCTCCAGGGGAAGAACCAGCCTCATCATCGACCGGCTGGTCGCCGTTGTCGCTCATCAGAAACCTCCCTGAGCTTGCAGACACAAGCGCTGGACCTTTATAGCAGCTGCGCTCGGATCCACCGATTCGCTCCGGGTTGAGAGGTGGAGNGCCGGAGATGGTAGAGNGGTGAACGACGTTNCTGGTGGCGGTTGTGGTGCTCATCGACGCCGGGNNGAGACGTGGACAACCGCCCTTGGGGGAGATCTCCCGGGAAGCGACCGGCCCGAACGCCGACCACCACGACCTACACTTCCCGGCTGTGACAGAGGGAACCCCAATCGCTGAATTGTCGGGGGTCGGCGTCCGCTTCGGGCGGATGCCGGTCCTGCGCGGCGTCGATCTGACCATCGACCCAGGGGAGGTGGTTGGCGTCGTAGGCCCGAACGGCTCCGGCAAATCGACCCTTCTACGAATTCTCGCCACCCTCCTCAAACCCACCGAAGGCTCGGCCTCCATTCTCGGCGCCCATATCGGCTCCAATGGAGTACTGGCCGCCCGGAGCGGAATCGCCTTGCTCGGCCATCATCCCGGCCTGTGGGGTGAGCTCACCCTCGAGGAGAACCTGACCTTCGTCGCCCGAATGGCAGGAGCCCCGACCGATGGAGTAGCGACTGCGCTCGACCAGGTGGGTCTGGGGGGTGCCAAACTACGACGCGCCGACCACTCCTCCCACGGCATGCAACGCCGGGTCGAATTTGCCCGGGCGCTGTTGACCAAACCCCAACTGCTTCTCCTCGACGAGGCCCACGCCGGACTGGACCGAGCCGCCCAGATGCTCGTCAACGTGACCGTGTCCGACGTCCGACGGCGCCAAGGAGCGGTCGTGCTGGTATCCCATGAGCCCGACCGGATGCTCCCCCTGGTCGACCGCACGTATCACCTAGAAGGCGGATCCCTCCTCCCGAACGGACCAACGTCGTGACCGGGCCGACGTTCTGGTGTCAGGTCAAGGAGATCGCCCGCAAGGATCTCCTGATCGAAGGTCGCGCCGGGGAAGCACTCTTCATCACCATTCCGTTCGGGGCGGTCGCCCTCATGCTCATTCCCCTGGCGATCGGGACCGACAAACCGCTCCTGGCCCAGGTCGGTCCCGGCATGTTCCTCGCCGTGGCACTCCTGTTCGGCATGCTGGTGGCGTTCCGACAGACGGCGGCAGACACCCCCCCACAACGGGAGTTGCTCACCTTGCTGGGCACTGATCCGGCCGCACAATTCGTCGGTCGGATGGCCTCGAGTACCCTGCTTCTGCTGATCTTCGAAGCGGTACTGGCCCCGGTAACCCTCATCCTCTACAACCCCGGTCGTATACCAGGATGGCCATGGCTGCTGCTCGTCATGTTCTTGCTGGCGCTGGGACTAGCGCTGGTGGGCACGCTGGCCGGCTCGGTGACCGCCGGTTTGCGCACCCGTAATACCCTGACTCCGCTGCTGGTTGCCCCTCTGTCGATGCCGCTCTTGCTTGCTTCGGCTCAGGTCGTCGAGGCTTTGCGCGAGGAGGCGAGTATCCTGCTTTGGATCACGTTGCTCGCCACCATGAACCTGGCGATCGCGGTGATCGGTGTGTTGACCGCACGGCCGTTGGAGGAGTCATCTCGATGAGACAACGTTCGCACCAAGTACTCAACGTCCTGGCGGTTCTGGCGATTGGGGCGGGCTTCACGTTCGCGGTGTTGGCTCCCTCCGAGCGCACCCAGGGTGACTTTGCCAAGATCATGTTCGTGCACGTTCCTTCTGCGTGGCTTGCCTTTCTTGCTTTCGGCGTGACACTGGTGGGCGGCGTTGTCTGGCTGGTCAGGAAGTCACCTCTGGCGGACCGGATCGCGGCGAGTTCTGCCGAGGTGGGGGTCTTCTTCACCGGTTTGGCGCTGGTGACCGGCATGATCTGGGGCTACCCGGTGTGGGGAACGTTCTGGGACTGGGGCGACGCTCGCATGATGTCAACCGCCATCATGTTCTTCGTCTACCTCGGCTACCTGGCGTTGCGCCGAAGCATACCGGATCCCGAGACCAGGGCCAGGCGCTCAGCGGTCCTGGGGATCATCGCCTTCGTGCAGGTGCCCCTCGTCTACTTCTCGGTGACCCTGTTTCGCACCCTCCACCAGGGTACGACGGTCGTTCGCCCGGATGCTCCAATCGACCCGGAGTTCCTTCGGGCGCTCATGATCAACCTCGGGGCNTTCACGCTCGTCTATCTGGCGTTCACCAGCTGGAGAACGAGGCTGGCCAGGATCGAAGACGAGCTGGAGGAGGCGGAAGCCCTTTCCGATTTCGAGATCGCCGGGTCGGGCATCACCGCACCAAGACTGGGGGAGGTGACCGGCGATGTCTGAGGGTTGGGTGGTTGTCGGCTACTCCGTCGTGTACGGCTTCATGATCCTCTACACACTGTATCTCGTCGGACGCACACGCAGGGTCAATCGCCGCAAGGAGGGATGACCAGATGCCGTACAAGTCGTTTGTCTTGCCGGCCATCGGCGTTGTCGTCCTGGTCCTGGGATTCATGCTGTTCGGAGGCCTCGGCGACAACCTCGTCTATTACNTGACCCCCGCCGAGGCNGTCACGCAACGAACGGACTTCCCGGACGGCGAGCGGTTCCGCCTCGGTGGCCTGGTGGTGGACGGCACCGTCCAGGAGACCGACAANGGCGTCACCTTCGTGGTCACCGACGGAGACAAGTCGATCGACGTCGTGAACACCGGAGCCCCTCCCCAGCTATTCCGGGAGGGTATCGGGGTGGTCGTCGAAGGCGCCTGGTCTGGCGACCACTTCGAGTCGGACACGTTGATCGTCAAGCACGACGAGGAGTACAGGTCTGAAGAAGATGGCGCCTACGTTCCGCCGACCGGGGGCTGAGGGGCCATGACTGCAACGATCGGTTACCTGGCAATCCTCTTCGCCGCCCTGTCCTCCCTGGCGCTCACCGTGCGGGGATTCCGCGGTATGCGGAATCCCGAAAGGGCCACGGTCGCAAAATTCCAATGGCCTGTCTACGGACTGGTCGGCGGGGCCGTTCTGGCGATGATCGCTCTCGAGGTCGGGATCCTCAACGACGACTTCTCGGCGTCACCTTCGTGGTCACCGACGGAGACAAGTCGATCGACGTCGTGAACACCGGAGCCCCTCCCCAGCTATTCCGGGAGGGCATCGGGGTGGTCGTCGAAGGCGCCTGGTCTGGCGACCATTTCGAGTCGGACACGTTGATCGTCAAACACGACGAGGAGTACAGGTCTGAAGAAGATGGCGCCTACGTCCCGCCGACCGGGGGCTGAGGGGTCATGACTGCGACGATCGGTTACCTGGCAATCCTCTTCGCCGCCCTGTCCTCCCTGGCGCTCACCGTGCAGGGATTCCGCGGTATGCGGAATCCCGCAAGGGCCACGGTCGCAAAACTCCAATGGCCTGTCTACGGACTGGTCGGCGGGGCCGTTCTGGCGATGATCGCTCTCGAGGTCGGGATCCTCAACGACGACTTCTCGATCGCCTACATCGCCAACAATTCGGCGACCACCACCCCGTTCATCTTCAANGTGGCATCCGCCTGGGCGGCGCTCGAGGGNAGCATCGTGTTGTGGGGGTTGGTNNTGGCCGTCTTTGTTTANACCGTCTATCGCGGTGTTGCCAGGCGATCCGGACCCGACCTGCTCGGTTCGGGCGCCCTCGCCGTGATGGGGATCGTCAGCCTGTACTTCTTCGTGTTGATGGCGACCGTCTCAAATCCGTTCAGCATATGTGCGCAGCCTGCTTCGATCGGATGTCTCGAAGCCGGCCACTGGCCTTGGGCCGACTCGCTGGCCGCCCTGGAAGGACGCGGCCCCAATCCGTTGCTCCAAAACCACATCCTCATGGCGGTTCATCCGCCGATGCTCTACGTCGGCTATGTCGGCATGACGGTCCCCTTTGCCTTTGCGATGGCGGCGTTGATGCTGGGGGCGAGCGGGACCGAGTGGTTACTCCGTACCCGCACGTGGACGTTGATCGCCTGGAGTTTCCTGACCGCCGGCATCGTGCTCGGCGGCTTGTGGTCCTACGAAGTGCTCGGTTGGGGCGGCTACTGGGCGTGGGATCCGGTTGAGAACGCCTCCTTCATGCCATGGTTGATCGCCACCGCGTTCCTCCACTCGTCTGTCGTTCAGGCGCGGCGTGGCATGCTGCAAGCCTGGAATTTCGTGCTGGTCATCGCCACGTTCGCTTTGACCATCCTCGGCACGTTCCTCACCCGGTCGGGGGTTATCACCTCGGTGCACAGCTTCACCCAATCTCCGATCGGGCCGGCATTGCTGTGGTTCTTGATGGTCGTGCTGGTGGCGTCGTTCGGCTTGTTTGCCGCTCGCGCGCACTTGGTGGCCTCATCTCCCCGCCTGGATTCGCTGGCCAGCCGCGAAGGAGCCTTCCTCCTCAACAACCTGTTGCTGACCGTGTTCGCATTTGTTGTCTTGACCGGCACGCTCTACCCCATGTTCGTGGAGGCATTCAGCGGGGCGCAGGTGGGGGTCGGACGGCCGTTCTTCGATCGGCTGGCCATCCCGCTGGCCTTTGGTTTGCTGCTGGCGATGGGCCTCGGACCCATCACCCCCTACCGCTCAGCAAG
>C687J29651_10001196_pt1 | contig 11013 bp, 14 predicted proteins | sample RifCSP13_1_FD_29651 | JGI IMG/M metagenome (IMG submission 29651) | reverse complement strand
GCGGTGCTTGCTGCTGGCGCGGTCGTCGAACTCGGAAACCCGGCTATGGATATTATGCGTCAGTCGGTCATATTCTCTCGGCGTAAGCTAAGGTTTCAGAAGCCTCTGAGCCGAGAGTTCAGCCTCGGCATACTCATGATCATCCTCGTCCTGGTCACGCCAACGTTCGTGAGCGCTGTTCGGTCAGCGGGCAACCCTGTGACGATCGCCTCGGCAAGCCTTCCGGTCCCCAGCCTTGTCCCCGACTGGCTTGAGACTCTGTCCTGGATGAACAATAACCTGCCTTCCACGAGCGTCATCTTCGCCTGGTGGGACTATGGCTACTGGATCTCTGTAAACACAGGACGTCATACTCTTGCGGACAACGGTACCGGAAACCTCACACAGATCCAGGCAATCGCGGCAGGGTTCATGCTGAACGAGTCCCTAGCAGTCAAGCTCATGGAGCGATACGGCGTTACGCACGTCGCCATATTCGTCAGCTACAACAGAAACCTCTGCGGGCCCACAGGCCAGCCGCTGTTCTGCGGGTATGGCGAGGACAGTAAATGGTTCTGGATGGTCCGTATCGCGAACGGAACCAAGTTCGAAACGCCGCTGGGAATAGCCACCATCAATTTCAAGGAGATAAGAGACGCAACCACAGGCGCAACCACCGAATACCGTCGGATAATCACCGTTGGGGAAAACCCGCCCGACGATGGTCCAATCACTACAAACGTTGGAGGAGCACAGCTTCCGGCAAGCAACACGGTCCTAGGGCTTCTAATGAGGAACAGCTATCCAGGCGGACTACCGGGAGACCCGCCTGACATCGACGACCACACTCCAAGCTTCTTCAAGACAGCCTTCACATCAACGAGCTCATACGTTCTAGTCTACTCCGTAACGTACCCGACACAGACCTCCCTCGCAGTTAAGCTGAACCCGGCAGTGATAACCGGCACGAACACGACGACCGTAACTGGAACGCTCACAACCGCCGCAGGAAGCCCCATTCAGACGACCGTACCCATTGCCGTCGAGTATACTCTCGACGGTGGCGACACATGGACGCTGATCGATAACGCGAACAGCACCTCGTCAACCGGCACGTTTACGCTTCCCTCGACCTGGAGCCCTCCTGCGGGAAGCCCGATCTTGGTCCGGGCCCGTTGGGCCGGAGAATCGTCGAGACTGCTGGATATTGCGGTTAGCGCGTCGGTCCCGTTGACTAGGGTCTAGAGCGTTTGGCCGGCCTGTTCTGAGCCTTCCATTCGGTACCTTGCGTACTTGTCCTCCGGCGAGAATTTTGGCGGGTGCGGTATCCTAGAGGGCGAGCCGCATGCGGGGCAGGTTTCTTTTAGAGTATAGCGAGCGCACTTTGTGCATTTTCGCATCAGCCATTTCATCCGAGCTTTCTTCCCTCTCCGCCAAGGGTCTTGATAGAGGAAAGCACTTCCTCCACTACTAGGTTCAGGGTTTTTTCCGCGGCTTCGAAGTTTTTCGCCTTGACCTCCACCCTGTACTTTGGCGCTCCGACGGTGTAGATTCTGACCTCTGTACCTCGGGGTTTCCTGACTTTTTTCGCGGAGGCGAAGGCCTGTTTGACCATGGTCAGCCCGCCCTGCTTGTGACAGGAGACGGCGACAGTGGCCCGGACCTTGGACTTTTCAAGCTTGATCCTTGTCTTACTAACCTCAGTCAGCGCTTCGGCCCATTCCGCTGATACTCCGGCCTCGACCAGCGCCTCCGTGCCATCGTCCAAGGCCTCTTCCAAGGGCGAGTAGAGGCTTCCGAACTTGTCAGCGATTGTTTTCCGGACGGTGTCGAGCTCGGCCGGTGGCCTCTGGAGCTTATCAGCGACGCTTTTGAGAATCGATTCTGCTTTTCGCTCCTTTTTCCATTCTAGCATTTTTCTGTTTTTTCACGGCCGGTTACCCGTCGGAGGGATAGGTCGACCTGGTTGCGCTGCAGGTTGACACGGAGAACCTTCAAGACTAGCTTCTGGCCTTCGCGGGCGTGGTTTCGTATGTTCCGGACCCAGGTGCTGGAGATTTCCTGTATGTGGACGAGCCCTTCTATTCCCTGGTACTCGTCCAGTTTCACATATGCGCCGTAGTCTACTATTCTCGTGACTGTTGCGACGACAAGGTCTCCCACTTCAGGAAGGAGGGTTTGCGAGGCCTGGGTGCTCATGGTAGGGTTCTGTTCTCAGGTTAGGACTTGGAGTATTTCGGCTCGAATCTTGGCTTTTCCACCGGTCGGCTCGGCCACAAGCTCATCGCAGACGTTGCACTTGACATAGTTGCTTGTCCGTTCGAAGACGATCTGTTCGTTCGCGCACTTTGGGCATTTTACCCGCAGAAAGACGCTTCTGGGCTTTGGTATGAGTTCCCATCTCAAGGCTAGGCTCCAACCTCCAGCTTGCGCAGCCTAATGCCTAATCTTTCGACTGTATAGTTGCAATCGCGGCATCTCAGTTTCAAGCAAGTCTTTTTCGTAGTCTTGGCGGTCCGTTTGAGTTCTGGGAACTTCTGGCCCCCGTACCCGTGCTTCCGGCGCTCCTGCCGTCTACTCCCCCAAGCCATCGCCCGGGCCTTGCCCGCCTTGTAGATAGCGACAGCGTGCGCGGTATGGTGTTTGCACTTAGGACAGTACGTATTGACTTCCTTTGGATACTTCAAACATGTATACCCGGCGAAAGGAGTGTGGAGGGCGGAGCCGCCCATTTATTCATTTTCCCGAGGGCGTGGCCTTACCTCCACAGCCGCCCCCTGTCGAATAAGGCTCTCAGCGTTCTCGAAGGGTAGGCTGGCCACGTCCTCAGCCTTGAAGGGACCATGCGTCTTCAGGTCTACCCCGATTATCGCGGGGAGTTCTTTGACCATACGGACCATCAGCATCTCCTGCTTCTTCTCCGGGAAGGCCGAAGGCTCCCTTCCCTGTGCTAGGTCTTCCTTGAAGCGTGACACGTGACGAGATATTCCAGTGAGCTCTTCAAGTATCCATTTCTCTGGTAGGTCAACCGCTGGGGGTTCTTTTCCGCCAGCCACTTCTCTGGCCTTTTCCATTCTCCGGTCAACTAGCTGACGGACTAGCTGTTGCAGTCGTCGCAGCTCGTCGTCTAAGACCTCAGCCTTCAGGGACTTCGGGTCAAGGTTTCTCTGCGCCTCTTTCAACCGGCGCACATAGGACGCCACATCTTTGAAGAACCCTGGTCTAAGCGGCTGTAGGTCGGGAGAGTGGCCCTCGCGTTTCCAGGCTTCAAAGACCTCCTCGTACACGGTCATGATTGATCTCTCTGCGAAAGCTCGCGGCCTCGAAGAGACGCGACACTACTAATGGTTTGAGCCCTAGAGTCTATGCTGCCGGCTCTCCCCTGCGCTTGCAGAGAAGCAGCATCGCAGCGGCCGCAGGCAGCTCTACCATTTCGTCATGGTAGGGTCCGAAGTGCTTGTCGCCGAGTCGGAACTCCGGTGCGTCACCTACGCGTATTTTCATCTGTCCCTGAAAAACCGGGGATTCTGCGAACGGGTCGAACGCGTCGAGTTTCTCCGGGGGAATGTCAACTACGCGCAGTCCCGTGTGGCCGTTCAGAGTTCCAGGCAACCGTATCAGCCTATGCACGTCAGTTGTTACAACGGTATCGATTTTCGCGGACTTCGCCTGGACCGCACGGGAAATAATCTTTTTCCATGTCCCTACGCTGATTCCCTTTAGAGAGCTCCAAAAGGGCCTAGTGAATAGATTGTCTCTGTCCCATTTTCTGACAGTTTCTACCTCAGATGGAGATAGACCGAAGGTTTCACCTTCTCGGCTTAGGATGTCGTAGATACCCTCGACGATTCTACCTCTCCAGCCGAGTTCCCCTATCAGCGGACCTTGTGTGACCTTGACCCGGCCAACAGGAATTTCGCCTAAGCCGTGAAGTTCTGGGTCCAAGTCCAGTCCGAGAAAATAGTCAACTATCTCCCTGCGTTCTTGCTCTCCGAGTGCGAGAAGCTCGTCAGAATGCACGTGCATGTGGTACCCTCGATGGCCTGAAAAGTAGAATTGAACATCTGCCCTGTCGGGAGAGAAGTCTCGAAAGAACATCTCCGAGAAGTTTATTGTTTCCTCCTTCGCCTGCTGAAGGCATTTCTCACACAGCCAAGTCTGTTCTTCGAACCTGTCGTTCTTACATTTCGGGCAGACCTTCGGAGTGGATCCTGTTCCCGTGGTCTTGCAGGCTTTGCACTTCCAGCTGTCGTGGTTCGGCTTGCACGGCGTATCCAGATGGTCAGCGTCAACGTCGAAGACCAAGTCAGCACCCTGCCATCCCTTCTCATCCATCGGCGCGCTCGGGTTCAGATAGTAGGCGGTGGAGAAGTAGACGTGGGCCGGGACCAAGTCACGGATTGCCAATAGCAAAGCTTCTTGGCTTTTGAAACTTCGATGGCGAACCATGAACTTCTCCTTGAACAACAGGAACCCGTACTCCCTCTCCTTCATTCGAGGAGGAAGTGTCGGCTGAGCTTCTGGACTGAGGTAGTATTGCTGGAACCTCTGACGAACAGTCTGCTCCGTCTGGCTCACGGCTACAGACCCTTACGCGAAAGAACCCTCCCCTGTTTCTTGTAATAGCTCAGAGGGTTGCGAATTGTGGCACATACCTCATTAGGCTTGTAACATACACCGTGAGTCTTCAGGGTCGTGCACATCGGGCAAGTGTACTTCGTACGGCCACCGCGCTTGCCGGCAATGTGCTCCACCTGGTACCGGGTCATTCTTTCAGAGAAGTCGGAGGCCGGCTTGAATGCCCGAACTATCTCTTCCTCTCCGGCCCCTATGTTGTTTAGGAATGCCGCAAGCGTGAACCTTCCCATGTGGTTGACATTCTTTCCTTCGCCCAGTTGTTCGATGAGGTGTCGGACGCATGGTGGCATCGCCTCTGGCACGGGCACTTTCGGCAGCTCGTAGATCGTCGGGATGCCCAGCCATTTGATTATGAGTCCCTTGGTCTGTTCTACTTTGGGCTGTAGGAGTCTAGGAACCTGTNTGGGAGGGTCTGCTGTCCTCTGCACTATTCTTGCTCTGACCTCNTCNTGCAATAGCCTTGCNACCTCGTCTCGCGTAGCATAGACGAAACCATGGTCCAANACCCGGTTGGGAAGTTTCCACTTGGGCTCTCTAAGCAGAATTGCGGTCCGCAAGAAATCGGTTAGCCCAACCGCGAAGTCGTATACCCTTCTCAACTGAGGNACNGTAGANCCTTCGTCAAACACCATGTCGACNCTCTTGAGCTTCCAGTTGAAGCTCTTGGTGGCAATGCGCTCNAGCTTCTCGGGCGGTTCTTGTCGGAGGAGATCATAGGCCCTTTTCGCCTCTGCCAAGGCGAACCTCCGCCTCGCTCGTTCCTCCCCTGTGAGGCTCAGAATCAGGTTAGATACTGGAAAGGACAGAATCTCAATTTTCTCATCGGCTTCGTCGCTTCTCGAAACCTTTCCTTTCGAGAGTGCTTCTTCGAGCCTCTTCTCGGCTCGTTCCAGTACAGGGCTGAACTCTGGTGTTGCTATGTCGTCTATTGATAGTCCTAGTTCGCGTATGTATTCGCTGGCTTCTGTGAGGAAGGGGTACTTTGCCAGGTCAGCCCTTGTTAACATTCGTCCTTAGTCAGCTTCTATGCGCGGGGCGAGGTAGTAGAGAAGCTTCCCCTGCTGCGGCATCTCGAACTCGACCTTGATGGGCATGTTCGTCGAGAACTCGAGCGACGTGATCTCGGACGCGCCGGACCCTGCGCGTATGATCTCGCCGAGATAGTTCAGGTTGTAGGTGGCCCTCGCTGGCTCTTTCACGTCAATGTCCAGTATCGCGTCGCTTCCCTTGTCCATCTCTATGANGGCGCTGCTCAGCTCGCCCGCGGCCCGGACCACGAANTTCTCCGGCAGGACCTCTAGCTTGACATTGTCGCTGATGGCCTGCGCGTCGTCGATGATNTCTCTGAGGCTGGCCGCGGTGAGTTTCACCCTAGCGTTGAACGGGACCTTGGGAGTGGGAACCTCTTCCGTCGACGGTTCCAGGGTCGGGGTTATGAACTTCCGGAGGATCTTGTTTTTGAGGGTGATGTTGAGCTTCTTGTTAGAATCGTCATAAACGATCTCCACGGACTCGTCGCTCTTGGTCCTCTTGAGGAGCTTCAGAAGGTTTGAAACGCTCAGGCGCAGTTTTGTGTTGCCGGAGCATTCGTAGCTGTCGAAGGCTGCCCGGGGCCACTCGAAATCAACCATTGCAATGTGGGACGGGTCCATTGACCGCAGCTTTATCCCGTCGGGTGTCGCGTTGATGTCTGCTTCCTCTATTAGGCTTGAGATTGCTCCGAGAAGGTTTCGAAATAGTCTAGCATCGTTCATGGTGGCCTTGAACAAGGCGGGTTTGCTCTGGGGTTCCTTCTTGCTCGCCTCTCCGGCTAAAGAGCTTTCCAGCATGTTTACGCGTTCTCCCGCCATGTTGCGCCGCACTGGGTACATCTAAAGAATTGCGTAGACGACTCGTCGCCCCCGCGTGTCTGGACCATCCAGTAGAACGCCTCGTGGTTGCTGCACTTGGGGCAGTCTGCTTTCGTCTTAGGAAGGGTCCGTATCTTCTGCTCCTCGCGGCCTATGACCACGATGCTTTCTCTCTGCCGTGATAGCCGGCTGACCACTTTAGCGCTCTTGGTGCTCTCGTAGCCGCATTTGGAGCATGCTAGGAGGACCTTCTTCTCCTTCTTCATTGGGAGAAGGGTGGACTCGCACTTGGGGCAGAACTGCAAAACCTAACCAGCTCCCAGCCCGCCGGGTATGGCGAATTTATTCCTTTTCATTAGAGAAAGGGGCTTTCGGCATACGGGTCTTGGCTAGGAGGTGCGCAACCCTCGCGGGCTCAGGAAGCTTTCCAAAAACCGTTGTGAGTGAGAGTATCCTGGCCAGCGTCTCGTCTGGAAGGCTTGTTCGGACCCAGAGCCGGCCTCGTCCTGCCGGGGCAACTCTGAACTCGCGTCTGCGCGGCCTGACGCTGGAGACGGCGATTACGGGTAGCCGGGTGGCCTTTTCGATAGTGTCTGTGTTTGAACGGTTCTTCGGGTCGTGTACCATTATTGCTCTCAGCTCGGGGAAGTAGCGGGTCCCGACTATCCGGCGTGCAATCTCCCTGTCGCTCAGCCTTCCGGGGTCGTTGAGGGTGAAGACTCCGTCCAGGAATTGTCCTCCTCTGAGGACGGCTGCCGTAACGGCGCGCGTGTTGCAAAAGTCGAGTCCTAGGATACGAATCTCCTTCTTCACCGTCCGGAGTGGACGGGTCATGGCCGGATTTTTGAGAGGGCGAGTTCCGCGAGGCGGGCAAAGTCCTCGGCCGGGTTCAGGCTGGANGCTTTGAGACAGGAAACTATCTCGTCCATGGAGATGAGCTTTTTCAGCCAGGCGTGNCCCAGTAGGGCTTCAAGGCTGTTGGCCACGTCGCCCCTTCCCACTCTTCTGGGAAGGTGCTTTCGCAGGCCTGCCTTAGCGGCTGCNTCGGCGAGAATGGTGTCTTTGACCTTGGTCCCCTTCGGGACTCCTGAAGATTCGGTCAGCGCGAGAGAATATGCGAAGTTGAGCAGTGAGTCGCCGAACTGTGCAAGGTGTTTGTTGTCTAGAATCTTGGCTAAGGGGTCGCTCGGGTCGCCGGGAGGGCTGGGCGATACGGTTCCGGTCTCCTCCGTTTACTGGACCAGCGCTGGCAGTTTTGTGAGGGAGCTGATGATGTGGTCTGCNCCTGCTTCCCTGAGCTCTTCCTCGGAGAAGAATCCTTGTGGGAGCCCGATGGTCTCGGCTCCTGCTTTCCTGCCTCCTATCATGTCCACAGGCTCGTCCCCAACGACAAGGCAGCGAGCGGCCGGAATGGCGAGNTCTTTGATGGCGGCGAGGAATGGGGCGGGTGAGGGTTTGAACTCGGGGTGTTGCTCAGGGGTGACTATTGACCTGAAGTANTTCTTGAGGTTCCAGGCTTCCAGCCGGTGTTCGAGCCGGGGCCTGCGTTGGAAGGTGACTATTCCCATGAGGACCCCTTTCCCCTCAAGCTCTTCGAGGACGTTGACCATGGTTTCTCCTGGGCCGGTGCTGTCCATGACCCGGTCGAGCTTTTCTAGGAAACGGGCCCGGACCTCGGCTTCCCCGTCTACTCCTTTTTCCCTAGCCATGGCGATTGCGACTCCGTTGATGTTGTAGAATGTTCCCTGTTTGATCATGTCCCTGGCTTTTTCCAGGGCCTCGTAGGCGGTGGCCGCGATGTTGAAGTCGTTTAGTGTTTCCTGTATGGTGGAGACCCAGAGTCTCCAGTCGCCGTATAGGGTCCCGTCGAAATCGAACAGTAGGCCCTTTGGCTGCAGAACCAGAACCGGCTAGGTTTCGTTCTTTATGCTTGAGGAGAATTTTTCGATGAACTCTTCAGTGTCCTGGCGGATCTTTTTCGAGGCGCGTTCCAGGGCCTTCTCGGGGGTGGCTTCGCCTTTCATCCTGACCGTCACAATAGGCTGGGGGAATAGTGGGTGTGGGAGGTCGTAGCCTGCCCAGTCAACGTTCTTGTCCTCTAGCAGGGACTCTTGCAGTAGGTGGCCGAAGGTGTGGCCTTCGCCCTCGATCTCGACCTTCAAGAGTCCTTTCGCCCGTTTTACGACTTTGACGTTCAACTGGCCTCTCCGCTTCTGGGAAAGTCGTCGGCGAGCCGTCGCCTTTCAACGTTACGGCAGGCCTTGCACCTTAGGATACTGCCGGAGAAGATTAGTTCGCCCCCGCACTTGGCGCAGTATGCTTTGATCACTCCTAGGCCGTGGCCTGCGGTTGTCAGCTTCGGAATACGGTTGGTGACGTCTATCACCTTGGCCCGGATGAGGTCCAGGGGTTTGCAGACCTCTCCCATTGCCCGCTCGAACCTCGGGCTTGAACTGGAGATGTGAAGCATGCCCGTGAAGGGAGTGTCTAGCTTGTGGTCGTCGACGACGATTATCTGGACGATGGCCATTTTTTCCTGGATCTTTTCCACCATTCCGATTATGGTGGACCCTTCCTCCGGGACGACCGGCGGCCCGGCCGCTGTCTTGACAGAGACTATGCGGCGTGTCGCGTCGACGCTGACCTTGCCGGTCTGGGAGGAGTAGACTGTTCCATTCACGTCGACTGTTCCGCGTCCAGGGTCGAATTCCTCGACGACCCCGAGCCTTTCGCCGGGAACCACGAACTGCCCGTCGAGTTTCCTGCTCATATTTTCTGCCCGCACTCTGGACAGAACTTTGCGCCCGCGGCTACTGGCTTGCCGCACTTTGGACAGTTTGAACCGGCCGCGGCCGCCGGTGCAGCCATGGTTGCGCCACAGCTGGGGCAGAACTTCGACCCCTGAGCGATCTGACTGTGACAGCTTGGGCATACGATGAGGGCAACCGCTGGCGTTCCAGACGGCTGCATGGGAGCGTTCATGACCTGGGGTATCAGGACCATGCCTGCCCCGAGGGCTGCGCCGCCGCCCTGGGCCTGGCTGAGGCTCTTTCCGATGTCTCTCGCCGTTTCCATCCGAAGAACGTCTCCTGTTCCAGCTCGCTGTTTGATCCAGAAGAGGCGTTCCCGGAACTCTTCAGAGGTGTCTATTCCTTCGAACTTGAAGTCTACCAGGTCTGTTCCGAGGCGGCGGAGTGCGTCGTTGATGTTGACCTTGACGGTTACGGAGGTTTCGTCGAGCCGTGTGAACGCGGTTGATAGGTCGTACTTTGACATCTCGTCGATTGTTCGTTCGTTGATGAAGCCGCGGACGAACTCGTTGACCTGTGGCGTGGTGTAGGCTCCCTGGCCGCCGACGACCTCGTTCACGAAAAGACTTGGCTCCGTTATCTTGAACCAGAGGCTCCGTGTACCATTAGCGGTGCTAGTTCGGTGGTCTGTGCCTTTGCGCCCCACTTGCCGGCGAACTGTTTGGTGCCGACGAAGATGACCGAGGACTTGAACGGTGTCTTGCCGAAGGCTAGGCTGAAGACCTTGCTGAGCAGGGGCAGGTTCATGGTGGTAAGCGTGTGGCGTCCCGGGCCGAAGACATCGTAAGCTTTCCCGTCACGGAGGAAGACGGCTACTTCATACTCGTGGACTACTAGCTGGGCTCCCCACTGAATCTCTTCTACGGGGTAGCGGAACACGATGTCGTCTTGGCCTGCTCCTCGCCATTCTACTATTTGCGGCATGGTCTATTGGACTCCCAAAATTACCTGCTTCCTGTTATTGTAAGCTGCTTCCAGGGCATCAACTGTCTTCAGCGCCTCTTTCACCTTGCCGCGGGCCTCCGCGGGACGCTCGCCGTCGACGGATTCTTTCAACGAGTTGACAGCCTGAGAGATGACCTCGGACATCTGGAGCATCTGGAGGTCGTAGTCTATCATCCTGTCAAGCTCAGGCTCTTTGACCTTGGCAATGTCGAAGAAGCCCGCGTAGCCGTACTCGGAATGGTTGATCCGCTCGGTTATGCGGTCAAGCTTGGCCATCATGTGGTCAGTGTCGTCCCAGGCTTCGGAAACGCCCTGGTTGACAAGCGACCGGTAAGCATCCTTGGCCTTCGCAGTGGCCTCGGAGAGTTTCTGGTAGACCTGGTTGCGGATGAGACGGTCTGACTCTCTGCGAATCTCTTTCTCCTTGTACCCTCTGAAGCCTGGTATGAATAGCTCAATCTTTTCGAGCAGGCCTGTTCCGGCCTTTCCACGCTCGACATACGCGCGTCCTGTCGGAGTAGTCAAACACCGGTTACCTTGTGAGAAATCAAAAATCGCCCCGGGCCCTTATTAAGGGTGTCAAAACCCGAGCCGTTCAAAATCGGGAACTGGCGGGTTTTTCTTCGCCACGAGAACTGGCTCTGCGCGATCTTATCCGATAAGCCCTGCTAGCGGGTTTACGGTTTCGAACCCAGCCAGAAGCAAGACCGCGTATGCGATGCTGAGGACTGCTACGCTTATGTTGACGGTTTTTCTGACGCGGCTCTTTCCGAATCTGGCAATGGGGTAGG
>C687J29651_10001193_pt1 | contig 11034 bp, 10 predicted proteins | sample RifCSP13_1_FD_29651 | JGI IMG/M metagenome (IMG submission 29651) | reverse complement strand
CGGAGTCCTCACGGGCATTGGCCACGCTCACATGTACCACCCGTCGCACCCCCGCCGTTCGAGCGCAGTCGAACAGAATCNNGCTGTTCTCGACAGCTTGGGCATAACCAAAATCGGTGGACCCCTCCTGGTGGTCGTACCGGACCCAATAGGTGTTATAGAGCGCGTAGGCGCCCCGCAGCGACTCGACCAGCGCCGGCGGGTCATCGAAGTCGATCGGGTGCACCTCGATGTCGACGCCGAAAGGGTTACCCCGATCCAACGAATTCGTCAGAGTCCGAACCCTCCCACCCCCGGCTATCAACTCCCTAGCGATATACCTACCGGTGTACCCAAACGCACCGGTAACCACGTGTAGAAGAGCATCGGTCACCCTCTCACCCCCAACACCTCCCAGCCCACCCACAACAGGGTAGGCCACCCGATCGTGCCCGTCGGAGACCTACCCTTGGCCAGGCAAGTCGGCCGACTCCAACCGCCCATGTCGTCCAGTTCTGTCGAGGACGGCACGAGTGTGCGAATGGACGTGTAATCCCACACTCGCCTCCGCGGTGCGGCATTTGGTCTGCCAGACACTGGAACACGGCCGCAAAACAACGCCCAACGCTGGAGAGGAAGACACAAGCCGGTCGGCTTACCGTCGAATGGTCCGGGGAGCCGCAACCACCGAGCCGATGTGTGACCAGCAAGTCGTGGGCTCGGGTTCCATCCGTCAGTTCGAAATACCCGTGCTTTGGCGTGTTCAGGAATACCCTGACGCATATCATGTTGTCCAAACGCGACAAAGCAGTGTTGGATTTTGAGCGTTCCTGGTGGTTGGTGCCCGGACCCAAGGACCGCGCCGTTCAAGAACACCTCGGGATGAGCGCCGGTCGTTACTACCAGATTCTCCGGGACCTTCTCGACGACCCCACCGCGATGGCGTACGATCCGCTGACCATCCGGAGATTGCTGAAGGTTCGTGCGGAGCGAAACCGGCGCCGTCCGGAGTCCCGTATCATCGCCGACGGCATGGATCCGGCGGACATCTGATGGCGGGGCGGCACGCCGCTCCCGGCTACGGTGCATTCTTCCGGGAGTTGGCTACGTTCTTGTTGAAGGTGGTCTTGTGGGGCGCCCTCATCTTCGGCGCCGTGCTGCTGTTCCAGAATATCTTCTCCCCGGACGACGATCCCACCACCACGACCGCTCAGACCACGACGGCTACGACCTCAGCCGGAAATGCCCCGACGACTGTGACAACGGCCACCTCCGCGGCTCCCACCACGACGACGACCGAGACGACGACCACGACCGAGGCCACGACCACGACGCCGGCGGGTCGCGATCCGTCCGAAGTCACCGTCCTGGTCCTCAATGCAACGGATCGGCCGGGTCTCGCCGCAGATTTGTCCGAATCGTTGGCCCGGGTTGGTTATCAGACCCTGGAGCCGGAGAACTGGGAGACACCGTTTGGTGTCTCGAGGATCTGGTACCTGGCCGGCTTCGAGACCGAGGCGGCAGCCCTCATACGCTATGTATCGCCCGACGCGATCGTCGAACGGTTTCAAGGAGTCACCCAGGCCGACATCATCATCGTGGTTGGGGCATCATACGGAGGGTGAGCACCGAAGCCCCCCACCCGGCAGAGCGAAAACCGTCGAGCGCATGGACGCCGTGGGCGTGGCTGATGGTTGCCGTTGCCATAGTGTCGATAGCGGCCGGAGTGGTCGGTGGCATCCTGGCTCCATCCGTGGTACTCGATGTGGTCTCGTTTTGGCCTCTGGCAGTCGGGGCATTCTTCGTGGGCGCGGCTCTGCTCCCGCTCCGCAAACGGGGCCCGGCCAGGATCTCTGCGCTGCTGCCGCTTCTGCTGATCACGATGCTTGGAGCCAGTGTTGTGCTTCACCTCACGGGGTGGGAGCAACTCCCGTCATCGTCTGCCGATCTCGTCGGACCGTCGGCCGCCGGTGTGGAAAGCGCCGAGCTGACCTTGAGTCTGGCCGGACGTCTGTCGATAGCANCGGGACCGCGGGACCTGTACGCNGTGAAGGTCGAGCGGAGGGGCGGCTCGNCGGGAGTTCCCGAGGCNCTCGAGAGCGCCTTCGAGGATGGCCCGTTCTTNGTGGTGTTACGCGAAGCAGATGGGGGACGATGGTTCCGAACCTCCGGCTGGGAGTTGTCGCTCGGTGTTGGGCCGATTTGGTCGCTGGTGCTGGATGCGCCGGATGTGCAGGCCGACCTCACCGCACTGCAGTTGCGGGCCCTGCGGTTGGACGGCGGCGGTTCCGTTGCTTTGCCGCTCCCGGGCGAAGGCGACGTTGCGATAACCATCGACGGTGTTTTCGTGGTTGAGGTGCCGGCCGAAACAAGGGTGGAGGTGATCGGAGCGTCCAGCGTGCCCGGAGGGTGGGTGGAGACGGCGGACGGATATCAGAGTCCCTTCGCCGGTCCATCGCTACTGATCNCNGTCGTGGATGGGGCACAGGTCGAGATTCGGCAGCCCTAGCTACCGGCAGCCGGCTACCAGTCTCCGGCGATGCTCCCTTCCGTTGGTGGGAACGGGCCCCTCTCCCCCAACCGACTCGCGGCGCTCGTCCGGGGGAAGACNGCAGAGGGCGGACTGCAAACTGCGAAGCGTATACACTCGTCGCCAATCGATGAACGATCCATCTGTCTCCTACGAGCGGCTTCGTCGTCTGGGCATCATGTCTTGGAGTGTTGCCGGCATGGCGCTGGTGGTGGGCGGGTTGGTGTGGCTGCTGTATGTGGTGCGCATCCTCTGGCCTCCACTGGTCCTGGCCGGTGCGTTCGTCTACCTGATGAGCCCGCTGGTCGATCGTATGCAGAATTGGCGGATCCACCGTCTGCTCGGCTCGTTTGTTTCGTACCTGCTGTTTCTCGGACTCGGAGTGCTCTTCGGCTTTATCGTCGTCCCGGTCGTCGGTGACCAGTTGGCGGAGTTTGCCGACCGTATCCCCCAGCTGGTGGACGACATCGGAGTGTTCCTGGTGGACCTGGGAGAGCGGCTGGGTTTGTCGGTGGGCGCGGGCTCGGCGCTCGACACGCTGCAGGCGTGGCTGGCCGACTTCGTCGACCAGGAACGCATCCAGCAGATGCTCGGCCAAATAGGGACTTTTGCCCGCATGGGTCTAGACGTCCTCATCGTGCTGGCGCTGGGCCCGGTGCTCGCCTTCTACCTGCTCGTCGATCTGCCCGGATTCAAGGATCGCGCCCGGCGTCTCGTTCCCGATCAGGCCCGCCCCGAAGTGGTCCACGTGGTGTCGCAGCTGACCCGGGTGGTGGGTGGGTTCGTGCGAGGTCAGCTGCTCGTGGCGCTGATCGTCGGCGTCCTGTCAAGCGTCGGACTTGCCCTGCTCGGCGTTCCTTTCTGGCTACTGATCGGGTTGATCGCCGGTTTCTTGAANGTGGTTCCCTTCATCGGCCCCTTCGCGGGTGGGGTTCTCGCCGCTNTGGTTTCTCTCGTNTTTCGCGATATCGGCACGGCGCTATGGGCGGTGATCATGTTCTCGGCGGTCCAGCAGTTGGACAACCATGTGATCAGCCCCAACATTCTCAAGTCGCGAGTTCAGCTGAACCCCGTCTTCATCCTGCTGGCTCTGCTCCTGGGCGGGTCGGTCGGCGGTTTCTTCGGCCTGCTGGTCGCCGTTCCGGTGACGGCCGCGCTGCGGGTCATCCTGGGTCATGTATGGCGCACCAGGGTGTTGCATGAGTCCTGGGACGAGGCAGCGGAGGCGATGATCACCGAATATGAGCCTCCCCGTCGCGAGAGCCTGGTGGGCCGGCTGCGCCGGGCCGGTGACGCACAGGCGACGAAACTTCCCTCTATCGGCAACGGCGTCTCGCAGAGAGACACCCAGGACCCGGATTCACCACGCAAGTAAACCACCGCCAGGAGGAGGCCTAACCTGTCGGAACTCTCGGGAGGGAAAGACGTGGCCGTACAGTCCAGAAGTGAGCTTCTGGATCGGCAGCGCGCCCGGGAGGCCGAATCCAATCAACCACCCCGACGACGTTCGGTTGCACTGTTCCGGCTGACGGCTCTCGTCGTCGTGGTGGTCGCCGTGGCATCGATCGGTGATCAGGCTCTGGGCGCGACCGGCACCCTGGGGGGGAGTTCTCTGGTTGCGCAANCCGGTCGCAGTTTTGGAGCGCGACTGCTCAATGTGGTCGTCGACGGTCTCGTTGTGGGGCTGATAATTGCCCTTACGTCGGTGGGTCTCTCGCTGATCTTCGGCGTGACCGGGTTGGTCAATTTCGCTCATGGGGAGTTGGTGACCTTCGGTGCCGTCGTGGCTTGGTTTCTCAATGCGGGCAGCTGGGGGTTTCGGGTCACGCTGGCCGTCGCGACGGTGATTGCAGTGGTTGTCGGTGGGCTACTTGGCGCCGGCTTGGAGAAGGGGGTTTTCGGGCCACTTCGCAAGCGAAAGGTNCCCAATATCTCCCTGATCGTNACCACCATCGGGTTGTCGCTGGTANTACGCCATGTGATCCTGATCTCGTACGGCAGCAAGACACAGAAGTACCGCGACTACGCCATAGAAGTGGCCCGAAACTACGGGCCCGTATCGATCACCGACGTGAAGCTGGCCATCATCGTCATCTCGGTGCTCGTCTTGAGTCTGGTCGGTGTCCTGCTCATGAAGACCAGGTTGGGCACTGCCATGCGCGCAGTAGCCGACAACCGAGATCTGGCAGAAGCCTCCGGTATCGACGTGCGGAAGGTCATCCTGGCCACCTGGGTGGGTGGGGCGGCGCTGGCGGCACTCGGCGGGGTATTCCAGGGTATCGGGTTCGCCGGTGTTTCCTGGGATCTGGGTTTCAAACTGCTGCTGCTGATGTTCGCCGGCGTCATTTTGGGCGGACTTGGCACCGCGTTTGGCGCCATGGTGGGCGGGGTTCTGATCGGCGTCGTGACGCAGGTCTCGAGTCTCTGGCTCTCAACGGAGTTCAAGCTGGTCATCGCCTTTGGAGTCCTCATCATCGTGTTGCTGGTGCGACCCCAAGGCATCCTCGGGAAGAAGGAGAGGGTTGGGTAGTGGACTTCGACATCGTCCGCTTGCTGGTTGATGCGCTGCGTTCGGCGCTCGGAACGTCCGCCGTTATGTTTGCTCTGGCGGGTGTTGGCCTCAACGTGATGTTCGGCTACACCGGACTCCTCAACTTCGGCCACGTGGGGTCGCTTCTGGTCGGCGGGTACGGCACGGCCATCACGGTCAATTCAGGCGGACCTCTGTGGCTTGGCATTCTGGTGGGGATTGCGGCCGCGGTTGTGCTGGGACTCATCTACGGGCTGCCGACACTGCGGCTACGCGAGGATTATTTGGCGATCGTGACGATTGCAGCTGCCGAGATCCTGCGTCTCCTGACCCGGTCGAGCGCCCTTGAACCCATCACCCAGGGGGTTTTTGGCATCCAGAAGTTTGCCGATGAGTTCTACGCACTCAACCCCTTTCCGCTCGGTTCGTATGGAATCTGGCGAATCACGTGGGACGCCAACACACTGTGGGCCATCGTCGTCGGCTGGCTGGTGGTGGCCCTCTCGGTCTGGTTGGTGTGGGCTCTCACCCGCGCTCCGTGGGGACGAGTCCTGAAGGCAATTCGCGAAGATGAGGACGCCGCCCGATCACTTGGCAAGAACGTGTTTGGATACAAACTGCAAAGCCTGGCCTTTGGGGGAGCCATCGGGTCGCTGGCCGGGGTCTTCTTCGCAGTACAGTCGCAGTCGGTGAACCCCGATTCGTTCCAGCCACAATTTACGTTCCTGGCATACGCAGTGGTCATCCTCGGTGGTCCCGGCCGGGTGATGGGGCCTGTGATGGGATCGGTTCTCTTCTGGTTCCTGCTGTCATTCACCGAGGCCGTGCTGCGGCAGGCGGTGACGGCCGGTTTCATCCCCGACTGGTTGCTCTCCGCTCAGGAGGTGGCCGCCGTACGCTGGATCCTGGTTGGATTGGGGCTCATGGTGTTGATGACCTACCGACCGCAAGGCCTCTTCGGGAGCCGCGAGGAGTCGTTGATCGATGCGCGCTGAAGCACTCACAGCCGTTTCCCCTGTTCCGGGCGTTCCAAAGCCCGACCCGGTATTGGTGGCCGATGGCGTCAATCGCCATTTCGGCGGTCTCGTGGCGGTCGACATCGATCATCTTGAGGTGCAGCGAGGGACTATCACCGGGCTGATCGGACCCAACGGCGCCGGGAAGACCACTTTGTTCAACCTCCTCACCGGGTTCGACACACCCAACGGCGGTAGCTGGTCGTTCTTAGGGAGAGACCTAGCCGGGATTGCCGCCCATCGGGTAGCCAGGCTTGGCATGGTACGCACGTTTCAGCTGACGAAGGCGCTGGTGAAACTCACCGTNATAGACAACATGAAGCTCGGCGCCACCCGGCAATTCGGCGAGTCTGCCTTGGGAGCGTTGATCCCGTGGAAGTGGCAGAAGCAAGAGAAGGAAATCGAAGCACGAGCCGAGTCCCTTCTCGAACGCTTCACGCTTGCGCATATGCGGGATGACCTTGCCGGGACTCTTTCCGGAGGGCAGCGTAAACTGCTAGAGCTCGCCCGCGCGCTCATGGTCGAGCCCACCCTGATCATGCTGGACGAACCCATGGCCGGCGTGAACCCCGCGTTGACGGAGTCTCTTCTTGTACACATCAAAGCGCTCCGGGACCAGGGGATGTCGGTTGTCTTCATCGAGCACGACATGGACGTCATCATGGACATCAGCGACTGGATCGTGGTGATGGCGGAGGGGAAGGTGATTGCCGAGGGCCGGCCGGCCAGTGTGGTTGCCAACCCCGTCGTCATCGACGCCTATCTGGGCCGGCGCCACGGCGAAGCGGCCGCACCTGTGACTGGCGCGAGGGCCATCGACGAGCGACAGGGCGAGGGTCGTGACAATGGGATCTGAACAACAGCCGCTCCTCGAGAGCCGCGATGTTGTGTCCGGTTATCTGCCCGGTGTCGATATCGTCAGGGGAAGTCACGTCACTCTGGCTGAAGGAGAGCTGGTCGGCATCATCGGGCCGAACGGAGCCGGAAAATCGACTCTCCTCAAGACAATTTTCGGGCTTGTTGAGTTGAGNGCGGGTTCGATCAAGCTGCGGGGCGAGGAGATATCCAATCTTCCCGCTCACCAGCTCGTCCANAAAGGCGTCGGATTCGTTCCCCAGACGGAGAACGTTTTTCCCTCGTTGACGGTCGAGGAGAACCTCCAAATGGGCTGCTATCTGCGTCCGGACCTCTTCCGTGAACGAGCGAACTTCGTCGCAAGTCTCTTCCCCCGGTTGTCGGAACGCAAGAGCCAGCGTGTCGGAGCCATGTCGGGTGGTGAGCGGCAAATGGTGGCCATGGGCCGGGTGCTGATGATGGACCCGTCGGTGTATTGCTCGACGAACCGTCGGCCGGACTTTCGCCATCCAATCAGGACGAGGTATTCGACCGGATCCACCAGATCAAGGAAACCGGCGTCTCGATCATCATGGTCGAACAAAATGCCCGTCGCTGTCTGCAGATCTCAGACCGGGGTTACGTCCTCGATCAAGGCCAGAACGCGTACACGGGTACGGGCCGGCAGCTTTTGCACGACCCCAAGGTGATCGAGCTGTATTTGGGGACTTTGGCCACCAGGTAGCTCCGACCTGCCCTCTGCAATCCGCGGTCCGCCATCCGCAGAATAGGAGCCGCGGTCCGTGAACTGAAACCGATAAGCCCGAAAAGCTCAGGCCTCGAACCTTCAGGGCTGAACCACTACGTGTCGTGATCGACCTGCCCGATCCTCCCCACGTCGTGAATCTATCAGCGGTTGTCAAAGGTCGGACCCGAGACCCGACACGGGACCCTCATGGTAGGAAGGGGCCCGGGGGCCCCTTCCCATCAAACGAATTGGTGGTTGGTTCAGCCGACGTCGACGATGTCGAGGGTGACGACCTCCCCGTCGCGGAACTCCCATATGTCGTAGGTGCCCGCGGCCGGTTCGCCTTCCGGCACCCATTCGCCGGGACCGGAGGCGCCCTCGTAGTCGATGTCTTCGCCGTCATCAAGCAAAGCCTNGCAGGATGAGTAGCTGTCGCACTTCGTCCCACCCCCAGTGATCCCGACCATCGCCGCGGCGATCTCGGTTGAGTCGGTCGAGTCAACAGACTCGGCGGCCAGTGCCATGATGATCACGCAGTCGTAAGCATGCGCCGAGTAAATCGTCGCCACCCCGGGCGCGAATTCGGCGAACGCATCCGTGAAGGTCTGCGATCCCTGGGCGGAGGGAGCCGTGCCCTTCATGCCGTTCAGCACACTCGGATCGTCGGCGCTTANACCGGTGATCACGTCGGCCGACTGCATACCGTCTGCCGTGTAGAAGGTATCGGGGTTGAGGCCGTTCTCGATCANGCCGGTGATGATCCGNTTGCCCGTGTCCGGGAACGAGATCAGCACCACTGAGTCCGGAGCAGCATCAACGACCTGCTGGACGTCGGCGCTGAAGTCGGTCCCATTCGGGTCGTAGGCTACGTCGACNGCGATATTGGCGCCGCCTTCAATCAGCGAAGCCTTCAGGAATTGCGCAAACCCCTGTCCGTACTCATCGTTCAAAGCTACAACGGCCACGCTGCTACGACCGTCGCCCAGGATTACGTCGGCGAGAGCCGGTCCCTGCAGGTTGTCCGGCGGGGCCGTACGGAAATAGAACCCGGGCGTGGCCGTCTCGTACGTCGTGAGCGCCGAACCGGTGTTCGACGGGGAGCACATAGGGATTCCGGCGCTGGTGATCTTGTCGATTACCGACAATGTGATCCGCGACGAAGCAGGCCCGATGATGCCATCGACCTGGTCGGAGCTGATCAGTCGGTCGGCGGTCTCCGCTGCCACCTGTTCGTTGGTTCCCGAGTCACCGATTACGAGGTCGAGGTTCTCGCCATTGACGCCACCGGCGTCGTTGATGTCGCGCACTGCCATGTTCACGGCCTCCACCATGGGTGGTCCGAGTACGGCCAGATCGCCGGTCTGCGGCAGGACGGTTCCGATCTTCAGCGCCCCGCCTGCGCCACCTCCAGCACACGCTGCAGCGATGATCGCGAACACAGCCATGGTGGCGAGCATTCTGAGCGATCGTTTCATTCTCTTTCCTCTCGTTAGCCCTTCATCCCCTCAAGAGGGGGGAATCAGGCAGTCTAGGCGTCTATCCTGGCCGTGTACACATGGTTCTTCCGCGCCGCGTTCGCAATTGACAGAAGAAATAGCCTCCCGGAACGCCTATGCCCGCTCGATAGCCGCGGTCATCGAAGGCGCGGAGAACGATGGTGTCATTCTCGACCGGACCGTGTTCTACCCGCGCGGTGGGGGTCAGCCGGGTGACACGGGGTGGATCCGGTGGCCCGACGGCCAGGTCGAGGTCACGGATACCGTGCGCCACCAAGGCCGAGTCCTGCACGTCTGGCAGGGCGAAGGCCCGTTGCCGCCACCCGGAACCGAGGTAACGGCAGCAATCGATTGGGAACGCCGCCATCTGTTGATGCGTACGCATACCGCCCTACATGCGCTGTCGGCCGTCATCTGGCGGGAGTTCGATGCCAAGGTCACCGGTGGCAACATGGAACCGGGGACCGCCAGGATGGATTTCGAACTCGAGGGGATCTCCGTTGAGTTTGGACGGCAGATTGAGGACAAACTCAACGAGGAGCTGGGCGCCGATCACCCGGTCCAGATTCTCTTCCTTCCCCGCCGCCAGGCGCTGGCCGACCCGGACTTGATCCGGACCAAGGTCAACCTGCTACCCGACTTCATCGACCCGATTCGCGTCGTGCACATCGTCGGTCTCGACAAACAAGCGGACGGAGGCACTCACGTTGGTTCTACGAGAGAAGTGGGAACGGTGCGGGTGGTCAAGACAGAATCAAAGGGCAAAGCCAACAAGCGGATCCGCATCGAACTGACGTGAAGCTTCCCGCGAACCGCTTCCAGCAGCCAGCCATCACTTTCCAGCCTCCCGCGTCCAGCTTCCAGCCGGAAATGGGCATTGCCAGCCTGCCGGCTGCTTGTGGCCGGCTGCTGGTAGCCGGCTTCCGGCGGCCGGGACCGGAGGTCCCGTCTTGATCGACTTCGTGTTGGGCCTCTATTTTGCGGCGCTGTTTGTGCGGGGCTGGGTGCATGGGTTCACGCGCGAGGCCATGGATCTGGTGGGTCTGGTTCTTGGCATCGCCCTGGCGTTCCGTTTCAGCGGTCCGATCGGNGATGGGTTGGCGGAATGGCTGGGTATCTCGCCGGAGTTGGGTCGCTTGGCGGGCGGCATCGCCCTCTTCGCGTTGATCGGAGTTGCTGCGTCGATTGGCGCCCATTATCTGCAGCGGGTCTTCACCCTGCCGGGCCTGGCGCTGACCCATCGTCTACTGGGCGGCGGATTGGCCCTGGCCTGGGCGCTGTTCGTTGCGATCTTGCTCCTCTCACTCCTGGTCGTCATCCCTCTGCCTGCCGCCGTTGGTGAGCGGATCGATGAATCAAACGTCGCCTCCGTTCTCACCGATCCCCAATCCTTCCCGCAACGCATGTTCCACACGGTGGCCGGCGATCGGGTGCTCGAAGCCCTCTTGAACCTCGATCGCCTGGTTGGTCGGGAAAAGGTCATTCTCGAAGAAGATGAGACCCTGGCGATACCGCCGGCCGACCCGGGAGATCTCCGGCGGGATGAGAAAGCCGCCCAGGAGATTTTCGANCTGGTCAACCGGTCCCGAATCGAAGAGGGCCTCGATCCCCTGGCATGGTCGGCGCCGTTGGGTGGGGTTGGGGAGCGTCACGCAACCGAGATGTACGTGGTCGGCTACTTCAGCCATACCTCTCCGACGACCGGCACCGTGGCCGACAGAATGGCCGACGCGGGAATTCCCTTCCGGATCGTTGGGGAGAACCTGGCGCTGGCCGCGACCGCCCGCACCGTCCACGAAGGTCTCATGGACAGCCCGGGCCATCGCGCCAATATTCTCGGTTCCGGGTTCACTCGCCTGGGTATCGGGGTTATCCGCGGCCCGCTCGGCTTGATGGTCGTG
>C687J29651_10001190_pt1 | contig 11038 bp, 11 predicted proteins | sample RifCSP13_1_FD_29651 | JGI IMG/M metagenome (IMG submission 29651) | reverse complement strand
TGCCGGCTAGGAAAGCGGCGTCCGTTCCGCCGGTGGCCGCCATGCGGGACGTGGAGCCCACAACCCGCCGTTCGATGCGGACCCGGGTAGTCACCGGAGGTCTGATCGCCGCCTTCGGTATTGCGCTGGGTGTGATCGGCCTCTTTTTCGATTGGCCGTTCGAGTGGATCGATTCGATCGCCCTGGTCGGGGCCGGAGCGGCGGTCGTTTTCATCAGTGTCGCCGTAATCAGCCCGGTCTTCACCCGACCGGCGGCCCGAATCATCGGAGCGCCGTTCCCGCGCCTCCTGGCGTTGCCGGGAACGCTCGCCCGCGAGAACTCCATGCGCAAACCGCGCCGGACCGCCGCCACCGCCGCAGCACTGATGATCGGTCTGGCACTGGTGAGCCTGGCCACCATCCTGGCCGCTTCATTCCGTGGCACGGTGCGACAGGTCATCGACGAGAGTTTTCGAGCCGATCTGGTGGTGAACGGAGTCGGATTCGGCGGTATCGGGTTCAGCTCATCGATTGCCGACCAGATCGACGCCCTTCCCGAGATCGACCGCCTCGCCAGGACCCGTTTCGGTCAGGCATCCATCGAGGGAGGCCCGGCCTTCGTCTCGGCGGTCCAGATCGACACCTTCCTCGATCTCTTCTCGATCGACCTGATTGCCGGNGGATTCGAAGAACTGCCCTCGCCGAGCGTGGCGCTGCGAACCTCGCGCGCTGAAGAGCTCGGCGTNGCGGTAGGGGAAACGGTGACCATGAATTTCGCCCGTACCGGTGAGCTGCAACTCCCGGTGGCGGCCATCTGGGATGGGCAGGGTATCCAGGGATCGGTGTTGGTATCGATCGAAACGTTCGAGGCCAATTTCGTCGAACAGCTCGACAGCCAGGTGCTGATTGCTTTGCGGGACGACGTATCGATCGNAAGCGGCCGGGCNGCCGTCGAATCGGTAACCAACGCATATCCCAATGTCCAGATCCAGGACCAGGCCGACTTCAAGGCCCAAACCGAGAGTCAAATCAATCTGATCCTCAGCCTGATCTTCGTGATGTTGTTGCTGTCGGTACTCATTGCCCTGCTTGGTATCACCAACACACTGTCGCTGTCGATCATCGAACGCACCCGCGAAATCGGCCTGCTACGGGCGGTGGGGATGAGCCGCAAGCAGGTGCGACGCATGATTCGCTGGGAGTCGGTCATCATCTCGGTGTTCGGAGCCGTTCTGGGGATACTCCTCGGCATCCTGTTCGGGTGGGCCGTCGTGAAGGCTCTGTCCGAGCAAGGGTTGCTGTTCGTGCTGCCGGGCGGACAGTTGATCGGGGCCCTCTTCGCCGCCGGAGTAGCCGGCATCGTGGCCGCCGTCCTGCCCGCCTGGCGCGCCTCGCGCCTCAACGTGCTGGACGCGATCGCCTATGAGTAGTCAGAAGTCAATCAGGCCATGCCATTGCGGCGTGCTGCGAACTGTGTACTGCGAACGAGCTACGAATCGCCAACCAGCTTGCTCAGGGTCCTGATCAACGCCTGGGTGTCCGAATGGGTGAGCCGGTCGGCGAAGTGCTCTTCGATGCCGGCCAGGTGAATCGGAGCAGCATCCCGTAAGGCGTCTTTGCCACCCGGCGTCAGGACGACGTGCGTTCCCCGGCGATCCTCGGGACAGGCTCGACGCTCGATCAACTCCCGGCTCTCGAGCCGTTCCACAAACCGCGTGGTGGCGCTCCGGCTGAGCAGCAATCGATCGGCCAGCTCGTGCATCCGCAGACTGCCGCCCGCTTCTTCCAGCTGGACCAGAACGTCGTACCAGGTGAGGGGCAACTGTCGTTCCTCCATCAACTCGCTTTCCAGAGTGCGGGTCAACGCCGCATGAGCCTCGAGAAAGAGACGCCACGCTTGCAGCTGTTCACTCGTGAGGGCGGATGCCATGCGATCACCTTACAAAGAAATCGAATACACAAAGAATGCCGTTTAGTTGCGAACTGCAACTATTGTACACAACAACCAAAGCGACCCGGGAGAATCTCATGAGTGATCAAGCCACCACACGAACAGTCGACAATCGGGCAGTACCTGCCGTAGGTATCTGGACCATCGATCCGACCCATACCACCATCGCCGCAGTGGCCCGCCATCTGATGGTCACCAAGGTGAGAGGTCATTTCGCCTCGTTCTCGGGGACCATCAACGTGGCAGAGGACCCGAAGGACTCGACCGTCGAGTTGACCATCGATGCGACCTCGATTTCCACCGGCACCGCGGATCGAGACAACCACCTCCGTTCCGCCGACTTCCTCGACGTCGATACCTACCCAACCCTCACCTTTCGAAGCACGTCGATCGAGGCCGACGGGAAGAAGTGGCGATTGACCGGCGACCTCACCATTCGCGACATCACCAAGCCGATCGTGCTCGACCTGCAGTTCCTCGGCGTGGCCACCGACCCGTGGGGTAACGCCAAGGCCGCCTTCGAAGCGTCGACCGACTTGGAGCGCATGCAGTGGGGCCTCACCTGGAACGTGCCGCTGGCCACGGGCGGCGTGTTGGTGAGCGACAAGTTCAAGATCGAGATCGAGGCTCAAGCCGCCCCCCAGCAGTAACCCCAACGGAAATCCGCGCCGGAGGACCTCACTCTCCGTACACTGCCCTGCAGTAAGAGTGGTCCCCGGGCTGGGAAGCGGAGGGGAGCCTGAGTGGCATGGATGAAGGGTTTGCACTGCCGGATCACCGGACACCGTCACCACACCAATCGCATCGGCGCCAACCTGTTCCGCATCGTCTGTTACAACTGCTCGATGGTCAGCTTCGTTGCGGCCCCGCGCGGGCGGGAACGNAGCCCGGCGGAGCGGAGCGGGTGACCGAGGTTCGAGGTTGCGAGTNTGCAGAACGAACGACAGCCNCTCCTACAGCTTGANGACGGTGACGGTGAGTGGGCCAACCTCCGTCACCACCATTGACCCCGGCGTAGAACGAGCCCGGCCCGGGCCCCACAGCGTCTCGGGCCGGTCGGACTTGACCGGCACGTAGATGGCCCCCAAGGCTCTCCCGCGGTTGACGATGACCAACAACCGCTCGTCCTCGAAGGTTCGGGTGAATGCGAAGGCATCGGCCGACCTCCATACGAATTGCATCTCCCCATGGCGCAGCGCCCCATAGCTCCGGCGCATCCAGGTGAGGGTCGTCACGGTGTTGAGCAGGGTGCGGTTCCACAGATCCTCGTCGTGCCACGGGAAACCGCCTCGCGAGGCCGGCTCTTTCCCACCCGTCATCCCCACTTCGTCGCCGTAGTAGAGACCGGGCGCGCCGGGCGCCAGTAGCTGGAAGGCGGTTGCCAGCCTGGCCTTGATGGGGTCGTCGCCCGCCACGTGGAGGAGGCGCTCGGTGTCGTGGGACGACAAAAGGTTGTGATTGACCTCGGTCACCTGCGGTGCGTACATGGCAAGCATCCGCGTGAAGCCATCGACGAATCGTTCGGTGCTCGACCGCCCGGTAGCGAAGTAGTCGAGGCACAGCTCCCGGAAGGTGTAGTTCATCGTGGCGTCGAATCGATCGCCCTGCAGCCACCGTGAGGCGTCCCCCGTGACCTCCGCGATCAGATAGGCGTTACGATTGACGCTCTTCACCGCGTTGCGGAAATCGACCCAGAAGTCGTCGTCAACGTAGCGAGCAACGTCCATGCGCCAGCCGTCGATGCCGTATTCGGTGATCCAGTGAGTGGCCACATCGAGGAAGTAGCGGCGGGCTTCCGAGTTGGCCAGATTGATCCGAGGCATCGAGGGCACGCCATACCAGGCCTCGTAATTCGTCTCCACCGGCGGGCCGTCGTCATCGACCTCCTCGACGGGTATGCCGACCGCCTCGTGCAACCGGTGAAGATGCTCCAGGTAGGCCTCCGGATTCGACCAGTTGGAGAGGGCCATGCGGTGGGGTCTCACCGTGACCCTCGCCGGGTAGTCGTGAACGACGAACCAGTCCCGGTAGGGGGACCCGGAACCGTTGGCGATGACGTCGGCAAACGCGAAGAAGCCCGGGTGACAGTGATTGAACGACGCGTCGAGGATCAACTTGATGTCGCGGTTGTGCAACTTCTCGATGAGCCGCCTGAGCGCATCGTTGCCGCCGAAGTGGTCGTCGACCCGGTAGTAGTCGACCACGTCGTACTTGTGCGTCGACGGCGACGAGAAGATCGGATTCAGGTACACGGCGTCGATGCCCAGATCGGCCAGATAGTCGGCCTTGTCGGTGATGCCGATCAGATCACCTCCCTGGTGGCGCAGCCAGTGGGGAGGAGTCCCCCAGGGATCGACGCCTTCGGGGTCGATGGTCGGATCGCCGTTGTGGAATCGCTCGGGAAAGATCTGATAGATGACCGCTCCCCGCGCCCAATCCGGCACCTCGAACGGGACCAGGTCCTCGGGGTCGATCGTCCAGCGGTCGAGTCGTTCCACGGCGTTGGTGACCCCGGCCGGGACCAGGTACACGGCCCGGGAGTCGACAGTGCGAAAGGCGAACGAGTACGAGAACGGCCCGGACGGTCGATCGACGAACACTTCCCATACATCGAATCGAGGACCCGGCCCGGCCTTGCGCATCTCCCTGCTCGAACCGTCGGCCAGGACCAGATATCCGCCGGTGAGGCCCGACTCGGCAACGACCCGGAATTGGATCCGGCCGTCGGCGAGGAGATTGAGGTGGGCACGGTCCTCAGGGTCGTACCGGAGGTCGTAGGGGAAGACATGTCCGTTCTCGTCCAAGAACCGGGCGTCTGGGAAATAGCTCGTCACAGGACCTCAGNATCGGGTTGGGCGATCCTACCGGCTCAGCTCTTCCGCTTGGCGNCCACCCATGCCAGGAACCGGTCGACCGGCCAGGTGTTGACCACCCGGCTCTTGTCCACCCAACCCCGCTGAGCGTTGAGGACTCCCCATTGCATCTGATCGAGTTCACCAATCGTGTGCGCATCGGTGCTGATGACCAGGTGGGCGCCGGCCGCTACCGCCCGGCGGGCTACCTCGGGAGCGATGTCGAGCCGTCGCAGGTGGCAGTTGATTTCCAACGCCGTGCCGGTCTCCATCGCCGCTTCGATGACCGCGTCGACGTCCAGGTCGATGCCGGGCCGGGATCCGATCTGTCGTCCGGTCAGGTGCCCGATGGCGTTGACCGCCGGGTGGCGAATGGCGGTGATCACCCGCCGGGTCTGGGCGTCGGGGTCGAGATCGAACAGCGAATGGACGCTGGCGACACACCAGTCGAACTCCATGAGGAACTCATGGTCGTAGTCGAGATTGCCGTCCCGGTCGATGTTCAGCTCGCACCCGCTGAGGATCCGCATCGGTTGGTACCGCTTGGCCAAGCCGGCAATCCGTTGCCGCTGGGCGAGCATCTCATCACGCGACGCCCCATTGATACGCAGGTCTTCGCCGTGGTCGGTGATGGNCACGTAGGCCATCCGGCGGGATGCCAGCGCGTCCAGCATGTCCTCGAGGGTCTCGTGCCCGTCCCCCGACAGATCGGTGTGGACATGCAGGTCGCCCTTGATGTCGACCAGATGGACGAGATCCGGCAAGGTGTGTTGGCGGGCGGCCTCGATCTCCCCGGTGTCTTCCCGCAACGGAGGTTCNAAGAACGGCAAACCCAGNGCTTCGTAGATCTCGCCTTCAGTCNGGGAGGCAACCACCTTCCCCGACTCGATCTCCGATAAGGCGTATTCGTTGAGGGTCCATTGGCTTTCGAGGGCCAGCTGGCGGAGCCGGATGTTGTGTGCCTTCGAACCTGTGAAGTAGAGGAGTGCGGCCCCGTACTGGTCGGGGTCGACGACCCGAAGGTCGACCTGCATACCCCCATGGGTGAGGACCGACGACTTGGTGTCGCCCTTGCCCAGTACCTCCTTGACGGCGGCCAACTCGAGCAACCCGGCCATGACCGGGTCGTGGTCGCGGGCCGAAACCAGAATGTCGACATCGCCGATCGTCTCTCGAAACCGTCGCAGGCTGCCTGCGTACTCGATGGCCTCTACCCCCGCGACCGACGCCAACCCGGCGACGATCTCCCGGGCGACGGGAAGCGCATGCTCGATCGGCGTCCTGCGCTCCTTGCCCGACAGGCCCAACCGTTCGATCGCCTGGATCAGCTTCGCCTCGCTCTTGGGCCCGAACCCGGCAATGTNCCGCAATGCTTGTTCGTCGATGGCCCGCCGGAGATCTTCGACGCTGCCGATCCCCAGGTCCTGGTGCAGCAACGCCACCCGCTTCGGCCCGAGCCCCGGGATACGGGTCAGCTGGACGTACTCGGGTGGGTACTGCTCACGAAGCTTNTCGAGTTTGGCGATTTTGCCCGTGTCGAGGTACTCGCGAATCTTTTGGGCGGTGCTTTTCCCGATCCCTTTGGTGGCGATCAACTGGCTCTCGGACAGCGAGTCGACGCCAACCCCCAGGCCGTCGACCGCTCGGGCCGCGTTGTCATAGGCACGCACCCGGAAAGCCTGCGGCGATCCTTCGTCGAGTTCGGTGAGGAGGGCCAGCTCGCTGAGCAGACGGGCAACTTCACGATTCCGGGACATGCNCGAATNATAGATCCATCCCGTTTTGGCGCTTATGTTGCCGNAATAGCGAGCAAGTTAGGCGCCAAAACCGGATGGGGTGGGTAGGCTCACCNGCATGGGCGTGACAGTGGCGGTCGGAACCGAGAAGGGGGCCTACCTCCTTCGTTCGGATGGGGCACGAGGCGACTGGGACCTCGAAGGCCCGCTATTCAAGGGCTGGAAGGTCACAACGTTCGGCGAGGCGGGTGACGGCACCTACCTCTTCGCCACCGGTAGCAATTGGTTCGGAGCCGCATTGCACCGGTCCTCCGATCTGAAGGAATGGACCCAGATCGTCGACGGCCCCNCCTGGCCGGAGGGCGGGGACCGCAAGCTCACCCAGATCTGGACACTGACCCGGGCAGGCGACACCCTCTACGCCGGGGTCGATGAGGCGGGGCTCTTTCGCAGCGAGGACCACGGCGANACCTGGCAGCCGGTCGACGGGCTCAACGAGCATCCCACCCGTTCGGCCTGGCAACCGGGTTTGGGCGGCCTGGCGGCGCACCGGGTGGTGGTCGACNAGGGCGANCCCGACCGCATCTGGGTGGCCATCAGCGCCGTCGGCGTTTTCCGCAGTGACGATGGGGGCGCCAGCTGGGTTGCCAANAACCGGGGGGTGCAGCGAACGGTCGACGCCGAGGATNTTGAAGACATCGGGTACTGCGTTCACTGCATCGTCCAGGATCCCACCGACGTCAACCGTCTCTACCGCCAGGAGCACCGGGGTGTGTTNCGGACCGACGACGGGGGAGACACCTGGGAACGGATCGAGGAGGGTCTTCCGGCCGGGTTCGGTTTCCCGATCAGCCTGGACCAGGTGACCGGCAGGCTGTTCGTNGTGCCGCTGGAAAGTGACGAGAACCGGCTCCCGGTCGAAGGGGCCTTCCGGGTATACCGGAGCGACAACCGCGGTGACTCCTGGCACATATCCGGAGCAGGCCACCCCGATGNGGCAACTTTCACCGCCGTTCTCCGCGGTGCCATGGACGCCGATCAACNGAAGGGCATCTACCTCGGAACGACNGCCGGGAAGGTTATCGCCACCGCCGATGCGGGCGANNCCTGGACCACCCTACCCTGGACCTTGCCCCGCATCTTGTCCGTTCGCGTCTTGCAGACCTGACCTTCATGGCGACGGTACAGGTCCGAGTGCCCGGTCTTCTTGCACACATCATGGGCGGCTCGAAACAAGTAGAGGTCCAGGCCGACACGGTCCAGGGCGCCGTCGACCAGCTGTTGGCCGACTATCCGGCGTTGCGCGTGCACCTCTACGACGAATCCGGCCGGCTGCGCCCGCACGTCAACCTCTTCCACAACGACACCAACATACGCCGGCTTTCGTCGCTGGATTCTCCGATAAGAGACGGCGACACCTTGACGGTGATGCAGGCGGTTTCGGGAGGCTAACCAACCAGCTCTTCGCCCGACCGGCAATCGCTCACACGGTTTCGAGCCGTTTGGTCGGGAGCCGCAAGATGTAGGTGCTGATGCCCAACGCCAGCAGCACCAATCCGATCCGGACCGCCAGGTTGTCGATCGCCCAGCCGACCGTGATCGTGAATGTGATGGCGATCGCGGTGATGGCGATCGCCTTGGCCCGGGCGGTAAACCCCAGTCCGGCGCGCCAGTCGCGTACCAGTGGTCCGAACACCTTGTGATTCAACATCCAGTCATCGAACCGCTGTGACGACTTGGAGAACAGGAACGCCGCCAGCAGGATGGGGGCGGTGGTCGGAATCCCGGGAAGCACCGTACCGATGACGCCGATGCCCACCAGCAAGAAGCCGAGCACCACGTAGATGCCACGCAGCCAACGGTTCTGCACGACCTGCGCCATGGCGGGCAGCATATCGCCCCGAGAATGCAACGCCGAGTCGGAATCGTTCCGACATAACGCCGGTCTACCAATGAAGCCGGACCAAGTTTGCCGACAGGTTGGCGGACTGTGGATGTCCCAAGCCGGTTGGTAGCCTCCCCGTGGCAATGCCCGACCGAAGACTCCACCGCACCTGGCTCCACTCGGAACGGTTCATCCCACGGCGATTCATCAGGCCCGCCCTCCGGTTCACCCAGGTCGAAGCAGCCTCAGGGATCGTCCTGCTGGGCGCCGCTTTGATCGCCGTCGTCTGGGCCAACTCCTCATTCGGGGACACCTACGAGCAGCTGTGGGAAACCGCCTTCAACATCGAAATTGGCTCGTTCCACCTCGAAGAATCGCTCCGCGACCTCGTCAACGACGGTCTGATGGCCATCTTCTTCCTGGTGGTAGGCCTGGAGATCAAGCGGGAACTGGTGATCGGTGAGCTGCGTGATCCCAAAGCGGCGGCGCTGCCTGCCATCGCCGCTCTGGGCGGCATGATCGTGCCTGCCCTCATCTTCCTGGCGCTGGTCGCCGGGGAGGGCGGTGAGGCAACTCGCGGTTGGGGGATCCCGATGGCTACCGACATCGCCTTCTCGATCGGGGTAGTCGCCCTGTTGGGGAGCCGGGTGCCGGTTGGGGCCAAGCTCTTCCTGCTGGCGCTGGCCATCGTCGACGACATCGGCGCCATCGCCGTCATCGCCGTCTTCTACACCGACGATCTGGCCTTCTCGTTCCTGGCGGCGGCCATCATCACACTCCTCGTCATATGGGCCGCACAGAAGGGAGGGATCCGGGCCGCCGCCTTCTACTGGCCGATGGGAATCGTGGCCTGGTTCTTCCTGCTCGAATCGGGTGTGCACGCCACCCTGGCGGGCGTAGCGCTTGGTCTGATGACTCCGGCTCGGGCGATGTATTCCGACGAGGAGTATCACCGCAAGGCAACCTATGTCCTGGATACGTACGATCCCCAACCGGAATCACCGCACGGCCGCGACCGTATCGACCACGAGGCGCGGCAGTTGGCCTCGATCGCCAACGAATCGATCGCTCCGCTCAACCGCCTCGAGCACCTGTTACATCCGTGGAGTTCCTTCCTGATCGTTCCGCTGTTTGCGCTCGCCAATTCCGGGGTCCGCTTCNGAGGGGTGGACCTCGTCGGTGCCCTGACCAGTCCGGTGGCCCTCGGGGTAGCGGTNGGCCTGCTGGTCGGCAAGATCGTCGGCGTCTCTGCCTTCACGGCCCTGGCCGTTCGCCTGGGATGGGGACGACTACCCCGCCACACCACCTGGAGGCACGTGTTCGGTCTGGCCGCCCTGGCCGGTATAGGGTTCACCGTCTCGTTGTTCGTGACCGGCCTGGCCTTCGACGATCCGGCGCTGACCGACCTGGCCAAGATCGGCATCTTCGCCGGCTCCGGAACCGCCGGGTTGATCGGGTACCTGTTCCTTCGCTTCACCGGCAAGTCCCCCGCGCCCTGAACCGAAGGCAGAAACGGGTGATCCCGGGGAGAACCTGTTGACGAAAGAATCTGAGTTCTTTATTATCAGATTAGTTGATATGATACTTGTAGATACAACGTGCTTGGAGCGAAAGGAGAAGCGATGGTACTGCGTTTCATGGATCCCTTTGAGGAGCTCGATCAGTTTCTGAGCACACGCGGAAGCGGATGGCGGGGCGGCCTCATGCCGATGGATGCCTTTGAGAAAGACGGAATGTACACCCTGAGATTCGATCTCCCGGGCGTCGATCCGGACCACGTCGAGCTGATGGTCGAGAACAACGTCCTCACCGTCACGGCCGACCGCAAGCTCGAAGACACCGAAGGCGCCAATTGGCTGTTGCGGGAGCGCCCCACCGGGACCCACAGCCGCCAAGTTCGGCTCGGAGAACGGTTGGACACGGGAAGTGTCCACGCCTCCTACGACCAGGGCGTGCTCACGGTGACCCTCCCGATCCGAGAGGAAGCCAAGCCGCACCGGGTGGCGATCAAGAAAGGCTCCCACCAGGCCATCACCGTGGAGTCGAGTTCCTGATCCGGTAGACATCATCGACCAAGCGCCCGGCTGAGACGTCGGTGTCCCCTCCGCCCCGGGGAACGACAAACCTCAGCCGGGCGTGTCCTTCGAGGGTAAGGTGAACACATGGAACCTGCCCCAGAAATCATCTGTGTCGAGTGTGGTGGTCGCGCCCACCTGATCACTCCGATACCGGCGGAAGAAGAACTGGAGCCGGGAGATATCCTCGTCTACCGGTGCGCAGAGTGCCTCGACCGCTGGGATGTTGTTTTCGAACACGACGACATCGAAGAATCGCTCTAGGACACCGCCGAGCGCCACCCCGTGATCGACAGCACGTTCCCGTCCGGGTCGCGGAAGTCTGCAGCCAAAAGATCCCGACCGTCGCTGCTCATCACCGTGCGCGGGGCGACCCTGAACTGGACGCCGGCCCCGGTCAAAGCCACATAGGTGGCCTCGACGTCATCGACTTCGAAAACCACCTCAACCAGCCCGGGCGGGTTNGCCTCGATCTCTTCTCCGACGGCGTTGAGTGCCAGGGTCAGGCCACCGCCGTCCAAGAACGCGAATTCCCCGGCGGCTCCAAGAACGGTCATGCC
>C687J29651_10001184_pt1 | contig 11062 bp, 8 predicted proteins | sample RifCSP13_1_FD_29651 | JGI IMG/M metagenome (IMG submission 29651) | reverse complement strand
CCATTTAGCGTTACCAAAGGTATCTCCTTCATTACTTTTGCGATTAAATTATTTCTAATATTTTGTAGGTGTAAAATATTTTGCTTCATATTCTCTTGAGCAAGTTGGCATGCTTTACCAAATCCAACAATACTTGCTACATTTTCGGTTCCTGATCTCATGCCGTTTTCCTGTCCACCTCCAAAAATGAAAGGAATAATTTCAATCCCTTTTTTTATGTAAAGAGCTCCTACTCCTTTTGGTCCATTAATTTTGTGGGATGATATCGATAACATATCAATACCCAATTCTTTGACATCTATCTTGACTTTGCCAACTGCTTGAACTGCATCAGTATGGAAAACTATCTGCTTATCATGACATATTTTAGAAATCTCTTGAATTGGTTGTATTGTTCCTACCTCATTATTTGCAAACATAATACTTACTAGACAAGTTTCAGGTGTGATCGATTTTTCAATATCTTTTGAATTAACTAAGCCTGAATTATCGACAGGAATGTATGTAATTTCAAATCCTTCTTTTTCCAGTTTCTTACACGGTTCTAAAATTGCTTCATGTTCAATTGATGAGGTAACTATGTGATTTCCTTTTGCTGCGTGAGCTAATCCAAAGAGAGCAGTATTGTTAGATTCTGTCCCACCAGAGGTGAGGAGAATTTCATTTGGTTCAGAATTTATCAAATGGGCGATTTGTTTTCTTGCATTTTGAATTGCTCTTTGTGCGAATCTTCCATATCTATGAATTGATGATGGATTTCCAAATTGATCTTGGAAAAAAGGAATCATCTCATGAAGAACCTGTTCGTGAACAGGTGTTGAAGCTGCGTTATCTAGATAGATCAATCAGCTATAACGTTGATTTTCCCAGATTTGTATCCTTCTGGATCAATAATCACAGATTTGAAACCAATTTGTTCTAATTTTAAAATAATTTCATCCATTTTCAATTTATCAGAAAATAGTTCCAATTCATTTTTACCAACTTCAATTTTCGCTACTCCATCGAAATCTCTTACCCTAACCTGATTTGCACCAAGTGTTTGTTTTACAATTGATTCTCCGACTTCAATCCTGGTTAGTCTCTCAGCACTTATTCTCTGCCCCCAAGGTATACGAGATGCCAAACAGGAATTGGACGGTCTATCAAAAACTGATAGATTAATTCTTTTAGCTTCATCTCGTACCTGTTTTTTTGTAAATCCCGTTTCTACTAGTGGACTTTGAATTCCATTGGATTTGAGTGCATCAATGCCTGGTCTGTAATCGTCCAAATCATCTAACTGGGTTCCATCTACAATGGTATCTGCACCAAGTTTCTTTGCAAGTTCAAAAAGATTTTTTGCTAATTCATCTCTACAATAGAAACATCGGTTTTTGTCATTTCGAACAAAATTTTCATTTTCTAATTCATTATAATTAATTACAATTTGTTTAATTCCTATTTCAGAACAAACTCTTTGTGCAGAACTTAATTCATCCCGCGAAAGAGTTTTGTAATCAGCAGTAACAGCCTTAGCTGAATTTCCTAAATTTTGAAATGCAGCATATGCAACCAATGCACTATCTACTCCACCAGAAAGGGCTACCAAGACTCTATCTTTTCCATTAAACCAATTGATGAGTTCGTCTAGTTTTGTCATTTTAGGCCTAGTTTTTCCTTAATCGCTGTTCGAATTAATTCCTCAGTTTTTTTGAATGATTGATTAATTGTATTTGAAATTAATTTAATATCATCAGATTCTACTTTGAAATTTTTTATTGANACTCCATCATAGACANTTTTACAGGTTACCTGAAAATTTGAACCTTGAATAGTGATAGATATTTTTTCAATCGTTCTAGGNACNGTGTATCTTTCTGAAGTACGAACTCGAACTCCAAGAGTCCCTGTTTCTGAAACCAATAATTCAAGTATTGCGTTCATTGACTCAGAATCACAAATAACCGAAACAAGATTGGTTGGTCGTCCTTTTTTCGTAATTGCTGAAGTAATGGTAACATCTTTGGCCCCATAAGCCATTATTTTTTCAATTAAATTTCCTAGCACTTCACCAGATACATCATCTACATTTGTTTCTAAGACTTGAACCATATCGTGTTGAAAATCCTTGGTTTTTTCACCTTGAATGATTTTTAAAACATTTGAAAATCCATCAAAGTTTTTCTTGCCTGCTCCATATCCTATAGATTTTACTTTCATTTTTGGATAAAAATCCAAACATGTTTTGGTTAGACTAGCTAACATACTTGCACCTGTGGGAGTAGTCAATTCTTCCTTTACCTGACCTCCTGAAATAATTATTCCTGAATTTTTCAAAATTTCTAAAATTGCACTAGCTGGATTAGAAGTTGTTCCATGAGAGAATGTTAAAGTTCCACCACCCACTGCCACAGGAGTTGATACAAATTCATCTTCAAATAATTTTAAATCATCGATTGCAGTGGCAGTTCCTATAATATCAATTACAGTATCAATGCTAGATGCTTCATGAAAATGAACTGATGAGAGTGGAGATCCATGAATCTTTGATTCAGCCTTTATTAGAGTTTCAATGCTTGCTTTAGCAAATGTTTTTGCCTTTTCTGAAAGACCAATTTCATCTAATGAATTTTCAATGCATTTTTGAATTTCAATTCCTTTACGTTCATGAGTTTTGTCATCAATATCAAGAATTAATTCAGTTGCTTCGATTCCATATTTTTTTACTTTGCCAAAATCAATATTTTTAATAGTTGAATCGCTTAGTTGATTCTCAGAAATTTTAATTGCCCTGATAATTTTTGATTTGTTTGCACCTAAATCCACCAAGGCAGAAAGTAACATGTCTCCAGATATTCCTGCAATCTGAGAATCAATTACAATTACCACAATTTTCAGATCAATAAAATGAATATAAATTCTGTTGAAAAGAATTTAAAATCCACTAGATTTAATTATTGAATATTAAGACCGCATGGCATGATTACTATTATCGGTTCAGGAAAAGTGGGTGCGGCTGCAGCCCTTTTTACAGCATTAAAGAAATTGGATGATCAAATTCTTTTACTAGATATTGTCAAAGGTTTACCGCAAGGAGAAGCAATGGATTTGAATCACATGCTATCGGAAAAAGGAATAGATGTTGAAGTACGAGGTTCAAACGATTATTCAGAGATGAAAGATTCAAAGATTGTTGTAGTTGTAGCTGGTTCTGGAAGAAAACCAGGAATGACTAGAATGGATCTATTGAAGATCAATACAGGCATTGTGAAAGATGTTGTAGAGAATATAAAAAAACATGCTAAAGATTCCATGATAATTCCAGTTACAAATCCTCTTGATCCTATGACTCACGTAGCATACAAAGTTTCAGGTTTTAAAAGAAATAGAATATTTGGCATGGGAAATATGTTAGACCTTTCAAGATTCATTCAATTTATTCATGAAGCAACTAGACATTCACGAAGTTCAATTCGTGCCTTAGTAATAGGAGAACATGGAGAAAATATGTTACCATTAACAAGATTTTCATCTGTGTCTGGAATCCCATTAACTTCACTTCTTACAAAAGATAAACTCGATGCGTTAGTACGAGATACTAGACAGGTTGCTGCAAAAGTAATTGAACAAAAAGGTGCTACTATACATGCACCTGGTAATGCGATTTCTACTATTATAGAAGCTGTTGTAAGAGATCAAAAAAAGGTAATCCCAGTAGCAACAGCGCTAGATGGTGAATATGGATTTTCAGACATTACTATGGGAGTTCCTGCAGTGATTGGTAAAAACGGTGTTGAAAAAATAATTGAGTTAGAATTAAACGATGAAGAAAAAAATAGCCTTCAAAAATCAGCAGATAGTGTGAAAAACGCCATTTCAAATTTAAATATCTGATTAGATTTTTAACTGAATTATATCAAACGAATAATATTGGAATTAGATGAAATTCTTAATTCATTAAAGTCTGGGAAAATGACTGTTCCCAATGCACGTAAGTTATTATCACTTTATTCTCTTGAAAAAATAGAAGATTTTGCAAAAATTGATACTGGAAGGAAGTATAGACGTGGCATACCCGAAGTAATATTTGCAGAACAAAAACAATTAAGTGAAATAAAAAAAATAATCCAAAGAGTTTTAAAAAAATCTAATTCAATACTTGTTTCAAGATTAAAAAAAAATGATTATAATAAAATCTTAGAATTTTCCAAGAAAAGCAAATTGAAAACTGAAATTGGAAAAAATTCAANGTCAATTCTAATTTACAAAAAACTATTGAAAAAAAANAAAGGAAAGGTTGGAATTTTAACTGCNGGCACTTCNGATATAGGCGTGGCNGAAGAAGCTAGACTCATGTGCGAAGCAATGAATTGTCAATGTATTAGTAGTTACGACGTTGGCGTAGCAGGCTTACATAGAGTAATACCGGTTCTCAAGGAATTTATCAAAAAAGAAGTTGATTCAATAATTGTAGTTGCCGGCATGGAAGGGGCATTAGCAACACTTGTCTCCTCATCAGTTAATGTACCTGTAATTGGAGTACCAACATCTGTTGGATATGGTTATGGAGAAAAAGGAATTGCTGCATTAGCTTCAATGTTACAAAGTTGTTCCTTAGGATTAGCAGTTGTGAATATAGATAACGGGATAGGTGCAGGCTCTATGGCAGCAAGTATTGCTAACAGGGTTAATATGAAAAGAACTAGACATTAACAATTCCGATACTAGCTAATTCACTACCAACTCCATATCCAATTAATGCAATACCAGTTCCCAAACCTGCCATCTCTATTCCTCCTTTAATCAAACTTGTATTTGCCATTCTTGATTTTACTGCACCAACTACGAACGAGGCAGTAAGACTAATCCCTATTGCAATAAAAAGAGGAGTAATTCCTGAACTAAAGAAAAATGGAATTATTGGCAAGATTCCTCCAACTAAAAATGCACCAAACATTCGAAGTGCACTTTTTATTGGATGGCCAAGAATTTCCAAATTCAAATTTAATTCCTCAGTAAGCATAGTATCTAACCAGACTTTTTTATCAGAAGTAATTTTATCTACAATCATTTCAAGATCTTTTCCTGTAAAACCCTTAGCTTTGTAGATATCTTCTATTTCTTTTCTTTCATCTTCTGGTTTATTTTCAATTTCCCAGTTTTCTCTATTAATTTCTGAGGTTAATAATTCCCGTTGTGATTTTACTGCAAGATAATTTTGAACTGCCATTGCCTTTGCACCGGTAAACATTGCGACTAATGTTGCAAGAATAATAAGATCTGATGAAACTGCAGCTCCACCAACTCCTGCAGCAAGTCCCAATGAAGTATTTACTCCATCACCAAACCCAAAAACAAAATCACGCATGGAGCTTGTCTCATTCAGGTGAGGCTCTAGATGTCGAGGCTCACTAATTTCCTTCATAAGCGATTCTTCGTATCATTCCTAGATAAATAATTTATGTCAAGTCTCTTCGTAAATGATTTATATCATGCTGGAAGGAATTTTAGGCGTTGTCAGGCAAGCGAATAGTTCTTACCGCAGACCGTAGTCTGATGACTAACTATAGAGGAAATTTTCTTTATGGGTTTATTGCGTGTGGACCATANGAAGTTCTTCCAGAATGGGTTTTTGACAAAGTTTTTTGTCCCCCTGTTGAGACTGACCCAGTAACCGGTGAAGCAAAGGTAGCTCAGGTTGGGTTACGACGTGTAGAGAGTGCACTACTACAAGGTTACAAAAAGGACGAAGTTTTTGTGGCAAATCCAGATTATCTTGAAAAATCCATTGGTCCAGATACAAAAGTAGTTGGAATTAATGTAATGGATCCACTTGGAATGGCTCCTGTTACAACNACAATGTCGCCAGAAAAATTATCATATGTGGCGATGAAATTCAAAAAAATGTGTGCAAATATTATTCAATTAAAGAAAAAATACAACTTTAAAGTNGTAGTTGGAGGAAATGGCGCATGGGAGCTTGCAAAATCTGATAGAATGAAAATTCATGGAATNGATACTGTGGTAGTTGGTGANGCTGATGAATTAGCTCTAGATTTATTTAATGATTTAGAGAAAGGAGATGCACCAGAATTAATGCATTGTTTTGTTAAAAATATTCAAAACATTCCAATTATTGAAGGTCCCACAGTCAATTCGCTAATTGAAGCAATGCGCGGATGTGGTAGGGGTTGTGATTTTTGTGATGTAAATAAAAGATCTAAAAAAGATTTGCCTCTTGAAAGATTAAAACATGAAGCAAAAATCAATCTAGATTATGGCTTCGATTCAATTTGGCTACATTCAGATGAAATGCTACTTTACGGATGTGATAATAGAGAGTTTATACCCAACAGAGATGCTATTACCGAGTTATGGAAAGGCTTGAAAAGTTTAGGTCCAAACTTTATTGGTACTACGCATATGACTTTCTCAGCAGTAGCAGCAGACCCGAAACTTCTTCATGATATTTCTGAAATAAATGAAATGCAAAAAAATGGAAGGTGGCTTTCTACAAATCTTGGAATAGAAACAGTAGCTCCAAGAATGGTCAAAAAACATCTTGGAGTCAAGACAAAACCATTTTCAACTGATGAATGGGGAAGTGTGGTAAGAGAAGGTGCTAAAGATACTAAATGAAAACCATTGGTTCCCAGCAGCGACTATAATCATTGGCTGGCCTGATGAAACACCCGATGAGGTTCAATATACAATAGATATGATGACAGATTTTAGAGCAACAAACTTTAGAGGTCTTGTTGCACCGTTACTTTATCAAGATTTTAGTGAGAAAAATTCAATGCATTTTGGCAATCTAAATGAGGCACAATTCACACTATTTTGGAAGTGTTGGGAAAATAACTTACGTGTGATTAATGACATTATTCCAATTATTCTTAGGAATAAGACCTACGGACCAGCCATGAAGGTTTTCATGTATGGTATAATTAAAGCAGGAACATGGGCAATAATGAGATACTTGCGTGGTCTGTGCAAAGATCTTTTCAATGGAAGAATGCCTGATGAAATTGTAGAAAAATATGCAAGAAGTAGATCAGTTAGTGCTCCTAAAATAGAAACTAAGAGATTATAATTTTTCTAGTGCTACATCAGCAATAGTATTTCTTTTTGGTGTCAGAACAATAAAATAATTTTTATCTGCTCTTTCAATAGATTCGACTTTTTTATAAGAGTGTGTGTTTGCGTCAAATTCTAAAATTCTACCTTCTAGCTTTCCTTTTGTGTAAATAAATAGATAAACATCCCCATTTGAGTGACTAAGAGGAATAAAAGAGAAAACATAACCTTTGTAAGAATTAATTGGGAGAGTATTTTTCATTGGCGGTGCTACAGAAGACATGTACATGAAAATATCTTCAATTGATTCAAATTCTTCGTATTCTATATGCATTAAAACAACATGATTTGTTGAGTATAATAACCTAAAGAAAAATTCTATTGGTTCTTGAATCTTTTCGTTAATTTTACTATGACAATAGCTGGCGCTACAAAGTACATTCCTAGATTCAAAATTATTAGACTTATTCCGTAACCTAACATTTCCTCCTCAGAATCTATATCGACGTGGTTGAGGATCGAAAGTGACATCAACAGTGGAGTTATGGTAATTCTAACTGCATCTTGGAATATTGGGTTTTCACGTTCCCAATCTGCAATTGTTGGAGAGAATGAATAATAGAATTCATTAAATCCTGTCATAAATGCAGTTCCAGATAAAGTGCCAAGTACAGTATTATCTCGAATTTCTCTTAGCATTTGAACTTGTGGTGCTAATTCAGAACCAAATGCTGCAGTTGCAATTAGGCATCCGCCTCCTTTTTCTTTTTCATCAGGTACACAAAGTCCTTTTTCTAAATGGGTACCTGGACCACAAGTTGGTACTGGTTCTGGTTCCACTACTGGTGGTGGTTCCACTACTGGTGGTGGTTCCACTACTGGTGGTGGTTCCACTACTGGTGGTGGTTCCACTACTGGTGGTGGCGTATAACCTGGACCACCAACAAATTGGAATGTAGATGTGGCTTTTTGTCCACTATATGATGCTTGAACAGAATATTCTCCTCCTACTTTGAAAGTTCCTGAAGCAATGAATGTTGTTTCATAAGATCCATCTGCTTTTGGAGTAATTTGGCTAATGGAAACAAGATTTCCTGTTGGATCACGAATAATGAGTGTAAGATCAACAGGATAATCGATGTTAAGGTTTTTTATAAAACCCGAAACAGTGATCGTGTTTCCATCTGCATACAAAGGCAAATCGGTCTTAACTGAAAGAGGTGGAATTGATGTTGTCGGGGGAGTTTGAGCATTTATTGCGCCCATAAATCCATATGATAAAATCGTAAATGATAAAATAATCAATGATATACGTCCTAACGGGCTCATTTGCTGGATTTTATCAAGGATCAAGGGTATTTATGTATTAAATGAAAGAAAAGTTGACTCGATTATAGCCTAATTATGCCATTCTTTACCAAAAATTCTAATGCCGCAACAAATTCATCATTAGATACAATATCTTGGGACCACCACTCTGCAGTATTTTTTATCCAAAATGGAATATTTTGTCCGGTACTTTGTGATTTAACCGAATCTGGAATAACAATAATGTTTTCTTCCATTAGATGTTCTATTCCGCTGATAAATTCAGAGTCTGAAATCTGATCTGAGGACCACCACCTCGCATTGTTTTTTATCCATTCAGGTACCAAATATTTTGAGACTTGAAATAATTCATCTCCAATATGAGAGTCATGATAATTCACACTAACTTTGTAATTACCAGGTAATGAATTATGATATAAAGTAAAAACTACTTTGTATTCTCCTTTCTGTGTTGCAAACACACTAAATTTTTCTGATGATAAATCAGGTCCAATAAGAGTTATGTCAATGGTAGTTCCTTGTTTGTAATTATTTACTTTGCCACTTAGAATTACTTCGGTTGTTTTCTTATACTCTGGAATGATGAATTTTTTAGAGTTTAAACTTGCGAGATTTTCTCCAGTCAAAGAAGAACCAAAACTAATTGCACTGAAAATATTTTGTTCTCCAGAAAAATCTCTGAAATCATGATATTTTGCATCAAGACTTCCACCTGCAGTAGAAATCAATTTTGTGCCTGTTTTATCACAGATTTGGGTAGGCATTTTAAAACTTCCCTCAAAAATACCAGAATTAGATCCAGTCTCTACAAGAATAAATCCTGTTGATGCTAGCCCCCCATGTTCAACTCCATTTATTGTACAACGCTTATATCGAAAATCTTTGATTAAAATTTCTACTAAAAGCTCACCATTTGATGTTCCAACAGTATCAACATTGGGGGAATTAGGATCATTTACAACTTGATATGATTCAATTGTATCATGTTTTTGATTAAGATCAGGATCATTTAAAACAAAAAAAACTGGTTGACCAAAACGATAAGTATTGGATGTAAAGGATACAGTTCCTGAATGCGTTTTAATGTCAGTTTTAGTTGAAGTGCTAATAGTAACTCCAACTTCTGCAATATCAGAATACGCAATGTTGATTCCTTCTTCATCTATCAATCTATCATTTACTAGGAATTTTATTCTGTCATCAATTGTTCGGAGTGATGTAATTAAATTTGAATCAAAAATATTGACTTGATTGGTAACTGTATATTCTATTGTTCCCACAAATATTCCAGAATTGTTTGAAGTTTCTTCTAATTCAAATCGGTAAATTGCGTTATTAATTTCTTGACTATTTTTTTGCCCAAAAGAAAAAAAGTCTATTACTATTGGTTGACTGTCTTTTTCATTTGATATCATACCAGTAGAAACTGTATTAGCAGATGAATCAAAATTAATAATCAAAAAAACAGAAGACGAGCTTGGTACTAAATTAATTGCAGCTACATCAACGTCATCTAGTTGTATTAAACCCCTTCCAGATGAAATGTCGCCTGGATCTAAGATTTGCACTATCGTTGTTCCAGGTAGTCCACCAAAATGTAAAGACATGCTAGTATCAGAAAATGAAGAAACACCTAGTTGTTGTTCAAATGATTTTAAATCAAAGTTTAGCCAATTTGTTCCTGCATTATTTGGCGAGTTAACATCAATAAGTAAAGATTTCAAAACTCCTGCAGTTATGCCCATGTTTAATGACATAGCCTCAAAGGCATTGACACCTAGTGGGATAGTATTGACAATTAACCTGTCTGAATTTTTATCTGGAACTGAAAAGCCTACTACAAAGCCACCATCCAGAGGATCAGTTGAATCAGTATAAAATTTCAGACTCGAAGTTTTCTCAAGAGTTACTGGTTCACCTAGTTGTAGGGAAGGAATAATTGCTGTGCTTCTAAAAACATTCAGTATATCCCTTGAGCCTGAATTTACATTTTGATCATTGTCGACAACTGTTACTGGAACCTGTTGACCTGCATTAAATTGACTCCCTTTTGGGGTCATTGATATAGATGCTGTAGTTGAGCCAGCAAGTATTGAAGTTGATTCATCGTTGTATTCTATTGTTGCTGACTGGCCTCTTGGGGCATTACCTAATATTCCAATTGTTGATTCATTACTGGTATCAAAATTTTCAAAGATAGCAGAATTTGGTTCAGATTCAACTAAGGTAATGATTTGAGAAAAAGTATTCGTGGTATCTGAAACGAAACTGTCTGGTTGATGTTTGTTTGTTTGTAATTCTGCAACATTTCCAAGATTTAGAGTTAATTTTCCGTTATCTACAAAATCAAGACTTGAAAGATGTGGAACCAGATTAATCAAACCTGGGCTATTGTTTCCTGAATCAGAGCCAGATTCTGTAAATGCTTGATAAAAGGTTGCTTCTGGGGAATTGATGTTAAATGTCCAGGAATCTTCATCTGTTGGATCTTGATTTAATTGAAAATCGTTTATTGTAATGAAAACTTCTGCATTGTTAGGATACCCTGATCTATCTGGGGTTAACGAAATGTTTGGTATTTCATCATATTCAAGTTGTACTTTTTCTATACCACCAGGCCTATTGTATTTTATCTCTACGTTATCAAAAGAAAATAATTGTATGAGTGGCCAAG
>C687J29651_10001165_pt1 | contig 11142 bp, 5 predicted proteins | sample RifCSP13_1_FD_29651 | JGI IMG/M metagenome (IMG submission 29651) | reverse complement strand
TTGCTGCGAGAAGAAATCGAGAGAGTCTGGTCTATCGACCGGAGTGAGGTAACTGACAACATCTATTACTTCGAGAACGGAAGGTTAGTGCTGAAGCCAGAACATTACGATATACCTGGCTGGCCTGCTGGAGAGACCGAAAAGTATACCCAGCTCCTGATCGAGTGCTTCGATAGGGGCGGATGGTTCTATGGACTATTCGACGGGGCAATTTTAATTGGGGCTACCATCCTTGAAAACAAGTTCATCGGCCAGCAGAAAGACCAGCTCCAATTGAAGTTTCTGCATGTCAGCCAGCCTTACCGGGGACAAGGGCTTGGCAAACAATTATTCGAATTATCGAAAGTAATAGCGCGCCAGAAAGGGGCGAAGCGCCTGTATATATCTTCAACCCCATCTGAGCACACGATCGATTTCTATCTGCGGTTAGGATGCACCGTGACCCAGGAGCTCGATCCGGAGCTGTTTGCGCTTGAGCCGGAGGACATTCACCTGGAATGTGATGTATAAACACGCCTGTGGCGGTTGAGGGCACACACCTGAAGATAGATTGCACTGTCAAGAGGCGATCGGAGCCCGTTTTGTGTTATCTGAACTTTAGCAACACCTCGCCTGTCCCACACCGATCATTTTTCAGCCGGGCATTCTATCCAGGATTCAATTAGCGTTGGCCGGCATATTGGTTGATCTTGGACATGCCCATGTCTTTGGGATGGCTGAGGTGTTAGAAGTAGATAGAATGCCTGACCGAATGAACTTAGGATTGTTCTGTGCGGGCTGAGTAATGCTTCAGCTTAATCAGGTCATGCAGATGGTCAAGGTGCTATTTGGGATGGCCATATTGTTTTTCGTCTCAGTGTTTAAGTATATAATAGAAGTAATCAACTATACTGGATTTTCTTTCTATTCTTACTTTCAAGGGGTTTATACAGACATATCTTTCCGAATTTGACATTGCTACGAAGTCTCCGAACTGTGCCGTGGAATGTCGCAGCCCAGATTTTCGGGAACAATCACGCTTTCCTAAATTGGCTTGTTTACTCATTAGTGGGTGTCATCGTCGCCTCATACGCGATGGGCTCTGGGAAGCATAAATTTGCTGATTATAGTTTTCGATCAAACAATTGGCGGCCTAGTTTGCTCTATGACTAAGCCGAGGGGTGAGAGAAGAGTGAGCTAATGGCCGCTGTCATTCGCACGCCCGACCAGCGCTTACGCGCTTTCGTCAGCTCCACACTCCAGGAACTCGCCGACGAACGCGCCGCGGCGCGTGACGCCATCCTGCAGCTGCGCCTCGCCCCGGTCCTATTTGAACTCGGGGCGCGGCCGCATCCAGCGCGCGATCTCTATCGGGCCTACCTCGATCAAAGTCACATCTTCATTGGCATCTACTGGCAGAAGTACGGCTGGGTCGCGCCCGGCGAAACGATCTCCGGTCTGGAGGATGAGTACCGGCTCTCAGGCGACAAGCCGAAGTTGATCTACATCAAATCCCCGGCCCCCGATCGTGAACCGCGCCTCAAAGACTTGCTGGAGCACATCAAAAGCGTTGCCTCTTACAAATACTTCGCGACCGCCGCGGAACTGCGCGAATTAATTGAAAACGATCTAATGCTGCTGCTGACCGAGCGCTTCGAGACGCCAACCGAGCGACCGCTGCCCACTGGCACGGTCACCTTCCTTTACACCGACATCGAAGGTAGCACGGATTTAGCGCAACAATATCCCGAGGCGTTGCCGACGCTGCTTGCACGGCATCATGCGATCTTGCATCAAGCGATCGAGGCACACGACGGCTTTGTGTTTCAAATCCGCGGTGATTCATTCTGTGTAGCCTTCCACACTGCGCTTGATGCGCTGAAAGCTTCTCTGGACGCGCAGCGCATGCTGCAACAGGAAGTCTGGACACCCGCCCCCATCAAAGTCCGAATGGGGATCCATACGGGAGTGGCACAAGCGGGGGACCGCGAAGATCGAACTGGCGGGTACACGGGCTATTCAACACTGGCGCGCGTTCAGCGGGTGATGACAGCCGCCCATGGCGGCCAAGTGTTGCTTTCGAACGCCAGCGCTGAGCAAGCGCGCGGCGAGCTGCTGCAAGGTTTAACGCTGCGCGACATGGGTGAGCATCGACTGAAAGGCTTGCTCAATCCCGAGCATCTCTGGCAACTCGTCGCTATGGATTTGCCACGCTCCTTTCCGCGGCTCCAAACGCTCAGCGCAATTTCCAGCAATCTACCTGTCGCCGTCAACCGTTTTGTCGGGCGTGAGCGCGAGCTTCGAGAGGTCAAGGACCGGCTCGCCCAGACGCGCATGCTCACCCTGTTGGGCGCTGGCGGCACCGGCAAGACCCGGCTGGCGCTGCAAGCGGCCGCTGACCTGCTGGACCACTTTGAGGACCGGGTTTACTTTGTTGACCTCGCCTCCAGCCGCGACACCGAGTCCGTCTTGACGGCCATNGCCGGNACGATCGGCTTACGGGGAAAAAGCGAGCTACCGCTGCTCGATGATCTCAAGGGACAGATACAGACTCAAAAAATGCTGCTGCTCCTCGATAACTTTGAGCAGGTCACCGTGGCAGCGCCTATGATGGCAGAGCTGCTTCGAGATTGCCCCGAGCTAAAGCTGCTGGTGACCAGCCGAGAAACGCTGCGTGTGAGTGGCGAAAATGCCTTCCCGGTTCCGCCGCTCTCGCTACCACCAGCGAATCTCAAACATCTTTCCATCGAGCAACTGGCGCAATCCGAGGCAGTACAGTTGTTTATCGAGCGCGCCCAAGCAGTCAAACCAGACTTTCGACTGACGAACGATAACGCACAGGCAGTCGCTGAGCTCTGCGTACGGTTGGATGGCTTGCCGCTTGCAATCGAGCTCGCCACTGCCCGGCTTAACCTGTTCTCACCGCAGGCGCTGGTCGAGCGACTGGGGAACCGGTTAAAACTGCTGCAGGGCGGGGCGCGCGATCTGCCCATCCGGCAGCAGACGCTGCGCGACACGATTGGCTGGAGTTATGAGATGCTCGACCCGGGCGAGCAACGTTTGTTTGAGCTGCTCTCTGTATTCTCCGGCGCTACGTTTGAGTCGGTCGAAGAAGTGGGATGCCAGATGAAGCGCTTTGACGAGATGGGTATAGACCTTCTTGAAGGACTGAGTTCTCTCGTGAATAAAAGCCTGGTTCAGCAGGCGGATCAGAGCAACGGAGAGTCTCGCTTGTTGATGCTGGAAACGATCCAGGAATTCGCCGCGGCCCGGCTAGAAGCGGATCCCGAGTGGAGTGCTACCGCTCGCCGCTCACACGCGACCTATTTTGCCGACTGGACGCAGCGTCAACGAGAGCGACTGACAAGCGACGGACGAGACGCAGCGTCGGAGTTGATGGTAACCGAACTAGAGAATATCCGAACCGCCTGGCGCTATTGGGTGGCCGAAGGGAATCTCGAACAGCTTGGCAAGTTTGCCGACAGCCTGTGGCTGCTCTATGATGCGCGAGGTTGGTATCATGAAACGGTCTCGCTCACCACCGATTTGCTGAATGTCCTTTCTTCTTCTCCATCCACGCCCGAGCGTGTTCTCGAGCAGATTACGCTGCAGACTAGACTGGCCAGGGCGCTGCTAGTTCTCAAAGGTTATACGCAGGAGGTCGTGGAAGCTTACACGCGTGCCCTGGAACTCTGTGAAAGGGAGGGGGAGATACCCCAGCTGCCCCCGGTCCTGCGGGGACTCTCCAGCTTTTATATGTACCGGGCTGAATTCGAGAAAGGAGCTCGGATAGGAGAACAGATCCTGGTTCTCGCCGAGCGCAACGACGATGCGGGCCTGCGTGTCGAAGGGCACTTGCTGATGGGGGCTAATCTGGCATTTCTTGGTGATCTCAGCCTGGGCATGGAACACCTGGAAAAAGGGCTCTCAGCTTACGATTTCGACCGGCACGGCTCGTATCGTTTCCGGCTGGGTAATAACCCCGGGGTAGTTTGTTTCACTACGTCCGCTCTGCTCTTGTGGATGCTTGGCTTCCCGGATGGCGCCCTTAATCGAGCCAACGAGGCGATAGCCCTGTCCAAGAGACTGAACCACCCTTCAAGTATGGCTTATGCCCTGTTTCATACTGGCTTGCTCCATTGGTGGAGGCGAGAGGTAGAACCCGCTCACCGGTGCGCGCAAGCAGTATTGGACATCGCCGAGGAACATGAATTTCAGAGCTGGAGGGCGGTCGGCTTCTGCCTGCGGGGTGCAGCGCTGGCTGGAATGGGGTCGGCAGAGGAAGGTCTAATGCTGATCCAACAAGGCATAAACATGTATCAGAGATTAAAAACCCCTCCCGTATTTTGGCCTATGCTTCTCTATCTCCAGGCGGGGACATGTGGCTTGGCGACAAGACCCGGAGATGGATTAAATCTGCTCAATGAAGCTATGGGGCTTGAGGCGCAAAGCTCGGCAGGCCCTTTTGCATCAGAGTTTTTCCGGCTCAAAGGGGATTTGCTCCTCGCACTTTCTCGGGAAAACGTAGCTGAGGCCGAATCCTGTTTTCAAAACGCCGTGAACTTAGCAATGCAAGCCCCAATGCTGCAACTGCGAGCCGCGCTGAGATTGAGCCGATTATGGCGTGAGCAAGGCAAAACGGAACTAGCGCGCAAATTGCTGAGCGACGCTTATCAGAAATTCACCGAAGGCTTTACAACCGCTGATCTGAGTGAAGCCAAAGCTCTGCTGGATGATTTGGTGTAAATCGATTGCGACCTTATCATCGGTGATGCATTGCTAGTGGCGTTCTTGTGGGTGTCCGGTTCCTCATTGCTCGCAAATGCGTCAGCCCTCTTCGCATTGCTGCTGTATCTGGTCTTTGTGCTGACTTTTCTGGCGGAGCGTAGATCGGGTCAAGGGTTAGACTATGAAGCTTGATGATGCTGGTATAAAAACAGAGCTGTACTTGAAGACCCTGTGCGGCGTGAAACCGAACCGGCGGACGGGCTCTGCCGGAAACCGGGAAGCGACGGATTTCTTTGCGAATACTATCCGTCCCTATGGATATGTGATCGATACTGCTCCATTTGAATGTCTGGATTATATGCGAGGCGAAACCTTATTAGCACGTGGTGGAGACAGCTTCGATGTCTACACCAGTCCCTATTCCTTGGGATGCGATGTCACAGTAGAACTGGTTGCTGTCTCGTCAATGGAGGAACTGGAAAGCGCAAACTGTGCGGGTAGGATTCTGTTAATGAAAGGAGCAATTTGTGCAGAGCAGCTGATGCCGAAGAATTTTATCTTCTACAACCCTGAACATCACCAGAAGCTTATTGCTCTCTTGGAGGATAAAAAGCCGGCGGGGATCATCACAGCCACCGCCAAGAACCCGGAACAGGTCGGGGCGTTGGACCCATTCCCATTGTTCGTGGACGGCGATTTCGATCTCCCCAGCGTCTACTGTACAGCTGCCGCCGGAGATGTGCTGGCCCGAATGCAGGGGGAGAGGTTCCAATTAACGATCAATGCGCAACGGCTGCCGACGAGTGCGGCCAACGTCATTGCTCGCTTGAACCAGGGAGCAGCGCGGAAGATCGTCGTTACGGCGCATATCGACGCTTACGAAGACACTCCGGGCGCTTTGGACAACGCCTCCGGCACGGTTGTGTTGCTGCTGCTGGCTGAAATGCTTTCCGGTTATGGCGGGGAGCTTGGCATCGAGATCGCCGCGTTCAATGGAGAAGATCACTATAGCGCCGGTGGGCAGATGGATTATCTCGATCGATATGGGAGTGAATTCAACCGCATCCGGCTTGCGATCAACATTGATGATGTCGGCTACAAGAAAGGGAGATCAGCCTACTCGTTCTATCAATGCCCTCCAGAGCTTCAGCAGAAAGCCGAGGCCATCTTCCAGGGCTTTGATGGTCTAGTTCAAGGAGAGCCATGGTTCAACGGCGATCACATGATCTTCGTGCAGAGTAACGTACCGGCGCTCGCTTTCACAGCTGAGGAGGGGGCAGAACTGATGAGGACAGTGACGCATACGCCTCTGGATACACCGGAGCTGGTTGATCCTGCAAAGCTGGTTGAAGTTGCCCAGGCTTTGAATAGTTTGATAAGATCAAGTTGATGGATACCTCAGTTTCTTTACCCCCTGGTTTATCTGCATATGCCTGGCGACCAATTCAACCGGATGACCTGTCTGCTATCCATAAGATGCTGATGGCGAATAGCGCAGTGGATAAACCCGATACCCCTCCCTCCGAAGAGCATTTGAGACTCTTGCTGGGCATGCTAGGGGAGCAGATCGATCAAAACACGCGCCTGGCATTGGCTGATGATGGGAGGATTGCCGCGGCAGCCATGATTTTCATCCCGGCGGGGGAAGAGGAGCGAGTGGCGCTGGTCGAGGGCACGGTGCATGTCAATCACCGCGGCCGGGGAGTGGGTGGTTATATTCTGCACTGGATGGAAGCCCGTGTGCGCCAGGCATTTGGCGATTCAGAAGACGGGAGTCCGCAAATTATGCGCACCAGCTGTGCCGTACACCAGGTTGACCGGATCAGGCTATTCGAAGGACACGGGTTCCAAGCCATGCGCTATTCCTACAAAATGCGGCGGAGTTTGTCCCAACCAGCCATTCAAGAACCATTACCGAAAGGCCTCAAATGGGTGCGATGGACAGCGGATCTCGATCTCCCCTTGATGCATGCTTTCAATGAAGCGTTCCGGGAACATTATGGGGCCCAGAAAATGAACCAAGAATCATGGCGGCAGTTATTTACCGGCGTGCCGCAGTTCCGGGGCGATCTGACTTACCTGGCGATGGACGATGACGGCATTGTCGGGTTTTGCATCAACTGGGTAGAAGGAAACGAGGAGGCTGATATCGGCCCTTTGGATGGGTGGGTTGAAGCCATCGGGGTAATCCCGGCCTGGCGTGGGCGGGGAGTGGCCTCCGCGCTCCTCGAGCATGCCTTGCAGCTGTTCCAGACCATAGGTCTGAGGCAAGCCGCTCTGGAGGTGGATGCTCAGAACCCCAGCGGGGCGTTAGGCCTGTACGAGAAGCACGGGTTTGAAGCCATGAGGGAAACGATACATTTTGTTAAAAAACTGAATTAATTTGACGATAAAGCAGGAGAGAAAAGTATGAAGCTACCCGATTCTGCCCGAAAACTAATCGAATCCGGGGCGCACGCCCACCTGGTCACTCTCAACCCGGATGGCAGCCCGCAAGTTACTGTCGTCTGGGCTGGTCTTGAAGGGGATGATATCCTCGCAGCGCACCTTTATGAGATCAAGAAAGTACGCAATCTCCGGCGAGATGGACGGGTTGCGGTGACGTTCGAAAGCGATACCAGGAGTGCTTTAGGGCTTAAGGAATACCTAGTCGTTTACGGTCAGGCCCGCATCGAAGAAGGGGGTGCGCCTGAACTGCTGCAGAAGCTGGCTTACATTTACCTGGGGCCGGGCGTCAAATTCCCGCAGATGGATAATCCGCCGCCCGGCTTTATCACGCGCATCCGGATCGAGCGTATAAGCGGCGTTGGACCCTGGACTGGTCGACCAGTTTGAGTAGCATCAGTGGGAGTAGCGCCTCGGTCTGCTCTTTGCCTAACCTCCGCACCCTCTCCCCGCGACCCTCTTATTCGCTATGGACTTCGCGGGAAAGGAATTCATTACAAGGTCCGTAGATTAGCTTGCCTTGAGTTTATTAAGGCGATGATGTATAATCATATTCGGAGATCCTTGGTCGTATTATGGAGCCAATCACATACCTTGACTTCGACATGCTCATCGAGCATATCGAAGGTGGTTATGCTGTTCGGGTGCTGAGTTCTCCAGCGGGGGAAGCCAGCGCGAAATTCACACTGCCTTTCTCCGATCTCGAGCTGGATAACATCGCTCTGCAGCTGGGGCGCACCCGCCGGGGTGTTCGCAGGTTGGAATCCCCTGAGATGGAGGTCGCCCGCAACTTTGGCAGGCGGCTATTCGAAGCAGTTTTCGGCCAGGAGGTTCGCGATCGCCTGCGCGGCAGCCTGGGGAGCGTCAACCAGGAGGGCAAAGGGCTGCGCATCCGACTGCGAACGGCGGGCGCTCCCGAGCTAGCCGACCTGCCCTGGGAGTACCTTTACGATCCCTCCCTCGAGCGATTCCTGTTGCTNTCCGTGCAAACGCCTCTGGTGCGCTACCTCGAAGTCCCCCAACCCGACCGGCCGCTGTCCGTTAGCCCGCCCCTAAACGTGGTGTTTATGATCTCGAACCCGAAGGAGTACGAACCCCTGGAAGTGGAGCGGGAGTGGGAGATCCTCAAAGAAGCGCTGGGGGGTCTGGAACAAAGAGGGCTGGTCTCGTTGCATCGTTTGGAAGCAGCCACCCTGGAGACCCTACTACGGAAGCTCCGCACCGGGGAATACCATATCTTCCATTACATCGGTCACGGTGGATTCGACCGCCAGTCCGAGGACGGAGTCCTCGTACTCGAAGACGGTTACGGCGGCAGCCGCCTGGTCAGCGGCAGGTATCTTGGCACCATCTTGCACGATCACCGCCCCATGCGGCTGGCGATCCTGAATGCCTGCGAGGGGGCGCGCACTTCCCGTACCGACCCATTCGCGGGCGTTGCCCAGAGCCTGGTGCAGCAAGGGATCCCGGCAGTGGTCGCCATGCAATTCGAGATCACCGACGAGGCTGCCATCACCTTTTCCCGAGAGCTGTATGGGGCTATGGTGGATGGCTATCCTGTCGATGCCGCTGTGGCAGAAGCACGAAAGGCGATCTTCGCCAAGGGCAATGATGTCGAATGGGGCACACCGGTGCTCTATCTGTGCTCGCCGGATGGTACCATTTTTAATGTATCACCTGCTGAGAAATTTCCCTCTCGATCAAAGGCGGAAGAGCCCCCTCCAGACCTGGAAATCGAGGCGCGCATTGAACGCCTCTATACCGAAGGGTTGAGCGCCTTCTGGTTAGAGGAATGGGGGAAAGCCAGCCAGCTTTTCCAAAACATCCTGGACCTGCGCCCAGACTACCAGGATGCTTCGAACCGATTGCTGGAAGCGAAACACCAGCTGCAATTAAAGACGCTTTACGATCGAGCGCTGGAAGCTGAGCGCGCCGTCAACTGGGGGGAAACGCTGAGGGTGTTGGAAGAACTGGATGCTCTTGCCCCTAATTACCGGGACGTTTCGATTCGCCTCCCGGCAGCCAGGCAGCAAAGCCAGCTGACCGAGCTCTACAGCGAAGCCCGCCAGCTCCATCAGGCCGGCAAGTGGCAGGCGGTAATCAGTGTCTTCGCGAAGATCGAGGCGGTAAACCCGCAATATCCAGATCCGGAAAATTTGCGCGCCACTGCAGAGGGCGAAGTTGCCGCGCTGAAGAGCCAGGAGGAGCTGGAAACGCTCTACGCTCACGCTGTGCGGGAGATAGACGCCCAGGGGTGGGAGACCGCCCGCCAGATCCTCGGCCAGTTGCTGGAGATGCAGCCGGGCTACCGCCAGGCAGACCGCTTACTCAAACGCGCGGAAGCTGAGTTGTCCCGCCGGGCGGCAGACCTCCAGCGCCAGGAACAGCTTCACGTTTTGTACGAAGAAGCCCAAAACCTGGCCAAAACCAATCAATGGCCCCAGGTACAGTCCAGAATGAAGGAGATTTACACGCTGGACCCACACTACCCTGACCCGGTGGGGTTGGCAACCAGAGCAGAGCATGAAATAGAAGCCGAAAAACGCAAGGTTGAACAGGCGGACAAACTTGATATGCTCTATTCAGAAGCCGTACAGCTCGTCCAGGCAGGAAAATACCAGGAGGCTTTGACCAGGTGGGGAGAAGTCCAAACGCTCGATACGAATTACCCCGACAATCAAAAAGTATATGCCACAGCAACTCGCAGACTTAAAGAGGCAGCGAGGCCGCCGAAGACTGTCGTTGCGCAGGAGGCTCTGCCAGCGCAAAGAACCGAATGGGCTATCGTGGCGGTCAGTTACAGCTGGTTGCTCGTTGGTTTAATCGTCGTATCGATCTTTCGATCGATCGATCCAGATTTTACCGATCTATACCATCCTCTATACTTGATGCTTTTGACCATCCTTGGAGTGCTCGTTGGCGGCGGATTGTGGGCAGGTTTACGAGTGGCCCGATTGCCGCTCTATTGGTTTCATCTGATTGCACTAAGCCTTGGTTGGGCAGCCGGCTTTACGCTCTACNGCCTGGTAGCAAAGCAGAACTTATTTCTTGGCGATGCCCTCGGCGGGGCCGTGGGCGGGTTGATCACCGGACTGGTGATCTACCGGGCCATGCCGGAATTCCCCAAGGCGCGGATTGGCATGATTACCCTCGGATGGGTAACCAGCCTGTTACTCAGCGAATTTGTTATTCAAACCCTCTGGGAAGAGATCCCTGTTATCGCCGCTGCGTTAAACCTCGGTATTGCCGGATTGATCGGGAGCTGGGTGACCTTTGAGGCGATTCGAAACGGCCCGATCCGCCGACCCAGTTGGAGATTGGTCCTGGCTAGTGCGCTGGGTTTTATCATCGGGATGGTGGGCGCCGATGTAATTTTGTTAAAATATCCGCCACTAATCCCGATCTTGCTGGCTTTAGCTCTGTGGGGTTTTCTTGGGGGCGCTGCACTGAGCACCCCCTCCAGGGATTCTCGGAAAATTGTGGGTCTCGGTTTGGTAAGCGCTTTGGGTATGCTCGTCGGGGTTTTGATCTGGTATACCTGGGGTGGATTTCAAGACTCGATTAGCTGGCATTTGGATGACCTCCACTGGCACAGCGATATCAATCTCTTCTTGGGATTAGGCCTCGGCCTGGCTTTTGGGCTCAGCACCCGCCGGATAACCGCTGTCCTGATCCTACCTCTCGTGGGAGTCGCGGCGTTTATGTTTGCCACCTGGATCTACCAGAATTGGGATTATGGGGTGTGGTGGTTGGGTGATATAGCCGGGGGCGCCATCATCGGTGAGTTGCTGGCTTTAGCCTGGGGGTATCTAGAGAAGCCAATACGGGAGGACACTGGACACCTGCCAACGAAATAACCAGGCTGATCAAGGTACAGGCAATGTATGGATTTCAACAATCCGGTCATAAAACTCTGCGTGCAAGGCACGCGGGCTGAATTCGAAGGGAGGCCCTACGATGCCCGCACGCTCTACTTGCAGGCCTGGGAGG
>C687J29651_10001156_pt1 | contig 11206 bp, 11 predicted proteins | sample RifCSP13_1_FD_29651 | JGI IMG/M metagenome (IMG submission 29651) | reverse complement strand
AGGATGGATTTTAAAAGGGCAGGGGCAAATTTATAGCTGCTCAGAAATCTGTATTGCTTGACAAATCTGTTTTCCGGGCTGATGGCGAAGAAATATCCTGCGCCTATTGCAGAAGAAACAAGTGATGCAATGGCAGCGCCCTCTACCTCAAGCCTGGGGAGGCCGAATTTCCCGAAGATGAGGACATAGTCAAAAAAAATATTTGCGATATTCATGACTATGGCAACCCTCATAAAGATATTTGTCTGCCCGAGACCGTCAAAGAAACCCCTGAAGGATGCTATTAAAAGGGAAAAAAAGACAGACAAGGAGCTGTACTTCATGTAATCAATCCCGTATTTAACCACCTTTTCATCTTCAGAGAAATAGGGGAATATAAGGGGGGCGAGGAGATACCCTGCAATGGAAAATAAAAGCCCGGAGAACAGTGCAAAGATGAGGGTATTGTCAAGGAGTCCATTGCAGCCCTCCCAGTCCCCTTCACCGAACTGCCGTGCAACAAGGCTCTGGGTTCCGACTTCTATGGCCATGAGGCTGCTCCCGAATACCCAGACAACAAACCAGGCCAGGCCTGCTGCTGCAAGGGCCTCTACCCCTATCCTGCCAAGCATGGCAGTATCAACAACGTAGAAGATGGTCTGGGAGAGGGTGCCAAGGAATACAGGGTAAGCGAGTTTAAGAATATTTCTGGATAAATGGCTTCCAGCCCAGCCATTCATTTTTTCTCCTTTAATCTCTTCTCAAGGTATTCCTTGTCATATTCCAGTGAGCCCAGCACCTGCATGGCTATAAATACGATTATCCCTGCCCCGATACCAGCCATTATGGATAAGATTACGGATAACTGCCTGGGTAGATAAGGGAATGTCAGCCCTGCTGCCACAACTGCGATACCGGTCAGTATCCCGAAGCGCGTAGCTTTTTCAAAAAATACCCTGTGGTCTCTATAGCCGCTTGCCTCCTTGATACCCCTTACAGCCTTTGAATAATCCAGCTCGCAGTAATGGTATTTAATGGATAATAGGCCAGTTTCAGGAAAAAACCTTGTTATAGCGCAGTATGCATTATAACCCTCTGCCGCGATGGAGGAGTGTTTCATGGCATAGATATCTTTTAATATGTCCATCATCTGGTTGGATTCAAGGCAGGTGTCAGCTTCTATCCTTGATACGCCAAGATTCTTAAAGAACCCTGCCGCATCTTCAGAAACGGGAATAAAAGAGTCAGAGGGGCTGATTTTCAGCCCTGGGCCGGTTACATCAATTGACACCTCAAGAGCCCCCTTCTCCAGCAGTCTGCGGAATACATCCTCTTCCAGGGTTTTTGCAAGGTTGCTTAATTCTGTATAGACCTTTTTTTTAAGGATGGCGTCCTTGAGGAGATACACCTTCCAGAGGAGTGTTCTGATTCTTTTGGAAATCATTGGTTAATTCTATAGGAGTAAACGGGATTAGTCAATAAAGGCATAACGCCGTAAAATAGCGATTTAAAACCTCGTTATTTTACAAACTGGCGATTTGCCTGCCATACTTTGTTATCGGCTAATTTTTGCTCCTCACCGTATCGGTGAACATACGGTTGCGTCACAAAAATGACCTCTGCCTCGTCTGGCAGGCCATCGGGATGCACGCATCAGCCTGAAGGGCTGTGCGTGCTGTGTAAATGGTCATTTACCTTACCGAGAATATTCCTGCTTTAAGGGCAGGAATATTCCACTTNCCACTTTCCCCAAAAATCAATGTCTATTTTTGGGTAGCGGTTTTAGCATTGCATTTCTTGCCGGAACTTATTATATTGTGGAAAAATCAAGAGGCAGGCGAATGTAACAGTCCCCAGTAATCTTTCATAAGAGTTTATATGATTTTTCCCTCCTGTCCTTAAAAATATCATTAAGCGGAGTAATCTTCTTATTCCTTGCCTCTTTGGGGTTTATATCAACAATTCCTATTTCTTCTTTATTACCTGATGCCCTGTAAAGTATTTTGCCGCTCGGCGCCACAATTTCGCTCTTTCCAATAAACTTAAGCCTCTCCCCATTTATCCTCTCCTCTGTGCCGACCCTGTTTGCTGTTACGGCAAAGACCCTGTTCTCAAGGCATCTTGTTATCATCGCCTCAGGGCAAAAGGGCAGGACAAGATTTGACGGGTGGCAGATGATGTCCGCACCCTGAAGGGCAAGGCTCCTTGCAGCCTCAGGGAAAAGCCAGTCAAAGCATATCATCATGCCAATTCTTGCCGACCCGATATTGTAAACTTTGAAAGGCGTATTGCCTGGAGCGAAAAACTTTTTTTCATTCCAAAACAGATGCGCCTTTCTGTAAACGCCGACAAAGCCTTTTGGCCCAATAAGGACAGAGGAATTATAAAATTTACCCCTGTATCTTTCAGCAATACCGGCAACTATGAATAATTTTTTCTTCTTGGTTGTTTCCGTTAGTCTTTTGCAGGTATATCCTCCATGCACATCTTCTGCCAGGAAAGATGCTTCTTTTCTGGATTTAAACTGGTAGCCTGTGTTGAAAAGCTCCGGCAGAACAATTAGCTCTGCATCCACAGAACGGATTTTCTCAACAACCCTCTCCACATTGGCCTCAATCCTGCCAAAGGCAGGCGCAGTCTGAAGAAATGCTGCCCTCATCTCTTTTCTACCTCATATAATGATTCCATTTCCTGGAGATAAATCTTTTCATCTTCAGGATGCAACTCCACCTTGCGCCGCGGGCTTCCTATGAGGCCCTGCGGCCTGAACACCATCATGGCAACAAGGCTGGCGCCAAATATGAGCATCCTGTATGCAGCAAAGCCCCTCAAAACCTCAGGGAGTATAATGATTATCATTGCCCCAAGGATTGCACCGGGTATGCTCCCCATGCCTCCAAGCACAACCATTGCCAATACAAGGACTGATTCAAAGAATGTAAAGCTTTCCGGCGATACAAAGGCAAACTTCCCGGCAAAGAATACGCCTGCAAGACCTGCCCAGAATGCGCCAAGGGAAAATGCAAGGCACTTCATCCTTGTGGTGTCAATCCCCATTGCCTCTGCTGCAACCTCATCCTCCCTCATGGCAATCCATGCCCTGCCTATCCTTGAATTGTTCAGACGGTTTATCACAGCGGCTGTGAGGACTGCTATTGCGAGTATGAGGTAATAAAAGTGTATAGGCTGTGAGAATTTAAAAGATGCGATGGACGGCCTTGCTATGCCAAGTATGCCGTTAGGTCCCCCGGTAAGGCTGTCCCAGTTATTAAGGACAAGATGCACTATATGGATGAAGCCAAGCGTTACAATAGCAAGATAGTCACCCCGCAGTCTCAATGTGATGATGCCAAGAATAAAGCCTATACCTGCTGCAAAAAGGCCGCCTACCGGTAAAGCAAGCCAGAAGGAGATACCGAGCTTTGTTGAAAGCAGGGCATAGGTGTATGCGCCTATGGCATAAAAGGCAATGTAGCCAAGGTCTAAAAGCCCTGCCAGGCCCACTGATATATTTAAACCCATTGCCAGCACAGCATAAAGCCCTGCCAGGGTCAGGACATCCATATAATAGTTATTCAGGAAAATTGGGAGGATGATTAGGAATATGATAAGGCTTATATTGGCAAAAATGATATTGCGGTTTTTAACCGGCGCGCCCTTCTTCCCGGGCAGCAAGCCTGGTATGGAAATCCCGGCCAATGCATTCTTAATGCGGCCTATGGCCTCAATCCTTGCAAGGCCGAGGAATATCATTCCGCCTGCAAATATGGCAATGGCCAGCAAAACACCCCCCTTTACACCCATAAACGGGAAGACCAGCAACCCGAACCACAAGGGGATGAAGATGTATTTTAGAAAGATGGTTTTATATAACATACAATAATTCTACTAAATCTCCGTCTGATGTCAACAATGCGGTTTAATCTGCAAGAATCTCATTTAATGGCAAGCTGACCTTCCGGCTACATCTATATCACGAAATCGCAGATGCACCCTTCTAATCTTTCTTTAATCTTCATTTTTATATGATAGCCACGCAATATCAAGATAACATCGTGCAAAAAGGAGGTTTGTTATGCGCATCATGTTTGACCTGATGGGAACGGTTTTGGGCGCCCTGGACAGGTCTCTGAGGCCGGGAATAAAAGACCTCATTGAGGAACTGCGCAAGACCGGAAATATGGTCTATTTCTGGACAAACGGCCGGCCTGAATATTACACAAAACTTCTAAATGACGCAGGAATTGCCGGAGAGGTGTATTCCAAGAACGGCCCTCTTCCATTTAAGCCGGATATCTGTGTAGACGACACCCCTGAAAAGTGGATGCCGGGGATGGTGTTCAGGGTAGAGATGTATGTGGCAACAGGAGAAACGGCTTCGCCTCTTACAATGGTAAATATTGTTCCGGACGAATATCAAAGAATTTGATCACCAGAATTCTTTTGGCTGGAGATACTGCCGGATGCAGAATCCGAGGTTATTTACGATATCTGGAGAGCTGTTGGTTATAAAAACCTTGCCCTCCACAGAAAATATTTCATTCTTCAGCCTTTTCATCTTAAGCCTCTTTTTCTTCAAGAGACCTTCAAAAAACGGGACTATCTTGTCCTTCATCCTTAATTTTGTGTCTTCAATGAATATGGCCATTTTGGGTCTGAGTTCCTCCACCCTTTTGAGAAAGGCAGCAATTTCCACTTCTTCAACATTTTTTGGAGGGGAGGATTTTACCTCCACGTACACGAGATTTCCCTCAAGAAACGCTATGACATCATAGTCTCCCCCTGCCCTTGCCCCGCTCAGCCTTATGCCCCAGAGCGCCGGAGAGGTAAATTCCTTTTCAAAGACCTTTGCCACAAACCACTCAAGGGTGTCTCCAAAGCTGAATACAGCAGGAGACTTGAGCCTGAATCTTGCCTCTCCGATTTCCTCAACAATTCCCCTTTTCAACAGAAAATCAATATATTTTTCAACCCACTGTTTTGTAGAATACCTTAAAAGGTCATCCACCCCGAAGGATTTTCTATTTTTTATCACATCCCTTATGAATATCCTGAATGAGTATTTTTTAAGTATCTCGTAAAGGGCGTCTTCAAAGACAATGTCCCACCCAGGCGGAAATATAAGGTAGTCCTTGGGATTATATGTCAGCACTTTAAAGCCCCGCCTTTTAAGCGCGGCAATTACNGGATTTCCCGTAGAAGGTTGCCCTTTCATCTTAAAATACCCATAAAACTGTTATTCCGAGTCCTTCGCTTATTGTCATTCTGACCCGAGTGAAACAAAGTGGAAGAATCTCATTGTTTCGCTCAGGACAGGCTCCGCGAGGAGTCAGATTGCTTCTTCCCCACCTGCCTGTCGTGCAGCCTTCCAAAAATAAGCTGTGATGCGATTGCCCCTGAAAATGCGAGGAACATATCCCACTGTGTATCCCATATATCGCCCTGCAGCGCAAGAAATGCCTCGGCAGCAGTATCTGATATGACCGCAACCCACCATTCAATGAATTCATAAAAGGCGCTTATGGCCAGGCTTATGCTTGTAACTATAAAAAAGAGCCATTTGCCATTTCCAAGGGGAGAAAGCCTCAATAACAGCTCCCTTGCTATTATTGCAGGGGCAACTCCTTGGGCAATGTGTCCGACCCTGTCATAGTGATTACGCGAGAGTTCAAAGGTGTCTCTTATCCAGTTAAATAGAGGCATCTCAGAATAGGTATAGTGGCCGCCNATGATNAGNATAATGGCATGGACCCACATTAATATATAGGCAAGGGGNGTGAATTTAAACCTGCGGTAAGTTGAGGTAAGGATTATAAGTCCNATAATGACAGGAAAAACCTCCAGAAGCCATATCAAGATGTCCCTGGGATTTATNAGAGACCATGCAAATATGACTGCGAGGCTTATAAGCAGTGANAGGTGCAGATNTTTTTCTTTATCNGTNTCCGCTCTCATAAATATAATGAAGCACTTACCCCGTTAGAAGGCCTCAACCTNCACACTATAGAAATCATAACTCAGAACTGCTTTAAAATAAAGCGCAGGCTATAAAGCCCTCCTTTCTAAATGTTATTGTATATCATACCTTTTAATTCCCCTTTAATCTTCCATTAAATACAATAGGAGCCAGGTATCATCTGCAAGGAGGTGACAATAAAATGGAGAATAAAGCAAACCATCTGGAGTATGCACTGATAGATTCATGGGACTGGCAGACACGGGTGTTGCACTGGATTAATGCCCTGCTGGTTTTAACATTGGCCCTCCTTGCCCTGAGCGCTGAAGGCATGGAGGCACTTGGGATTGATAAGTCAGCAAGAAAATCGGTTAAAGAGATTCATGCATACCTTGGATATATTTTTGTATTTACCCTGGGTATGCGGATTTTATGGGGATTTATAGGCAACAAGTATGCAAGATGGTCTGATATCATTCCGTATAAAAAAGAGCAGTGGCAAGGTATATGGAGCAATATGCGCTTTTATCTCAGCGGTTTTAAAGAAAAGCCCCCAGTTGCAATAGGCCATAACCCGATGGCATCACTGCTTTATGTGCCACTTTTTCTTGTGCTTATAAGCGAGGCTATTTCCGGTATTTTATTGGCAGGCCTTGAATTTGACCTATTGCCTGCCTCTGCAATGGTTGGCGGACTTGGCGCAGGTATAAAGGAGACCCTTGAGGATTTTGCTGAAGAGATGCATGAATTCGGATTTCTATTTATTATATTCTTTATTTGTCTCCACCTTGGCGGCCTTATCCTCCATGAGATAGTGGAAAAGGCAGGGCTATTTTCATCCATGATCCACNGGAAAAAGTATTTTCCAAAAGAAAAGATATAAGGTATATTNGGCAGCAGGATATCCTGAAAAGGAGGGCTGCCTATGCGGATTATCCTTATTGAAGACGAGAGGCAACTTGCNCAGATACTTAAAAAAGGCCTTGAAGAAGCGGGCTACAGCGTAGATACGGCATATGACGGCGAGGAAGGACTTTATATGTTAGAGAACATTCCTGCGGATGCGGCTGTGCTTGATATCATGTTGCCGAAAATGGACGGCCTTACTGTCCTGAACAGGGTCAGGAAAAAGGGGGTACAAACCCCTGTCATACTACTTACAGCCAAAGATACAATATCGGATAAAATAAAAGGGCTTGATGCCGGAGCGGATGACTATCTTGCAAAACCCTTTGACTTCGGCGAGCTCCTTGCGCGGATAAGGTCTCTTTTGCGCAGGAAGGCTGAGGTGAAGGAGGCTGTCATACGTATCGCAGACCTTGAGATAAACACTGCAAGCCATGAAGTAAAAAGGGGCAACAGGATTGTTCCATTGTCTGCAAGGGAGTATGTAATACTGGAATATCTTGCCTACCGCAAGGGCAATGTAATAAGCAGGACAGAGATTACCGAGCATATATACGACGAGGAGTTTGACCTTGATTCTAATGTTGTTGATGTATACATCAATTACCTGCGCAACAAGATTGACAAGGGTTTCAGGAGGAAGCTGATACATACGGTTAGAGGCGCAGGTTATATGCTTAAAGAGGAGTAGCAATTGAATGTCTGCCATTAAATCCATAAAATACAGGCTTATCTTCTGGTTTCTCTCGGTATCCTCTGTTATTTTTACAGGGCTCGGCATCTTTTTATATTATGAGCTGAGGGAGATTGTAATAGGCTCGGTTGACAGGCATATTGAAACTGAAATCCAGCTTCTGGCAAGCTGGTTAAGAGAGGAAGTAGAGCACGGCCATCTTGAGATGGAGGTTGTGGAGCTATCCAAGGCAGCGGTTGGCGAATATGCTGTTTCCCTTTCAGGGCATTATTATCAGATAGTTTCGTCAAGCGGCAAGGTAATAGCTCGTTCACCTTCCCTTTCTATCGCAAACGCCTATCTCCCTCTTGAAGATAATTTATCCCAGACTCCACGTATTAAAACCATTACAGGGCCGGAAAAGGGCCTGCTCCGTTTGATGAGCCAGTCTTTCAAAGTGCCAAACGATACAATCACAATTCAGGCAGCGGATACATTGCAGGAGCATTATCAACTCCTCAATTCCTTTAGAAATACAATACTGATTGTTTTCCCTCTCACCTTTATCCTTTCAGGTATTGTCATACTGATTATGACAGACCTGTCTCTCAGGACATTGAAGATATTGTCAAAGAAGATGGGCAGGATTACTGCCAAGAACCTCAATGAAAGGCTTGAACAGCAGAATGTGGACAGCGAGCTCATGCCGCTCGTGGATAGTTTCAACACAATGCTCGGCAGGCTGGAAGAGTCTTTTAACAGGCAAGGACTGTTCCTCTCTGATGCCTCCCATGAACTCAGAATACCTACGGCAGTTATAAAAACCTCGTGCGATGTGACGCTTGGAAGGGAAAGGGCTGCAAAGGAATATGAAGACACACTGCGCACCATTGCAGGTATGGCAAACAGGATAACAGACATTATCAACCGCATATTGGAGGTCTCGAGGCTGGAGGGCAGCACATTCCTATTGAAACTCTCGGATGTGGATTTAATGGATATTATGCAGGATGTGGTAAGACTTATCGAACCCTTTGCATTAAGCCGCGGAATAACAATAAAACTGAATGGCAGCAGCGTGAATATAAACGCGGACAGGGAGAGGCTCATTGAGGTATTCACAAATATTCTGGATAATGCAGTGAAATATAATAAACCGAACGGCAGGGTTGATATTGAGGTGAGCAAATGGGATGGAGAGGCCATCGTGGAAGTAGCGGATACAGGTATGGGCATACCTGATAATGAGAAAGAAAGGATATTTGACAGGTTCTACAGGCTGGATGCAAGCCGTAACATGACAGCAGGCAGCGGCCTTGGGCTTTCCATTGTGCAGGCAATTGTCAAGGCACACGGCGGAAGGATTGAGGTTGAAAGCGAGGTCAATAAAGGAAGCTGTTTTATAGTTTATCTGCCTATGGGCAGTTAACTGTTAAACAAAATGAAACCATATCTGTCAAAATCTCTATTTCTTTTAGGTCTTCAGTGCCACAAGGCCCTATGGCTTGTTAAAAACAGGCCAGAGCTTATGCCGGAGCCTGATGCATCACTTCAGGCAATCTTTGAGGCAGGCAGGGATGTTGGTAAACTTGCTCAGGGGCTTTTCCCAGGGGGCGAGGAGATTTATTTTAATAAGGAAGGCCGCCAAAAAATGGTGGACAGAACAAGTGAGCTTATTAAAAATGGCGCAAAAACAACCTATGAGGCAACCTTCAGGCACGATAATATCCTTGTTATGGTGGATATACTCCATAGAGGCAAAGATGGCTGGGAGTTGTATGAGATAAAGAGTTCAACAGAGGTAAAAGATATTCACATCCCTGATATTACCCTTCAATATTATGTCTTAACAGAAGCAGGGCTTCCTGTATCAAAGGTTTCGCTGGTGCATATAAACAATCAATACATCAGAAAGGGCAAGATAAATATTGATGAACTTTTTATAATAAAAGACCTTACAACTGAGGTAAAGGCCGGCATAGATTATATAAAAACTGAAGTTGAAAGAATGCGCCAGGCGCTTGACGCAGAATGTCCTGCCATAGATATCGGCACTTACTGCGATTCTCCCTTTGAGTGCGGCTTTAAATCTCACTGCTGGGCGCATATTCCTGATAATTCTGTCTTTGACTTAAGGGAGAGGGGGATTGACAAGTTTGAATATTATAGGAACAGCATCATTAAATTTACTGATTTGAACCCGGATGAGCTTAACTACAAACAGAGGATGCAGGTAGAAGCAGAGCTTACAGGCAAAGAGGTTATTAACAGAGACAGCTTAAAAGAATTTCTAAACACCCTCCGGTATCCGCTATGTTTTCTGGACTTTGAGACCATAAGCCCTGCTATCCCGATGTTTGACAATACAAGCCCTTATGAAAAGCTCCCGTTCCAGTATTCCCTGTATTGCCTTGAAAATGAGACTTCCGAATTAAAACACTATGAATTTTTGACAGAGGAAGGCACAGACCAGAGAGAGCCGCTTATTAAAGGGCTTATAAGTCTTATACCTGATGATGCCTGCGTACTTAGCTATAATATGACCTTTGAAAAAGGCGTTTTGGCCAATCTTGCTGATGAATTCCCGTCTTACAGGAAAAAACTTGAAAATATAAGCAAAAATATAGTGGACCTCATGCCCCCGTTCAAACAGCGCTATTACTATACAAGGGAAATGAAGGGGAGCTATTCTCTGAAATTTGTCCTGCCTGCCCTTGTGCCTGAACTCAGCTACAATGGTCTGGCAATAAGAGACGGTGATGCAGCCTCCATTGCCTACAACAACTTGCTTTCAATAAATGATAAGGCTGAAAAAGAGCGGATAAGAAGGGACTTACTGGAATATTGCAAGCGTGATACATTGGGGATGGTTAGGTTGCTGGAAAAACTGAGGGAGGCTGCATGGAGAAACACAGGTTCTTTATAACAAGGTAATACTTAAGCAAGATGCCAACCACTGAGAGTCCCGTAAATTGCTGCGGTATTCTTCAATCCGGCCTGCCTTTATGAACAAAGCTTTGCTTCAATACGATATTGCACACCAGGGCAGAAGCTTTCTCTAACAGGGCTTGCATAAATCAGAATAGTGTGTTAGAAAATTTAACACAGGAGTTTAGAATTATGCAGTTGGGTTTCAATGAAAATGTAATCCATAATGGTGTGGTTTACCATATCCAGACAGAGGACAGCGGCAGAAAGAATCCTGTTATAACCACGCTGCTCTTTAAAAAAGGAAGCATTATAGCCTCAAAAAGGACAAGCTATGCGGATATTATTAAATCCGATAAGCTTGAGATTGTGGTAAAAGATATTATGCGGGAACAGCACGGGGTAATGCTGAGAAGCCTTAAGGATGGCGTTTTTGACAAAAAGGAAGAGAAGGCCAGACCAGAGATAAAACCTGCTGAAACGATAGTGGAAAAAGCAGGAGGGCCGCTTATCTCAGAAAAGAGCCTTGATGACATTATCCTTGAATATCTGTCCAGGAGCGAAAGGGAGTAAAATTGACAGAGCCAAATATAGAAAATCTTAAAAGATGGGCAAAACAGTTGCGTGTTGATGTCCTGATGATGCTGAACAAGGCAAAATCCGGGCATACAGGCGGGTCTCTGTCTGCTGCGGATATTGTTACAGCGCTCTACTTTTATAAGATGAGGCACAGGCCAAAGGAACCAAAGTGGCAGGACAGGGAC
>C687J29651_10001153_pt1 | contig 11235 bp, 8 predicted proteins | sample RifCSP13_1_FD_29651 | JGI IMG/M metagenome (IMG submission 29651) | reverse complement strand
TGGGAGCCCGAAGACAGGCTCGAGCGGCTGAGACCGCCGAACGGATGGTCACTTCTGCCTCCTGATTGGTGTGGAAAGAGAACCCGAACAGGCAGACGGCCGGGCGTTGACGCTACGGCGCCGACTGTCTACACCAGGGGCGCAGCGTAGAAACGGGCGTAGATCGCCGGGAGGATCAGCCCGATCTTCCACGAGAAAAGGCGGGATTCGCAGACCGAATCTCAGCGCCGATGCATGGGTGACGGCTCGTCGGCTGGCGAAGACGGCCGGAGCCAGCCCGACGACGATCAGGATCATCCAAACCACGGCCACAATCTCAGGCTATCCACCGCCGGCTGGTCGCTCGCCGCTCAGATGAGACCGTCGGACGTGTCCTTCGCCTCTACTGCAACTAACCCCCGGCCTCTAGGGACGGGTGCGTTCGCGTTCTACGGTGGGTATGGCAATCGGAGGTCGTTGGTCATCCGTAGAACAGCTGCCAGACCGAAGGCTCGTCGGTGAAGAACCCGTTCCGGCGCGACCTGATCTTCCTGCATCCCCCGTCGATCTATGACTTCCGTGGCAAAGATGTGTTTCTGGGGCCGATTGCCGATGCGGTGCCATCGACCGGGGAATTCGAGATGTACCCGGTCGGGCTGACCAGCATCGCCGCGTTCCTGGAGAAGAATCACTACAACGTGCAGATCGTCAACCTGGCTCACCGGATGATGCAGCGTCCGGGGTTCGATGTGGAGCGCTACATCTCCCGGCAGGAAGCGACCGTGTTCGGGATCGACCTGCACTGGCTTCCCCATGCGCAGGGTGCTCTAGCGATTGCCGAGATGGTCAAGCGGTTACATCCGCGCAGCTACGTGCTCTTCGGGGGTCTTTCGGCTTCCTATTACCACGCCGAGTTGATCGACTACCCGTTCGTTGACTTCGTGGTCCGGGGCGACTCGACGGAGGAGCCGGTCCGACAGTTGTTGCAAGCGCTTCGGGAGGAGTCCCCGCTGGAGGCCGTCGAGAATCTGACCTGGAAACAGGTCGACGGATCGGCCGTGGTCAACCCGCTGACCTTCATCCCGACGAACCTCGACTACGTCGACGTACCCGACTACCGCTACGCCATGCGATCGGTGTTCAAATACGGCAATCTCTCCAACCTGATCCCCTATATCGAGTGGATGCGCTATCCGCTCACCATGATCCTGAACAGCCGCGGCTGTACCCAGGATTGCTCCGTTTGCGGCGGATCGGTCTCGGCCTACCGGCAGATCGGCCGTCGCTCCCGGCCCGCCTACCGATCGGCGGACAAGCTGGCGGCCGATTCCCGAACCATCATGAGTTTCTCCCGGGCGCCCATCTTCATGGTGCATGATCCCCGCATCGGGGGCATGACCCGGTGCCGGGAGATCTTCGCCAAGCTCGCCTCGCTCGATTTGCCCAACGAATTGATCCTCGAGTTGTTCTTTCCCGCCAACGGCGATTTCTTTTCGATGGTCGAGACCAGCGTCCGGTCGTGGAGCCTCCAGATGACCATCGAATCGCACGATGAAGAGCTGCGGCGCGTCAACGGGAAATTCCCTTTCTCCAATGAGATGCTCGAAGCGACCATTGCCGGGGCCCTGGACCACGGATGCCGCAAGCTCGACCTCTTTTTCATGGTCGGAATCCCACATCAGACGTACGGCCAGGCGTTGGCGGCAGTCGATTACTACCGCCAACTGCTCGACCGGTTTGGGGAGGGCGGCAAGCTCCATGCTTACGTATCGCCTCTGAGCCCGTTTCTCGATCCCGGCAGCCGGGCATTTGAGGACCCCGCTTTCGGGTACCGGGTTCGTTACAGGACATTGGAGGAGCATCGCCAGGCTCTGACCCAGCTCTCCTGGAAGAACATGCTTTCCTTCGAGACTGAGGCGATGAGCCGTGAAGAGATTGCCCTGGCCAGCTACCAGGTGGCGGGCGAGCTCAACGAGTTGAAGTACAAGAACGGGCTCATCGACGTCGGCACCTATACGGCGGTGTCGCACAGTCTCACCGCAGCAGAGGCGGTGCTGGCCGAGATCGATCGAGCCGCCGGCCTGCCGGTCGACAAGCGCGCCCCGGCGCTTGCCATGATCCGCACCCAGATCCAAACGGCCAACGGTGCCGCGTTGTGCGGGGTGGACGAACTCAAGTGGCCGCTGTCGCAACGGTTCCACGTTGGAGGAACCCTGGCCCGCGGATTGGCCGGTGGGTTGTTGCGCGAATTCCGTCATACGGCCGCTCGCCTGGTCGGACATTATGACGGGGCACCCTTCCAAGGAGAGCGGGCGGAACCGTTCGAAGTCGGCTATTAGCAGTCGGTAGCTGGCAGGTCGAAGGGTGCGGGTCGGCTGTCGTGTGGCAATGTCCGTCGAGAGGGCTACTCAGCTGTACTGCGAACCGCGTTCGGCAAACAGCGAACCGCGGGGACGTAGTCCCCGCTACACAAACGGGCCCGCGTAGGTGACCAGCGTCTTCATGTAGTTGGCCCGTTCGAAAGCCCCCGGATCGGGCGACGATGCCTGACTCAGGCTTCCCTTCAACTGCTCGATGGACTCGTAGTCGTTGTCGTTGAGCCATTGCTCGACACCGCTCACGACCCGACGCAGATGATCCGGCCCGTTCTTCAAGAGCGCCGATGCCATCATCGTCACGTCTGCGCCGACCAGGAGCAGTTTGATCACGTCCTCGGAGGTGTGGACTCCCGTGGTAACGGCCAGAGAGGCCTTGATAAACCCGCGCAGGATCGCCGTCCAGCGGAGCGGTAGGCGCAACTCGGTCGAGGTGCTGAGTTGCAGATCGGGTCGGACCTGGAGGCCTTCGATGTCGATGTCGGGCTGATAGAACCGGTTGAAGATCACCAGCGCATCGGCACCGGACTCGACCAGTCGGTCGGCGATGTGAGGTATGGAGCTGAAGAACGGTCCGATCTTCACCGCCAGGGGTATGGAAAGCGATTGCTTCACCGACATGACCAGATCCAGATACTGCTGTTCAACCTGCGCCGTCGACACTTTCGGGTCGGTCGGGATGAANTGGACGTTCAACTCGAGGGCGTCCGCTCCTGCCTCTTCGATCAGCTTGCCGTACTTGATCCAGCCGCCTTTTGAGGTGCCGTTGATGCTGCCGATCACGGGAATCGAGAGGGAGCTCTTGGCCCTGCTGACGAGGTCCAGGTAGGTGCTGGGGCCGGTGGCGTAGTCGGCCAGCTCGGGGAAATACCCGAACGCGGCTTCCCCGAAACTCTCCGAACCGAAATCGAGCAACCGGACAACTTCCATTTCCTCATGTTCGATCTGCTCCTCGAACAACGACGGGAGGACGACGGCGGAGGCACCGGCGTCTTCGAGTCGCCGGAGGGTGTCGAGGTCGCCGGTCAGGGGCGACGCCGAAGGCATGACCGGGTGCGCCAATTCCAGACCCATGTAGGTGGTGCGTAGGTCCACACTCATGCCTCCACCTCCTCATCCTCCAGATCCCCCGGCACGTTCCGTTCTATGTCCGCCAGTTGTTCGTAGAGGCTCCACCGGTCGTCGATGTCGTCCTGAGCCAGTCGGAACAGTCTNTCGGCCTCTTCGGGCTGCGATCGGGCCAGCATGGCGAAGCGGGCCTCCTGCCAGGCGAACTCCTTGAAGCGAATCGANGGCTTCTTGCTATCCAGATGGAACGGGTGGTGGTCCTCCAGGCGCGGGTCGTATCGGTAGAGCGGCCAATATCCGCTGTCCACGGCTTCCTTCTGGTGGGACATGCCCTTCTCCATGTCGATGCCGTGGGCGATGCACTGGCTGTAGGCGATGATGAGCGACGGCCCGTTGAACGACTCCGCTTCCGAGAACGCTTTCACAACCTGNATGTTGTTGGCCCCCAGAGCCACTTGAGCAACGTACACGTTGCCGTAAGCCATGGCGATCTGACCGAGGTCCTTCTTACCCGTCTGCTTGCCGCCGGAGGCGAACTTGGCGACGGCCCCCCGTGGGGTTGCTTTGGAGGCCTGGCCACCGGTGTTCGAGTAGACCTCGGTGTCCAGCACAAGGATGTTGACATCCCGACCGCTGGCCATCACGTGGTCTAGACCGCCGAATCCGATGTCGTAGGCCCAGCCATCTCCCCCGACGATCCATACGCTCTTTTTGACCAGCGCATCGGCCAAGGTCACCAGGTTGCGGGCATCGTCACGGTCGATCCGTTCCAGCCGCTCTTTGAGTTGCGCCACTCTGGCCCGCTGGGCCGCGATACCTGCCTCGTCGGTCTGGTCGGTGGAGAGAAGACTCTCGGCCAATCCTTCCCCGATCTCCTGAGCCAGNGCGGCCACCAGCGAACGGGCCTGGGACGTTTCGGCTTCGATGGCGAGCCGCATCCCGAGGCCGAATTCGGCGTTGTCTTCGAAGAGAGAATTGGCCCAGGCCGGACCGCGGCCATCCGCGTTGGCGGTGTAGGGCGTCGTCGGCAGGTTGCCTCCGTAGATGGATGAGCAACCCGTTGCGTTGGCGATGATNGTCCGGTCGCCGAACATCTGGGTCATGAGCTTGATGTAGGGAGTNTCACCGCACCCGGCGCAGGCGCCGGAGAATTCGAACAGCGGTTCCAGCATCTGTGACCCCTTGACGGTGTTCGGGTTCACCTCGGTCCGATCCATCTCCGGGATCTCGAGGAAGAATTCGAAGTTCTTCTTCTCCCGGGCGACGTGATCGAGTNGCGGCCGCATGTTGATCGATTTGTGGCGGACGATCTCCTTGCTCTTGGCAGGGCACACATCGACACANACGCCGCATCCGGTGCAGTCTTCCGGGGCGACCTGGATGGTCATCTTCTTGCCGGGAAGATCGCGACCTCGCCAGTCCTTGGACGGGAACCGGGGCGGGGCGGTCTCCAACGCCTCCGGGTCGTAGACCTTCATGCGGATGGCGGCGTGGGGGCACACCATCGCGCATTTGGCGCAGTCGATGCAGATCTCGGGATCCCAGATCGGGATCTGCTCGGCGATGGAGCGCTTCTCCCAGCGGGTCGTGCCGGTCGGGAACGTTCCGTCGACGGGCAGGGCGCTCACGGGGAGAAGGTCACCCTTGCCTCCCAACATCAAGGCCGTCACTCGCTGGACGAAGTCCGGGGCGTGGTCGGGAACGAGCTGGTAACCGTTGGTCTTCGCAGTGACCGCGGCAGGCACGTCGACTCTGTGCAATGCAGCCAGAGCGCCGTCGACGGCTGCGTAGTTGCGCTGCACGGTTTCCCCGAATTTGCCGTAGCTCTTGGCGATCGCCTTCTTGATCTCCTCGATGGCCTCATCGCCGGGCAGGATGCGGGATAGGGCAAAGAAGCACGTCTGCAGGACCGTGTTGATACGGCCGGCCAGGCCGGCCTCGCCTGCCACCTTGCCTCCGTCGACTACGTAGAACTCGAGTCCCTTGTCGATGATCTGCCGCTGGACTCCACCCGGGAGCTGATCCCAGACTTGGTCTGGTCCGTAGTGGCTATTCAAGAGGAACGTGGCACCCGGCTCCGCTGCTGCCAGCACATCCATCTTCTCGAGAAAGTTGAACTGGTGACAAGCCACGAAGTTGGCTTTCTTGATCTCGTACGTCGAGCGGATCGGCTCTTTGCTGAACCGGAGGTGGGAGACCGTCGTTGTACCCGATTTCTTCGAGTCGTAGACGAAGTGACCCTGTGCATAGAGCGGAGTGTTTTCCCCGATGATCTTGACAGAGTTCTTGTTGGCGCCGACCGTTCCGTCGGCCCCGAGGCCGAAGAACACGGCCCGGGTGCCACCCTCGGCCTCGGTTGAGAATTCCTCGTCGTACGGGAGGCTGGTATGGGTCACATCGTCGACGATGCCGATCGTAAAATGGTTCTTCGGCTCCGGTTTCTCGAGCTCGGCGAATATCCCGGCCACCATGGCCGGAGTGAACTCTTTCGATGAGAGGCCATAGCGCCCACCGACGACCGTAGGGAAGGACTCCCAGGCGGTCCGGCCGGCCGCCTGTTCTTCGGCGATGGCGGTGATGACGTCCTGATAGAGGGGTTCTCCGGGGGCGCCCGGTTCCTTGGTGCGGTCGAGAACCACGATCGACTTGGTGGTTGCCGGAAGAGTACCGATCAGCGCTGAGGTGGCGAAGGGTCGATACAGGCGAACCTTGACAACTCCCACTTTCTCACCGCGCCGATTGAGCGCCTCGACCGTCTCTTCGACCGCCCCGACCCCCGATCCCATCAACACGATCACTCGTTCGGCGTCGGGTACACCGACGTAGTCGAACAGCCGGTAGCTTCGACCCGTCAGCTCGGCGAACTTGTCCATCGTGGCCTGGACGATGTTCGGGACGGCGTTGTAGAAACTGTTGGCCGCTTCGCGCGCCTGGAAGAAAACGTCTGGGTTTTGGGCGGTCCCGCGAATGGCGGGTTGATCGGGGCTGAGCCGGCGAGAGCGAAACTCTCGCACCAGTTCGTCATCGATGAGGGCGCCAATCGTCTCGTCCGACAACAGCTCGATCTTGTTGACCTCGTGCGAAGTCCGGAAACCGTCGAAGAAGTGCATGAAGGGGATACGCGACTCCAGGGTGGCCGCATGGGCGATCAGGGCGAGGTCGTGGGCCTCCTGCACTGAGGATGAGGCCAGCATTGCGAAACCGGTCGAGCGGGCGGCCATCACGTCGCTCTGATCCCCGAAGATGGACAGAGCGTGGGTGGCAACGGTGCGTGCCGCGATGTGGATGACGGCCGGCAGCAACTCGCCGGCGATCTTGAACATGTTGGGGATCATCAAGAGCAGACCCTGGGAGGCGGTGAAAGTCGTGGTGAGGGCACCTGCTTGCAGCGCGCCGTGCACGGCTCCTGCCGCCCCGGCTTCGCTCTGCATCTGGATCACTTCCGGGACTTCTCCCCACAGGTTCTTCCGTCCGGTGGCGGACCAGACGTCGGCCAACTCGCCCATCTGCGAGGCCGGTGTGATCGGATAGATGGCGATGACATCGTTGGTTTTATGTGCCACGTAGGCGGCGGCTTCATTGCCGTCGATCGTGGCTACCTTCTTTCCCACGTTTGTGCCTCCTCGAGGGTCAGGCCGAGCACCATCGTGGCGCGGCCCACGGGAGAAGCTTAGGGCAGTAAGTCCCCACCCTCTTGGCGTTCGGCCCGTCTGACCTGATCAACCCGCCGCCGGCGCCGACGGGTTGATTGGTTCAAATGAAGATGATCTGGGCTCCCTCGGAGAGCTCCATGAAGTCGTTGGCGCTGATGATGTCTTCGACACCCTCCCACAGGTCGTCCTTGGTCAGACCCATGGTGTTCTCCATCATGTCGAAGGTGAGCCGGCAGGCCCAGAACTTGGCGCCGGCGTCACGTACCATCTCCATGAACTCTCGATGCGGTGGCACCTGAAGTTTGGCCATCTCCTTGTTCATCATGCTCGATGCGAACGCCGTCATGCCCGGTAGCCCGGCCAGCATGTTGGACATACCGATTTCCGTGCCGGGGATCTTCATCGAGGGATTGGCCACCGGCGAGATCTTGAGCTTATCCATCCGCTTGTTGATGATGGCGTCGAATCCCCAGAACGTGAAGAACACGTGGAGCTCGATGCCTTCGCTCGTAGCAGCGTTTCCGAGCACCATGGCGGCGGTTGCCCACTCCATGGTTCCCTTGGAAACAATGATGCAGAGCTTTCGATTGGATGCTTCATCCTCAAACTTGGGAGGCAAATACTTCTCCTTTGCTCAGGCAGAGCAGAGCTCTGCACGCTCACACGCATCCAACGGGCTTGTGGAGCCCGGCGACGTAGGACATTTTCTTGGCGGGCTTCTTCGGGAAGAGCTGGTACAGATCTTTGATGGGAACGCCCGCCATCGTCGAAACCCTGCGCAGCGTGGCCGTTTGCCCCTCCTTGGCGAAGTCCTCTCGCAGGAAACGGATCACCGTCCAGTGGGTATCGGTCAACTCGTCGATGCCGATCTCTTTGGCGAGAGCGGGGGCCAGCTCTTCGCTCCATTCGCTCGGGTCCGTCATGAACCCCTCGTCGTCCACGTGGAGTTCCACTCCACCTATCAGCTCGGTAGCCATCTTGGCCGTCTCCTTATCTGTCGGGACCTATTCGCTCTGTACGGTTTCCGGCGCGCCTTCGCCCGAGATCGAGCGCAGGGTCATCAATGCTTTGGCCAGACCGCGCTTGACCGCCGGGTCGCGCATCTGCTTGAGCAAGTTCCACAAAGTGATGTCCTCGGGGGGCTCCTGCTCTCGAACGTTTGAGGCCGTCCGGCGCACCATTCCCATGATTTCTGGCTGGGTCATCTCCTTGACCGTCTGAAGGATGAGTCCGATGTTCTCGCCAAGGGCTCGCACATCTTCTTTGGTGAAGGAGTCCACGATCTCGTCGAAGATACCGAGAGCCTCTTGAGCGAATTCGAAGTAGCCCTTACGGTCGAACTCCTCCAACTTCTGCATGAGGGACGTGACCGCGCTGCGCCCGATCGGAGCTGCGTCGCGGACGAGTTCCATCATGCTCTCCAGCTGATCGAGCATTGCTTCAAGGTTCTTCGTGTTCCGTAGGAGACGTTTGGCGAGGTGGCCGAGATTGTCGAGGTTGGCGTACTCATCGACCTNGTCGAGCTGTTCGACCGCCATCTCGAATGCCTGCGTTGTGATCGGGCGCAGGTCCTCCAGCAACTCCACCCACGCCTCGCGGCGTTGGCGCTGGACGACGGCCTCGTTGGCGATGGCCTCCATCTGNGCGGTCAGCACATCGAGCTTGCGATTGAGANCCTCGAAGGAGGCCGGAGCNATAGTGGTGGTGCTCATCGTCCTGCGCTCCACTTGCCGGCCATGGACATCANNGCCGGAACCGGCATTTCCTTGCCCTTGAGCAGGATATTCCAGTACATCCAGCGGAACATGAGCTTGCCCCAGTGGTTNAGCTCAGTTTCCTCGAGGAGCGAGAAAGGCCCGATGCCCGGAAGGGGATACTTGCCGGGAAGGGGNTCGGTGTCATAGTTGAAGTCGATCAACAGGCCCTTGCCGTGTCCCGACTCGATGTAGCAGTTGGCGTGGCCGTCGAATTGCTCGAGCATCTCCAGCCCATCGATGTAGCGGAGGAAGTTCTCCGTCCACAACTCGACGGCGAAGTGAGCGACCGATCCTGCTTTCGAGGTTGGCAGGGCGGCAGCATCCCCCAGGGCGAAGATGTTGTCGTGCCGGTTCGACAGGAAGGTGTGCTTGTCGACGAGGACATAGTTCAACTCATCGCCCAGCCCCGAACGGCCAACGACGTCGGCGCCCATGTTGAGCGGGACCGAAACCAGCAGGTCGTAGTCGACCTCGTCCTCGGAATAGGCGATGATCTTGTCGGCGTCCAAATCGATATGCTCGATGTTGAAATCTGCGATGAGGTTGATCTTCTTCTCTTCCAACATTTCGCCCAGCGCTCTCGATGCAACCGGTTTGGTGAATGCGCCGGGGAGGGGTGTGACGAACGTCAACTCGGTGTCCTCCCGCAGACCTTGTTCCTGGAGCCACCAGTCGGCCAGGAAGATGAACTCGAGAGGAGCCACCGGGCACTTGAAGGGCATCTCCGTGATGTTCATCACGATTCTCCCGCCCCGGAAGGAGCGGAGATGCTTTTCCAGCTTCATGGCACCGTCGAGGGTGTAGAAGGTGTGGACGTTGTCGGGGCCTTCTTCACCGAGCGCTTCGAGACCGGGGGTCTCGTCCGGGGCGATGTGTGTTCCCGTGGCGATGACCAGGAAGTCGTAGTTGAGCCAGCGGTCGTCCTCGATCTTCACCCGGTTGTTGTCCGCCTCGATCTCCTCGATCTTGGCCTGGATCATGTTGACGCCGGGTGGGATGAAATCCCGCTTGGGCTTGACCACGTCATGCCGGCCGTACATGCCGAACGGGATGAATAGGAATCCCGGCTGGTAGTAGTGCGTGGGGTCCTGGTCGACGACCGTTATCTGCCATTCTTCGGTGTCCAGCCGGTGACGAAGTTTGTTGACCACCATGGTGCCGGCGGTTCCGGCTCCGAGGACCAGCAGCTTCTTCATTCGTGAGCTCCTTTAGTTGGAGAAGCCCCGGCGAGCGCGGCGATGGCGTCGAGCTTGCTGAGGAGTTGTCTGCGTTCGTTGATTATTTCCGAGAGGAATCTGGCGAGACGGGGGAGGAGGGACAGCACCCTTTGCGCGGTCTCGTCGTCGAGGTAGAAGACTTCATCGAGGTGATCGGCGACGGAGTCCGCGTCGATGCCGAAGTCGGCAGAGATTTGCTCGATCTCTGCGGCGGATGGGGGCCACTGCCCCGGGGCGATGCCACCTGCCAGAACGATGCCTCTCAGTTCGGGGCCGACTCGCACGTAACTGCGGGCGCACAACAATCCCAGGTGGCTGGGCGCAAAACGCGGGGCGAGATCCAGGTCGTTGGCCAGCTCCCGCCAACCGGCNACGCATTGCCGAACCGCTCCCGGTTGCTCATTGACCCGTTTGAAGAGGCCGCACGGGTTGGAAGGTTCGGCCAGCGGTTCGCCGTCCATATCGGTCACTACCACCATCACTCCGAGCATCTCACCGAAGAGGTCGCCCATCGAGGTGATGTATTCGGGGGGGAGCAGAGTGCGCAGCGACTTGGCGTTCAGGTCGAATTGCCCCTTGGGGGTCATCCCGGCCGGGCGCGTGTTGCGATCCTCGAGCCAACGGTCGATCCGCTCTGCCGGGAAGCGCCACTGACGGCCGACCTTCAGGGCGGGCAGTTGACCGGCCTCTGCCATGCGATAGATGGTGGAGCGGTCGACGTGGAGTATTTGTTGGAGATCCTTGGTGGTGAGCATCCTCACCAGCGATCTCTCAAAGCCGACCAATGCAGACTGTGCATGTTCTGCACGCTACATCCCTTTCTGCAGCTACCTATGGGGCCGAAAGGCCCTATCGGGTGGGATTCAGTCGGTGGCGCCGATCAGGTCTCAACCGGGCGAAAGGATGAGTCCGGGGGTAGTGCGAGTTCCCGGTGGAGCTCGATTGGGCGTCCTGACGGGGCGATGTCTGGTCTCGAGGAGCCGGAAACGGGACTAGAGCCGACCTCTTTTGACGGTGAACCAGTAGGTCCGGTTGAACAGCCAGGTCGCTGTGTGCCAGAGGCGGTTCGGCCGCAAGGGTGGCGGCGCACGGTCGTAATCGAAGACCAGTACCGTTGCCTTGCCCCCACCTACCTCGAATGGACAGATTACGAGTCCCCGGTATCGCGAACGGACCGGATTGGGGA
>C687J29651_10001151_pt1 | contig 11243 bp, 10 predicted proteins | sample RifCSP13_1_FD_29651 | JGI IMG/M metagenome (IMG submission 29651) | reverse complement strand
CCGCCGGCTCAATCGGCCTCGGTGAGCTACGGGCGCTTTTAGATTGGATTCGAGTCTTGATCAGCGACCGCCGCGCGGCGGACGGGCGCGACCTGGCACTTCCCGAGGAGCTGCCTGCCGACGGCATCAACCCGGTGGAGCTGGCCGCACGCGCAGCTACTTTGAAGACCACCCTGGCACAGACCGTGTCCGATTTGAAGGGGGCTGGCACTGCCGATGCGCTGCGCGCGGCGTTGAGTCAATCGGCGGCGCTGAACGCGCCGAATGCTCTCCCGCGCAACAGCCAGAATGGCGCCGAAGCCGTGGCGGAGCTCAAGGCGCAGGCGGAAGGGGCGCGAGTACATCTGGCGCAGTTGCAGGCGGAGATCGCGCAAGCGGACGGGACCATTGCTGGGAAGACCTTGAGCGTGTTAGAAGAGGCGGCACATCATGCGTCCACGATCAAGATCATCTTCGGAAAATCGTTCCCCGTCTTGGCGACGTTTACGGCGGCGAACGCGGCAGAGTTGGACGCCTCGCTGGCCGATCAGTCATCGCTGAATAACGGCGACGCGCTCGCCCCGCTCGGTTGGCTGCGCAAGATGGCGCTCGTGCAGCCCGGTGTCGATGGGCTGGCCAGCGTGTTGAGCGGTGCAGCCTTACTGGGCAGTCCCGCCGTTGGAGCTGCCAGCTGCATGCTGGTGCAATTGCCTCATCAACCCAGCCAGCGCTGGCTGGCCCTCCCGTTTTCCGATGGGACCGAGCCGACGGGCGACCTGGCTGTCTTCATTCACGCGCACACCAAGCTGGACTTCGCCATGCCGCTGGCCGGCTTCGTGTGCGACGAGTGGACGGAAGTGATCCCGAATGCCAGTGAAACGACGGGAGTCTCCTTTCACTATGACGCGCCTGCCGCACGCCCGCCGCAAGTCATGATCCTGGCCGTGCCTCCCGAGCCGGATATGGCGAAATGGAGTTTCCAGGTCGTGCTAGATACGGTGAACGAGACATTCGCCTTGGGCAGATTGCGGGCGGTCGGGCCGAAGGAGATAGCGGTGTTGGCCGGAGGCCTCCTGCCAGCGCTGTATTTGCCCAACAACTTCACCAAGGACGTGCCCTCACTGGATTTCTTCAAGCTGCGGGAGAAGCATCTGGCCAATGTGATGGCCGTCGGTGTTCTCGGAAAAGAGTTCTCAAAGAGCAGCTGACATGCCGCTGACGATTCTTGATGCCAATTTCAGCAAATTGCCCGACACCGCGGCGGTCAAGCCATCGGTAACCACCTGGTCTCGGCTGGAACCATTGCCGTACACACCCGACCTTCAGCCTGGATTGCAGGCGCAAGTTGCCGATCCGCTTTGGTTCATCGCCCGTCAGTGGCAGTTCGGCGAGCTTCAAGGTGAAGACGCCGGCACGCCGATTGAAGTGCGCCTGGCAGGCGAGCGCATGCCATTGACTCGCTATCTGTTGGGTCCAATGGATCCGAGTCCTTCCGCGCGCGCGAGGGACTATCAGCACGAGGAATTGCCTCTTGAGATATTGATCGAGCGAGAGGATGTCCGCGCTGGGTATCCTCGGGTGAGTGCAGAAGCCGGCCTTCAGTTCTTGGAAGCGTTGGCAGCCGAGGGGGTGGGCCATCTGCGCGATCAATATCTGACCGCGTATCCGGTCGAATTGCTTGACAACCAGGAAGCATTCGGCGGCGAACTCGTGGACCCGAGGGGAGCGGCATGGCGCAAGTTGCTCCGGGGACGTGGTCTCAATGGGCGCGCGCTGGCTGCCGACTTGCGATTGTTCACGGATGCCAATTACGCTGTGAGCGACCTGCAGGCTCAGCCCGCCCTCTCCGCCAGTGACAAGAGCAAAGTGAAGAAGGCAGCTTCGCGCTGGCTACGGTGGTATGACGAAACCCTGACCGAACCTGGGAGGAGCGACGGGTTCCCTGAGGCCTGGAACCCACACAGGCAAGAATATTCGATGGCGCTCTCAGCCAGGATCAGCGACGGGCCGGTTGTGCTGACCGCAACCGAGTACAGCGATGGTGACCTCGATTGGTATTCGTTTGACGCGAGCCAGGCGCCTGACCTCGGAAACCCGGCTGACGCGGTGACACCGGAGATCGTCCGGCCGCTACCCATATTGCCCACCCTCGTGCGCTATCCCGGCATGCCCGCCGATCGTTATTGGGAGTTTGAAGACGGCTCGGTCAACCTGGGCATGGTAGAAGCCGGGCCGACCGACCTGACCCGGATGCTGCTGACCGAGTTCGGGTTGATCTATGGCAACGATTGGTTCATCGCGCCGCTGGACTTGCCGGTCGGCTCGTTGCTTAAGATCACCCGCTTGAGCGTCCGCGACACATTCGGTGTGGAGTCGGAGGTCAAGCCCTCGCGCAACGCGGATGGAACCCCCTGGACGATGTTCGGTCTCACGACCGCGCCGAATGCGCCAGCTTATCTGCGCGACGTGTTCTTCCTCGCGCCAACTCTTCCGGCGAAGCTGCAAGGTGATCCCGTGGAAGAAGTGGCGCTCTTCCGCGATGAGTTGGCCAACATGGTCTGGGGCGTGGAGCGCCGGGTACAGGGAGCCTCCGGAGAAGCATACAATCGTTATCACGAAGCGACCCAGATTATTGCGCGCCAGCAACTCGCCCCGAGCGAGGGTGAGGCAGCTCTTACCGCAGACATCCTGTATCGCCTTGCGACGTCTGTGCCGGAGAACTGGATTCCGTTCGTGGGAGTCCCGGCGCGCGCTGATCAGCCTGCCGGCCAGTTCGATATCCAGTTGGAGCGGCGAGCGATGCTTCGAACTCTATTCGACGGAACGCAGGTCATGGTGCACCCCAAGGGCAAGCTGTTGCGCTCAGACCCGGGCCAAGATGTCGGCAGCGAACGACCGCTGAAGCTAGAAGAAGAGGAAGTTCCGCGAGAGGGCATCGTCGTGAGGCGCTTGGCTCAATATGCGCGTTGGATAGACGGGCGCGCGTACGTCTGGATAGGCCGCAGCAAGACCGTCGGGCGGGGCGAAGGAGCAAGTGGCCTTCGCTTCGATGCAATCGTGAGCAAGTGATAGATTAGGTTGGGCAGAATACGCCGTCGAGCTCTTCCGATGCTCTCGCCGTGCGCATGGAGTCTGGCGCGGCCTTAGTGAGGAGGTGGAGCGGGGTTCATCTGGTATTCGCCCGACCTAGGCAGTGCTTCCGGGCTAGCAGGGAATCGGATGGCCTGGATGTCGGCGTGCCCTGGCTTCGATCGCGTGTATCGGAAGGTGGTTCGCTTAACTCTTCTTGGATCCACGGAAGCATCCGCAAAGTCTGCCTAGCAAAGCCCAGCCACATTCCTCGCGACCCGCTCGCGTTCTTGGGTCAGCTGTTCCCCGGCGGCGTTGCCGTCCAAGATTGCGGCCGCTCGTGGGAGCGCCCTTGTTCTGCGAATGCCGCCGGAGTGAGTGTGGCGGTGTAAGAGCAATCTCGTACTCCTTCTCCTCGCGACTGGCCTCCGGAATCCCTCCACACCAAGAGAGAAGTAGCAGCAATTCAGCCTCGCGCGGTTTCCAGGTATTCGCTGTTCTTACGTATTGCGGAATGGGTGCCGTGCACGGTCGCCCCGGCGAGCTGGCGAATGTGGTCCATCATGGGTAGGATGCCGATCGCTCAGAGCAGGCTTCATTCCCCAGTACCGTTACGCGCTTCGTGCAGGTGGCCCCAGGGAGAGATTCATTGGGGGGAGAATGAAAGTTGCAGAGGTGACGCGTGCGTGGCCCCAAGCGCGTCAGTTCTCGGGATACGGGAGGCCTCGGCGGGATTTGCGCTCACTCGACAGCCGTTTGGATCGGTGTATTTTCTCGAGAGGCGGCCGAACGGGTCCCACGCTCCTCGTGTAGGCCGGGGAACACACGACTGATTGTGTGGTTTGACTTTCACAGGCAACGGAGGGATTCACCCCGAGAGCCAGCTACTTTGGCAGGGCCCCTCTCACGGGCGCGGGCGCTATGCCTGCTTCCCTTATGCGGGCAAGGGACCCGCGGATGGATCGCGCTGCAGGACCTTCAGGGGGCGACGGTGGATTTGCCCTCCGTCGAGCGGAAGTCGCACGCGCATGTAATTGAGGTGGCTCTTGTTGAGGGCTTGCTCGCGGGTGCCGGCCCGCCCCGAGGAACCCTCGAAAGAAGCCATGAAGCAATGGACAGACGGGAGCACATGGGTCTGCGGAGAAAGGATCTCGGGATGCGACGGCGGGATTTGCCCTCTGTCGAGGTTGAGGTTGAGACCGCGTAGGTGCGAGGTTGCTCTCAGAAACGGCTTTGCTTGACGATCCCCGGGCCAAAGGGACCCAAGGACAAAGACCTGCCCGCGTAAAGTCCAACTCGTGGAGCAGGGTGCGGAACCAAAGTTCGAACACCTGGTGAACGACGATGAACATGAGCTCGTCGGGGTCGACGGGCTCGGCGGGCAGGACGCGTTGGGGGGTCTGCCCGATCGGGGTCCAATCCGCTTTGACGCCCTGCTGAAGGTCGAGCAGCACGTCGAGGGCAAGGTACTCGGTGAAAGCCGGACGCTCCCGGCTTCCCCGAGTGAAGAGATCCTCAAGCAAATGGCGGTACAGGACGGACCAGCGCCCGAACCGCACCAAGTAGTCCCGCCCGTCCCGAAGGTAGGCTCTATCCACGCCGTCGGTTGAAGCGATCCGTCCTTCGAGATCCGACGTCAGGCGATCCAACTCGTAGAGCTGTAGGGACAGGGTCGTTTCCGTGGGATCGGCAAGCGGAATTCGGAGTTGCAGGTCATGCAGGAGAATCATTTCGGCCAAATCGCAGTGCCGCTCCAGCAGGCGAATGAGCTTGGAGGCACGAAAGAGCAACTTGGTCGGCTGATAAACGAGTGGATCGCCCTCCCGGATATCGGCCAATGCGGCGCGCACATCGTTCGCGACGACTTTGAGCCAGAGTTCGATCGCCTGGAGCGACAGAATGGCCAGGATCTCGTCGGGGTCGCGGGCGGGCGGTCTTTGGAGGCTGAGCAACTTGGGAACGCGGGTGTACGTGCAATAGTGCGTCTGGCAGGGATGGGCGACGAGATGTCCGCAGTCGGGATCGTCCTTCCAGCGAGCGGGTGGATGCATTATCTCACTTGGCAGAGGAACGACTTCGTCGCGCAAGGGAACTATAGACCCTGGCCGATGGCACTGTCAAGCGAAGGGAGTGACCATCGAGAACCCAAGGAACCCAACCTCAGTAAGCGGCTCGGCCTGAATCCTCGTGCGCGGAAACGGTGTTGGGCACGCCGTCGAGCGAGGGCGACAGGTGACCACCCGGACACGCTCCGCGGCCACGATCGGAGCGCGCCTGTTTGTCTCCCGGTGCGATCCCCAGATTGAACGGTTGCGTCGAGCGAGCACATCGGAGAGACCAGGAAAAGTCCTACGATTTGCATGACGGCCAGTTGACCCCGTCAGCGTGAGCCACGTCCTGCAACGCTGGCCACATATCCTGACCCCAGTCAGCCTCTTGACAAACGCCTCTCGGTAATCCATAATTTCACTGTACGCAATGCCATTTCATAGCATGAAATGGCCCCCCGCAGGAAAGGCCTTGCCAGCCCACTCGGATCATTCAAGCACCAACTACCAGGTCCGCTCGGTCCAACGGGCGCTGACGCTGTTGCGGACCTTCTTGGCGCATGAGGGCGAGCTATCGGCTGCCGAGCTCAGCAAGGAGACTGGCCTCGATCCAAGCACGGTCTTCCGCTTGCTGGTCACGCTCGAGGGCCAAGGCTTCGTCGAAGTCAACCATGCCACGGCGAAATACCGGCCGGGGGTGGTTCTGCTGGAGCTCGGCTCGCGATTCCTCAAGAACAACGACATCCGCTCCCGATCGATCGGATACCTGGAGCGACTTCGAGACGAGTTCGGTGAGACGGTCCATCTGACGATCCTCGATGGCGACGAGGTTGTTTACTTGGAGAAACTCGCCGGGCTGCATCCCATCGGTTTCATGTCTTCCCGCGTCGGCGACCGGAACCCGGCCCACTGCACGGGCGTGGGCAAGGCCTTACTCGCCTACCTCCCGGACGAAGAGCTCGCACGGCGCTATCCGGACGGACGGCTCAAGCGCTACACGGACCAAACGATCACCGATCTCGGAGAACTGCGGGCCGAACTCGCCCGAGTCCGGACCCGGGGGTATGCCATCGATCTGGAGGAACACGAGGCGGGTGTCAAGTGCGTCGCCGTACCGACCTTCGATCACAAGGAGATCGCCGCCGCCGTGAGCGTTTCCGGGCCCGTCGATCGGATGAATGATCACATCGCCAAGGACGACTTGATCAACACGCTCATGGAAGTTGCGGCCCAGATATCGGAACAAATGGGCTGGGGTCGCGGCGTCGACCAGCTGCAGGAGGGGCGGAGCCCCTCAAAGGGAAAACGAACAAGCGGCACAGGCAGGAAGAGCGCCGCGGGAAGGGTCGATCGCCGCGCCTAGTTCCATCTGCCGGCCGGGTCCGGCCGAGACCGGAGCGGCCGTACCGCCCAGCATTCCGGGGGAGTCTCCCATGGACTTCGTCATCGATGTCGAGGCCCTCGAGGCCGTGGCCAGAGAACACTCGGATAACAAGCACATCATCCGCCGCGACGATTTGAAGATGGGCCTTATCAGCGTCAGGCCGCATGACGGACTTCCGATTCACACGCACGATCACGAGGACCAGCTGTACTACGTCCTCGAAGGGGAAGGGACGATCCGCATGAACGATCGGGAGTTCGAGCTGGGGCCGGGGAAAGCCGTGACCATCCCTCCCGGCGTCGCCCACGGTGTCCGTAACGAAAGTGATAAGCCCTTGCGCTACCTGGACATCTTCATCCATTGGAAGACGTGAGGGGCTGTAGGGATCGGCCAGTGCCAGCAAGGAGGGCGGCATGCCAGACCTCATAACGTTCGGCGAAGCGATGCTCCGCCTCGCGCCTCCGGACTTCGAACGCTTGGAACAGGCATCGACCCTGAAAGTGAGCGTTGGCGGATCCGAGCTCACCGTGGCCGCCGGCGTCGCGCGGTTGGGCCTCGAAACAGGGTGGGTCAGCCGGCTGCCCGACAACGCTCTGGGCAGGATGGCCCAGAACAAGGCCAGGGAATTCGGCGTCGATACACGCCATGTGGTCTGGACCCAGGGGGATCGGATGGGGATCTATTTCGTCGAATACGGCGCCTCCCCTCGAGCCAGCGGGGTCCTGTACGACCGCGGCTATTCGGCGATCAGCCGCATCCAGCCGGACGAGGTCGACTGGGCAAAGGTTTTCGAGGGTGCGCGCTGGTTTCACACCAGCGGCATCACGCCTGCCCTGAGCGACGACGCCGCGGCCGTGACCGAGGTCGCGTTACGCGCGGCGAAGGGTGCCGGCCTGACGGTCAGCTACGATCTCAACTACCGCGCCAAACTGTGGACCCCCGACAAGGCGCGGGTCGTTCAGGAACCTTTCATGGAATTCGTAGACGTGCTCATCACGACGGAAGAAGACACGGAAAGGGTCTTCGGAATCAAGGGCGCCGACTATAAGGAAGTCGCCAAGGAACTGGCAGAGCGCTTTGATTTCCGCGTCGTCACGGTCACGCTGCGCGGGACGCCTTCCGTCTGGCGCAACCTGTGGAGCGCCTTCGCCTATGCCGAGGGCCGTTATGTCGAAGACGTGTCCTACGAGATCGAAGTCGTGGATCGGTTGGGCGGCGGGGACAACTACTCGGCCGGTTTCATCTACGGGTACCTGACCGAGGGCGTCGACAAGGCGGTTCGCCTGGGAAATGCATTCTCCGCCCTCAAGCAGACCTCGTGGACCGATTTCAACTGGACCACGCGTGAGGAGGCCGAGAAACTGCTTCAGGCCCCCCTGACGACGAGCCTGAGGATTACTCGCTGAGGAGTCGGAAAATGGCCAAGGATGATCACATCCGGCAGATCGAAGACGGGGGAGTCATCGCGATCGTCCGCTTCGATCGCTCGGAGGAGCTGATCCAGGTGGCCCGCGCCGTGCGGGCGGGCGGCGTACGTGCGATCGAGTTCACCATGACGACGCCCAACGCCCTCTCCATCATCGAGCAATCCGTGCGCGAATTCGGACAGGATGTCTTGCTGGGTGCAGGGACGGTCCTGGACGCGGAGACCGCCCGGGCGGCGATTCTGGCCGGAGCCGAATTCGTCGTTGCACCGACCCTCAACCCGGCGGTGATCGAAATGTGCCGCCGCTACAGCAAGGTTGTCATCCCCGGCGCCTTCACAGCGACGAGATCCTGACGGCCTGGGAGTGTGGGGCGGACTTCGTCAAGGTCTTCCCGGCGGAGTTCGGAGGCGCGGCCTACTTGAAGGCGGTCCTGGCTCCGCTACCCCAGGTGAAGCTGATTCCGGTCGGAGGGGTCTCACTCGACACGACCGCCGCCTTCATCCAGGCCGGGGCGGCGGCGGTCGCCGTGGGAAGCAACCTGGTGAAGAAGAGCGCCATCGCCGCGGGGCGCTTCGACGAGCTGACCGACCTGGCCCGAGGTTTTGTAGAGGCTGTCCGGAAGGCGAGAGGCGAGCCCGGTTAGTCGCCGTTGGATAGGGGCATCCCGGGAAGAGAAGAAAGGGCAAACCATGCGACGAATCATCAACCCGCCGGGAAAGGGACCGGATCCGGAGATCCTGGCCGGCTTTGAAGCGCTCTTGAAAATCATGAGCCCGTCGTGCGTTGTCGCCGACTCGCAGGAGCGCAGCGGCGTTCTCCGAAGCGACATCCGCCCGCTTTTCGACGCCCGGTTCGTCGGGACCGCCCTGACGGTCCGTCTCTACCCCGGCGATCTGGTCGATTGCCTGGACGCGCTCTCCGTTGCCCAGAAAGGCAACGTGATCATGGTCGACGCGGCGGGCGAAACGGAGACCTCGATCTGGGGAGGGTTGATGGCCGGGCTCTGCCAGCAGAAGGGAGTCGTCGGCGCCGTCGTGGATGGAGCGATCCGCGACACGGACGAGATCAAAAGTCTGGGCTTCCCCATCTTCAGCCGGGCGATCGTCCCGCGCTCGACGCACTCGCCNTATTCCAAACGCCTCGAGCCGATCGAGGTCAATGTGCCCATTCAGTGCGCCACGGTCATGGTCTCGCCGGGGGACGTCGTCCTGGCGGATGAAATCGGTGTCGTGGTCGTCCCGCAGCAGGAGGCGGCCGACGTGCTCAAGCGGGCACAGGAGCAGGCCGCGCAAGAAGAAGCCACACGTCAGCGAATCCGCCAGGGCAAGACCGTCGAGGAATTGCTGGCGGAGTTCGGCAGGCTGTGATCCTGGCGATCCGGATGAATCGTCCTGGCGTGAAACCGGCAGAACGCCCCGGGGGGAGGCCGGCCTCCATCCTGGAAGGGAGGTGCGGGGAGGAATCGATTCGCACAGAGTCCGCGTGAGAGGAGTCAACGGAAATGCCGATACCGCTTGTCGAAAAGGAGGGGAGGAACCCCATGTCTTTCTATCGATCTCGCAAGCTGATCGTGCCGCTGAGCCTGATGGTAGTCCTCGGGCTCGTCCTGGCGGCCTGCGCTACGCCGACGGCTGCGCCGGCGGCGGAAGAACCGGCCTCGGCCCCGGCTGAACCTGCCGCTCCGGCGGAGCAGCCGCCGGCGGCGGAGGCGGCGCCGGACTATGCCGCCTATGAGCCACCCTACGGAGCTCTGAAGCCCGTCGCTCTCAACGCCGGCTCCCAAGCTCTGTGTCAGAACCTGGCCTACACGGGCGGTACGCCAACCGTCGCCTACATGCCGCCGGCGACTGAGTTCAATTACTACATCGCCATCGGTGAAGGTGTCAAGGCCGAAGCGGCCAGTTTGGGCGCCGACACCTTCATGCTGGCGCCGCAGAGCGGGGCGGACATCGCCGGTCAGATGGGCATGATCCAGGACGTCATCACGCAGGGCGTCGATGCGATCGTCCTGTCCACCCACGATGAGGCCGCCGCCGCTCCCCTGGTCGAGCGGGCCGTCGACCAAGGCATCGCTGTGATCATCGTCAACAACGACATCCCCAACTTCCCTTCCCCGGTCCATGGCGTGGTGGGATACAGCCAGCGGCGGGGCACCTACAAGATGGGAATGTACGTCGCCGGGATGTTCGGCGGTGAGGCGAAGGTTGGCGTGCTCGAAGGCCAGCCGGGCTATCACTCGACCGAGCGCATCGGCGGTTACCTCGATGCTCTTTCGCAGTTCCCGGGGATGGAGATCGTCGCCAGCCTGCCCACGGCCTGGAACGTCGAGACCGGGAACACGGCCATGACGGACCTGATCACGGCCCATCCCGAGATCGAGGTCGTGGTGACGGCCAACGACTACATCTCGATCGGGGCCGCCAAGGCCGCCGAGTCCCTCAACCGTCAGGACATCGCCAACTTCGGCAACGACGGTGATACGACCGGCCTGGAAGAGATCAACGCCGGCCGCTGGACGGGCACCGTCAACACCACGCCGTTCGTCATGGGCGAAGTGGTTATGCGCGCCGCCTGGGACTGTCTGAACGGGACCTACCCGGGAGGCTGGATCGAAACGCCGGTGACGATCGTCGACAAGACGAACGCCGTTGAGTTCCTGTGCCATCCGGAGTCGCTCTACCCGAAGCCATCCGAGGACTACACCTGCCCATGAGGGCGTAGGGGTTGCAGGATCCGAACCCGGCTCTGGTCGCGGGCCCTCGCCCGCGACCAGAGCCTCAGTCGATCGACGGGGATGCGCGCATGACGGTTGAGCTCGCCACGACGTGGGAAGTCCGTGACATCTCGAAAGCCTTCCCGGGCGTTCAAGCGCTCGACCAGGTATCCCTGACCCTCATGGCCGGCGAGATCCATGCGCTGGTCGGCGAGAACGGCAGCGGGAAGTCGACCCTGGTCAAGTGCCTGGCCGGGGTGCATCAACCGGACAGCGGTGAGATCCAACTGGGCGGTGAGACGATTACGATGCCCAATCCGATCGCTGCCCGCCAACGAGGCGTGGCTACGATCTACCAGGAACTGTCCCTCGTCCCGACCCTGACGGTGGCCGAGAACATTTTCCTCGGCCGCTTCCCGACCATGATGGGGCACCTGATCGTCGACTGGGAGACGATGCGTCGGGAATCCGTCCGCACGCTGAAGGCTCTCGGCATCGAGATCGATCCCGACGCCGTGGTCAAGAGCCTATCCATGGCCGAGCAGCAGCTGATCGAAATCGCCAAGGCCATCTCCGAAGACTCGAGCCTGCTGGCGATGGACGAGCCCACGGCGGCTTTGGGC
>C687J29651_10001143_pt1 | contig 11306 bp, 10 predicted proteins | sample RifCSP13_1_FD_29651 | JGI IMG/M metagenome (IMG submission 29651) | reverse complement strand
TGGGCGGCCGACGTCGAGGAGCATTACGGCCCGCCGTCGCTGACGAGGCTGGAGTCCCGCTTCCGGCCCGCGGTGGCCGACGGACTGCGCGCCCGCGGTCATGACGTGCGGCTCGCGGCGCCATTCGACCGTGGCATGGGCCACTGTCATGCCATCGAGCTGGTGCGCGATCCCGCGGCCCCCGACGATCCCGGGCGGACGGCCTTCGCGGCAGCCACCGACCCCCGCTCGGAGGGTGCGCCGAGCGCCTGGTGAGCCGCGTTATACTCCGGGCGGCCGGTCGCGCCGCGCTCACGACCTCCGCGGCTGGCCATTCCGTTGCCCGGAGGANCCCCGCCGCGTGAGCTCGAACGTCGCCCAGAANTACCCCTANGGCAGCGAGACGGAGGCCGAACGCGCCGCTGCCGTGGCNCGCGCGGTGAGCGANTTCGAGGGGCTCGGCGACCGGATCGCCGCCGAGGCCACGCCTCNCGGGNCGCCCGGCGANGGCGAGGGCTGGTGGGTCTGGGTCTGTCCAGCCGACGGCTTCACCGGCCGGCTGCACGTCGCGGGCTACGCNCNGGAGCGCCATGCCGTCTACACCGTCTGCGACGGCTGCGGACGCTCCTTCCTCCGCTGACCCGGATGCGCACCTGAACCCGAGCGCCGCGCGGCGGCGCATGNTCGTCGATGCGCTGGGCATGGTCGTNTCGGCGAGCGCGTTCGGGCTGGTCTACGGGCTTGCGGCACGGCAGGGCGGCCTGTCCATCGTCGAGATGCTCGCGATGAGCGTCTTCGTACTCGCCGGCGCCGCCCAGTTCGCGGCCATCGGCCTGATCACCCAGGGCGTCCCGTGGTTGGCCATCCTGCTGCTGACGGCCTTGCTCAACGCGCGCCATCTGCTCTACTCCGCGGCCCTCGCGCCGTGGCTGGCGGGGCGCCGACGCCTCCAGCGGGCGGCCATGGCCCACGTCCTGACCGACGAGGCGTTCGGGCTCGCCCTGCCGCTCTTCCAGCGCATCGGACGGGCCGACGTGCCCGGCTACTGGCTGGCCGCCTCGCTCATCGTCCTGCCCTGGATGGCNATGAACGTCGTCGGCTACGTGGGGGGCCAGGGCATCCCCGATCCTGCGCGGCTCGGGCTCGACGTCGTCTTCCCGGCGGCCATGGCCGGCATCGCGGTGGGCCTCGTGACCGGTCGTCGCGAGCTGACGGCCGCGGTCGTCGGCGCCGCGGTCGCGGTCGGGGTCGGCGTCGTGCTGGAGCCCGCCGTGGGCATCGTGGCCGGCGGCCTGCTCGGGCCGTTGGCCGGCCTGCTCGTGCCGGCCCGCGCCGCCGGCGATGCCGGGGCGGCAGCCGCCGGCTCGGCCGACCAGCCCAGCCCGCACGGCGACGACCCGCAGGTCGGGCTGGCCGGTTGACGATGTCGCTCGACCTCGTGGCGCTGGCGCTGTTGATGGGCGCGGTCACCTACCCGTCGCGTGCGCTGCCGATCCTCGCGCCAGGGATCGAGCGGCTGCCGCCGCGCGCGNTCGAGTATCTCCGCCTCGTCGGGCCCGGCGTGCTGGCGGCGCTCGCGGCGGTCAGCGTCCTNGTCGTGCGCGAGGGCGGCGCGGCTCCNACCCTGCACATCGGGATCGAGTTCGCCGCCGTACTGGCCGGCATCGCCGTCGTGCGCTGGCGGCGCAACGTCTTCCTCGGCATCGCCGTGGCGGTCATCCTGGTCGCGCTGGTTCGGGCGATCGCGCCGGCCTGAATCGCCGCCGGCCGCCAAGGTCTAACCCCGCCGGGCCTCGACCTCCACCTCGACCATCAGGGACGGCTCGATGAGCCGAGCGACCTCGACGATCATCGCCGCGGGACGGATGGCCCCGAACAGCTCGCCGTGGACGGCCAGCACCTCCCGTGAACGGGACATGTCCGTGACGTACATCCGCGTGCGCACGACGTCGCCGAGCGTGAAACCAGCCTCCGTGAGGGCCTGCTCGACGATGGCGAAGGCGGCGCGCGCCTGACCGGCGGGGTCGACGGGGTGGAGCGAACGGCCGTCGGGACCCGCGTCGGTCGTGCCCGAGACCCAGCAGCTGTCGCCGACGACGACAGCCCGGCTGTAGCCGGCACTCGCCTCCCACGGCCCGCCCGACGAGATCAGGCGCCTCGTGACGCTCACCGGTTCACGCGTCGGCTCACGCGTTCATGCCGGGTGCGGCCGCCAGGTGGCCACGACCCCGTCTCGCGCCGTCGCCAGCAGCAGGGCGGCCAGGAGCGTGACGCGAGGCACGATCGAGTCGAGCTCGAGGTACTCGCCCGGGGCGTGGTCGTCGCCGCCGACCGGGCCGAGGCCGTCGAGCGTGGGCACGCCCAGTCCGGAGGTGGTGTTCGCGTCCGAGGCGCCACCGGTCTGAGCGTCGCGGACGGCGAAGCCGAGCCGTCGGGCCAGCGCCTGCGCGTGGTCGACCAGGCGTGCCGATGCCGCCAGCTTCTCCATCGGCCAGTGGCGCCCCATCTCCTCGATCGTGGTCGTCACGTCCGGCACCGTCGAGGCCGCGCAGATGGCCCGGACCTCCGCCTCGGCCGTCTCGAGATCGGCGCGGCCCGGGCTGCGCACGTCCACCTCGAGGACCGCCTGCTCGGACACGACGTTGGGGCGCGTGCCGCCCTTCACCACGCCGACGTTGCAGGTGACGCCAGGCCAGCGCCCATTGAGCGCCTGGAGGGCGATCGTCAGATGGGCGGCCTCGAGGATGGCGCTGCGGCCCTTCTCGGGCTCGACGCCGGCGTGGGCGGCGCGCCCACGGATGGTCAGGCGCAGGTCCACGGTGCCTTTGCGCGAGCTGACGATGTCGCCATTGGCGCGGGCGCACTCGAGGACGAAGGCGACGTCCGATCCCAGCGCCGCCTCGCGGATGATCGCGGTGCTGGCCGGCGAGCCGATCTCCTCGTCGGGGTTGGCCACGAAGACGAGGCGCTCGAAGGGCATCCAGTCGTCGTCATCGTCGGCGGCCGCCCGCAGGGCCAGGATCGCGTAGAGGCCGGCCAAGAGGCCGCTCTTCATGTCCGTGACGCCCGGTCCGTAGGCGCGGCCGTCGGAGACGCGGAAGGGCCGTTCCTTCGCCGTGCCCGGGTCGAAGACCGTGTCGAGGTGGCCGATGAGCAGGGCACGGGGCCCGCGCGGGTTGCCCCTGAAGGTGCCCACGATCGTGTCGCCGAGCCGTTCGTTCGAGTGGATCGCGACGGTCGCGCCGAGGCGCTCGAGGAAACGGGCCGTCCACTGGCCCACCCGGTCCACGCCGGCCTTCGTGTAGCTCCCACAGTCGACGTTGACAAGCGTGGCCAGGTCCTCGAGGTAGGCCGGCAGCTCCTCCTCGACGATCCCGCGCATGGCGCGCAGCTCGGACTCGGCCACGTCGCCGGCGCGCTGGTAGCTCTTCATCGGCAGCTCGATCGGGGGGCCATCGGCGGGCAGTCTACGGCACCGCCCGGCCGCCTATACTCGGCCGAACGTGCGCCTCGTCGAAGTGCGGCTCCTCGAGGGCCCCAACCTCTACCGCCTGGAGCCCACCGCGAAGATCGAGGTGGCCGTCGGCCGACGCCGCACGTGGTACGGCGCGCGGCTCCCGGGCGCGCACGCCGTCGTCGCGCTGGGGCGTCCCGTCCGGGCGCGCGAGGTGCCGCGGACCATCCGCGACCTGGCTGCCTGGGTGCGCCGCCTCCACCGCCTGAGCGGTGGCGCGGCCTGGCTCGGGCGGGAAACCAGTCCCGACGGGCGGCCTCGACGGACCCTGCCCATCACCGTCCACCGCACCAGCGAGCCGGGCCATTGGATCGTGGCCTTCCCGTGGCGGGAGCACGAGCGCGCGCGGGAGCTGGCGGACGCGGCCTGGCGCCTGACCGAGCGCGGCCTCGACCCGCGTACCGTGCGGGTCGCCAAAAGCCCTACGCTGGCCCGCGCGCTCGTCCGCATCCGCGCCGCCGGTGCGACCCCGCCGGCCTGGCTCACCGACGATCGCCGACGCATACCGATCGTCAGCGTCAGCGGCACGAACGGCAAGAGCACCACGACCCGCATGATCGGCGCGATCCTCCGCGCTGCGGGGCGGCGGGTGGGCATGACGACGTCCGACGGCGTCCACGTGGACGGACGCATGGTCGATCCTGGCGACTGGACGGGCCCGGGTGGAGCGAAGCAGGTGCTCGACCGATCCGACGTGGAGGTCGCCGTCCTCGAGACCGCCCGCGGGGGCATCCTGCTGCGCGGCGTGGGCTACGCGTCCAACGACGTCGCGGTCCTCACCAACGTCAGCTCCGACCATCTCGACCTGCAGGGGATCCACACGCTCCCGGAGCTGGCCGAGGTGAAGGCGACGATCGCGCGCATCACGCGGCCGGCGGGTACCGTCGTCCTCAACGCCGACGACGCCCTCGTTGCCGCCATCGCGCGACGAGCCCGCGCGCCGGTGACGCTCTTCTCGCTGCACGGGACGACGGCGCCGCTCATCCGGCGGCACCTCTCCCGGGGCGGCCGGGCCGTGATCGCCGAGGCGGGCTGGATCATCGAAGCGACGGGCCAGGCGAGGCAGCCCGTGATGGCCATCGCCGACGCGCCGGCGACGCTCTTCGGCCTGGCCAGGCACAACGTCGNCAACGCGCTCGCGGCCGTGGCGGCTGCGCGTGCGCTGGGGGTCGCGGTGGAGCAGGTCGCCGCCGGTCTCCAGGNCTTCCGGCCGTCGGTGGAGGAGGCTCCGGGGCGCCTGAACCTGTACCGCCTGGGAAACCGGGTCGTCATCGTCGACTTCGCCCACAACGAGGCCGGCGTCGCGGTCCTGCTCGACGTCGCCGAGGGGATCGCCGGGGGCGCGGCGGGCCGGGCGCGTCCGGTGACCATCATCATCGGCACCGCCGGCGACCGGCCCGACGACACCCTGCGCGGCATCGCCCGGATCGCCGGAGCCCGGGCGAGCCACGTGGTCATCAAGGAGACGCTNACGTACCTGCGCGGCCGCAGCCGCGAGTCGGTCGTGGGGGAGTTCCGGGCCGGCCTGGCGGAGGCGGGCGTNCGCGCCGNCGACGTGCCCGTCCACGAGAGCGAGACGGCGGCCCTGGCTGCCGTCCTCGCCCGCGGCAACGGCAACGGCGCCAACGAGCCGGCGGTCGTCGCGCTGATGTGCCACGAGGACCGCGATGGGGTCCAGCAGCTCCTGGCCGAGCTGGGCGCTCGACCGATCGACGCCGGCGCCGAGCTCCTGGAACTCATCCCCCGCCTGCAGGGTCGGCCGTACCGGGGGCGTTGACGGCCGGGCCGCCCGGTTGCGCGAAAGCCTTGCACGCGTTCGCGCGGCCCGGCATCATGCCCCATGACCGCCGTGCCCACCGCGGCGTGCAGGAGGAACCGATGGAAACGATCGTCGGCATCGCGCTCGTCGTCATCTCCGCGCTCGAGATCCTCTGGATCGTCCGGATCGTCTCCGCCAACCTGCCGCGCGCCTGACCGCCGGCCCGACCGCCCCTACCCCTCCGGGACGGCCATCTCTCCCGGCGCGACGATGGCCGTGCCGCGGCGCGGCGCACGGTTGAGGGCCATCGCCTCCCCGTAGACGGCCGCGGCGTCGTCCGCGCAGATGACGACGAGATCGCCGGGCTGTGCCTCGCGCAGCGCGACGCGCGACGCCTCGATCTCACCCAGGACGGCGTCGGCCTGCTCGGTGCGGGCCCGCCCGTGCTTCCGCGCCGTCTCGACCCCGGCGAGCACGTTGGCCGCCGACTCGCCAGGCTTCCGGCCGCGCAGGTTGTGGTCCTCGCGTACGTAGAGGCGATCGAAGGCGGTGGCGGCGAGCGCCCCGTACTCGCGCTGGTCGTGGTCGGGCCGGTCGCCGGGGATGCCGATGACCCCGAGTGCCCGCCCGGCCCGCGCGCCCGGCTCGACGGCCCGCGTACGCCCTCGACCTCGTTTCGGGCCCGGCTCGTCGCCGGCCATCATGAGCTCCACGAACTCGGCCAGGCGGCGCATGCCGTCCACGTTGTGGCAGTAGTCGATGACGACCTTGTAGCCGTTCATCTCGATGAGGTTGAGCCTGCCGGGCGCCTGGAAGAAGGAGGTCGAGAAGGTCCGCAGCCCCTGCCGGATGTCGTGCAGGTGGGCGCCGGCCGCCCAGGCCGCCGCGGCCGCGGCGAGCGCGTTGGCCACGTTCATGCGCGCCCGCCCCCCGAACGTGGCCGGCATGAGGTGCGCGTGCAGGAGGGGCATCGTNCGCGACCCGTGGCGCAGCACGACCAGCTCGCCCTCNNCNGTCTCCTGGAGGACCATCGCCGCGCCGCCGCGGCCGCAGTGGCTGTCCACGCGCAGCCAGCCGTCCTCGTCGCGGCCGGTGGCCANGGAGAAGTAGACGATCTTGCCGTGGCTGTGCCGTGCCAGGCGCGCGACGTGNGGGTCGTCGGCGTTGAGCACGGCCGTCCCGGAGCGGGGGACGGCCTCCACCACGACCCCCTTCACGTCGGCCAGNTGGCGNAGCGTGGTGATGCCGCCCAGCCCGAGATGATCGCCGGTCACGTTGGTGACCACGGCCACGTCGTTGCGGTCGTAACCCAGGCCCTCGCGCAGGATGCCGCCGCGCGCCACCTCGAAGACGGCCGTGTCCACGGACGGGTTCTGCAGCACCATCTGNGCCGACTTCGGGCCGGACATGTCGCCGCGCTTGATGAGCCGCCCNTCGATGACGATGCCGTCGGTGGTGGTCATGCCCACGCGCCGGCCCATGAGCTTGAGGATGTGGGCGATCATGCGCACCGTGGTCGTCTTGCCGTTCGTGCCCGTTACCGCCACGATCGGGATGCGCGCCGGCGTGCCGGGCGGGAAGAGCAGGTCGAGCACCGGCCTGGCCACGTACTGCGGCTCGCCCACGGTGGGATGCGTGTGCATGCGGAAGCCGGGGGCGGCGTTGACCTCGACGATGGCGCCGCCCTGCTCGCGCACGGGGATGGCGATGTCGGGCACGATGAAGTCGATGCCGGCCACGTCGAGCCCGACCACGCGCGCGGCCGTCTCGGCGATCTCCACGTTCTCCGGATGGGCTTCGACGGTGCGGTCGATCGACGTGCCGCCGGTGGACATGTTGCCGGTCAGCGCGAGCTTGATCCAGGTCCCCTTCGGAGGCACGGCGTCGAGCTCCCAGCCCTGGGCCCGCAGCAGCTCTTCGGCGGCGGCGTCGACCTTGATCTTCGTGAGCACCTTCTCGTGGCCGATGCCCCGGCGGGGATCCGCATTCTCGACCTCCACGAGCGCGCGGACCGTGCGCTCGCCATCGCCGGTGACGCTGGCCGGCACGCGCTCGGCGATAGCGGCCACGTGCCCGCCGATGACGAGGCAGCGGTAGTCGTTGCCGGCGACGTAGCTCTCGACCACGACGTCGCCGTTGCGTGACTGCTCGAGGGCGATGGGGAATGCCCGGCGCACGGCGGCGTCGTCGCGCAGGTCGAGGTTGACGCCCCGGCCGTGGTTGCCGTCGAGCGGCTTGACCACGCAGGGGAAGCCGATCGACCGGGCGGCACGCACCGCCTCCTCCTCTTCGCCGACCACTTCAGAGCGCGGCACCGGCAGGCCGGCGGCGCTCAGGAGCTGGTTGGTCAGGCTCTTGTCGGAGGCGATGTCGACCGCGATGGCGCCCGTGCGCGAGGTCATGGTGGCCCGGATGCGCTGCTGGTGCACGCCCTGCCCGAGCTGGATGAGGCTGAAGCGGTCGAGGCGGATCCAGGGGATGTCGCGCTGCACGGCCTCGTCGATGAGGGCCTGCGTGGAGGGCCCGAAAGCCTGGCGCTCGGCGAGCCGGATGAGGCGCTCCTGCTCGGCGGCGTAGTCGAAACCCGCGCCGGCTGGATCGTCCGGCGCCACGAGGTGGTTGACGAAGGCGACGGCGATCTTGCCGGCCTCGATGCCGACGCGTTCCTCGCCGTACTCGTAGATGACGTTGTACTGGCCGTGCGCCCCCGTGGAGCGTGTCTTGCCGTGGCGCGCCTCGGTCCCCGCCAGCGTCTGCATCTCGAGCGCGATGTGCTCGGCGATGTGTCCCATCCAGGTGCCCTCGCGGAGACGGCTGATGAAGCCGCCCCGGCGCCCGAGCGAGCAGGCGTGCTCCTCGAGCGTGGGCATCAGCTCCACCAGGCGGTCGGTGAAGCCGGGGATCCGGTCGGAGGGGAAGTCCTCGAGGACGCCCAGGTCGACGACCATGCGGATGACCGGCTCGCGGGCCCAGTAGTTCGGGCCGCGCAGGACCCGCGTCTCGACGATCCGCAGCTCGGGGCGCGGCCCCGACAGGGTGGCCGATGCGACGATCGTCTGGGTCACCGTTCCCTCCGAAGCGGGGCCTAGCTGGAAGCGACCGACTCCCCGCCGGGGATNGCGTGCAGCGCCGGGGTCGCCAGTCGCACCCGCCGCCGGAGGTCGAAACGATAGCCCGCGGGCAGCGAATGGAGGACGACGTTGCTGATCATCAGCGGCCGATGGGCCGGCACGTCCCAGGCGTCGGTGTCGGCGCCCGAGCCGTCGATGATGGTGACGCTGCGCCGGCCGATGACCTCGAGCACCTGGTCCGGGCCCACCACGCCGGCGGTATCCTCGTCCACGCCGATGCCCAGCAGCGACGGGTTCTGGGCGATGATCGCCAGCAGACGTCCCAGCCGGTTGCGCTGCTGGAAGTGCTGGTCGACGATGACGCCGGGCAGGACGCCCAATCCCGCTGCCATCTGCGCCATGCGCTGGCGCGGCGACCCGCCGCTGGCCCCGAAGGCCACCATGTGTGAGCTCATGGCCGAGGCCCCCGCGCTCGTGCCGGCCACCACGGCCCCCTGCCGGTGGCGCTCGAGGATGGCCTGCGCGAGGCGCGTTCCACCGATCGTCGCGCTGAGGCGCAGCTGGTTGCCGCCGGTCAGGAAGATGCCCGTCGCCTCGCGCACGACGCGGGCGCCGCTGTCGTCGTTGGCCTGCGCGCGGGTCATGGCGTGGACCGAGCGGACCTCGCGGCAGCCGAGCTCGGTGAAGACCCGGCGATACAGCTCGCCCGCGGCCGTGCCCAGCGCAGAGGCGGTGCTGATGACCGCGACACGCGCATCGGGGCCGCCGGCGAGGGCGATGAAGCGGTTGAGGATGACCCGCTCGCGGACCTTGTCCTCGGCGCCGCCGATGACGATGACGTGCCCTTCGGCCATCCGGGGAGTATAGACGGGGGTCCCCTGGCCGGGACGCTGGTGGGGTGCTGTAGCATCGGAGGCCGGCGCCGTCAGGGGAGCGCCGCCACCGCCCGAGGCCGGACCACTGCTCGCCCAGGACCCACACGCCTCCCGGATCGACCAGCCGACACACCGTCGCGCGGGTGTCCTCCGACGCGCCGCCGGGCGCGAGATCTCGCGCCTGCGCGACCCGGAACGCCTCGCCGCCGTCGCTCTGCTGGCCATCGCCGGCGGCCTCGTCATCGCCTTCCTCATGGCGCGCGGCGAGCTGGCCGGCGCCGACGCGCGGGCGTACTGGGCCGGGGTCCGCATCTGGCTCGCCGGGGGCGACCCCTACCACCCCTCGGGGCCTTTCCTGCCCTACGTCTATGCCCCCTGGCTGCTGCCCGTCTTCCTGCCCTGGGCGCTGCTGCCCTGGAACGTGGCCTGGTTCGCCTGGCGCGGCATGAACGTCATCCTCTTGCTCCTGTCGATCGACTGGGCCTATCGGCGCCGGCCCCTGCGCACGGCCATGATCGTGGCGCTCCTGGCCGTCCCGATCACGGTGACGCTCGACACGGGCAACGTGACGCTCTTCCTGGCCATGGCTGTCTGGGCTGCGCAGTTCACCGGACCGCGTCTGGGCGGGGCGCTGTGGGCGCTGGCCGCGAGCATGAAGTGGTTCCCCGCCCTGCTCTTCATCTTCCTGCCGCCGCGAGCACGCCTGTGGGGCCTCGCCGCGGGCGCGCTGGCGATCGCGTTCTCGCTGCTGACCTGGCCGCAGACGCTGGCGCAGATCGAGACGGCAGTGAACTTCCCCCGGCCGCTGCGCATCGACTACGTGCTCCTCCTGTGGGGCACGGTGCCGTGGTTCTGGCGCCACCCGCGGCCGTTGGGCGACCTGGAGCGGCGCGGCCTGCGCGAGATGGGGGCAGCGATCGGGGACGCCGTCGCCGGCGTTCGAGGCCGTTGGCGCGGCGAGGACGCGGCGAGGGCGGCCCGCCATAGCATGGCCGCGCGAGCGCGTGCGTTCTTCGGGCTGGGGTAGAAGGAGCCCGAGCAGCGGCGCCCGCCTACGCTTCGACGGACGCCTCGGGCACGATGGCCACCGGCCCGCGCCGTTCGGCCATCTGGACCTCGAAGGAGCGGGTATCGACGCGACGCAGCGTCCACGCCCCCAGTGCGTAGAAGGCCAGNGTGACGGCGAGCGCGACCCGGGGACCCAGCCCGGCATCGCCCGTCGCGCCGGTGACNAGGGCGATCACGACGCCGCCGAGTGCACCGGCGATGGCGCCCGAGGTCGCCGTGACCACGTTGCTGATNCCCATGTACCGGCCGGCCGTGGCCTTGGGGACGATGTCCACCATGAGCGCCCAATCCACGGAGATGAACATGCCGGCCCCGATGCCGACGGGCACCGCAGCGAGGCCGCCCAGCGGGAAGCGCAGGCCGGCGAGGGCCAGCTCCGGCTGGGCGGGAGCGATCGCCATGGCGAGCATGCCGGCCGCACCGATGGCGCAGCTGATCCAGATCACGCGCCGGCGCCCGAGCCGATCNGACGCTGGCCCGGCCCAGGCGGCGACGACGGCAGCCGTGAGGACCGTGAGGGCCAGCAGGATGATGATCGCCGCGGCCGCCTCGGCCTCGCTGTATCCCATCGAGCGGGTCAGGAAGAACTGGGCGAGCGCGACGAGCGTNCCGGTCGTCATGAGGATGAACATGCGGCTGACGAGGAGCCAGATGAAGCTCCGATGGCCCCATGCCTCGGCCAGCGCGCCACGGACGGCGGCCATCCCCGAGCCGGTGCGCTCAGGCATCTCGACCGGTCGATCGGCCACGCCGAAGACGGCCGGGAGCATCGTCGCCACCTCGAGCGCGGCGAGCCCGAGGATGCCCAGGCTGATCTCCCCGAACGCGACCGCGGCCCCCGCGATGCCGGCCCCGACGAGCTGACCGCCCACCGACATCATGCCCACCAGGCCCGAGGCGGCGCCCACCTGCCGCTCGGGCACGAGGTCTGGCACGTAGCCCTGAAAGGGACCTTGGGCGAGGTTGCTGGAGAACTGCAGCAGCGTGATCAGGACGGCGAAGGCGAGGAACGTCTGGGAGTTCGCAAGGGCCACGAGGAA
>C687J29651_10001126_pt1 | contig 11382 bp, 6 predicted proteins | sample RifCSP13_1_FD_29651 | JGI IMG/M metagenome (IMG submission 29651) | reverse complement strand
TTGATCGTCTATGATGACCTGGACAGCGGTAAGGGTGGCAATGGTGGACGTAAAGACAGCCAGGAACGCGGCATCCGCCGCCGCGCGGGTTGCTGCTGCTGCCGCCGCTGCCGCCGCTGCCTGTTCATCTATGATAGCCTGGACAGCCGTAAGGGTTGCGATGGTGTCATCAAAGATTTTTGTGAATTCCGGTGAGGGCTTGTACGTAGCATTGGCAAGTGCTGCGGCTAACTCGATGCGTTGCTGTTCTGCCAGTGCTTTGAGATCTGCGGTGTGTTTCGCTGTCAGCGCTGCAAGCGCATTCCCGTCTGCAAGCAAACTTGCGAGATCAGCTTCCTTGTCGACGCGAGCTTTGACTGCCTCAAGGTCTTTGATTGTTTGATCAAATATTGCGCGAAATGCTGTCGACGGTCGCGTATATAAATCGGCGGCTTTCTGCAACATGGCGTCAACAGCAGCCTGGACAGCCTGGGCATTTTTCGCGGTAGGATCGGCATTGAACGCAGCCAGCGCATCTTCATAGGTTTGCTGTGCAAGCTGAAACTGATCGGACGGATTCGTCGAACCAAAATTAGATAGCTTCAATCCAAGAATCTGTTTCTCGAGAGCTTCACTGACTTGCTTTAATTCTTGGATCGATGAGAGAATTTTCTGGATACGTTCCCGTTCGAGATCATATTTTGCATTGATCCGTTCCCGTTCAGCATCGTATCGATTATTAATGAGGGTTTCTTCGTCCTGCCCCATGGCCTTTTTCAGAGCCTGTTCATCAGCCCAGCGCTTCTTGTCTGCCGCACTGGCCGCCGCAAGATATGACGATGCTGCAGCTTGAATAGCTTGTGCACTCTGAGGGGTTTGTACCTGCATGCCTTCTCCGGGTCCGCCAAAGAAGGCTCCCTTTGCCACATCAAATGCTGCCTGCGCAGATGCAAGTGCTTGCGTGTCACTCGGCGGAAAATATGTTTGCTGTAATGCGGAGATCTGCTCTGCGATAGATGCGCTGGCAGCTTGAAATTCCTCAGCAGCTTGATCCAGCGCGTCCGCAGCTTTATAGGCTGCCTGCCGAATGGCATCCGCTGCCGCAAGATATGCTGAGGCCGATGCTTGGATAGCCTGCGCATTTTCTATGGTTTGGGCCTGCATACCCTCCCCAGGCCCACCAAAGAACGCTTGTCGAGCTTGGTTGAAGTCATCCTGCGTTGACGCAAGCGCCTCTTCTGCGCTAGGTGGAAAGTAGGCTTGTTGCAATTCAGCAATCTGGTCTGCAATGGATTCGCTGACGGCTCTGAGGTCCTCAGCAAGTTGATCAAGAGCATCAGCGGTATTGTACGCGGCTTGTCGTATATCATCCGCTGCCGCAAGGTAGGCTGCTGCCGCTGCCTGGATAGCTTGCGCGTTTTCTGGGGTAGGAGTTCCTCCTGGTCCGACAGTAAAACCAGGAGTAATGGGGCCGAATCGTGTCGCAGCAATACCAACACCCGGTGTCATAATCTCGCTTGTTGGCGGCACAACGGAACCGAAACCCAAAGACGTAATCGATGGCTTCGTCGCTCCACCAAAAAAGTCCTTGACTGCGCTGCTAAAAATCTTCTGTGCATCAAAGAGGGTTGCTTGCCGCTTCGTTGCAGCTTCAGGACTACTTGGATCGAGAGGGAAATACTGTTCTTGGAGTGCAGCAATCTGATCATCTACGGCCTTGGCAACCTTCACGAAATTAGCCGCAAGCTCATCTAACGCCCCAGCAAATTGTTTGACGAGCTTGATTTCATCGTCATAGCGCGCTTGGATGAGGTCTCTGATTTGTACGGTGTATTCCAGGACTTTCCCTGGGTTTGTTTCCGTCTCTAGCAGTCCGGTGATTCTCGCTTGCTCGTCAGCGTTATCTTGAATGAGTTGATCGAGAACAGTACGAAAATCCTTGGCTTGCGTCCTCAAATGGTCAGTTAATTTTATAGGTGGCGTTGGTCCTGTTCCGGCAAAGATATCCGCGATGGCTTGGTTGATCGCGGTACTCAGCGTCTTGATATTCGTAATTTGATTCAGGATCGTCGTCACGACGGCTTGATTTGCCGGCGTGATAAGACCTGGCGTAACGCCAGCTTGGATACCAGAAAACACAGACGTTGGATCTAACGCAGCCTGTCTGAAAAATCCTTGTTGTGTCCACACGGGTTGCGCGGCATTTTGCAAACCGACACCAAATGTGGTTGATGCACCCGGGGCAAACATATTCGACCATGTCGCGATCACTTCTTCGACAGTTTTGCCAGTCGGAAGCAAAATATCGCCAGCGGCTACTAACGCCCGCAACTCATCAATGGTCATTGGGCGTCTAATGCCTACGGAAATAGCGGTACTCGCTGTCCCTCCTACGGACTGAGACTGTTGAGCGACAAGCGTACTAAACAATTGTGTCGGCGTCATCGATGCCGCAATATTTTGATTGAAGACGTTGGCCGCGCTGATGGCACGGTTGGCCTCGAGCGCTTCACGCTGTGCGTGGGTCAGCCGTGGTGCTCCTCCAAAGAGACCGCCCAGCAGACCGCCAATCCATCCACCAATGGGGTCGATGAATGAGGCATACCGCGCTGGAATAATGCCTGATAACGCGAACGGAGCAAGGAGTGGATTGCCAATCGACGCTCCGATAACCGTCCCTGTTTGCTGCGCGGGCGTCAGTGCGGCCCAGCCGGCAGCCGTCGATGTCTGGAATGAATTCATGATACCGAAGACCGCCGCGACCACGGCGGCGATGTAGGGAGCGAAGGCAGCTGCCGCCGCTCCAGCGCCAGCAAGTCCAGCACCTGCACCAGCTGCCGCTGCACCTAAGCCACCTGCTCCAACTGCACCAGCCAAGCCGATACCAGTTCCAAGAAGACCGAGTAATGACGAAGCACTTTGGACTTGTAAACCACCGCCACCGAAAAGGCCCAGCAGTCCACCGGCAATACCCGCAAGACCCCCGATACCCTGGAGACTTCCAAGGCCAGACAGCCCGGCTGTTTGCGCAGCCTGTGCATTGATTTGAAGACCCATCACCGTGGTAAAGTTTGCCGTGCCAGCCGTAGCCGCTGTAATTGCTGAGGTATTGGCTGTCACGGCCTGCACGACCGCGCTCAACCCACCCACTAACGAACCGACGCCACCAGCTGACGACAATCCAGGTATACCGAGCGCATTCCCGGCAATCAGTGCTGATCCACCAACTGATAATCCAAGGGCTGCCAAGGCCGAAGACGAAATACCTCCTAAGCCAGTGCCGCCGACAGCGCTTGCAGCACTGGCTGCAGCGCTACCTCCAGTACCAAACACTGCACTGCCCACGCTGCCAAGGAGCGACAAGAATTGTGAGACGACAGCTTGGGCCAGAAAGTTCGAGATGGACCGAAGAATGGAGTCTGTGAATGCTTTGAAGAGTTCCTTGGCAGTGGTCAACTGGCCCGTGAACTTGGCAAAAAAGAAGTCGGACAGCGAACTGGACATCTGCTTCGCGGTATCTTCAGCTAGCGTGCGGAGATTCTCCCAGAAATCGCCGGCCTTGACTCCTGCGGCGTCCATGGATGCGAGAAAGAAGGCGAAGGGATTGCCAGTTTGTTGAGCTAACTGAACCTGCAACTCTGACCACTTTTCCGCAAACTTTTGTGTGCTAGTATTCGCTGCTTCTAATTGCACAATAGCATCATCTAGGGCCTTGAATTTAATAGCGTTAATAGAATTCTGCGCGACGATCGCTTCTGCCGCAAGTTTACTAAACCCTATCGCTTGTAGAGCAAGGACATCGTTCACACGTTTGGCTTCAACTGTTAATTTTGCTTGCGTGGCAATGAATTCCACAAGCTCATCAGATGAATCCTGTGCTGCTTCAGCAAGCTCTGTATAAGTTTTATGCGTGAGCTTGATTGCTAATGTATTACGCGCTGCAGCTTCATCCGACAGGCCAAAATTGGCGGTCAAAAGTTTCAGGTCGTCAATGGCTGTCTTCGTACCAGCATCAAGGGCTGAGAGTATCTGTAGACGTTCCTGTAATCTTGCCAGCGCGTCAATCTCCGCTTTTTCCGCTGGCAGGAGATCATCATACGAACGTTTGAGTGATACGCGTGCGAGGGTATATTTTTGCGTTTCCGCGCCCACCTGACCAAATGCTGCGACGGCATCTCGTAGGGCATTCGTAGTTTGTCTGGTGGCGTCAGTAATCTCTGCATTTTGAAGTGCCTTGGTTTCTGGTACAAGTTTCTGGATTACCGTGACGAGGATTGCAAGCGCATCGGCTCTATCTAACGCTGCTTTGGTAGCTTTTTGCTCCGCTTCAGTGACAGGTGTCGCCGCATCTTCGAGCATGGATTCTGCAATGGCCGCAGCGTGTGCGGAGGCTTCGACCAATGCTGCAAAGCTTGTAAATCCCTTTCCAGCGGCTGCTGTATCAAGGATCATCTGCTCGAAAATGTTTGACGATTGCGCGCCGAGTTGATTGAGGGCATCGCGCATCTTATCCAGACCAAGATCACGCTCAGTCAATCGTGTCTGGACGGCAATACCTGTTGGTAGCACACCTCCAGTGATACCGCTGGTCGCGCCTGGGCCGAGTTTTGACCGGAGATTATCGGCTTCTCGGCCAGCTTTTAGCATAGCGGCGAACAAATTCTCAAGCGCATTTTCCTGATCAGAGCGCGTAATTTGCAGGAGCGGTTCAATGAGATTTCTTTGCAAGGCAATTCCAAATGCTGTCACGGCAGCATTACGGGCTGCGAATTCCTCCGGTGAGATGGCCTTGAACTGCAAATCATTTAACGTGCTCAACAACTTCGCCATATCGTCAGCCGCAAACTTTTCGCTGGCCGTCAGATCCTTGAGCTTGCCTTGCTGTGATGCAAGCAGATTATCGAAGGCCTCAAGCGCTTTTCTGGCATCCTCTGCCGACTTTGCCTGTTGCTGAGAGAAAGCAATATCTGCATCATTGACCTGTTTCTTGAGTTCCAACCGTTGCTTGATCGCTCGATTTTCCGCCTCGAGCGTTGCAATAACTTTTGCACCAGCGGTGTCGATCGAGCCTTGTTCAGCCTTGGGCAAATCTAATTGCCGAAAATCGTTTTCAGCTTGGATCCGTTCCTGCCGACGTTTCGTAATAAGAAATTCGGCCGCAGCCAGCCGCGCGTCGAACGACAATGTCTGATCGCTGACTGCGAGATTCGCCTGGGCGATACTATGGAGTTCCGCGAGGCGTTTGTTCAGTTCTGCTGTGAGCTCAGTGCGTTGTGCAAGGATTGCATTGCTCTTAAGGGAATCCCCAACTCCTGCAGCTAACAGATATTGCTGCTCGCTTGCAAGTTGATTTGCAATAACCTGGGCGTCATTCGCTGCCTTAATGTCTGCTAATCCTTGCGCAAGACCTAACCCTGGGATAACCTGTCCGACAAAGCGTCGTATTGTTTCAGCGCCAGTTCGTCCAGGCCCTTCTCCCGGTAATTTCGGTATGCGTGGAACAAGTTCCAACAACTGTTTCAGGATTGTGATGGCTGTTACAGCATCACCGGAAAGCAACTTAATAGCACCCGTGACAGCATCAATAGCCTGAACAAGCCCAGCAGTATCGCCTGGTTTAACGTTGAACAATACGTCGAGACTGTCAGCAAATCCCTTGAATAACGCTCCCGATAAGCGTCCAAATGCCGCACTGACAGTTTCAGATAATTCCTTGACTACAACGCCAGTTTTACCAGCAGAATTTGTGACGTCGTTGAGAGCATTGCCGTAGTCTCCCCATGTCTTAACAAACGCTTCCAATGCAAGGGCAGCACGCTTATCCGGGAATGCTGCGTTGATAGCGAGTTGTGTCTGAAGTGATGTCGCACCCGTTTCTTTCAGTTTCGCAATAACCCGGTCCAACAATTTCATGGCATCTAATGGCGCATCAATATCAAATGGAATCTTTAGTGCTTGGGCGATTTGCGGCCCGCGTGTCTGAAGATCGACAATCAGTGCCCGGAAACCAGTACCAGCACGGCTGGCTGATTGCAGTCCGTTCGTCAAAAGAATTAAGCCGGCAAGAGTTTCGTTGAGGCTGATATTCGCTACCGCTGCAACTGGTGCGACGTTTTGGAGTGCAGTTCTGAATCCGTCAATGTCTTGGATAGACGACGCCGCTGCGGCGATCAATTTATCAGAAATGGCGAGATACTTTTCCTGCGGTGTCGTATTACCTAATGTGTCGCCAAAGATCTTATAGAGTCCAATGAGTGCCCGGATAATCTCTGTCTGATTGCCTTCCCCGAGTGAAGCTAATGCCAGAGCAGGAATAAACGCACCTTGAATCTGTTCAGCGCTGTTATTGAGCGCTTTCTGCAGTTCAAACACCACTTTGCCAGCTTCTGAAAAACTCGTACCAAAGGCCTGATTTGCCTGCACCATGAGCGCCCACGACTGACGCAATACTTCAGCGCGATTCGCACTCTGATCCATCGTTGCAGCAATCTGGTGCAGGATCTTGTCAACTGCGATGAATTCGGTAATCTCTGACGTGACGGCCCGGAAGGCGCCGTAGACAAGAGTCAACTGCCCGGCGATCTGAATATAGCGACCGAAGCGACCGAAAAATGTACTGAGGAAGGAGTCGGCTTGCGCAATCTTTGGATTCAGTGTTTCAATCTCGCGGCGAAATTCGCTCGTTTGGGTCTTGAGTCGAGCGAGTACAACGGGATCAATAATACCGCCTGCTTGTAGCGTTGCTTGAGCGCCCTGCAATGTCGTAATCTGCGAAGTAAATCCAGCGGGGAGATTAATACTTGCTTGCAGTTTCTGAAGCTGGGCAAGTTGTACTTTAAGTGCTTCGATATTACGAATACGCTGCAATTGTTGTTGCTGTTCAAGGCGGGCATTCTCTGCATATCCTTGAACTTGTGCAACGCCTAATTTCCGTACCGCAGCTTCGTATTCTGTCGCCGCTCGAATCTGCGTAACGCCAAGTTTTCGGAGTAGAGCTTCATATTCCAGCCCACTTTGAATCTGTGTAACTCCGAGCTTTCTGGTTAACGTTTCATTTTCAGCAATGGCAGCAGATTGTATTCGACCAGCTCTCTGCGTTCCGGCGGCAAATTCTGCTTGCCACCGTACAGTAGCCGCTGCATTACGATCAAGGGCCTTTTGAACATCATTGAGTTCAGCAGTAACTTTACTAGCGGCTACCTGCGCACCTGTCAGGCCTTGCTCAACTTCCTTAACCCCAGTTGCTTCAACCCTCAGCTTGATCGGCTGAATAGCAACACCAAGCTCTTGACTGAGCAGCGCGATCTGCTGTCTCAGCGCTGTAGTATCAGCACCAATAGTTAAGAGGAGATCTGTCGCTTGATCAGCCATGGCTAATTCTCGTCCTCATCTTCATCAGGTACAATATGCTCTTCCTCGATTTCAGAATCACGATCATCAGTGTCTTCGTCATCTCGTGCATTGAGGCCATCCACTAATTCAAACCACTGGACCCAATGGCCTGCTTCTATTTCGCCTTGCCGACCGAATCCAGGATGCGTGGTCACCTCAGGATTTTTCATGCGCTCCTTCTCCAATCTCTGCGCTTCGTCAATCCATTCCGTGAAGTACGATCCTACCCACCGCTCTACCCGCGTCGGCGTGGGAGCGTTGGGATAATGCCCCACGGCCTCGTCTACACTGTCGAGCCACCCTCTCCTGGAATATAAGCTGACGACACAGGCTGGGAGGTCGCCGGGGTCTCGATCGTTGCCCCAGGGGAATCGTCCGACTTTGTGGCTGACTCGCCAGAGGGTAAAAAAGCGTTCGACTCGGCGACCTTCCGAATCTCTTTCTCATCTTTCTTCATCGTGAACTGGCGACGGAATTCGACCAGTTGCTCCCGGATTTGCGGCGCGAGGCGGCCGATGAAGTTCGCCACGGGTTCCATCGGTTGCCCACAGCAGATCTCCGCTGTCGGCGACAGATCCCGCGATCGCTTCCCGCACTGCGCGCATTCGAAGGCATCCGCCGAAAACATGGCGTCCTGAGTCTCCGGATCGAGGACCATGTGCACGAGAGAAGAATTCATGAATTCCCCAAGCAGTCGGCTATTGACGAGCAACCGCGTCTGCCGATCCACGACCAGGGTCCGGAGATCCTTGTCCTCCATACCCTCAAGCTCAGTCTTCCTAGCTTCTTCCCATTTGACCACGGCTTCCTGTTCCTTCTTTGCCGCGTCGATGGCTTCAGGATCCGCGCCGGGCGCTAGATCCGCCTGTTCAGTGGCGAGCGGACGCTCGAGACTCAGAATCGCGTCCAGGAGCTTCTCCCGTGTCAACCGAACCACCTGATCGGTGAGCCCCGCACGGAGATCCTCAGCCTCGAAATCGTCCTTGATGGCCGCCCGAATCAGGTCCATTTCTTTGACAAGGGCAGCATTCTGCCCGTAATCGAGGCTCCGGAACAAGATAGGAATGCGTTCGTCGTGCGGACCCAAAATCGTGTAGGATTCCGTTTCCTTGAACAGTTCGAAGATCTTCGAGGCGGCAGACTTCGGGCGTGGCAGGGATCGGACCTTATCGGTAGCCATTGCGTGCTCCTTTGCTTGAGTGCGTTATACGTCTTACTGTGGCGCCGCTCCCCACAATCAGGAAGCGGCGCCCTTGTCAGGTGCTCCGGCGTCAGAAGACGCTTTTACCGTTTACGTCCGCAGCTTATCCGGCTTAGCACTCGCCGTCGGGTACACACCGGTCCCGCTCGACAGGTAGTACACCGCCGCATGCGTCACGGCCGGCAGTGTCGTTTGCGACATGATCTCGGAAAATACCACGGTCCCTGCCGAGGTGACCATCGCCGCCGTCACTGTAACCTCTTCCTGATCGAACTTGCCGCCCGGCGATGCAGTCGTATCGTTGATCGCCTTGACGGAAATCGCGTACTTCTCCGGCGGATTGCCGGACAGCGATCCTGTGGGCACCGGGATCGGCGTGACGCCCATGGATACCGCTGCGCCTGAAGACACCTTCTTCATCATGACGAAGCAGCCCTGATACTGTTCTGGCAAATGTCCGTTGCCGACAATCGACACCGCAGCCTTGGCTTCCGGATTGCCTGACGGCATTGGCAGACCAGGTGCCCACCCGCCAAGGAACCACGACTTGAGGTACTGCGTATTCTTGGCATCCTTGATATTCGCCCACACGTGCACCGTGCCAAGGTCGTCGGCCTGATAGCGATGCGGTGCCGTGTCTCCAGGATCCTGACCCGTGATCAGATCGAGGATGGCGTTGGACGTGTACTTGTCGAGCAGGCCCAGGGTCAGTGTGCCGTAGTTGTTCAGCACATCGGACTCGGGCGAATCCTTGCCGAATACGTGGAAGGTTTCGTCTGTCTTGTTCACATCTGGCGTTGCAACGTTGGCATTGTCTACAAAGTACCCATCGATGAAGCGCGTAATCCTCTGCTTCCGCAGAGGCGCGGACTGTCCCTTCATCTCCGATAACGCACCGGAGCGCACGGCACCCAGTCTCTACACACGCCATTGCGAGAGTACCGCGGAGTGCGTTCTCCCTCTTCGCAACGCTTGGCTCGGGATTGGCCGCCGGCGGGTGACCGGCTGGGCGTTCCCCGACTTCGCCGTGATTCACGTAAGCGATCACTCGCTTAGTGCGCCTGAGCCCGTGGGCTGACGTCTTCCTTCTTGCGGCGCCTGTAACGCTTTGCCTCCTGAGCCATTTTCTTCCCCTTTTCGCATAGTTACATCGTATTAGTTAAGACGTTACTTCAACTTCGTTTTGTCGTACATCGTTCGTGTTTGTTAGATTGCTGTACGTTGAATCGTTCATGCATCGCTTGCTCGTATTTCTTTTGGGACTGCCGTGAATTTTCCAATAACACGCACGACAAAGACCACGTCCATGACGTACTCTATCCGAGTGACAGATAGCAGGGAAACGATAACCCCTTGAGCTCTTGGGCATATTTGAAGAAGCTCGCCATTCCTCTATAAGACTTTTGATTCGTTGTTTCCTACGAATACCCATACTAGAATACAAGGTCATCATCCAAGAAATGGCAGCAACGCCGGTAACACGACAGAAATGTATGGGTTTGTAATTTGAACCTTTACAGGTTGAACCCTTGCGGTGCCATGTATTAGCAGCTCTATTCCACAAACGCGCAGCATGTTCTATAACATCACGGTCTGCCATTGCTAACGAAATTACAGGCTGCCTGTTCGCTTTAAGGAATGATCCTTCGCCTTCAAGAACGCCAGCAAGCCAAGAAATATCCTTAGCTATGGGTGTAATATCCCCTAAGTCAGGTCGCGTTCTCGCGATATCAATGGAATGCGTATTTTGGATTTTCGCGTTCACGCGTAGATGTAAGTCACTTGGTTTTATTCTATCTCCAGACATAGTGTTACCACGCGATCTATAGTTCTTTACACTACAAGATGGACACAATCCGTGAGCCTTACGTAACCTATCAGGATGACAGATAGCCGGTAGCCTGCGTCCATTTGCTCCTCGAGGAATTCGAGAGGACGCTTTCCATTTGTTTATAGCTTCCTTAATCTGTCCCCTTCTACGCGTGCCCATTTCAGAGTACAACGTCATCATCCAAGAAATAGCGTCAGTCCCAGACACGTTACAAATGTATACACGCTTAAGACCTGTAGTTTTAGATTGCCATGCTCTTAGTGGTCTATCAAATAAACTGGCTACGCGTTCGACAACATCTTTATCAGTCATCTGTAATTGAATAATTGGATAAACATCACTAAAACATCCCTCGCCTTCAATAATACCTGCGAGCCAGATAATATCGACCATAGTCATGATGTCCACCCAGCGTCTATAGAAACATCCACCTCACAAAGAAATCTAAAGCGATCTGCATCGATCGTCGGCGCATTCGTCGGCACTTCTCGCGCCATGCACCCGACCACTTCCACGGTGGAAATAACTTGCCGCGTTTCCGAATCATAAAGATCGATGCCCTCATTGGCCGCCGTACCAGAAAAGATCTCGATCAGATCGCTCATGAGCCGATCCCGATAGGCCTTGTTCTTCTGATCGCCGCCCTGCCCACACACAAATCCCCACAGCGGCAACCGATACACGGCGTCGAATCCCACGGACCCGAATCGATCGAATCCAGGGGACGTATATTCCGTACTGCCCAGCGCGAGCACGGGAGATTTCAGTACGGTCAAGTCATCCGGGAACGCTGGAAAGATAATGAGCCCCGGAAAGAATCCTTTGAGCGTATCGGTGCGGGTACCGACCGTATACTGCAGATCGGATAAATACCTGAACATCGACGCGATAATGTTCGGCAGTGACCGCATCAATGGTGTCGGGGCAATAGGCGGCATTATGTCATCTTCTCCAGCAGTTCAAGTAATTCAGATCCACA
>C687J29651_10001125_pt1 | contig 11392 bp, 10 predicted proteins | sample RifCSP13_1_FD_29651 | JGI IMG/M metagenome (IMG submission 29651) | reverse complement strand
TGGGGTTCCCCCGGTTTGGTGGACAGGTACAGGCTGATCAGTGTGGATTGGCATGGGCGAGCTCGTAACGAGCTGGGGAAATCTGACCGAGGGCGGAGTGTCGTCGATGAGGGTTGTACCAACCCTCGATGAACTCAAACACCGCGTGGCGGGCTTCGTCGAGCGAACGGAAGGATCGGCGATCGAGGAGTTCACATTCCAAAGTGGCAAAGAAGCTCTCACACAGGGCGTTGTCGTAGCAATCTCCGAGCGATCCCATCGAGGGGCGAACGCCGGCTTGGCCGCAACGCTTCCCGAAGGCAAGCGAGGTGTATTGGCGCCCCTGGTCCGAGTGGTGGATGACGCCAAGGGGGCGCCGCTGGTGGACGGCCATGTCCAGCGCGTCCAACACCAGTTCAGTGCGCACGTGGCGGGCCATGGCCCAGCCCACCACCCGGCGGCTCCAGGCGTCCAGCACCACCGCCAAGTGCAGGAACCCNGTCCACGTCGAGATGTAGGTGATGTCGGCCACCCACAGCCGNTTCGGCCCGGCGGCGGCGAAGTCGCGCTGCACCAGGTCGGGAGCCNCCTGGGCTCCCGGTTGGCGGATCGTCGTCCGTCGGTAAGTTCGCCGCCCGACGCCCCGCAAGCCTGCAGCCCGCATCAAGCGCTCCACTCGATGGCGGCCGACCGGGACNCCTTCCTCCCTCAGCTCGGCGTAGATGCGAGGCACGCCGTAGGTNCCCCGCGAGCGAAGGTGGATCCAACGGATGCGGTCCTTCAAGGCGGCNTCGGTCCGGGAACGCTCCGACACAGACCGCNTCCGCCAGGCGTAGNAGCCGCTGGGGGAGACTTCCAGCAGCCGGCACATCGTGGCCACCGGATATCTGGCCTGGTTCGCCTTCACGAACTCGAAGGCTCCTCGGGTGGGAGCGAGCCCGTCTCCCGGGCGAACCAGGCCGCGGCTTTTGCCAGGATCTCTCGCTCCAAGCGAAGCCGCTGGTTCTCTCGCCGCAACCGGGCCAACTCGTGGCGCTCGTCGGTTGTCAGCCCGTCATGCCGCCGGCCCTGGTCGAGATCCGCCTGCTTGACCCAGTTCCGGATCGATCCCACAGAAAGGCCGAACTCCTTGGCCAACTTCCCTGGGCTACTCCCGGCACGCACCAGCTCGACCAGTTGCCGCCGATACTCCGGGGCATACGCAGGATGTGTCCTCGGCATCGTGAACCCCTTTCTGCGCTAGCATACAGGTGTCCACGAAACCAGGGCAACTCCATCGTGGCCGGTGACTGATCACTGATCACTGGTTACGGGTTACGGGTCACAGGTCACTTGTTGCTCGCAGGCGCGCTTCGAGCGTCCCGAAGTCCACACGCGAGGTCATGTCGAGGCTCAGAGGAGTCACCGACACCTTTCGCTCGACCCGCAACACGTAGGCGTCGGACCCGGGCTCCAGCGGCACCTCCTCATCGGCCACGCGGTAGGTCAAAATGCCCGGATCCGCCAGATCCTGCCGGTTCGGAGCGACGGGGATGTAGTAGCGCGCGCGCGAAAGCCGGGTCAGGCGCCACGGTGTCTGCGCCGTGGCTCCCATAGGCACATCGATCTTCAGCACATCCACGTCGGGCGGCGGGCCCGCCGCCAGCAGTCGTTCGGCGAATCGAGCGGTGAAATACGCCGCCGGTCCGAAGTCGATATCCGTCGTGTGCGTGAGGTGGTAACGGCTCTCCGTCTCCTGCGAGACGGCCAACGCCGGGATCCCCTCGGCAGCGGCCTCCAACGCCGCCCCGACCGTCCCCGAAATGGTAACGCTCGTCGTGACGTTCTCGCCATAGTTGATCCCAGCCACGACCAGCTGCGGCGGATGGGGCATGATCTCGAAGATGGCGTGCTGCACCGCCTGCGCCGGCGAGCCGCCCACCGAATAGACCGTCCAGCTCTTGCCTCCAACCTCGACAGTTTGCTCGCCGATGGCGCCATCGGATCCCAGCGGCATGCTCCGCCCGCTGCCCGATTGCTGTTCGCGCGGCGCCACCACCGTGACGAAGCCGAGCGCCGACAGCGCCTCGGCAGCCGCCCAGAGACCGGGCGAACCGATGCCGTCGTCGTTGGTCAGGAGGATCGACCGCTTGGACGCGTCCATGGGTCACGGACCATCTTACAGTGTTCAGTGGCCAGTGGCCAGTGGTCAGTGGTCAGTCAGGCACGAGTCACCGCTAATCCGTCATCCGTTACCAGTTGCCCGGTCACCAATTACTGATCACCAATTACTGATCACTGATTACTGATTACTGATCCCTGGTCACTGATCAGTATCTCTTCCTGCCGCTTCGGCCGCTAAACCCTCAAAGAAGGCTCGCATGAGTTGTGCCCGGCGCCGACCGATTTGTCGCGCCCGCTCGGTGTGCAGCCGATCGGCGACGCGTTGGAGCTTGAACAGATACTCGTGGTAGGCGCTGTGCGGCTCGCCCGGGATCCCCTCTCCACTTCCACGAAACTGCGTCGACGGTTCGGCGAAGATCGGCTGGCCGGCCTGGATCGCATACCCGATCGTGCGCGCCACACCGAACGCTCCCAGGACGTCGAGCTTATCCGCGTCGTAGAGGATCTTCGCCTCCAGCGTCCGCGGAGCCTCGGCGCCGCGATAGCGATGGGTACGGACGCAGTGAGCGACGGCTTCCACGCGCTCGTCCGGCCAGCCTTCTCCGATCAGCACTTGCGCGGCGAATGCGGCCGAGGCCTGCTCATGGGTTTGCCGGTCGCTGTCTGGGCCGGGGACGGCACCGGCCGCGTCATGCAGCAACGCAGCGGCACGCAGGACCGTGAGATCGGCCCCGAGCTCCTCACCTAGCGCTTCGGCCATTCGCAGAACGCGCAGCACGTGATCAAACCCATGCACGGGATCGTTCGCGGGATACCAGGCGCGCGCCTGATCAATCCTCGGCATCGGAATCCTCGATCGGCTGAACTTCCACGCGGAGACCCGGGTTGTCCGGGCCAGCCGCGGCCTCCCGCATGGCGCGCCACCGAGAGAGCGCGGCCGCGAAAGCGGGGTCGGAGTGGAGAACCTCCAGGGGGTCGCCGTCGGCGGCGATCCTGCCCGCGGCGAGCAGCACTGCCCGCGAAGCGTAGTCGGCGACGAAGGCGGCATCGTGCGTCGCCACCAGGATGGCACAGCCGGCCTGGCGAAGGCGCTCCAGGCCGCGCCCGAGCCAGCCCATCCTCCATCGGTCCATCCCCAGCGTCGGCTCATCGAGTAAGACGATGGACGGACGACCGGACAGCACGGCCGCCAGGGCCACTCGCTGGCGCTCCCCTGCCGAAAGGTCCCGTGGGTAGCGCGCCGCCAGCGAACTCAGGCCGAAGGCCTCCAGCCAAGGCGTCGCCGCGCCGGGTGAGTCCGCGTATCCGCGATTCCTCAGGGTCAGGGCGATCTCGTCCTCGACGCTGTCGGCGAACAGCATCGACGACGGGGCCTGAGGCACATAGCCAATTGTGCGTGCGGTTTCGCCGACCGGCCGGCCGACGATCGATGTACCTTGCACCGAGATCCGCCCGCCATCCGGACGCGTCAGGCCGATCAAGCATCTCAGCAGCGTCGTTTTTCCCGACCCGTTGCGCCCGACCAGGGCCAGCAATTCGCCGGGACGCACGTCGAGGTCGACACCCTGCAGGACCTCGACGGATCCGAAAGTAAGGCGCAGATCCCGGACGCGCAGCTCGGCCGGCGCGACAGAGATTCCAACCTCCCCCAGAACGGTCCCCTCGCCCAGATCGTCGAGGGTCGGCCCTCCGGTTGCCATGACTCCGGAAGGGCGGAGTCGAACGAATCGATTCGTGATCCCCTGCCAGGTCTCCAGGCGGTGTTCGGCGACGAGCACGGTCATCCCCTCCTCCTCGGAGAGCTGGCGAATCCACTCGACGACGGCCATGGCGCCCGCCGGATCGATGTGCGTCACCGGTTCATCGAGCAGGAGCACATGCGGCTGGCGAGCGGCCGCGGCAGCGATCGCCAGACGGGCTCGCTCCCCGGCCGAGAGCTGATCCAACCGGCGATCCGTGAGCCGTGCCACCCCCATGCGGTCGGTGATCTCGGCCACCCGGGCAGGCATCTGCCGCGGGTCCACCCGCGCCACCTCAAGCGAAAAGGCGATCTCGTCGTCGATCGTGCCGGTCAGAAAGCGCGCAGGTAGATCTTGGAACACGGTCCCGACGTTTGCCGCCAGGCTCTGGGGCGACGAGCTGCGTGTGTCGACGCCTCCCACCCGCGCCCGACCGCCGAAACGGCCGCCATAGAAATGCGGAACGAGACCGTTGACCACGCGCAGCATCGTCGACTTTCCGGAACCGGAGACCCCGGTCAGGACGACTCTTTCGCCGGAGGAAACCACCAGGTCGACTCCGTCCAGCGAGGGCCGGGTCGCCTCCGGATAGGTGTACCGAACCTCCTCGAGGTCGATCATGACCGCAGCGCCGCGGACGGCGCTTCAGCGGAGCCTGCCCCGAGGCCGGCGGAGGGGATCACAGCAGGCGCCCCCAGGCAAATCACGGCTAACATCGGAGCCGGCTCGATCGCGGGCAGGTACGCCAGCGGGTACGGGTAATAGGCCAGGGAGCCGAGGTCCTTCGTCGCCAGCACGGTCAACCCGATCGCACTTGTCATCGCCAGGAGGGCAACGAAGGTATCGCGCGTCCGCCAGGGTTCGCTCCGGTACCGGGTTGATGAGTCCCGTCGCCGAAGGGCCAGCCAATGAACGGTGGCGGCGACGATCAGGAGGGCCAGCGCCAGCAGGACTCGCTCCGGCGACGCGGCACACAGGAGCACAGAGGCCCCGATCGCCATCCAGGCCAGCGCTCCTTCCCATCGATGGTTTCCTATGGGCGCCTCGCTTGCCCAACCGCGGGCGGCGAGGGCCTCGGCCTGGGCGACGGCGCGTTCCAGCGCCACAACCACCAACGGAGTCAGCAGACGCGGCGCTTCACGCCAGTGAAACCCGGATTGCCCGCGAATCTCCCGGGCTTCTCGCAGGTCGAAAAACGCTCGGCGGGCATGTGGGGCGAAGCTGAGAGCGAGGGTCGAGGCGACGCCGATGGGATACAGGCCGCGCGGTGTCCGGCGCAGCAGGTCGGCCGCGGTGAGGAGGCGGGTGAAGACGCCCATGACGAGTAATAGCGTCGCCACCTGGACGCCCGCCGACAGGCCGAAAAGCATCGCCTCCAGCGTGTAGGGCCCACCGATCCAACGGATCGCGCGGGGAAACCCGGAGAGGATCGGCCACTCGAGTAGCACCGTCTGCCCGGCGCGGCTGAATAGAAGATTGATCAGGGTTGACGAGACCACAATACTCAGAACGAGATAGACGGTTCCCCGCCCAGGCGCCTCACCGGTCCATCGCCAGCCAACGAGCAGGGCGACCGCTCCCAGGGCCAGCAGATACCAGGGATTGCGCATCACTAGGGCGGCACTGGCGGCGCAGACGGTCCACACCAACCAGGTGCTTGGATTCAGCCGGTTCGCCCGGGAAGCGATGGCCGTCGTTTGAGTCAACGGCTGCGCTCGGCGCGGCTGAGTATCCCCACGACCAGAAGGACCGAGACCAGCAGAATGGCGGCACCAGCGAACACCGCCGCCGGGTTCGGCGCTCCGGATCCATGCGCCAGCCGTGAGACGTCGGTCAGATCGATGCCGGCCAGCGCCGGGATGGCCTGGACCGTGGCCAGCAGATTGTCCCCGGGTGTCTCAGCATTGAAAGCCAGCGCCCCGCTCGGTTGCTGCAGCCCCAGCAACGCCCGCTGCGGATCTTCCCAGTCGGCCAAGTCTTGTCCTCCGGCGAGCAGCGCCTGGACCACCAGGGCCGTGGAGTTGGCGTCCGTCGCTTCGCCGAAGGAGCTCGGCTTCTGATAGGTCCACCCGCCGTCATCGTTCTGGGTGTCCCGGAAGTACGCATAAGACGGCAGCGTCTCTTCGCCGCGGCCGGCACTTAGCAAAGCCTGAACGACCAGTGCCGTCGTGTTGCTGTCGCCGCTTCCAGGGATGAGGCTGGCATCGAAGGCGTAGCTTCCGTCGGGCAGCCGGGCTTCGACCAGGGCGGATACGGCTTCAGGCGGCACGGGGGCCCCTCCCGCGCGGAGAGCCAGAATGGCCAGCGCCCGGTCGTAGGCGCTGGCCGGGGCTGTCTCGTCGAAGGCATTGGCAACCTCGATCAGATCGACACCGCCGAAATTCCGCGGATCTTCCTCGGCCGCCACGACCGCCAGCGCCACTTTCGCAGCCAGGCCGGGCGAGGTCACCTCCATCGCGTGTTGCCGAAGGAACTCGAGAGGGCTTCTGCCACCGGACCGCCAATCGTTGGGAGACTCGCCGACGCTGGCGATGGCGATGACGGCATCCGAGGTCGCTCCGATGTCGCTCCCCGCCGCGAAGCCGTTCGAAAAGCCCCCGTCGGTCTGTTGTTGGCCGCGCAGCCAGGACAGGGCCGCGTCGACGCCGTTGGCCGAGGCGGCGGGGATCGGAGCCGCGAAAACCACGGTACTCACGAGGATCATGAGGGACAAGAGGGTCCGCAAGCGCGGCATGTTGGCTCTCCTAAAGTGAAGGGGTCGGACGCCCGACAATGCGGGCACGCGGGCACGGAATAAGAACCTCCCCGTGGAGGGGAGGCGAGGCCTGGGTCGGCAGGGCGCCACCTCCTTTCCTCGAAGGTGAATTCAGCGCCGGGGCCCAGGCGGGTATCCTGGCTCGGTCAGCCGTCAGCCTTCAGCTTTCAGCCGTCAGCCCGAAAACGACGATTCAGAGCTGACCGCTGACCGCTGAATGCTGACAGCTATCCTTACAGTTGCGGGACAGCGCCGGACTTCCGCGGCGGTCGCCCGCGGTCACCGGCTTCCCCTCGACGGCCTCCGCATCCGGGCGGGAGGCCACCTGGGCCCTGGTTCGTTTGTCGGGAGAATTATAAGTCGCTATGAAGGAGCCGGTCAATGTCGGCGGAAGGCAGTCACTAGTGATCGGTGAAAAGTGATCAGTGATCGGTGATCAGGAGTCGGTGAACCAGATGCAGTAATCACTGACGATTGGCGAGTATCGATTGGGGATTCAGGATAGGGTCATGCTCATGGTTCACGGCTGACAGCTGAAAGCTGACCGCTGACCACCGACCACTGACCACTGCACTCATTGACGGATCGGGGTTCTTGTGATAGAAATCACGTCAACATGTTTCGGAGTAGGCAGCATCCGGCGTCGTGCGTTTGACGGATCGAAAGACTTCAGCATCGCCAACCTGAGCGTCACCGCTGCGAGGACGGTAAGGGTGGTCCCCTTCCCTCACAACCAAGCGGTGCGCACCCCGCAGGCCCTCGCAGTCACCCGCCAGCGTTGACACTTGAGCATCCACCGGTTCGCCGCCGACCCGTGCGGAGAACCCGCTCACGGCATGCTCCGTCCCTTGCTCGACTCGGGACGGTATCAAAGCGCGACCGTGGATCTGCCTACATCACGGAACTAAGAAAACGAGGAATGAAATATGAGCAGTAAGACTCTCCGCCTGGTCCCCTTGGGGGGGCTGGGCGAGGTCGGTAAGAACATGATGGCCATCGAGTACGGCGACGATATCCTCGTCGTCGATACCGGCATCATGTTCCCCGAGAACGACATGTTGGGGATCGACTACATCATCCCCGACTTCGGCCACTTGAAGGACAAAGCCAACCAGGTGCGGGCGATCATCGTCACCCACGGCCACGAAGACCACACCGGCGCCATCCGCCATGTGTTGGAGGCAATCCCGGCGCCGGTTTACGCCACACCTCTGACGCGCGGTCTGCTGGAAGCCAAGCTCAGTCGGGGCGGGGCGCTGAAGCAAGCCTCTTTGCACACGATCCACGCCGGCGACGAGAAGCGCCTCGGCCCGTTCACGGTCGAGTTCTTCCACGTCTGCCACTCCATCCCCGACGGAGTCGGGCTGGGGATCACCACCCCCGCCGGGCTGGTCGTCCACTCCGGTGACTTCAAGTTCGACCACACCCCGGTCGACGGCCGACCGACCGACTTCGCCAAGCTGGCTGAACTCGGCGAGCGCGGCGTGCTGGCGCTGATGGCCGACTCGACCAACGCCGAGCGCCCCGGGTGGACTCCGTCGGAAGCGGTTATCGACTCCGCCTTCGACGACGTCTTCCGCCAGGCGCCGGGCCGTATCCTGATCGGCACCTTCGCCTCGCTGATCTCGCGTATCCAGCAGGCGGCGCGTGCCGCCGCCGCCCACGACCGGGTGCTGGCCCTGGTGGGCACGAGCATGGTCGACAACGTGCGCATCGCCCGCCAGCTCGGTTACCTGGAGACACCCGACGATCTGATCGTTCCGCTCGACCAGGCGCTCAAGATGAAGCCGTCGCGGGTCGTGCTGATGTGCACCGGCACCCAGGGCGAACCGTCGTCGATCCTCGGCCGTCTGTCGACCGACAGCAATCGCCAGTTCGACTTGGTGCCGGGCGACACGGTCGTGATGTCTTCTCACCCCATTCCGGGGAACGAAGAGATGGTGCACCGGACGATCAACCGCCTGCTGCACCGCGGGGCGACGGTCATCTATGACGCCCTGGCCCCGGTGCACGTCTCCGGACACGCCAGCCAGGAAGAGATGAAGCTCCTGCTGCAGCTGATCCGGCCGAAGTACTTCGTGCCGATCCATGGCGAACTGCGCCACCTGCATCAGCACGCTTCGTTGGCCCGCCAACTGGGCATCGACGCCGAGCACATCGCCGTGGTCGAGAACGGCACGGTGATCGAGTTCCGCAACGGCAAGATGAAGATCGGCGACCGCATTCCCGGCGGTTACGTGTTCGTCGACGGTTCGGGCGTGGGCGACGTCGGCCCGGCCGTCCTGCGCGAGCGCGAATCGCTGGCGCGCGACGGCATCGTCGTCGTCCAGCTTCACCTCGACCGGCGTACCGGGGCCCTGCGGCCGGACTCCAACCTGGTGTCGCGCGGGTTCGTCTACGCGCCGGACGCCGAGAACCTGATGGAAGCGGCGCAGGAGCGAATCCGGCAAGTCGTCGCCGGATCGAACGGCAATCACGTCGAGGCCGAAGTCGAGCGCGAGCTGTCGAAGTTGTTCTACGCCGAAACCAAACGCCGCCCGATGGTCATCGTGCTTTCGACGCCCGAGAGATAACACCATCGATCTTGGGGGCCTAGGGGCGGGGGGCTTACAGCCCCCTCCCCTCTAGCCCCACACCCCCGTCACCCCTCCCCTGAAAGCGGCAGCGAAGGAGTCGTGCACTCCGTTGTGCCATCTGCCGCGCGAGTGTCGAGGCGCAGCACATGGTCGCGGCGCAGCTGGCACCAGAATCGCCCCAACTAAGCCGCCGAACGGGACCACGTCTTAAGCGGCGGTTCGCAAGAACGGGTGCAAGGCTTCTTTCCCCGCCTCCTGGAATCCGCAATCTGCCGCGCGAGTGCCGAGGCCCAGCGGATGTCCGCGGCGCGGCTGGCGTCAGAATGGCCCCCAACCAAGACGGGCCGAGCGGGGCCCAGGGTCTTAAGCGGCGGTTCGCAGAATCGGACGCAAGCCTTCTTTCCCCGCCGCTTTCGTGGGCGGGGGGTTGGGGGTTCCAGGGGGAGAGGGGGGCGGGCATGTGATGGCCCGCCCCCCTCCCACCTGGAAATAGGACGAAGAACCTTTGCCGGGTGTGGTGGGATGGCGCCCCCTCGGTATAATGCGCCGCCGCATGAAACGAGCCCCGGCGTTCCTCCTGGCAACCCTTGCTCTGGCGGCCTGCAACGCCGGAGCCCTCTTCGCCACACCGACCACCACCGCCCCCCCGCCCACAGCAACCTCCACCCCTGAACCACTCGCCGCCAGCGTGAACGGCCAAGGAATCCTGCTGAGCGACTTCGAGGACGAGGTCGCTCGATTCGAAGCGGCGCAAGCCGTCCTTGGCACCGACCTTGCATCTTTGGGCGACTACCGGACCCAGGTTCTTGAGGCACTGATCGACCGCGTGCTCCTGGCTCAGGGCGCCGTCGCTGAGGGGAAGGAAGTCGATGCGGAGGCGGTCGAGTCCGAAGTCGAGACCCTGGTCGAGGTCCGCGGTGGAAGCGAGGCGATGGGCGCCTGGATGGCCGAGAATCGTTACACGCTTGACTCATTCAAGCAGGCGCTGAGGCAGGACATGCTGTCGGCAATGATGGTCGAAGCGATCGACCGGGACGTCGGCGAGACCGCCGAGCAGGTGCGGGCGGCGCACATTCTGGTCGCGTCTCATGAGGAAGCCGACGGCTTATCGGCCGAGCTGGCCGCCGGGGCCGATTTCGGTGATCTCGCACGGGCATCTTCGCTCGACCCAAGCTCTCGCCCGGCGGGCGGCGATCTGGGGTGGTTCCCTGCCGGGTACCTTCTTGTGCCCGAGGTCGGCGGTGCCGCTTGGGAACTGGCTCCGGGTGAGACGAGCGACGTGATCGAGAGCGCTCTGGGCTATCATATTGTCCGCGTCCTAGAACGCGGAGAGCATACCCTCAGCCCCGACGCCCGGCGATTCCTGCGGGAACGAGCCGTGCGCGAGTGGCTGCAAGCCCGACGGGATGTGGCGGCGATCGAAACCTATGCCGTGCCCTGAGGGAGTGGAGGTGAACTGATGGACGACATCTACAGCCCGAGGCCACGACGTGGGATCGTCGGGTTGGTGCTGAACTGTTTGACCTTGGTCTTCCTTCTGGCGACCCTGGTCGCAGCCAGCGGCGTCGCCGCCGTCTTTGCCAACCCTGGCCTGATCGAGGTCGTCGACCCGTTTCTCCCCGGACCCGACCTCGGGCCAGCACCGACGATCCCGCCTACCTTGGGGTTCCCGACCATCACCAACACCCCAGAGATCCAATTGGGGCCGACCTGGACGCCGACGATTAGTGGGACGCCCACGGAAATCCCCACCGAGACCCCCTCGCCCATGCCGACGGCGGTGGATACCGAGACCCCCACCACACCCACGCCCGGCCCCAGCCCGACGGGAGCGCCGTTCGTCGTCCAGCCGGGCAGCAACGTCATGGTGGAGAATTTCGCTAACGACCTGGGTTGTGCTTGGATGGGCGTTGCTGGCCAGGTGTTCGACAAGGATCGAGCACCGCTCGTCGGCATCACCGCTCATGTCGAAGGGACGCTGGCCGGACAACTGGTCAATCAGGACTCGATCACGGGCAGCAACCCCCGCATCGGGCCGGCGGGCTACACGATCAATCTCTCCGACCATCCGATCGACAGCAGCGACACGATGTGGATCCAGCTCAGAGATACGGCCGGGTTGATCCTCTCCGAGAAGGTCACCTTCGACACCTCGGACGAGTGCATCGAGAATCTGACGCTCATCAACTGGAACCAGATTCGCTGAAAGCGCCTACGGCTGTCAAAGCGAGCGGACCCCC
>C687J29651_10001116_pt1 | contig 11459 bp, 10 predicted proteins | sample RifCSP13_1_FD_29651 | JGI IMG/M metagenome (IMG submission 29651) | reverse complement strand
TCTCACGGACAGCGGGTCCTCAGTGGCCCTCGGCAAACGAGTGGGCTCAAGCCTGCTCTCAACCTTCCCCCTGTTCTTGGAGTAGTGGTCGAGAACGGAGCGAAGGACCTCTCGCAACTGTTGGGGGGGAATATACGTTCCACCCGTTATGACCTTGCCATCGCTGTCCAAGAACGCGGTTGTTGGCCACCCGCCCATGTTGTACCGCCGGTTAACATCAGGCCTCCTGTCAGTGTCCACGCGAACCGGAATGAAGTTCCTGTTTATCATGTCGATCACGGAAGGGTCTGAGTAGGAAGTCTTGTCCATCACATGACACCAGTGGCACCACGACCCCGTTATGTCGAGAAGTATCGGTTTGCCCGTGGAGCGGGCTTTCTCGAAAGTTTCTTGCGCCCACTCAAGCCACTGAATCTTGTTCAACAGAGACTGTTGTCAGGTTGTGAATTCGAATAATATAAGAGTCCCCTAATCTGAAGAAGATTGAGTGTTCCAATGACCCAGGGACAGTCGCTTACTCGCCCTACAGCTGTCCTCGACGAGTTGACGAGGACCCTTAAGACGGAGCCCCGCCGGCATGCTCTGGTGAAGTTCGTCGCGATCTTGAGGGGGAATTTCGACCATTACAACTGGGTAGGAATATACCTAGTGAGTGGGGGCAAACTTGTCCTAGAAGCCTACGCAGGCGATGGAGAAACAGAACACACAGTGATTCCTATCGGTCAGGGAATATGCGGGTACGCAGCCAAGGTGGGCGAAACCGTTTTCGTCCCAGATGTCAGCCAAGACCCTAGATATCTCATGTGCTTTCCCTCGACCCAATCGGAGATTGTAGTTCCGATCAGAGGGAAGGATGGCATCATTGGCGAAATCGATATCGACAGCGACAGACTGGCAGCCTTCTCAAGGGCCGACGAGGAGTTTCTGGAAGCCGCCGCCAAAGAACTCGCGAACCATCTCGAGAGATAGCCTGTTCCCTTCTGAAAAAAGTGATGATTATCTCGTGTCGAAGTTCCGCCGCGAAGAACCGCCTTCACTGCCAAAGCATAAGCACTGCCCCGTATGCGGAACTCCCATCGACCTCGCCAAACAGCACTGTAGCGACAAGTGCAGGGTAGAAGCCAGACGTCTTTCGAGGTCGAGAACCAGGACCTTCATCCTCATAACTGGAGGAGTGTTCTTCTTCTACATACTCTTCCTCGTCCTACAAGGGCGCGGTTGAATCAGACAATCGTCAGTTTCAGCCNCATTGTTCGGCCTGAACAGGCCTAGGCCGACTTGTGAACGACACCCACCAAGTCCATTGCCGAAGCGTACTCGTTCTCGGCCATGAATCTAGAGATGCCGGTGGTGACCTCTCTGAATACTTCCACACCATGGTGGAGAACAGCGGTCCCGACCTGGACAGCTGATGCTCCGGCCATCATCATCTCAACCGCTCCCTTCCAGTCCGATATTCCTCCCACGCCAATTATGGGAATCTTGACCGCTTCTCTGACCTGGTAGACGGTGCGTACTGCAATCGAGTGAAGGGCCGGACCCGATAACCCCCCGACCTTACCCCCGAGAATCGGAGACTTCGCTTCCACATCAATCGCCATTCCCAGAGCGGTGTTGATGGCAGTCAACGCGTCGGCACCAGCCTCCTCCGCCGCCCTCGCTATTTCCTGGATGCTGGTAACGTTGGGGGTCAACTTTACGATAACCGGCACCCGAACCTTTTTCTTGACGGCTCGTGTAACCTCGGCCACCATTTCGGGGCGTTGCCCAATCTCAACTCCGACCTCTTCCACGTGCGGGCANGACACGTTCAGCTCAACCGCCACGGCCCCTCCCTTCTCCCCCTGGGCGGCGGCCTCCGCAAACTCCTCAGCGTCAAACCCGAACACGCTGGCTATCACGAGAACACCGGCCCTCGAAACTGCCTCTACCTCCTCACGCATCTCGTCCATACCGGGGTTCGGAATTCCCAACGCGTTGAGAAATCCCCCCGGCACCTCGATAAACGAAGGGTTCCGGTAGCCCTCTCTTCCCTTGCGGTTGAAGGACTTGGTAACAACAGCTCCCGCTCCCGCACGAGCCGCCCGAATCATTACTTCGGAGGACACCCCGAGGATTCCAGAAGCCAGCATAGTCGGGTTGGGGAGCTTTATACCAGCAAATTCCACAGCTAAGTCAGGTTCCAATGCTGCCGTCACCACAGTCGGCTTCACCGTTTATTCTCTTCGCACCAGCCCAAACTCCCGACGCTGAAGAGACAGGGAACTCGGCTTGAAGGGCTACATAATCGACTCCCCCGCAGGAATATTTCTACTCGAGAAGACAGGAAAACTGGCTGAGAAAGCACTCTTCCCACGCAACCCGAAAGACGCTGCCGTAAGTGTCGAAGACCTAAGGAAGGGGTCCTTGCCAGTTGGAGCGGAGGATTTTCTTAACCGGCTATCACGCATCGAACTTGAACAAGTGACCGTTGACAGCCAGCCCCTCGCGACCATTGCAAGGAGACTAACTGGGGTGCAAGTGGTTCTTGACGAGACAGACGAGACAATAGGCAAGCTAAGGAACCGGCTGCCCAACATCCTCGTGAGGCTTCGCCTCGTCGAATCCAAGGACGATTACGACCAGTTTCTACGTGATGTTTCCATGGAGCTGGCGAGGAGTGCAATCGCAGTAGCCACTACGAAACGAGACCTGTACGCGATTCAGACAGTAAGATGCATAGAAGACCTAGACAAAACACTGAACCTTCTCGCGGGAAGAATCAGAGAATGGTACGGGCTCCACTTTCCTGAGCTCGACCGCATGATCGAGAAGCACGACACTTACGCCCGGCTGGTCCAGAACCTTGGTCCTAGGAGCCTATTTTCGCCTGAGAATCTGGTCAAAGTTGGAATACCCGAAGACAAGGCCATCACCATCTCTGACGCGGCTCAGAGATCCATGGGCGCCGAAATGCCCGCCCCAGATATGGAATGGCTTGGGGAGGTTTGCAGCAGAGTACTCGAACTCTACAAGCTGCGGGATACTGCCGAGAAATACGCGGACAAGATTATGGTCGAGGTTGCTCCGAACATGAGCGCAGTTCTTGGAGCTGTCCTATCGGCGAAGATAATCTCCATTGCAGGCGGGCTAGACCGTGTGGCTAAGATGCCTGCCAGCACACTTCAGGTTCTCGGAGCGGAGAAGGCCCTCTTCAGAACCCTCAAGACTGGCGCGCGTCCACCCAAGCACGGNATAATATTCCAGTACGCGGCAATCCATCAGGCGCCAAAATGGCTGCGGGGAAAGATCGCTAGAGCTGTGGCAGGCAAACTGGCCATAGCGGCTCGAATGGATGCTTTTGGAGGAGGAAACCAGGGAGACAGGTTCAGACGCGCTCTCGACGAGAAGATTAAGGAGCTGAAAGAACGGTACCATGGACAGCCTCCGCGACAGAAATATGCAGAAGCCGATCATCAAGCCCCACGAGACGCTAGAAGGAGTCTACTGGATAGACCGGGCGAGTGGCGGAAAGAGGCTGGCCACGAAAAGTATGGCGGAAGGGATCAGCGTCTACGGCGAAGATACGGTAAGGGTCAAAGATAGAGAATTCAGAATCTGGGACCCTCACCGTAGCAAGCTAGCCGCGGCCATACTCAAGGGCCTAACCAACGTCCCTGTCAAGCCGGGTTCGAAAGCCCTCTACCTCGGCGCTGCGAGTGGGACGACCGTAAGCCACGTCAGCGACATTGTGGGGGCCCAGGGCCGGGTGTACTGCGTGGAGTTCGCCCAGAGATCGTTCAGAGATTTGGTCAACAACGTCTGCAAGAACCGACCAAACACGCTGCCGATTTTTGAAGACGCCCGGTTCCCTTCCAGGTACAGGAGCCTAGTTCCAGAAGTGGACTGTGCCTACGCCGACATCGCCCAGCCCGACCAGGCTCGAATACTCGCGGAAAACATGGACGTCTTCCTCTCCAAAGGTGGCTGTTTTCTCCTCGCGGTCAAATCAAGGAGCATCGATGTGACGCGAAACCCCTCTGAAATTTTTCGAGAGGAAGCGGGGCAATTGCAGGGCCGAGGATACAAGATTACAGACGTCGTCAGGCTTGAACCGTTCGAAATGGACCACTGCATGATTCGCGGAGAGAAGTAGTGTTCGACTGTGGAATCCAGAGACCGACTCGCTGACACAATATTCCGTGAGGAAATGCGTAGACTCAATGCACACCTCCCAAAGGCGAGGCGGACGCTGAAGGAGCTTCTCAAAGAGGACCCACCCAGCGTACCCACTGTCGATGGCGGGAGAATCATCATGAAACCGGCAGAACTTGGCCAACTAGCCGCAGCCCTGCCCGAAGAGTTCAAGGAGAGAGTTAGACTACCTCTGGTCTTACTAAGGCGAACAGAGCTCGGCCCGGGAACGTTTACTCTGATGGGAGACCGGGCGGAGGAGTTTGCCTTGTCCAGAATCGTAAAAGGATACACAGGCAGCTACGACGAGTTCGTAAGGACCCAGGGCAAACCGCAACTGTTCTACAAACCCGAGGTTAGCGAGTTGATGAGAAAGTTTCACACCCTCCTCGTCATAGGATTTGGCGTCCCAGAACAACGCGAATAGACCCCAATAACGAGTCGCGGCTAGTTACGAGAATCCACGCGAGATGTTCAACGCTTATGTAAGACGAGAAGCAAGACGTCTTGGCCGATATCCGTTTGCCCGAGGACACGGTAGCGAGAAGAATCGTTCACGGGTCCCTGAAGGTCCACGAGGACGACATGGTTCTAATCGAGACATGGCAACATACGATAGACCTTGCCAGCGACATAGCCCTAGAATGCTACAGGACAGGGGCAAAACCCATGATAACACTGATGACGGACCGGCTGTGGTGGAATGCTCTCGAACAAATCCCTGACCAGTACATACGCAAGACCCCGAGACACATTCTGAACGCTGCCGACAGCATAACTGTCTGGATCCTGCTTGGCGGCCCCCAAGACCCGACCAAGTTTAGAGAAATCCCAGCCACCAGGCTGGAAAGCTACTTTGAGGGCGAAAAACCAGTCCTGGACAAGACATTCGAAAAGAAAGTCCGAACCGCGGAAGTCCTGCTCGGACAAATCACTCCTGAGAGAGCAAGAACCTATGACCTGGACTATGGACGATGGCTCAAGATGACAGAGGACGCTATCAAGACTGACTATTCCAAGATGGCCGAACTAGGAAGAAAGATTGCGAACCGCCTTGAACGCGGAAGCCGTATTCACCTAACATCAAAAACAGGCACAGACCTAAAGTTCGACATCACCAAGAGACCGGTGCACGTCCAAGACGGAATCGTGGACCAGGAGGACATCGGAAGAGGGCTAGTGTCGACCCAGCTTCCCTCCGGGAAGGTTGAGGTGGCACCTCTCGAAGACTCAGCCCAAGGAACCATCGTCTTCGACACGCCCAGAGCATTGAAGGGAAGAATGGTCAGAGGCCTCAGCTTCAGGTTCGAGAGAGGCAAAATCGCCGAATATCAGGCCGAAAAGTTCGGAGAGGTCTTCCGTGAAGTCTTCGAAGCCACGAAAGGCGACAAGGCCAACATAGGCCAGTTCGTCATAGGTCTAAACCCTAGAGTGGAACTGATCGGCTATACGACAGACGAATTGGCCCTGGGAACAGCCTCAGTGGGAGTAGGAGANAATAGAGGCATTGGGGGGAAGAACGACAGCAGCTTCGCCTTCTCTGGGACAATTGAAAGACCGACAATAGCGATAAACGGCAGTACCGTAATGGTAAACGGTAGAATCTCACTCTAGTTCTCGACTCGACAACTCCGAGCTTATCAAGCGGACCTTGCACACCAGACGCTGGTACGGATGGCCAAACGGCGAGTTGACCTCTTAATTCTCGACTCCGAAGAAACAGTCACCGTCGACGACAGACTCGGTACACACGACCTAGGAGTCATTGACGGTGGAGGCGTGGCCGTCGACAGAGGCGCAATAGTCGAAGCGGCCTCGACAGAGTCTATCGAGAGAAAATACACGGCTACCTTCATAATCCACGCCAACGACGAAATAGTTCTGCCAGGTTTTGTGGACCCGCACACGCATCTAGTCTTCGACGGGTCTAGGGAAGAAGAGTTCCAGCGTCGCGTGGGAGGCGTGCCCTATATGGATGCCCTAAGGAAGGGCGGGGGAATTCTGGAAACAGTCAACCGAACCCGCCAGGCCACGCCAGAAGACCTGCTGGAGATTTCGCGAGAGAGGCTCGATACCGTCCTCGAAGAAGGAACTACAACCATTGAAATCAAGAGCGGTTACGGGCTGCGTCTACATGAGGAGTTCAAGATGCTACGGACGATAAATCGTCTGGCAAGAGAACACCCATGCCGCATAGTTGCCACGTTTCTCGGAGCTCACGCGGTCCCTCCGGAGCACTCCGAACCGGAAAACTATGCTCTTCTGGTCATCAGGGAAATGCTCCCGGTTGTAGCAAAACGGAGACTTGCCGAGTTCTGCGATGTTTTCTGCGAGAAGGGTGCTTTTGATGCCAAGTCATCTCTGAGGATTCTGCGAGCAGCCCTCGGGACGGGTTTGGGAGTCAAGATTCACGCCGACGAGTTCAGTGATAGCGGGGGAGCTGCGATAGCGAACAAGACACGTGCCGTTTCAGCAGACCATCTGGTCTACTCTCCTACCAGCGAACTTGAGAAGATGCGTGAGACAGGTGTAACGCCTGTTCTCCTTCCTGCCTCGTCTCACAGTCTCCTCATGACACAGTATGCAAGGGCGAGGGAAATGCTGTCAATGGGCTTGCCAGTCGCCCTCGGAACGGATTTTAGCCCGGCAAACTGGGTCCTCGGACAGTTGACCTCTGCGGCGCTTGCAGCTAGGGAACTCAGGATGCGGGCCGAGGAAATCATTCGAGGAATTACGATAAACGCAGCCCGCGCCCTCGGCCTCGACAATAGAATCGGAGCAATTGCGCCGGGCAAGGCTGCTGACATCAACATTATCCGGGCTCCTAGCCACAAGCGGATAGGTTACGCTTATCCGGGAGGGCTTGTGGACAAGGTCCTTATCGGGGGAAGGGTAGTCGTAGCCGGGGGCAAGAGGGTTCCTTGACCCAACGAAAACGCGTCCAAGAACCGGTCCCGGCACTCAAACACGGTGACAAAGTCTCCCTCATTACTGGACACACCCTGCATTGTAAGAACTGGCAAATTGAAGGGATACTTCGAATGCTGCATAATGTACTGGCCCCTGATGTCGCGAAGGACCCTGACAATCTGATAGTGTACGGTGGGACTGGCCGCGCGGCCAGGTCGTGGGCGGCCCTGGAGGTGATCGAGGACACGTTGAAAAATCTCGGGGAGGATGAGACGATGCTAGTTCAGAGCGGCAAGCCTGTGGCTGTCTTCCAGACACATAGAATGGCTCCCCGTGCCCTGATTGTCAACGCAATGCTGGTTCCTAAATGGGCAACATGGGACTATTTCTTCGAACTGGAACAGAAGGGGCTCATCATGTATGGACAGATGACCGCTGGATCCTGGGCCTACATTGGAACCCAGGGAATACTGCAAGGAACATACGAAACGCTAGCGGCCGCTGCCAGAGAACATTTCCACGGGAGCCTGAAGGGTCGACTTGTCCTCACGGCAGGTCTCGGAGAAATGGGAGGCGCGCAGCCACTGGCCGTTACCATGAACGACGGCGTAGCGTTGGCTGTGGAGATTAGCAAGTCGGCAATTGAGCGGAGAATCCGTCATGGCTACGTGGAGACTTGGACCGACAGCCTAGACGAAGCAGTCCGCCTAGTTACAGATGCGAAGAGGGAGAGGATTCCTCGGAGCGTGGCCCTGTTAGGTAATGCTGCCGAAGTCCATCCGGAACTCGTCAGGAGAGGGATTATTCCGGACGTGGTAACCGACCAGACATCGGCCCACGACCCGCTAAACGGGTATTATCCGGCCGGCCTCTCGAAAGAAGAAGCCGATGACCTTAGGGCCTCAGACCCCAAGAAGTATCTTGAAAAGGCCGCTAGGAGCATCGTCTCCCATGTGAAGGCCATTGTCGAGATGGCGCGGGAAGGCGCGGTCGCGTTCGAATATGGCAATAATCTGCGACAGCAAGCCTTTGACGCTGGAATGACTGAGGCCTTCGAGATTCCCGGGTTCGTCCAGCGCTACATACGTCCGATGTTCTGCGAGGGAAGAGGCCCCTTCAGATGGACATCACTCGTAGGAAGCCAAGATGACATCATGAAGACCGACCGGCTGATTCTCGAAACATTCCCCCAGAATAAGGACCTGGCAAGGTGGATACAGAAAGCAGAGGAATCCGTCAAGTTCCAAGGACTACCGGCACGAGTATGCTGGCTAGGGTTCGGAGAACGAGCAAAGTTCGGCCTACTAATCAACGAAATGGTGCGGGACGGCCGACTCTCAGGCCCTGTCTGGATCGGAAGAGACCACCTAGACTCCGGAAGCGTCGCATCACCGAGACGGGAAACAGAGGGAATGGCAGATGGCAGCGACGCTATCGCCGACTGGCCCATACTTAACGCGCTTCTCAACACGGCGGCAGGAGCCACCTGGGTGAGCGTTCACCATGGAGGAGGAGTGGGGATCGGCTACAGCATACACGCTGGCATGTGTCTCGTAGCGGACGGGACACCTGACTCCTCAGAGCGGCTGGAAAGAGTGCTGACGACAGACCCTGGCCTGGGAATTGTCAGACATGCTGACGCTGGTTACGAGAGCGCGAAGAAAATTGCCAGGGACCAGGGCATTAGGATGCCCATGCTAAAGTAGCCAACCAACGCTTATCTCCCCGGTTACGACGACGAACCTCAACAGAGGAAAATTGGTGCAGGTAACCATAGACGGGGCCCACCTTTCTCTCGACGAGGTAATTCTGGTAGCCAGGGAAAAGGTCACTGTCGTCGTGGAGAAGGAGGCGATCGCGAGGACTGCTCGCGGGAGAAACGCGCTGGAGAGATCCTTGGCGGAAAGAGCAGTTGTCTACGGGGTTAACACTGGGTTCGGGGCCCTTTCGAACGTGGGGATTCCCACCGAGGAGATGAATCAACTCCAGTCAAATCTCATTCGAAGCCACGCGGCCGGCGTAGGCCCTCCAATGGATCCTGACGACGTTAGGGCGATGATGCTTCTCCGAGCGAACACTCTACTGAAGGGCTATTCTGGCATTAGGCCAGAGATTCCGCTGCTCATAGTCTCTCTTCTGAACAAGCAGGTCCATCCCTACGTGCCTAAGAAAGGATCTGTCGGAGCCAGCGGAGACCTCTCCCCATTGTCGCATATGGCCCTAGTCCTGATGGGCGAGGGAAAGGCCCAAGCGAAAGGCAGATGGCTCTCTGGAAAAGCCGCCCTCGAAGAAGCAGGTCACCGTCCCATTTCGCTAGAAGCAAAGGAAGGCTTAGCATTGAACAACGGGACACAGCAAATGTTGGGCATAGGTTGCCTTGCCCTCCACGACGCGTACTCTTTGACATTGACAGCCGAGGCAGCACTGGCCCTATCCCTTGAAGCGATTAACGGATGGGTCGACGCCTTCGACCAAAAAATCCATGATGCGAGGCCCCACCAAGGCCAGAAGACAGTCGCAGCCCATGTACGCACTCTCATAGAAGGCAGCCACATGGTCCGTTCGATAAGGATAGACAATCCACGAGATGGACGCCCACAGGACCCGTACTCATTCAGGTGTGCACCGCAGGTTCTGGGAGCGGTTCTGGATGCTCTGGACTATGTGAAGCGGGTCTTTGAGATAGAGATGAATTCTGCGACAGATAACCCTCTCATGTTTCCGAAAGAAGCGATTCCCATCTCAGGGGGAAACTTCCACGGGCAGCCGATAGCTATGGCACTTGACTTCCTTGGACTTGGAGTCTCCAATCTCGCAAACCTGTCCGAGCGCAGAACAGCAGCCCTCCTGGACCATTCGTTGAGCAATGGGCTTCCGCCGTTCCTCGTAGGCAGAGGGTCAAAGCCGGGCCTATCCAGCGGCTTCATGGCATTACAGTACACGGCCACGGCTCTCGTCGCTGAGAGCAAGGTCTTGACGCACCCAGCCAGCAGCGACTCCATTCCGACCTCTGGCAACTTCGAGGATTTCGTCAGCATGGGACCTGGCGCCGCGTTCAAGGCAAGATCCATCTTGGAAAATGCCGAGTACGTAGTCTCGGTCGAACTGTTATGCGCCGCGCAGGGAATCGACCTCAGAAAGAAGCGCGGCCTCGGAAAAGGTACCGGGCAGGTCTACCGACTGATCCGTCGCAACGTTTCCGAACTCACCCAAGACAGGTCTCTGCACCAGGACGTGGAAACGGTTCGTCAGATGGTGAACAAGGGTCAATTTGCAAGAATCGTCCGCGCACACGCTTCCTAGATCGTTGTGAGACCGTGGAACTTATCCCTCTCAAAGCCCAAACTATCATCGCACCCGGTAGCTCCGTTCTGGGCCACTTCCTTGAAGCCCTCAAGAAAAGCGGCCAAGCACTAAGAAGCGGAGATGTTGTGGCCATTGCCAGCAAGGCAGTGGCCGTTTCAGAAGGGAGGATTAGGCTCCTCGAAACCTTCAAGCCCACTCCCCAAGCACGCCAGCTCGCGAAACGCTACTCCATTTCGCCCCAATTCGCCCAGGCAGTGAGCAGCGAGGCCGATGAAATCTACGGAGGAGTCAACGGGGCCCTGCTCACTCTTAGGAAGGGCGAGGCAGTTGCCAACGCTGGCATTGACCAGAAAAACGCGCCGAAAGGCTCCGTAGTGCTGTGGCCTTCAAACCCTGATGAATCAGCGCGCAAAATCAGAAGATCGCTGGAAAGACGGTATCGGAGGAGAATCGGAGTAATCATCGTTGACAGCAGGGTCACCCCGATGCGCCTGGGAACCGTGGGAATGGCCCTGGGAAGCTCGGGAATAGAAACAGTAACGGACATTCGAGGTAAGCCTGACCTTTACATGCGTAAGACTCGGATCACGCTTCACGCGGTTGCAGACGATGCTGCGAGCGCGGCCCACTTGGTCATGGGAGAAGGAGCTGAGAGGGTACCGTTCGTTATCCTTCGGAACGCTCCCGTACAATTATCGGCCCATGGCAGAACGCCACGAATGACAGCCGCTAACTGCCTGTANATGAGCCAGGTTATTCGGAAACAACGCCNTTAGACCTANACTGGTTTCTGGCACCGGTCACAGTACCATCTCATCATAACAGCNTCCCACCGAAGCGGCTGTTGGCACGTGGGGCACGTACGAAACTGAATCCCGGACCGTGTCCTCCTCCGCAAAACCAAGTAGGCTACAAGGAATCCAACGCCGACCCCAACGGCCAGCCCTATGAGCCCGAATACCAGGCCGGGGGAGAATACGGCAAGGGGACCCAGGGTTGAGATCTGGTGAGCCGTGAGCGCGTTGACCGCGGCACTGTAGGAGTCCGGGACCGCCTCCGCGTATTGCATT
>C687J29651_10001114_pt1 | contig 11472 bp, 19 predicted proteins | sample RifCSP13_1_FD_29651 | JGI IMG/M metagenome (IMG submission 29651) | reverse complement strand
AGAGGGAAATTTGTGCGTGGCACTAACGCGGCACAACGACCGTTCCGAAGGCGATGGCTACTGTATAAACTGCAAAGCCCAACCAGCCCACATCAGACTCCTATTCTGCTCCCGCCACATCAAGCCGATGAAGCCCAACTGGATCAGCAGGGTGACAGACTAGATGATAACCCGTTTCAGTGAAGCTTGTCATGGTTACTCCTTGCTCCGTTGGGCATACCAGCCAGTTTTGACATTGGTACGCACATCAAATTCGGGTACAAAAGGTTTGATGTCGAGCAGCGGCGTGCCGTCCAGCATATCTACGCCTTCAACATCAAGAATATTTCCACGGCGCGTCAGCAGCCGAACAATTGATAGGCCAATTGGGTTTGGTCGACAGGGATGGCGTGTGGCAAACAGGCCGCGCAACCGGTCATCCAGAAACGGCTTGACCTGCAGGGTGTAACCATCTGATTGGTGAAAAATATACAGCAAAATGATGTGCGAAAAGCCTTCCAAATCTTTTAGGCCTTCAGCAAATTCGGGGAAAACCTCCACATACCCAGACACCTGTGAACGCGTGGATTGGATGGGGGTCTGGTTCTTATCGGTGAATGGAGAGTGAAGGATGCCAATGGGTTTCATTACCAGTTCCATTTACCTCTCCTCAATGTGATCAATTGGACGCCTTCCACCTGCTGGAAAGAGGCCCCCTGCCCAACCGTGCGAAGAACAGCGGCCTCATCGACTACCCTCGAACCAGAAAGGATACTTACCCCGTGATTGTACAGCACAGGCGAAAGCGGCGTGCTCGGACCCAGCATCATCACCAACGCCTCGGGGCGGCATAAAGCCAGTAACCCATCCAAGGTATGGTTAATCAAGGCGCTGCTAGTAATGGCAACCACATCTGCCTGTGGGATCAAGTCGGCGGCGGATTCCGCAGGGTATTCACCATCTGTTGGGTGTTGTTCGATGACCCACATCTGTCCAGCGGTGAGGCGCAGCTTTGAGATGAACGGAAAGTGCCCCACCAGCGCCACGTTTTTACCCCGTCCATGTTCGATTAGCACATCCACGGCGTTGACCTCGGCGGCGCCACTTTCGTCCACGGCGAGCAGCGAGTTGATCGCTGCTACACCGATGCTGGCTTCCAGCAGGTTGTCAGAGCGGGCGTATTCGGCTAGCTCGCGGGCGCTCTTCTCGTGCAAATGGCCCACACTGCGCGCCGGGTCGTGGCCGTGGGGCTTGTCGCCGGTGAAGGTGGAGGCCAGCCCGCAGAAGCGGCTGCATACCACTGTCCAATGCACGCCAACCAGCACTGTACGAATCGGCGCACCCATGTCCAGGCTGTCCAGCAAATCATTCAGGATGTTCATCTTGAAAACCCTCTACCAGTTTAGAACGATGAGATGCTTCTTCCATCAGTACCTCCCGCATTAGGTCACAGATGTTAATGATCTTTGGATTGGCGATCTGGTAAATGATATTCTGGCCGCTATGTTGAGTAGTCACAATCCCACCGTGTCGCAGCACACCCAGATGGCGAGAGATCACGCTCTGCGGGTGTCCAGTTGCTTGAGCGATCTCATTCACGCGCCTGGGGCCTTCGCGCAAGAGATGAACAATTTCCAGCCGAATGGGATTGGACATGGTGCGGCAAAGCTCGGCTTGAATTTCGTAGAAGACGGCTGGTGGCATGGTAATACCTCAATCGAACAGCTACACGCCAAGAAATCCTGAGAGCAGGAAGACAAAGATCGCACCCGTGATAATCCCCAATGCAGTGAAGTGGTGGTGTCCGTACTCACGTGCCGCTGGGATGAGTTCATCGAGCGTGATAAATACCATCACGCCGCCTGCAAAGGCCAGCGCGCCGGGGATGAGGCCCTGGAAGGATGTCAAAAAGAGTGCCGCGAACAGCGCCCCCACCGGCTCCGCCAAGCCGGAAAGAAAAGCCACCCGGAAGGAATCCCACCGGCAAACGCCGCTCTTGCACAGGGGCAAGGCCGTTGCGATGCCTTCGGGGATGTTATGGAGTAAGATGGCCAGGGCAATGAAAATGCCGAAAGCCGGCGTGTGCATATACCCGGCTCCCACGGCAATCCCTTCGGGAAAATTGTGAATGGTGATGCCGATCGCTATCAGGATACCCGATTTCAACAATCCCTGCTCGATGGGTGTCCTGTTTCGCACTTGTCCAGACCGGCGCCGGCCATGACGGTGGGGCTCCGGCGTATCAATTGCATTAGACTCTGCTGAATGGGGGATTTCTTTCACACCGAAGCGAATGTGGGGAATGGTAACATCCACCACGAACATGAAGATCGCCCCGGCCCCGAACCCAATGGTGGCGGTAGCAAAGCCTTGCAGTTCCCAGGCCTCGTTAACCAGCTCCAAGAAGGATAGGGTGATCATGACCCCTGCAGTAATACCCATGAGAAAACCATACTGCCGCGGCCCCGGTCTGCGGATTACGGCGATCAATCCGCCCAGCCCGGTACCCAGGCCAGCGATCAGGCTTAGTAGGAAGACAGTAATAATGGCGTTCATTTATTCGTAAGAAACACAAGAATGGTGCCAATATCGGACACTTCGACCAGCACCTTGAGCGCTTCGCCCCGCCCCAGGGCAATGTGGGTATCTCTCACAGTGACAAGAATCGGACCACGCCCGTAATTTTGCACGACCGTTACCTCAACACTAGGCGTAAAATTCAGGGCAACCATGCGGTGGGTGAATTTCTCCCCACCGCGCAACAGGCGCACCACACCGCGCCCTCCCGTTGGTAGATCAGATACAGCTTTCATCTTCTCGTTTAGAATGGCCTTGTCTGCATCGGTTCCCATGGACTACTTCATTTCCTGAAAATTCTGTAAAGCCTGTCGGACGCGCTCCGGGGTGTAGGGCAATTCGCGCATCCACACACCTGAGGCATCGTGAATCGCGCTGGCGACGGCAGGTGCTACGCCGTCCGTGGAAATTTCAGCCACTGGTTTTGCACCGAAGGATATATATGGGGTGTCCATATTTCCTATAGCTCCGATTTCATGTTCGCCGTCTTCCTGTGACAAGCGCTCGTTATACGTGGAATCATAGATACAGCCAGCCGGCCATCTTGCTGGAACAGCTTCTGCATCTTGTCGACGTCAATTGCTAGCAAAGTGCCCTCTGTCAGACCCCGTGCTGTGGAGACGTATTGATGAGGTGGTATAAGCGCTATAGTGCCCAGGGTTTCATCAGCCCCAAGCCACTCCATACGCGCCATCGAATCGTCCCCAGCAGTGAATAACACCTCGAGGTCGGCTTCCATTGACACGAAAATGGTATTTCCCGGCTCTCTTTCTTTGAACAATATCTGATCGGGATAAACGGTTATCTTCCTGCATAACCCGGCAACTTTTTCCAACTGGCTCTCGCTCAGGTTTGAGAAAAGCGAAAGACCTCGCAGTAAGGCTACATTTACACCCATAATCTCTCTCCTGATAAAATGCAAATCGATTTCCTGTTCAAAGGTTTCAGATCCAACACGGGGGTGCCATCGATAGCGTCTAATCCCCGGACGCGCAACAAATTTCCTTCGATACTGACCAGCTCTGCCACCGTTACNCCGATGGGGTTGGGGCGCCGTGGGCTTCGTAGGGCGAAGACGCCCCGCTGGGGCCGGTTCTGGTCGCCGCGTGGGTGTTGAAGCAAATCGTAACCCTGAGATCGATGAAAATAGAACACCAGCATTATCTGGTGGCCTGGCTCAAGACCTTTTAACCCCTCGACCAGAGATGGATCGAGGATAATGTGCGACTCTGCCGAACGGATTTCGGCCGGCGCGGCATGTTCATCGAACTCGTTTTCCACGTGGGCGATCGCTCGAAGACGTAATGCCTGTGTGGCAGTTCCTGTGCCTTCACCCGATCCATCTCTCCTCTGGAGTTCCCTCCTCAGCTCCTCCTCCAACTCATCCAATTTCCCCATCNTGGCCGGTGGGACTGAATGAGCCGGCCACCGTTTCTTTAGGTCTGCGATCTGGTCCTTGAGCTCTTCTACCTTATCTTTGCTCATCGTTATCACCCTGGTCGTGCTCATACCCTTAACCCAACCTCGAAACCATCCCAGATAGCTTCGAGAGCTTTTTGAGGCTGGACGGCGTCACCAACAAAATGCGTTTCCTTGCCGCCTTCTCTCTTCTCACGAATTTCCCTGGCTTTCTTTCTCAGATTCAGGCAACGGACAGGCATTGGAAAAGGTCACCACCATCACCACCCGCCCTTGCCCGGCAACGCTCTGAAAGGCTGGTTGAAGCGTCGCGAAGACCGTCTCATCATCACCGGAGATCAGGGTGCTCATCGAACCCGGATTCACGGCCAGGCTGTGGTCTCGGAAGATATGCAATGCCTCGTCGATAGCCATGGATAGATCCTCTTGCCCCAACGGATACAGACTGACTTGAGCCTTAATATCGATCATGTTACCTCCAACATTTTCACGACATTATCACCACCATTCCAATAAAGCCACCCCAGGGCAGCGGTAACGGACCTGGACAGAATGGCCAAAGGGTGGTTCGCCATATGACTCTGGTCTTTTTTCCGCCAATTTCCTGGATCATTCGCTTGAGCTCATCCGGTGTGAAGAACCGGGCAACATCCCAAATCGGCCCACCTTCGCGTTTGTAATGCTGCCCTAGGCGGCTTTGCGCGTTCAAAACGCCTAGGATGAGTCCTTGCCGGGCGACACGCAGCGCTTCGGTCAAGGCTTGGATGGGCTCGGGGAGAAACTCCAGCGTTGTGATCAGGACAACCAGGTTGAATGACTTAGAAAGAAAAGGGAGCATCTGCGCATCTCCTTGCAAATAAACCGGGCTACTCATGCTTACTGCCTCGTCCAACATCGGTCGAGACAGGTCCAACCCAACCGCAAGCAATCCCTGTTNGCCGAACCACCGTGTGAAATGCCCTGTTCCACAGCCCAATTCCAGAATGGTGCGCGCCTGCGGAAATCTCGCCAACAGCCATTTCAAAAGGTCCTTCTCATACCGGTCAGCCTGGCGGCCGATGGTCAGGTACCAGGTTTCATAGCCTGCGGCGATCTCGGGAATGGCGAAAGGGTTAAGACTAATTTTCTCCTCCAACCTGTTTACACAGTGTTTTGATCTCTAAATCCAGCCACTTGAATTTCTCTTCCAGCCTATTCCGCTCCTCTTCGAGCCTACAGACGTAATCTTCCCGGGTGTCCATAGCAACATAGCATCCCGAGCCTCCTTGATTGCTATTTAGACAAAGGCACTTGTTGCAAGGAAGAAGGACTGGGGATGAAAGGANAGGGGGTGGGCCGGATCAGAATCACGGGCACTTGGGCCTCGTGCAGCACNCGGTCAGCGATCGCCCCNATCACCCATTGGCTGCCTCCGCTTTGACCACAAGTCGACAAAACAATCAGGTCAATGTGGAGGCGATCTGTGGATGCCAGGATGGCCTCAACCACCGCGCCCTCACAGACTTCCGCGTACACTTTTATCCCAGCCGTCCCAAGCGTTACGGCAATCCGCTCCAGGTAACCTTTTACCTCATGGTAGATGGCTCTCTTCTTGTTCAGGATTGTTCTTGCCAGGTCAGGATCAGAAGGTGGATATTCGTAACACGTAGAATACAGCGAGTAAGGGTGCTCGGCGACGCGCAGTAAAATAATTTCCGCGTCGCTTACGTTCGCAAGTGTACTTACCAATGGCAATACTGCCTCTGACTGCTCGGATCCATCCAGTGGAACCAAAATCCTTTTGTACATAAACGCCTCCTCTTCTTCCAAAATAATGCAGGTGTGAGGAGCGATGTTTTCTATTGACAATCACCGGTCGTAATGATCTGTTAGGATGAGTTGTTATCGGCCTGCTACTTCTAACCTGACAACTCTCCCAACTCCTGCCTGTATAAAATCCACTCCATACTCGGCCGCGAACATTGTAATGGCACGCTCTCCAGTACAATGGCATGGGGCTACCTGTTCTACTCCTATACGTCGAAAATCTTTCAAGATCGAAACGATCTCAACCTTACTTTTACTTCCCAGGTGGAAACCGCCCAGTACCAGACGTACCGGTTCATCGCACATTTCCCGANCCTGTTCTAAGATCGCAATGATGCCCGGGTGGGCGCAACCCGTAATAACCACCAATCCCTGATCAGTCTGGATAACCAGGGCTTGCTCGGGTATATTTCGTCCCATTTCACCTGTTGTAAACACGCCCTCAGCGATCGATAGACTCGGCATTACCTCGATCACTTCGGTAGTATTGCTCACCTGACGCTTGAAGGATTCCGGGAAGCTGGGAAGTAGGTAGACAACCGGACGGGATCCTGCCTGCAATATGGTGCTGAGACCACCCGTATGATCCCCATGGGCGTGGGAGAGTACGACACTTTCAAGTTGGGTTGGATCAATCCCCAAGATTCGCATATTTTCCATCAACATTTGCCCATCCCCCCCGGTGTCGAACAACAGGATGTGGTCACGATATTCAACCAGAGCGGAAAAGCCCCAGGCTGAGTTCAACCTTCGATCATATAGGGTGTTATCGTAGATAACAGTTATGGTTAAGGATTGCGTAACCGGCATGGGGAATTCTCTTACTTCTTCAGAAGTCTTTGTCACCCTGATCGGGGACCTGGTAAGCGTGGGGGTGAAAGCTTCCTCCGTGATGGGAATTATCGTAACAGAGATCGTCGCGGGAGCAGTGGTCACCGCCTGGATGGTTCCCACTGGTGAAATAATCAGCGCTGGATCGGTACTCGCTGGGTAACAGGCACTCAGGGATAAAAGCGTATTGATGAAAAGAAAAACATAAATCAATCTCATTGTGATTTCCATGATGGGTAGTAAGCCGGTGAGGCGCTCCAAAAACGGGTGCCAAAACGCTCAACAACCTGCGCCTTACCACATTTTTCTAACTCTGTCAGAGTTGCTGATACTTCTCCTTGTGAAAAGTGTTTCAGCGTTTCGATCAATTCATCCTCGCGCATGGGATGGCGGGTGATGATGCCGATTACCGCTTCCACCAATGATTCAGCCCCACTGAGGTCGAAAGATCCACTGGNAGGGTGTATAACTCTGGCAATATCGCCGAGAATGGCGCGGGCGCGTAACAGTCCTTCCTCATCTGAGGGCTGCACCCAGGTCTCCGCAGGGGGACGGGTTGGCTGGAGAATGTGAACTTCATCAGGTTGGATGCTCTTCAACGCTGCGGCAATTTCTCTAAGCGCGGCCTCGGTATCATTTAAACCCTGCACCAGCATGACCTCGACCCATAGCTTACCTTGATATTCTTTTCGAAAGGCAACCGGCCCCTCAATGAGGCGGACAAAACTGACCTCTGGGTGGGGGCGATTGATCTTGCGATAGAGTCTGGCGTCCCCCGCGTCAAGGGATGGCAGTACAGCATCTGCCGGGGATAATTCAAGGCGCATTTCTGGCAGGTATAACAGAGACCCATTGGTAATGACTGCGACAGGTAACCGAGTAAGCGACTTCACTTGTCGTATCAGCCAGCCAATGCTGGTATGCAGTGTCGTCTCTCCTGAACCAACAAATGTGACCCAGTCAATTTCACCCGCTTTATGGGTTGCCAGGGCCTGTTCCACTTCAGCGATAATCTCTTCACGCGGGAAATACTCGCGCCGTTCATTGGTCAATGGTTTGCTGCGCCCCAACTGGCAATAGACACAATTCCAATTACAGGTCTTGAGTGGAACGGGATCAATTCCTAAAGATTGTCCTAAGCGCCGCGAAGGGACCGGCCCGAAAACATATTTCATGACTTCACTCTTTTAGCCTCTCGAAATTACGATCACGACAGCAACCAGGATGCCAACTCCCAACGAGATGAGGGTATATCTCCGGTTTTCTTTTTCAACGGCAGGCAGCAAGTGAGATGCGCCCACATAAACGAGCGCACCAGCAGAAACCGCCAAAAGAATACCTAAAGTAGAGCGATCAATCTTACTGATAACCGGGAATGAAACCACCGTACCCAACGGCGTAGATACAGCTGCTGCCAGAAAAGCGTATAAAGCCGATCTTTTTCGTGTAAAGCCGGCTCGTTCCAACAGCAAGAAGGTAACCACCCCTTCGGGGAATTCATGAAACACCATCCCAATNGCTGCCAGCACACCAGTGAATATGCTTACATTGAACGTTACAGAGTAGATGATCCCATCAATAAAGGAATGAATGCCAATGCCAATCATCGGGATGATGCCGGTTGAAAGATTGGCCCGTTCACGGTCGTGGCAAACCATTATATTCAAAAAGCGATTAAAAACGTAAAGTCCCATAAACCCAACTAACAAGTATATGGGCGCTGTGTCGTTCATGCCAAAGGATTTTGGAATGATATGGATGAAAGATACAGAAATAAGCACACCTGCGGCAAAGCTCATAAAATAGACAACGTTTTGGTTGCCCCATTTTTCATACTTGCCGATAGTAAATATACCAATCGTCGTGACTAAACACGCCAAGACACTGGCTAAGAGTACAATTCCAAATGTGCTTACCATTGATATCTCCTGTTACGTGCAAGTATTACCAATCAGCCACAAGTCGAAACCTGATTGACCATGATGGGTACTCGCACCAGTTCACCACGCTCATTATTGTCCTGCATCTTCCAACCTGTCCAAGATTTTTTGGACTTCCAGCATCGCATCATCCGCCTTTATGGGCGTGCCCTTCAGCCAGGAGCGTGAGATGGAAGGGTCCTGGTGAACAACTCCAATCGGTTCGATCCCTTTCTCGCTCAATCCCTTCCGCAAGTATTCTTCTTCCTCTGCACCCTGAACCCTGTTCAGCACGAACCATATATCCTCAATGCAAGCTTCGGTGAAAATTTTATTCGCCCAGGCAATTAGTTCGGGGCTTTTCAGATGAGCGGTGGCTGGTAATATATCTGCTTGGATTTGCTCAAGCATGTGTTTCATGTTTGCCGCCATTTCCACAGAAGTAGTGGTGGGGTCTACAACAACAATCGCCCAATCCAGGCCGGTAAGAACACCACGCGCGGTGTCCTCAAAGCCGGCTTTGAAGTCCACAAGAGTGACCGGCGACTCGCCTTGAATATAAATGTGGAGATCACGCGCGATCTTCGCGACTGGCCCGTCACACCCTGCTCCTGGTCCTTGATCGCCGATCTTACCAGCAATGAGAAATATGATCCCATCTGGACTTTTCGCATAGTACTCTGGATGTAAGGTCTCTAATTTAATTTCCGCCCCAGCCAAAGGTATGGGATCGTCCACCGGGCAGGTGACAACCCCTCCGCTAAAGATCATCCCACCAAAGTATTCCATCAAAGGTTTTGGTGAGCGAGCAATATCGAAAATCCGAAACAACCCGATGTTGGTGGAATCAGCATCCAGCACACACACGGAGTAACCGCGCTCGCGCAGTGCCCTGGCAAGCAGCACAGTCACGGTACTTTTACCAGATCCCCCTTTGCCAAACAGTCCAATCCGTTTGCCGCTCAGTGGCATCTTTCCCGCTTGAGTTTGCATGTCATACCTCATAATTGATCAACTCGCTCAATTTCTCGGTAACGATATAATTTGTCACCATTTCATCTTAATATTCAGTCATAATCCTTCAAGTAGCTTCATCATTACATCGTTGGCTCCAAAAGCAGCTGCCACTCAGCATCTTCTCACTCTCCCCTTTACCGGTTGGTACGTGGTTTCTCTCTTATTGTCTTTCAGACAGAATGGCGTACCATCACAGGCATCGCCTGGACAAAAGCTTTCAGCAACGCCGGGATTTCGGCCAGGATCACCAATTCGACATTCCCGGTGTCGCACAGGGCGGACACCTGTGGGTCAATTGGCAGTTGGGCCAGCAGCGGCGCGCCGGCGGTCAGCATGACCTCGGAGACATGGCTGGGGCCAAAAATGAAATGCCGCTTGCCGGTGTCTGGACAGATGAAATATGCCATATTCTCCACAACGCCAACAATGGGTGTATTGACTGCTTGCGCCATGTGAACAGCCTTGCGCACCACCATGGATGCCAGGCTTTGTGGGGTCGTGACCATCACGATCCCGTTGACCGGCAGCGACTGCATGGTTGTCAGGGATGCATCCGAGGTGCCGGGTGGTAAATCAACCAGCAGATAATCCAGGTCACCCCACATCACGTCGCCCCAAAGTTGGGTGATCGCTCTACCGATCAGGGGACCGCGCCAGATGATCGGTTGATCCTCGCTCTCCAGCAAAAAGTTCATCGAAATGACCTTGACCCCAGTCCAACTCTGTAATGGCCGAATGCCAATTGGGCCAGGTTCTACCGGCCCATGCAATCCAAACAACATGGGAATACTGGGGCCAGTGATATCCGCATCCAATACNCCAACCTTGTAGCCCTCCCGCGCCAGCGCGGTCGCCAGCAAGCCGGTGACAAGAGATTTACCGACGCCGCCTTTACCGCTCATTATGGCAACAACGCGTTGGATATGATTGTACGGGGCAGCCGCTCCATCCTTCATTTCTCCAAGGACCGCTTTTCGTTCCTCATCGGTCATTGAAGTCAGCTTAACCGATACCTGTTTGACCTCCGGCAAAGCGGCGATGGCGGCGCGCACATCGGCTTCAATCTGAGCTTTGAGCGGGCAGTTGGGTAACGTCAAGGCAACGGTGACTTCTACCTTGCCATCCTGTATCCCCACATCGCGCACCATCTTCAAGTCGGTCAGGCTGCGGTGCAGTTCGGGATCGTTGACTTGCGCAAGCACTTCGAGTACCTTATCTTTGTCCAGCATGAGAGTCTCCTAATTTCGCATGGTTTGCTATGGATACGATGTCCTAAAAACACATCTCTAAAGTTCTAAATCCAACGCCTGACCTTTTTCTTGTACACCAACCAGGCTGACCCAAATCTGTCTCCCAGCATGCGCTCCTCAACCTGGATGAATATTCTGTCCATCAGGAAGGCAAAAATTGGGACGATGAACCAGGGCGACAAAGACCCGAAAAGGAGGGCGATACCGATGAGAACCAGTAAAAAGCCCAGGTACATCGGGTTGCGGCTGTAACGAAATACGCCATCGGTAATCAAGCAAGCTGAATCCCGGTAAGGCTTGACGGCCGTTTTGGCCTTATGAAAGGCTTTATCGGCAATCAGATTAATTGCTACTCCACTGACCAATGGGATCAATCCTATTGCCATCCAGGGAACGGAATAATGTTTGCCAACGGAAGTAAGAAATGGAGCGCGATCATGAGCAGGATAGCGATCAACAGGTAATGGGTGGGCAATAGGTTGCTGGTTTTCATGAGGTTCCTTATGGGCTTGATGACAATTGTCAGACTTCATCCTCAACTCATTCCTGGCCTGGAAGCTCAGATTCACTGTGAAGAAACCAAATATTATTGTTTCAATGATTCACAACAAATCTACGCGACCACGAACTTGCCAGGAACAGTAGGCCAGCGATCAAAAAGGGCACACCGGATA
>C687J29651_10001108_pt1 | contig 11490 bp, 12 predicted proteins | sample RifCSP13_1_FD_29651 | JGI IMG/M metagenome (IMG submission 29651) | reverse complement strand
ATGATTCATGCAGGTTCACTTGCGAAAGCAAATGGCGGGTATCTCGTTGTCGAGGCACTAGACGTTCTCAGGTACCCATTTGTCTGGGATTCGCTAAAAAAGGTTTTAGAAAATCAAGAGTTAAGAATCGAAGACGTTTATCAGCAATACGGTCTTGTGAGCACAATAGGGCTGAGACCAGAGCCTATAAAATTAAACGTGAAGGTTATAATGGAAGGAAGCCTTTTTCTTTATCACTTGCTTTATGCTTACGATGAGGACTTTATGAAGCTTTTTAAAGTAAAAGCAGATTTTGATTCTGTTGTGGAAAGAACAGATGACATGTTGCTTCAATATGCCTGTTTTATAAAATCTATGTGCGATAAGGAACACCTTAAGGAGTTTGATAGAAGCGGTCTTGAAACCGTAATTGAATACTCATCNAGGCTTGCGGGGGATCAGAACAAGTTGTCTGTTCAATTTGGTGCTATCTCGAAAATTATAAGTGAAGCAAATTACTGGGCGAGTTTAGACACCGATGGTAATTACGTAACGCGAAAGCANGTAGAAAAGGCNATAGAAGAGAGGATTTTTAGGTCAAACATGATTGAGGAAAAGATTCAAGAGATGATTGAAAANAATATGATACTTATAGATACACAAGGTGAAGTCATCGGACAGATTAATGGACTTGCTGTTTACAACCTTGGTGATTATGCCTTCGGGAGGCCGTCACGTATCACATGCGAGACCTTTATGGGATTAGAAGGTGTGGTGAATATCGAAAGAAAGGCAAACCTGAGCGGGAATATCCATAATAAAGGTGTTCTTATTTTAANTGGCTACATNGGAGCAAAGTACGCACAAAATAAACCTCTAAGCCTCTCAGCAAGTCTATGTTTTGAACAGAGCTATGAGATGGTAGAAGGTGACAGTGCATCTGCAGCAGAACTAATTGCGCTTATATCTAGCCTTTCGGGTGTTCCCATNAAGCAGGGTTTTGCTATTACAGGCTCTGTAAATCAGAAAGGACAGATTCAACCTATTGGTGGAGTAAATGAAAAAATTGAAGGGTTCTATCACGTGTGTAAGGCTAAAGGATTAAACGGAGAGCAGAGCGTGATAATTCCTCATCAAAATGTAAGGAACTTGATGCTTAAAAAAGAGGTTGTTGAAGCTATAAGGGAAGGGAAGTTCCATGTTTATCCGGTGGAAACAATTAATCAGGCGATAGAGCTTCTTACAGGAATGGAGGCAGGTGAGAGGGTATCAGATGGGAAATTTAAAAAAGGAACAGTGAACTATCTTGTTGATAAGCGACTAAGGGAATTTACAGAGGAATTNAAAAAGCTATCAAAGGAAAANAGGAGGAAAGTAGGTAGGGAAGAAGCGGAAGAGTAGTGATTTATGGATTATTCAGAAGAGGCTAAGATCCTTTCAATCCAGAAAGTTTTAAATCAGCCACAATAGAGGAGGTTTTAAATGTTATTTTGTCGGGAATCAAGTCCCAGCATNTCAAACGTACCATTAAAGCTTCCAAATGGCGGAGAAGGGTTTATTCAAATCGAGCCGGGAGAGGCCTTTGGTAGAGGAAACCAACNATCTACAATGGTTTGTATAAAAGTAATGGAATCCATATTTAAAGAAAGGAAGGTAGACAATGTTCTAGATGTAGGGTGTGGAACTGGGGTGCTCTCAATTTGCGCTGCTTTACTCGGAGCAAACATGGTTTTGGCGTTAGATGTTGACCCTATAGCTGTTGAGGAGGCTAGAATAAATATTAAAAAGAATGGATTTACTAATATTCAGGTTGTATACGATTCCTTGAAAGGTGTTCATGAAAAATTTGACCTGGTGATTGCTAATCTCGGGATGACTGAAATTCTTAATATAAGTGATGAGCTTAAATACAAGTTAAAAGATGAAGGTCTCCTTTTACTATCTGGAATTTGGTTAGATGGGCAAAAAGAAATGGTGGTCAATAGATTTCAAGAACTAGGTCTCTACTTAGATGAGGAATTATATGAGGGAGGATGGATTGCTTTATCGTTTAAATTGAATTAGATAATCTATCAAACAATGAAAAAATCTAAGGTGCAGTTGCAATTTGTTTGTCAGAACTGTGGGAATTCGTCACCCAGGTGGTTGGGGAAATGCCCAGCTTGTGGCGAGTGGAATTCGTATGTTGAAGAAAGAGTAGTGAAGGAAAAGAAGGGGCTAGAAAGAGCACCGGGTAAATCTAATGCAGTTAACCTTACTCAAATCGAGAGTGGAAAGGAAGAGAGAATTTCAACAGGGATTGGTGAGCTTGATAGGGTTCTTGGAGGTGGTTTTGTTCCCGGCTCTATCGTTCTTGTAGGAGGTGATCCTGGAATCGGGAAATCAACCCTTGCGCTTGAGATGCTGGACAAGGTAGGTCTTACTAATAGAAACGTTCTCTATGTCACTGGTGAGGAATCCCCAGAGCAGGTTAAAATGAGGGCAGAGCGATTAGGCGTTAGCTCGGATAGGCTTTTTATTTTTCCAGAGACATCACTTGAGTATATTCTTGAGGAGCTTAACGAAATTTCCCCCAAACTCGCCGTCATTGACTCAATCCAAACCNTTTTCACTGAGGATTTCCCATCTGCTCCTGGGAGCGTCGGACAGATAAGAGAATGTGCTGCAAAGCTTATGCAGTATGCAAAGACAAAAGGCACGGCAATTTTTCTTGTTGGCCACGTAACAAAAGAGGGCACAATTGCAGGACCGAAAGTGCTTGAACATCTTGTAGATACCGTGCTTTATTTTGAAGGTGGAAGAGAGCATCCTTACAGGATTTTAAGGGCCGTAAAAAACCGCTTTGGATCGACGAATGAAATCGGCGTCTTCGAGATGCGGGATAGCGGCCTCCAGGAGGTGAAAAACCCTTCAGAGATATTCCTTTCTGAGCGTCCTCTAAATGCTTCGGGTTCGGTTGTTGTTCCTAGCCTTGAGGGTACGAGACCTATACTTGTAGAGATCCAAGCCCTTGTCTCTCCCTGTAATTTCGGGGTGCCTAGAAGGACAACGATAGGACTCGATTATAACCGTGTNTCGCTTCTGGTAGCTGTCCTTGAAAAAAGGGCGGGCCTGCATNTATTGGGACAGGATATTTTTATGAATGTTGCAGGTGGAGTAAGAATNGAGGANCCTGCNATNGACCTTGGCATNTGNGCTTGTGTTGCGTCAAGCTTTCTAAATAAACCGATTGAATCGAATATAGTTGTGTTCGGTGAAGTGGGTCTTGCAGGTGAAATACGTGGCGTCTCACGGGTTGAACTGAGACTCAAGGAAGCCGAGAAATTGGGTTTTAAAAAATGCGTTCTCCCTCAGATAAATTTTCAGAGACTAAAGCGTTCTGATAATGCTATATCTCTTATTGGTGTAGGTTCGATTGAAAAGGCGATAGAGGCGTTGTTTTGATAGATTTGGCTAGAGTCGCTTCTATTGTTGAACTTTTTGTACTGGTTAACACCTTGAGTAGGAAACGAGTCCCTTCGTTTCAACTCAGGGCAGGCTTACTCGTTGCCCTATCCTATACCACCAGCAAGCCTGTCCCGAGCAAAGTCGAGGGGACTGGTGGACTACCCAATGTTTATTACCGAATTGGATGTCCAAAGATCATAATCGGGGAAGGGATGAGCTCCTATCTGTCATGGTACATTTTTAAAGTAGAGACGCAAAATTTTGCGCCTCTACAAAACTGCTGCACGGATTCAGCCGGCAACCTCAAACCATACGAGTAAGTTAAACGTGGCGTCGCTGAGTGGTTGCTAAGCTGGCAGCCCGGCATAGATTTGAATACAGCTCTTGTACGTGCCGAACATTTCATGAAGGCCATGCCTGCCTGGGAAAATCACCATACCTAAGCATTCGCTCAAGCCGATGCCAAACAGCGGCGCGGCTTAACCCTTTTCGTTACGTCAGCACTTTTTGATTTAATCTCATCTTTGATAAAGTTACCACTATCTTCAGATTCTAGTTCTTCTTGGTTATGCTTGCTTATTTTATATTCTAAATAATTGGTCCTTGCTAGTACCATAACAGAAATTATCTAATCTTTTGTTTGCGCTACGATATTTTATAAAGTATATCCAGTCTCTTGGCTACTTCTTTTAATCGCCTATCGGTAGTCCATAACGGAATATTTGTCATTATTGCTGATGCCAGCAAATGCACATCTACGATTCCAATTCCTAAGCCCATTAACCGCTTTTCTTCAATAAAATAAAGTATCTCATCATCACTGACAGTATTAACGCTAGGAAGCGTGCACAGTAATAAGATGATTTCACTTCTCCGTCTAAGATTCCCACATGCCAATTCACCTACAATGAAGGGGTGGCAGGCAACGTGTCCTGTGACGAGTAGTTCTTTGAGGTGGGCGTTACCCTTTCGGAAATGCTCGATCCAGATAGAAGTATCAACAAGAATCATGCGTTGCGTCTGGCAGATCTTTCTCTTCTTCGGCGAACTGATCTGATCAATTTTTCTCTACCGCCTAGCGAAGCAAGCCTTTTTCCGCTTTCTATGGCGATTAATGCTTCTAATCCAGCTTTCACGAGAGACGTTTTCTCGGTTATACCGGAAAGCTCTGAAGCCCTCTTTAGCAGACCGTCATCAATGTTTAAGGTCGTTCTCATATGCATTAATATGCATAGCTAATGCATATAAGTCAAGCCAATGAGACGGTAGGTTGATTTAGACTTGATATTAAACGTCGTGAGGGTTTATTCGTAGAGCTTCTCTAATTCATTCTTCATCTACCCGAAGAGTATTCAAAGCGGATCAATTGGGCTTCGCACCGTGAGCCCTTCTATTTCCAACCTCACTCACGACTGGCGACGTGGTATTTGCGTCCAAGAGTAATGAGGCCAAGAATTTTCTTTTTTGGGTGGTTTTCCATTTGTTTATCTTGACTTGAAATTAGGTTTTTTGTACTCTGTGTGCAATAATAGGGTTAAACAACAGTTTGCGGTATAACATGCTCTTTAGGATATTATACTGCATTCTTGCAGGCTAATTATTAGTTCGTTCGGACGCTTCGCGCCGAACGAACGGAGCGGTGGTTATCACCGCTCCGTTGGGCGCCGGGTAAAAGAACGTCATGGGCACAAGGCTAAAATTCAGTATTTACCAATATTATCTTGCCTTCATCATTCTTACGGCAGTAGGTTCCGTGGTCTTCGTCGTCTTGTTCTGGCCTCATATAAACAATCCTGGCATCATCCTACTAACGATATTTGGCAGTTTGGCTTCATTGATTTTTATCATCCAGAAGCAACAACTTGAGGAAATGAATTCTTTCAAGGAATTATTTAATGAGTTCAATCGGAGATACAATGAGCTAAACGAGTCACTAAATAGTATCGTCCGCACTAATCCCGATCAGTCCTTGTCCACAAAGCAGATCGATATACTCTACGACTACTTCAATCTCTGCGGTGAAGAGTATCTTTTCTACCAAAAAGGTTATATCTACCCCGAGGTCTGGAGGGCATGGTGCAATGGCATTTATTACTATCTGAGTCATCCGGCTATTGGGAAGACCTGGAAGCAGGAAGAAGAGACCGACTCGTATTACGGGTTAACACTTGAGCGGATTGAGCGGTTCGCGACGTACAAGCCAGCGAGCAAGGCCTACTGACATTTGCGTCTCGGTGCCCAACGAGTCGTTACGCGCGATCGCCTACCGCGCTGCCATTTGAGGCGCGTGGCGCGCTTGGGCGACTCGCCTGCTGGTATAGCTCTTGTTCAGCGCAGCCAGCCAACGATGTAGCGGTAAGGTTGTCGCGCTTGGCCTGCGTCGGCCCTCGGCGCAAGACGGCGGCGCGTGAACTCCGGCGTTGGGACTGTGGTAAGCCCAAACGGAGCAGGAGATTCTTATGAAATATCTATCTTAGCGCGGGTGGCGAAATGAAAGCGCACATTGTCGCGGTATTAGATGAAGAACAGGGTGTTTTGCTGAACGAAGGCAAATCAGTAAGAATCCGTAGCATCCTTCTAAGCGAATTTTCAATAATCAGCAAACAGAAAGACGAACCTGTGGACGTTACACAGTATGGGCGCAACTCCAGCCGGTTTCAAATAAGCCTAACCCAAAGCACCGCAATCTTCCATAGGCCCCCGAAGGGCACTTATTTCTGCCCATCTTGCCAACGTGACACCGACACCGTACCGAGTCTTTCCACCAGAGAAAACAGTTTTTTCTGCACAAAGTGCCATATCACCGGAGATTGGTTGAGTTTGATTAATCTCTCAAGGGCGGAGTATTCGGAGCGCTATTATTGCGCATTTGGGGACAGCCTCTTCGGGGAGGATCTCTGGCTTGAAGTCCCTTTCAGGTCAACACGGGAAGAAGATTATGACAGGTTTTGGCTTTTCCATAATTGCTTGGTGATAACGATGGGTATCTTCCAGTCTGATGAAGAACGTAGTCTGATAGTTAAAGAGGTTGTGTGGAAACGAGAAAAGCGATTCGCCAGGCTCTTAAAACTGGCCGAAGTTGACAAGAGTATCCAAAGGGCTAGTCGCCGGGAGATTATTCCAGAAGATGTGAGGATGTTCGTGTGGCAACGTGATCAAGGACGTTGCGTTCAGTGTACGAGTAAGGAGAATCTGGAATTTGACCACATCATCCCCGTATCGAAGGGTGGAGCAAACACAGCGCGAAATATTCAACTCTTGTGCGAGCCTTGCAACCGTACCAAGAAGGATACAATATGATGGCTGGGAGAAGGGAACTAGTTGTGTTGCTGGCCAATGTGTCAACCTTGATTCCTTATCAGGTTAGTTAAGGTTGGGGTCAGGCATGCAAATTGACTTAACGTTTTAGTGAGTTGGAAGTTCATGGTCAGGCTTGAATTGTGAATGACATATACATTGCCTAACTCTGCGCTTCTGCCGATCGCTTACAGTGGCGGCGTTCAGAGGCTCCTTGCTCGCAGTGCCCAGAAAAAAAACCGAACGCGGGAAAACAGAATATGAGGGTTGGAAAAATTCTACTGATCAGATAATCTTGAAGGCAGAGGTGCAAGAATGGCGACAGTCATAGAACATTGCTACATTACAGCAGATGAGAAAATTCTTGGTGGTGAGCCGATAATCAAGAGCACTCGTATCCCCGTTCGAGCAATCGTCGAACTTTGGCGGCAAGGGATTTCGCCCGAAGAGATTCCCAATCATTTGCCTCATCTAACGCTGGCTCAGGTGTTTGATGCGCTCAGTTACTACAGTGATCACCAAGAAGAGATCAATGCCTACATTGAGCAGAACCGCATTCCTGACGAACTAATTGATCCATCAGTGAAAGATCTATGAGTCGTCTCTTCATCGAACTCTATTTGGATGAAGATGTGGATGTGCTGGTAGCGGGTCTGACTCGGGCTCGCGGTTTTCAGACGATAACTACGCAAGAGGCGGGGCGCACAGGTAAGGACGATGAAGAACAACTAGCCTATGCTGTCAGTCAGCATAAAAATTTCTCACTCATAATCGAGTACATTTTGAGGCGCTAGCACAAGAGTATTTCGCTGCAGGGAAAATATATTACGGGATAATCATCGCTGTTCGCCGTCCTGTTTATGAACTGGTTCAGCGGCTGTTGGTTATTCTAAATCGGGTCACGGCGGGTGAAATAGAAAATCAGATTCGCTATATCTGATTTTGAGGATCGCGCCTAACCGTTATTGAATCCGACCGTTTACAGTGGCGGCTGAGCTTAATCGTTATCTCTATACCTTTCGATTTAATCTCGTCTTTGATAGTGTCACCATTATCTTCAGATTCCAGTTCTTCTTCAGTAAACCCCATAATCTCCATCGGCCTTTTTATTCCTATGCGTACTCGTCCTAAAAGACATAGCCTTTCCCAGATGTCCATGTTTTTAAAATCATCTGATACAACAATCAAGTCTATATCACTATCCTTTCTGGCTTTCCCAACTGCATGGGAACCATAAAGGATAGTTTTTAACTTTGATCCCTAACGCTTCAAATCCCTGTTTGACTTTTAATGCCGATCGCCTCTAATTAAACCGCATTTCGCAAAGGATTTAAGAAAACAGGCACTCCCTTCGACAAAGCTCAGGGCGAACGGTATTTGAATTCAGCCGTTCATGGTGAGCCCTTCGGCTATACTCAGGACAGGCTTGTCGAACCATGAACGGCGGCTATCGGTCTACGAAAAAAGAATCATACAGTCTATATAGGCAATTGCTATAATATGATATTGTCCTTTGAAAAACCTCTTGGGATGCTCGCCAGTTTGATATTTCTTTTCCAAGAATTATGCTTATATTAAAAAATCAGAAGTTATAAAATGAAGAGAATACATTTGCCTATTATATTAGAGCAGGACGAAGACGGGTTCTACGTAGTCAGTTGTCCTTTATTCAAAGGATGTCACTCTTATGGAGAAACTATTGAGGAGGCGATGGAAAGCATAAAGGAAGTTGTTGAAATGTGTTTAGAAGAGAATCAGTACGAAACAGAGAAGAACAAATTCATAGGGCTGAGAGATTTAGAGGTGGAGGTTGGCTAAGCTTACATAAAAAATTAACAAGTCAAATTGATAAGTTATGCGGTAAAATTCAAATCGAATAACCCGTGTGGTATTTGAATATTGTGATTTGGTTTAACTAGGACTGCATCCTTGAATAAAAAGAAAACCCTTAGGTCTTTAATCCTACAATATAAATTCCCGATTCTTGCTGGAATAGTGGCGCTTTCTATAGTGGATTTCTCTCAGCTTTCTATTCCACTAATCATTGAGAGAGCTATTGATGCCCTTACACTTGAGGGTGCAGGCCTTCAGGCTCTTACAAGATACGCCCTTTATATATTGGGATTAGCCGTTGTAATGTCCATCTTTCGGTTTTTTTGGAGATATTTCATACTAGGCGCCTCAAGAAAAATTGAATTCACGCTCAGGAATGAGTTCTTTACTCATCTTCAAAGCCTTTCTTTTGATTTTTATGCTGAGAGAAAGGTTGGAAACCTTATGGCTCTAACTGTAAACGATATTGAGGCAATAAGGATGGCTTGTGGAATTGGAGTAGTTGTAGCGTACGATGGAATCTTACTTCTTGTTTTTATCCTTGGAGCCATGGCTTATGTATCACCGACATTAACACTATACGCTGTTATTCCTTTCCCTATATTAGTTATTATCGTAGCCAAGTTTGGAAAAATGATAGAGGATAGATTTGAAAAGGTGCAGGCCTCTTTTTCTGACCTAACAGAGAAAGCAAGGGAGTCAATTTCTGGGGTGAAGGTGGTAAAGGCGTTTGTAAAGGAAAAATCAGAGGTCGAAGACTTTGAAAATACAAGCAACGAATATCTNGGTGTTAACCTCGGCTTAATAAAAATCTGGGGTGTCTATCAACCCCTTATTACATTTATAGCAGGGATTGCAACAGCAATATTTCTATGGGTAGGAGGAAGGAGCACGATAACCCTTGGTATAACCTTGGGCGATTTCGCTGCTATTTCAATATATCTTGGAATGCTAACATGGCCTATGGTAGCCATGGGTTGGGCTGTTGACATTATTAAACGCGGTAACGCATCAATCAAGCGTGTGAATGAAATACTGCTTACAAGACCCGAAATCGCTGATTCTCAAGATTCAGTTGATATTGAGATAAAAGGGAAAATCGAGTTCAGGGATCTCAGCTTTACTTATCCTATTCGTAGGGGCACGGTGCACCGTGCCCCTACTCTAAATAGCATAACTTTAGCTATCCCTGAAGGAACGTCTCTCGGGATTACAGGAGGCACAGCTTCTGGAAAGAGCACTCTGCTTAAGCTTCTCATGAAAATCCTAGAGCCATCCGAGGGTCAAATATTTATAGATGGGATTGATCTACAGAAAATAAAAAAAGATAGCTTGAGAAAAGGACTTATCTTCCTTCCTCAAGAAACCGTAATCTTTAGCGGAACAATAAGAGANAACATCGCTTTTATGAATCCTAATGTTTCTGATAAAGATATAATAGAAGCNGCTAAACTTGCTGAAATCTACAACGAGATAGAAGGCTTTCCCGGAGGTCTTGATGCACGAGTTGGAGAAAGAGGACTAAGCCTCTCAGGTGGACAGAGGCAGAGAATTGCACTTGCAAGGGCGATTCTATTAAAACCGAAGGTCTTGATACTTGACGACGTCCTTTCTTCACTTGATTTAAGAACAGAGGGTTTAGTGCTTAAGAATCTTCTACAGTTTATGAATGGAAAAACCATCATCGTTGTGTCAAGCAAGGTCCCTTCAATTAGTGGTTTTGATAAGATAGCAGTTTTGGAAAAGGGTAAAATGATTGAGCTTGGAACTCACGATGATCTTATTAATCGGGATGGGATTTACACAAGGCTATATAAGATTCAGATTCTTGGCGAAGAGTTGAAGGCTTCAGCCGCATATTAACGCTTGTAAATATGATAGACGTTTAAGTCCTTTGCCTATGCAGTTAAATATTAAGATACAGGGAACTAAAGCCTCAAAGTGTGAACGGATTTTAGTTGAATTATTGTAGAAGTACNGGTAAGAAGAAANGTGCGTATTAAATCTTATANGGTTTAAATTAGTTTTTACTAGAAAATAACAATAATTAGGAGAGTTGCTTTTGAGCTCAATGGATCAAGGAGAGGAAAAGGGGTTAAAAATTAGCTACGAGATTAAGCTATTAAAGTGGCTCCTTAATTTTGCATCCCCATATAAAAGGTTTATGGTGCTTTCTCTAATTTTCATGATTATTACGGCTATCTTCGAGCTTATAGTTCCTTATGTTACAAAGATAGCCGTAGATAAGTACATATTTCCCTCCTGGAGAGAAGCGAGGTTTTTGGACGTTCGAGAGCCCTTCGACTCTGCTCAGGACAGGCCTCAGTCGAACGATGAAAATAAAGACAAGGGATTTGAAAATCAGATCAAAGAAAAATACCCCTCAGCAATAATCACTCTCGATAAAGATAATTACTTAATTGATCTTTCCAGGGTTTCAAAAGAAGACAGGATTACGCTTGAAAAGCTTGGGATTGTCTCAGAAGAAAGATATTTAGTCATTAATCTTGAAGATATTGAATTAAGTAAAAGGGAAAGAGTTCTCAGTATAATTAAAAATCATCCCGATATTTTTAAATCCATTGGTGGGTTTTTTGTTTCGAATTACTCTTCTCTTAAAAAACTAAGTAGTGAAGACATTAGGATCCTACGAGATCAGGAGATTAATCACCTTGATAGACTAGCTCTTTATTTATTTTTAATGCTTTCTGCCATTTTCCTTTTTAGTTCTTTTTACACCTATCTTCTACATTACTCAGGACAAAGGATTATGCATAGAATTAGGGTAGGTGTGTTCTCTCACNTACTAACTCTTCCACAACCATTCTTCGACAAAAACCCTGTTGGGAGATTAACAACACGGGTGACAAACGATGTGAATGCTATAAACGAGATGTACACTTCGGTACTGGTCCAGTTCTTTAAAGATATTCT
>C687J29651_10001070_pt1 | contig 11654 bp, 7 predicted proteins | sample RifCSP13_1_FD_29651 | JGI IMG/M metagenome (IMG submission 29651) | reverse complement strand
AAGACCCACCCAACCCTCGCGAACCCACAAGTCGGATCGGTTGAGCGCGGCGGCCTTGAGACGCACCAGAACCTCGCCCGGGCCCACGCTGGGCTCGGGGAGCTCGTGATACTCGAGGACTTCAGGGCCTCCGTGTCGGTGGAAATGGACGTTGCGCACTGGTGAGACGGCTCCCAGGATCGCCGTCGTGAAGACCTTGGCGACGATCGAGGATTATATCCGCTGGCTCTCCGCGAGCGCCTCGATCCAGGAAGGGACCCGCGGGGAGGAGGCCAAACTCCCCGGCGCGGCCGAGCCGTCTCAGCGCAGCTGCACCTCGCGAAGGTGAACGTGCGCCTCGTCGAGGGCTCCAACATTCTCGACGGCCAGTTCGAGCCGGTCGATGAGCATGGGAGTCTCGCTGAACTCCATCTCGACCGTCGGATCCGCCGGCAAGCCGCGATAGGTCGTGCGAAAGATCTGCGGCCTAGACCCGTCGTGTAGAAACAACCGGGCTGTGAGACCGACGTCCATGGTTCCCGTGGTGACGCTGACCCCCGTCACGGGCACCGGCGAGGGGAACTGGAAAACGAGGACCGCCGGGTTGACGCGCGCCGTACGCGCCAGGGAAAAAGCATCGCCATCGAGGACGTCGTTGAGCCGGCCTTCTTCGAACTGGGAGTGGGTAACTACGACGTCCATCCCGAAAAGCCGAATCGTCTCGCTGACGAGTTGCCGCCGGGCCTGCCGCTCCGCCGCCCACAGCGCGTCGGCCTGTTCGGAATAGCGCAAGTGAACAAAGTAGAAGCCGTCCCGGCCGTCCGGATAGGGAAGAACGCGCAGCAGCGTCATACCCGAAAGCTTGGCTGAGGCCTGAGCCTTCTCGTACTCGGCGGGGGTCATGACGACCACGGTGTGGTCGTCGATGGGCTGTCTTTGATCGAGGACTCCATCGATGTTCATCAGCTCCAGGCGCTCCTCGCCTGGGGCGAAGAAGCGGGCGAGAATGTCGGTGCCGTTGGCCCAGGTCGGGGTGAGGAGCACCCGAGCGCGGTCGTCTTCCTGAAGAAGCTCGTCGATCTCGCCGAAGACCTGCCTGGCGCCGTATTGCATCCCGCCCATTCCATACTCCTGGGTCCAAAAGGGGCCGCGAACCAGAGCGCGGTTAAGCAGGAGGACGCAGGTCAGGCCGAGAGCCGCCAGGACGCCCAGGCTCGGTCGGACCACGCCCCAGCGGCGGAAGACCGGATCGAGAGCGGCCTCCAGGCCAAGGGTGGTCAACATCGCGGCCGGGACTACGAAGGCGAGGGCTCGGGTCACGCCCGTCTGTGCCATCGCGCCGCCGATGGGGGAGACGAGAGCCGCGATCAGGACCATGCGGTGCGGGCTGGACCGGAAGTGACGCAGGCAAATCGCCACGCCCAGAACGGCGAAGGGGAGCGTCGGGGCCAGGATGTGGCCGTATCCGTCCATTAGATGCCGCTGAAGCTCATTGTGGCTGGGGAGGTACCAGTAGCCGGGACTGAGGCCGAGCACGAAGTTCTTGCCCAAGAGCATCAGCTTCTGGGCCGGTGGAATGGAACTAAGCCAGTACGACTCGACCACGCGCAAGTGGTAGTAGGTCGCCCCCGGGCGCTCTGCTTGAAAGCGCAAATAAGGCACCAACATCAAAGCGAGCATGAACAGGCCGACAAGCCCGGTCCGGCGGTGCTCGAGATGATACGGAAGGTCTGAGAGGAAGAGTGCGCCCAGCAGCGCCACGGCGACCACTTGGCCTGGGCTGTAGCTGTAGAAGATCAAGCCGGCGGCGAGCAGGGCGGGATAGAGGTAGCGCGGCGAGCGGGTGCGGTAAAGCAGGTACAGGTAGAGGAAGATGGCGAAGAAGGACACCATCAGGACGGTCTCGAACGCGGTGCGCGAGTGAAGGAACCACCCGGGCGTCGCCGCCAGAAAGAGCACCGCCGCCCACCACAGGCGGCCCCGAAAGGCTCGCCGCAGGAACAGAGCCACTGCCGCCGTCCCGGCGACCGTCACAAGCGCCGATGCGGCGCGCGTCACGACGACCGACCGCCCGAAGAGCAGGAACGGGAGCACCTGGAGGTAGACCGAGACGCTGATGTTGAAAAGGAATTCGTTTTCGAAATACGTCGGGAGGAAGGTTCCCCACGCATCCCGGAAGTGGTAACGCACCAGGTCGGCAGCGTTGGTCGTCTGGATCGCTTCATCGCTGAAGAAGTAGATCGGATAATCGGCGATCCGGTAGAGGCGGGTGAAGGCATAGAGCAGGATCGACACGACGAAGATCAGATTCTCCGGGACGAGAAGCCATCGCCTGACAACGAGAGCGGCCGGACGCAGGGAGGGTCTATTCCTCACGGGAACCACTTGCGGGCGATGGGTGGGCGGAAGGGGTTGACCTCGGGCCTCGCGTATTTAGCGCAGGAGGTAGACGGTGTAGAGTTGCCCGCCGGTGACCGAGGGGCGCACGATCGTCTCGCCGCCCGGGTAGGCTTGCTGGATCCACACTAGGTCCTCGAGATTCTGGGGAAGGAAGACAAAGGCCGCCGGCCGGCCGACATTCCAAGTCGGTGGGGCCGCCAGCGGTTCGGCGACCTCGATGAACGTCACCTCTGGTGCGAGATAAGGCAGGGTTGGGATCGAGTCCCAGCCCATGCGCGGCTGACCGGAGAAGTAGACTTGCGTCCCTTCCCTGGCCAGACCGGAATCGCTCAGGAACAAGCCGAGGTTCTGGGCGACTTCCGTGTTCGAATCCGAGAAGGCATGCGAGGGCGTGTAATCCTCGAAATAGAACCACAAGTCGTGAGCGACGGCCGCCAGCAGGATCGCGCCGAGCCCGAGGATCAGGATGGCGTGTCGAGGGCGCGTCGTCGGGGCGACTCGGGCGGCGACTTCGGCCAAGGGCAGGGCCACGAGCAGCGCCACGGCTGGTGCCAGGAACACGTAGCGCTGGGCCGCCGGAGCGCTCTCGCTTAAGCCTCCAACCGCCACTCCGGAAGCGAGCCACAACAGAAGCCAGGTGTAGCGCAGGTCGAAGGCCCGCCATAGGCTGATGATGATTCCAATGAGGAACAACGTCGCTGGTAGCGGCAAGAGCATCGGATGATCGATTCGATACCAGTACTGCAGGTTCCGGCCGGTAAAAGCCAGGGCCGAGTCGCCCAGGCGGTCAAGCAGCAGGCGCCATCCCGGCTGGCCGGTGGCGGCCATCTCCTTGGTCAGCCACGGGCCGAGCAGGGAGACACGCTGCATCGGTGCGATGAACTCCTCGGGGTGAATGGCAAAGTAGATCGCCAGCGGCAGGACGACGACCAACGCCGACGCCACCAGGATGAGCCAATTGGTGCCAATCCGCCGAACTCGGGCGCGTTCTCGCAACCAGGCCACCCCAATCCAGATGGGAACGATGACCAGCAGGACGCGCGTGCTCGTGTAGAAGTAGAAACTCAAACCGGCGACGATCCCGGCCCACGCGAAAAGGGCGCGGCGCTCCTCCGACCAAGCGCGCCAGAGCAGGTAGGAAAAGAGGGTCAGCGTCAATCCATCCCAGATGTTGTTGAGCGCGATCCGACTGAAATGGATGTGGAAGTGGAAGAACGCCAGATACCCCGCGCTCAAGATGGCCAGCAAACGGCCGAAGGCGGAGCGGGCATACAGAAACAGGGCCGCGACCGTCATGGCGCCCGCGATCGCTGAGGGGAGCCGGAGAGCTTCGATCGTCTGGCCGAAAACGCGGATCGACGCCGCCGGGAGAAAAAAGAACAGGGAAGGAAAGGAGTACCACGCCACCCGAAAAGGGTTGGTCCATACCCCGTCGAGCAACTCGCGCGCCGTCATGCCGACGGAAGCTTCATCGCCGGCAAGGACCCAGGGAATCCTATCCAGCATGATCAACCGCGCCGCACTCGCCGCGGCGACCAGAAGCCCCAGTCCGATGAACTCCCATCGCGGCAACGTTCCGGTAGGTCGGCCGAAGCCCGAGGAGGCGAAGAGGACAAGCGCTACGGCCGCGAACCACAGGCCAAGGGCCAGGGCCGGAAGGCGGAGAATGATCCGATCTCCGGACAGGAGACCGGCGGTCATGCTTGCGACGATCGCAGCGAGGAAGAGAGGGAGGCCGCTGCTGCGCGAATCGAGCCGAGTTCGTATCGTCGCCAGTCGGCCCCCGAGCGTCGCGGGAAGGCGGGCGAAGACGGAGTCGATCAGACCGAGGACGATGACCAGTAGACCGCCCAACGTCGGAACGGCCCAGGCATAGGCCGGCGACCGCGGATAGGTCTGCAAGAGAAGCTGACCCGCAAAAACACACACGCTTCCGACAATGAGCAGGACGGCCGGGGGTGAGGCACGGGATTGCGGCGAGCTGATCGAAGGCTCGATCATGGGTGAGCTAAGCCCACGCCAACGGGAGACGGCGGATGAAGGGGGCGTCGGACCGATGCCCCGAGGGGAATGACCGGTTGGACGCCTGAGCGCGGCGGCCGAGGGTCGTTCATGACCTCCCGTCCTCAAACCGCGAGGCTGAAGATTCCGCCAACTGCTCGCGAGGTGCGCGGCGCCGTTCTCTACGCCACAAGACCAGGACGGCACCCACTCCGGCCAGGCTCAGCAGAACCCCGATCAGGGCGTCCGCAGGAAGGTACCTGAATCGGACCTCGACCGGTCCCGGTGGAACCGTCACCGTCAGCCAGCGACTTTCGCCGAGCCTGGCCGGAGTCCCGTTCACCGTCGCAGACCACCCGTCCCAAGCGTTCTCGCGGACCACCAGATTCCCCCCGTCGCTGTCGCACCTCACGGTCAAGCGGCCTCCGATTCCCTGTGCCTTGCAGGGAACGGTCCCCGAAGCGGATTCGACGCCGGCATAGATGTTCTCCGGGTACAGGTAGACCGGGACATCGTCAAGACGATCGACGGGGATAAGGTCGGCAGGGCGATCGTCACGCGTGGCTTCGAGCAACGGTAATGGGGCCTTTCGATCCGCCCACCAGAAAGGGGTCAGCGCATCGGTCAATTTGAGGCCATCGTCCAATCCGACCTCGATCCAGAAATGCTCGCCGAAGGGGACCGTGACCCACTCGAGGCTCGGCGTCTCGAGGCGCGCAACCTCCTCATAGGCGCTGCTCACATCCAGCATGACCATGAAGTTCTGGTCGAAGTCGTCCGCCGTCCGCAGACTTGTCAACAAAGGGATAGCCAGCAGCCATGCCGCGCTGATCGACAACGTCGACCTGGCTTCCCGGCTCCCGATTGTTAATCGCCAGCGGGGCCAGGGTAGATCAAGAAGCCGGTCCAGGCCGTATCCGGCGAGCGCCAACACCGCTGGAACGGCGAGACTTGCCATGTGGGCGACGTGCCGGACCCTGGCAAGGAAGGGAGCGACGCCGACCAGCCACCGGAACGGCACACCCGAGGCGAGCCACATCATCGTCAACGCACCTAGGGACAAGGCCAGCAGGAGACGCCGGTCCTTCTTCTTTCCGAGGGCTAGCCCCACCACGGCCAGCAGGACGGCCGGCCAGCCTATGAAGAGGGGATGAAGGTAGGGGTAGGGGGTCTTCCCCAATACGGAAGTCGCGAAGAAATCCCAATCGTGGACGACGAAGTTGAGGGGGATGTACTCGAACGGCTGAGAACCACTGAACGTCGGATCGATGAACTTCTCCGCCTGGGGCCAGAAGTGCAGGAACGGAACGAGAAAGACGCTCGCGAGCAGAATGGCGATCGCGCCTGCCAGGGCGAATTCCCGCCAGACTGGGTCGAGGCGGTACTTCGGCGTGAGGATCATGAGTAGGACCCAAGGCGCCCAGAAGACGAGGGCGATCTGATAGTAGCCATGCCCGGCGAGCATAGCCAGCGCCAGGATCACGGCGAAGCGAAGGGCGGCCTTCCGATTGCGATTGAGCGCGAGGTCGAAAGAGGCGGCGAGGGCGAGGGTCGCTGAGGCTGCAGCCAGTGGATCGGCGACGGAGCCCAGCTCCATGCGAGCCGCCAGGTGAGCTCCGCTCGTGGCTGCGAGCGCCGTCCACAGTCGGCTCCAACGGCGCAGGCCGATGAGACTCCCGATCCACCACTGGCTTACTCCGGCCAACCAGAAAGATGCAACGACCGTGATCTTGGCGCCATTGACGACGCCGGCGATCAGGGTGGCCGCCGCCGGCAGGGGATGGAGGTGGCCGGTGAAAGGGTCGGCGAGGAAGGGGGCGCCCCCGTTCAGCATGCCGTTCCACAGGCTGCACAGCGCGCACTGGCGCAGTTGTTCCCAAAAATGGAATGCGTAAATGTCGATGCCGAATTCGGTGCCCGTGGGCCAGATATGCGGGTCGAAGTTGAGCAGATTCCGGCCGACCCAGAGCGCCCACCCGCCGATGGCCAGGATCTCCAATGCGGTGGCCAGCCGCGACCAGCCAATGGCCGGGCGAGCAGCGATCGAGGTTCTCAGCGAGGGACTTGCGTGGGTGCGGGCCCAGGTGAGAACCGGGGAGTAGGCGCCGAAGATGTGGACTGGGGGGCGGCCCGCCGGAGGAACGATTCGCCTGCGCGCGACAAAGACAACGAGAGCGCTGAGGACGACGGCGACGATGACTCCGGCGTAGACCAGCATCGCGTTTTCCGGGATGTTGCTACCCGAGCCAGACCCGCCCGGCCGCCATCACCCGCCACATAAGCGACATTCTCGAAGATCCCGGCGGCTGCGTCTGGAATCGACTATTGGCGACGGGCGGCCGAGCCAGGGTTCCGTTTTGGCATCGTAGGGGCGGGACTAGAACTTCCCGCTCCCCGAGATGTTCGTCGGGGAGCATCTGATTCAGGGTACCGGCGTGAGCGGCCAAGGCCGGGGCCCACTCCCGCCGCCCACAGGCCGACGAGGGACGGTTTCCCCCGTGGTCCCACGAGAATCGGTCAAGGATCAAGTCGAAACGTAAGCCCCCGAAATCCCTCTCGGAGATCTTAGAGGTGCTGCCGCTCATGCGGAGAGTCTTCATCGCCATTCATTGCCTCCCTGGTCAGCGCACGGTCTCAGGGGCGGAGGCGAAGATTATCCCCCCATTCGAAAAGATCGGACAAAGACAGACCGATCCCATCCTGGACTCTCGGTCCTTCGTCACACACGGGCCCAGGTCTCCAAGATGCCGCCGAATCTCTATGCCCGAGGACGGGACTTGGCCAAGCAGGCGACATAGTGAGAACTCCATCGTTTGAGGCGAGATCTTTCCAGAAGGTTTTCCACGCTGGTCAGCCGCCTCATGAGCGGGGCCGGCGTGAAATCGGGCAGGAAGTTGAAATAGGCGACTTGGGGCCGCCATCGGCCCCCTTCGACAACGGGCAACGCCTCAGGTCCGAGCCATTCTTCGGTTCCCTCGTCGATGTCCTTGAGGAGAGGGAAGAGGTATCCCATATAGAACCGGAACAGCGGGTTGCCGATGTTGATCTCGTGCAGAAAGAAGAGGCCACCTGGTCTCAGGACTCGAATGATCTCGGTGAAAGCGGCCTGGCGTATCGGGCCCCGAGCGATATGGTGGATCACATTGACGCTGAACGCGAAGTCGAAGCTGGCGTCGGGATAGGGAAGGCGGGCGGCGTCCGCCACGCAGAGCTCGGCCGACGCGCCCTGGCCGACGATATAGGCTTTGGCCTGCTTGACTTGCCCGGTGGATAGGTCCATGGCGTGCATCCGATAACCGCGTTCAGCCATCCTGCTGACGTACCACCCCTGGCCGCAACCGATGTCGAGACCGCGCCAATCCCCTTGGGCATCGGACTCCGAAAGCCAGGTCTGCATCGCATCGGTCTTCCGGACCACCAATCGCTCGACCATGTGAGGCGGGATGTTCTCCCCATAGTCTTCGGAGATTTGGTCAAAGTGGTCCGACCTTCGATCGGCTCCGAGAAGTGGAAGGACGAGCCTTCGTGCCAGAGTCAGGGCGGCAATGCCGATCCCAATCGCATACCACACGGTGCCGGCCCGGAACAAGGCGATACCGATGGCGGCCGTTTCGCTGGAGACGCCCTTCGCCTGCAAACTGAGGATCATCGCCGAGCCGGCGATGCCGACTCCGAGGGGAAGGCCTGAGAACCCGCCCAACAAGGTCCCGACTCCGAAGGCCTCCACGGCATCGGCGGCGGGAAGGGGGCTGCCCAACTGGGACAACAGCACCCATAGGCCCAAGGCCGGCAGGGCCCATGCCAGAACGGTTCCCCCGAGGATGACCGACATCTCCAGCGGGTTGGTGAGCGTGCGCACCAGATGCGCGTGGGGGACGAGGCGCAGCACCAAGACGCACAGCGCGGTCACCACCCCGATTCCGAGAAGTACCGACCAGTGAACGTTGACGGCGAGAACGAAGAAGCCGAGTACATACATGTCGGCGAGGCGCTCGATGAGCCATATCCCGAGGACGATCCAGAAGGGCCTCGGGAAGCGCCGCGCCAACATGGGGGATCGAACGAGCTCGCCGACATAAAAAGGGGTGGCGATGCCGGGCAAGGAAAGCAGCCAGATGCCCAGGCTTTCCTTGGTCTTGACGAAGAACTTCCAGCGTCGCAGTAGGAAGTGCCAGCGCAGCCACCGAATCGCCAGGTTGAGGGTCGTCAGCAGGGCCGTCCCGATCAGGCCAAAGATCAGGACCGGAGGGTTTCGTGAGAGGAGCGCAAACGCCTCCCGCGAGTTCAGGAGCCAGAAGACAGTTGTCGCCAATCCGAGGGAGAGAAGCGCGATGGCGAGGGCCGAGGCGAAGCGACGCCTAAACATAGCGCGGGCCCTAGGCCCTAATTCTCGAGCTCAAGGAAGGCGCGACCAAGGCCGTGGGGATGGGTAGGGAGGGCCTGCTACGGAGACCTATCGGTGGCGCCTTTGGTGGAAAGCGGATTGAAACTGCATTGGCTGACGTCTCTGATCATAGGGCGAAATCGGCTCTTGGTGCGCGCACGTCTCCGGCGAGGTCGACCCGAGGATCGCGCAGACGCAAGAGTGGCAGCGTGGCTTGATCCTTGCCATGTTGGCACATCACCGCCGGACCCGACCCTCCGGCCGACGCCAACACAAGCGTGGGGCCTCCAAGTGCTGTTTATACATCCAGCCCGAGCCTTTTCGTAGCCCCCCAAGGGACCCAAGCGCCTCCGGCTACCGCCAGCGCGAAGCGCCTTCGGCCCGAGCACCAAGGACGGAGGCCTAGGCAGTTGCCGCATCTTTGGAGTTTGCTGACGCCGCGCAAAGGCATCGGGCGGAAGCGATGCACCTGGAACGAGTTACGCGGTCCGATGGGGGCCTTGCCTCTTGACAAGGCTATGGTCCCAGTGGGCAAGTAGTGCCCGAGGGCGATCTGACTGTGGCAGTGGCCTCAGCGGGAACCGAGTTGCGCCAGCGGGCGGGCGTCCCTCGGCGGAATTCACTCGACGGTCCCGGTCAATGGACGAGATAGGCGACGAAGAGAAGGCTGTCGGATTCGCTCATTTGCTCGATGACCTCACCACCAGGATAACTCTCCCTTACGAGAGTCAGTTCGTCTTTTCGCTCGGGCAGGAACACGAAAATCGCCGGTCGATCCAGTTCCCACTCCGGAGGGCTTTGCAGAGGCTCGATGACATCTTGCCCGACGGCCTTCGGGGCCAGATAGGGGATTGTCGAAATGCTATTCAATCCCATACGCGGCGGGCCGAAAAAGTAAACTTGAAGCGCCTCGTCCCGCGCGGCCAGGTATTGCCCAAGGGTGTGGGCCACCTCGGTATTGGGATCCCCGAATCGGTGGCTAGCGGTGTAGTCGCCAAAGTAGAAGGAGAGATCCATCGAAATGGCGACCAACATCAGTCCAGCAAGGGCGGCATAAACAATGCGCCGACGTGTCGGCCAGACGCGACCGAGCCATTCGGCCACGCGGCCGATCGGTAGAGCCACGAGAACGGCCACGGCGGGGGCGGCGAACGTATACCTCTGGGCCGCAGGAGGACTCTGGCTAAGACCCACGGTGAGAACAGCCGCAAGGAGCCAAACGGTAAGCCAGAATCCAGCCAAGTCAAACACATTGAAACACAACAGGAGAAGCCCTAGGGTGAACAATGTGGCGGCCAGCGGTAGGAGCATGGGATGGCCGGGTTGGTAGGCGAGGCGAAGGTCCATGGAGGTGAAACCGAGGGAGGCCCGTTTGAGCTGCTCTAGGACGACAAGCACGGCGCTCCGGCCAGTGTTCTGCGTCTCCTGAGCCATCCAATTACCGAAGATAGTCACCCGCTGCATGGCCGCTGTGAATTCGTCTGGATGCGCCGCGAAAAAGGTCACTAGAGGCAGGACAACGACAAGGGTGGCCAGCCCTAACAGGAAAATGTTCGGGAGGCGCGTCCGGAATGTGGCACGCTCCTTCCACGCCGCGAGGGCAAGCCACAAGGGAACCATCAGGAATAGCGCGCGCGAGCTGGTGTAGAAGTACTGAGCCAACCCAAGGATCGCACCGGCAACAAGGAAGGTTCGGCGCTCATTTGTCCCCCAGGCACGGAAGAGGGCCCACGAAAAGAGAGCCACGAATAAGGCGTCCCAGACGATCATCAAGCCGATTCGGCTGAAGTGGATGTGAAAGTGGAAGCCTGCCATATAAGCGGCCGAGGCAATGGCGACCGTGCGGCCAAAGGTCCTGGAGGCGAAGCCGTAAACCGCGACGACTGTCAACGCACCAACTGCGGCTGAAGTAAGACGCAGTGCTTCGATCGTCTGACCGGCGAGTCGGATCGATAGAGACTGGATGAAGAAGTACATAGAGGGGAATGAGAACCAGCCGATGGAGAAAACGTTGTCCCGAGTTCCGTTCGTGAATTGGACGGCTGTTAGGCCGGCTGAGGCTTCGTCCCCTGTGAGGAGCCATGGGATCTGCGCCGTCCATGTCCCGCGCAGGAGGAAGGCTGCCGTGGTGAGGGCAACAACCGTCAGGAGGTCGGCCTTTGACCACCGGCGCGCTTCGATGCGGGTATCCGGATGATGCTCCCGACTGCCGATAATGAGGAAGACTATGGCCACCAGCCATGATATCGTGGCGAGGACTGGTGATCTCATCCGGGCCCCGTCACCGGCCGCGATCCCGGCCGCAAGGCTGAGCCAGGGTGCAAGCCCAAGGAGAATCAACTGGGAGGTTGTGATTCGCAACCAGCTGGCGACAGCATCGAAGAGTCTCTCCACAAGGACAGGGAGCCTCCCGCGAAGGAAGCCATGCGCGCCAAGGAAGAAGAGGCCCAGGCCGACAACGACGAACGCGACTGGGGAACGGGAACCGATAGGCAATGTACGCTGTAGTGACTGCCCAAGGAAGAGAGACACGGAGCCACAGATCACGAGCCAGGCGAATTCGGAACGTGGGCGCCTCTCCGGCGTCAGGTCGGAATCCAATGAGGGCAAGGGATCTGGATCTCCGCTCGGAGTGACAACCTGACGCGTGCGTTTCATTGCCCTGGCGCCCTTCTCTGTGATCCACCTTCTTACTGAGGTCATCTCATTGTCTGCCTGGATCGCCGAGCGTGATCTCAGCGCCCACATTAAGTATGACCGAGGAGCTCCAAGATTCAAATGACCGCGCGTTCCGGCCTGGCTTTGTGGTGATTGGTTCCAGTGTCGACACGCCTAACATCCGCTGGCGAGAAGAGGTGCATGCGGGCCCCCTTACCCGAGTCCCAACTCG
>C687J29651_10001062_pt1 | contig 11690 bp, 14 predicted proteins | sample RifCSP13_1_FD_29651 | JGI IMG/M metagenome (IMG submission 29651) | reverse complement strand
ACTCTTCGTGGAGGACGCCCGCCTCTCTTCAGGGAGGGCGACGCCGCCGTCCACACGTAGGTGATCGAGAAGGGCGAGGTCGAGTTGTACAGGATCAACGGCATTGGGGCCTGCTGCGGAATATGCACCATCACCACGCTGCTCGGAGCGAGCCGGGAGACCGTCAAGAAAGCCCTTCGGACTCTGACGTGACTGAGGCGTGGAAACGGGCTACCGACATACCCGGATCGAGGACCGGGGCCGGCTCGACATGGTCGCCCGACCGACCGAAGGGTTCGATGCGTGATATGGGGCGCACTACTCAGGTTCGCCGGCGCACCAGCAGAACCAGTGTGGTGAGCACTGCGGTGACCGCGCCGACTGCGGCCACCTGAATGAGGAACCCGGGAGCGACCGGGACCGAAGCCAGTGCCAGCACGAGCGCAGCAAGAACCAGCGCGGTCAGGCCGAAAAGCATCAGACGACCGATCTCCCTCGTGAGCAAACCGGTGAGCCCGGCGATCCGACCCCGGCGCTCGAGCGACCCATAAGCCGATTCGACCATCAGAAACAGCGCTGCCGCGTACAGGGGCGCCCCGGGATCAACCGCCGGGCGGGTAACCAACGACAACCCGTATGCAACCAGCAACATCACCGTCGCCCATCCGACAACCCACGAGGCGCCGGCCACCATGGCTAAGATCATGAGTGCTGCGCCTGCCACGCCGATCAGTCGCACCAACTGGCTGATGGCGGACAATTCGGCCCCGGGGTAGAGGGACAACCCGGTCGCCAACCCGATTGCCACAACTGCCAGGATCAGACCTGCGCCCGCATTGCGTTTCGACGAAATGCTTCCACCTCTCCCAATGCTCGTTGAAAAGGCTCTTCGGGATTCCAGCGCACTGTGGCGATGCCATGTCGCAAAAAGCGGCTGCGGGTTGCATCTCGCTGCAGTTCCCAGATACGCCGAGCCAGGCATTGGTCCTCGGTGGTCGGCTCGGCTACGAACTGTTCCGCCGGGATCTCCATCACAACAACATCGAACCCCCGCCCCCGCAGGTCGGCAAACGCGTTGATCGCTCGCTCGTCGAGTAGCGGGCTCAAGCCGATGATCAACGCCTTGGCGGGAAGGGCCCGGCGTGGCACGGCACTGACCCCTCGCCAGTACATTTGCCTCCTGGATCGACTCTCCATCAGGGCGTCGAGGATCCGGTAGCGCTGAACATCTCCCATTCCGGGCTGCAACCATCGAAGCGGTTCTCCGAACGAGATGAGCCCCACCCGATCGTTGCGACGCAGATGGCCCGCCGCCAGTCCGGCGGCCGCTCTCACCGCCAGATCGAGCGTCACTTCAACCCCCCGCCGGGGCTCGGAAAGGGTGTCGACCAGCAGGACCACATCGCTGTTGCGTTCTGGATGCCGATCGTTTATCCACACCTCGCGGCTGCGGGCCGTGACCCGCCAGTTGATCTGCCGCGGATCGTCCCCGAGCACCATCGGTCGCAGATCTGCGAATTCCAGGCCTTCCCCCTTGTGCCGGGAAACAAGGTCACCGAAGCCCAGCCGGGTTTCGACCGGCTTCAGCAGCCGTCGCAGCGTTGCGGTCTCCGGAAAGACCTTGAAGACGAGATCAAGCGGCACTTCGAGGTAGTAAGCGAACAAGCCCCAGGCGTCGCGCCTCCTGATACGCAAGAAACCAATCCGGTGGGCACCCCAGCGTTCGCACCGCAACCGCACCGTCAGACGGTTGGCGACGGATCCACCCGGCTTGAACCCCACCACCATGTGTTCAACAACCTCGACCGCACGGCCCTCACTCACCGCTCCCTCGATCACGGCGCCGTTCGGCAGATCCACTTCAAAATCGAGTCGGGACACCGGAGGGTCGGTGCCGGCCGCGATGACCAACATGATCTCCTCGCCTTCGATGGCCCGGTCCCGATCGAGGCGGACATCGATGTTCACGCCGAGATCGTGCGAGACGGCCAAGCCGACGCCGAGCAGGACCACGAACGGGGCCGAGATTGCCGCCAGCTCGGGACGCCCGGCGGCCAGCCCACCCACCAACCCGAGCACCGCCAGCACCGCGAACGTGCGGAGTCGGGGAGTCGGCGCCCGGATCACGCCGGGCCGTGCCCGGGCACCGATGGTGGAGTAGGCACCAGATCGAGGCACTCCGCCACGATGTCTTCGCCCTGGATGTCCTGTACCCAGAGTTCGGGACGCAAGATCAGCCGGTGGGCCAGAGCAGGAATGGCAACGGCCTTCACGTCGTCGGGCGTGACGAAGTCGCGGCCTTGCAGGATGGCTCTGGCGCGAGCCACTTTCATGATGGCCAGCGACCCGCGCGGGCTTGCTCCCACAAGAACCCGGTTGCGATGCCGGGTCGCCCCCACCAGGTCGACGATGTAGCGGCCCACCGCCTCGGAAACGTGCACGTCCTCGACCGTCTTCTGCATCGCCCGGAGCGTGGCGGCGTCGACAACTACGTTCAAGTCTGCCTCGTCGGTCCCACGCTCCAGCCTCTTCTCGAGGACGGTCCATTCGTCGGCGGGCGTCGGATAACCCACCCCGATCCGGACGATGAAACGGTCCAGCTGCGCCTCGGGAAGCGGGTAGGTGCCCTCGTATTCGATCGGGTTCTGGGTCGCCACAACCAGGAAGGGACGATCCAGCCGATGGGTGGTGCCGTCGACGGTGACCTGCCGCTCCTGCATTGCTTCCAGGAGTGCCGCCTGCGTCTTGGCCGGCGCACGGTTCACCTCATCGGCAAGGAGCAGATTGCTGAAAACCGGACCCGGACGAAACGACAGTACCGAAGTGGTGGGATCGAGCACCGGAGAACCCGTGACATCCATGGGCATCAAATCCGGTGTGAACTGGACCCTGGTGAACTTCAGGTCGGTGACCTGGGCAAACGAGCGGGCCATGAGCGTTTTGGCCAGGCCGGGATAGTCCTCGATCAGCACGTGCCCGTCCGCCAGGAGCGCCATGAGTATCAGCTCGAGGACCGCACGCTTGCCCACCACGGCCCGCTCCACCTCATCGAGCAACAGCTGCCCGAGTGCTGCAACTTCATCCACGATCATGGGCATCTCCAAGACGACACTCAAAGCTCCTCGATGGCGTATATGGCCGTACCCAAGTCCTCGACGCTGAGGCCGGGTGCCATACGATCAACCGGAAGTGGGCGGCCCGGGTCCAGCAGATCCCAGGCCGGGTCACCCAGGAGTTCCCGGGCGAGATCCGGGCGGGCCGCCGGGTCGACCCCATGCCGCGCCTCGAGTAGCTGGGCGGCGATAGACCTCAGAAACGGAAGCAAGCGCCACTCTGCATCAAAAGCGGTCGTCTTGCCGAACGCCACCAGACGTTCGATTCTCTCCAGTTGGGGTGGAGTGGTGTGGTGGGGCCGCCCGGCCCGCTTGATCCTGAGCAGTAGGGGCGCGTTGTCTTCCCCAGCTTCCTCCGCCGGTCGAAGCCTGCGCATCGCCATCACCGCCAGGAAGAACAACAGCACCTGGTAACCGGTGAACTCAGCCGGCCCGTCGAACCATAGAAGAACGACGGCTGCCAGCACCGCCACCAGCGCCGTTGCTCCGACCACCAGCCTCACGAGACCACCCCGCTCAGTTCGTTCCGGATGTCGTTGAGGGCTATCACTGCCTCCCGTCCCATGTCGGGGTCCACTTCGTGGTGGCTGAAGCGTGCCACCTCAAACAGGCGGGTGAGCCGACTGACGGCCGGACGGCTGACCCGGAGACGATGCAGTGACCTGGCCAGGTATTCGAGCGGAGCTTCGCTGGCATGTCGCGGCAAACCGGCCACGGTGAGCGCCCGCTCCATCCGGGCGTAGGCACCGATCACCACTTCCCGGGGATCGGTTGATCTCTCGAGTTCCACGAGGACCGAGTCGATGACGCCGGTCACCAGAGCCGGAGCCGGCAGCTCCGTGATTACTTCCAACTCCACAGCAGGGCGTGTCGCCGCTGCCACGCCCCACACCACCAGCAGAACGGCACCGCCGAGGATGATCAAGCCCCAGTGAGACCCCGACTGCTGATTGGTAGGGGTTTCGATCTGCGTTGCGGCGTCACCGCTTTCGAACGGTTCGGGCTCTTGCTGGGGCCGGCCGAGGAACGGCTGGAGGATGAGCAGGATCGCAAACAGCAAGACGATGCCGGCCAGCAGTTTCAACGGCGACGATTTCTTACGTTCGGGGAGCTTGATCGGTGGCCCGCCGGGCAGCAGGATCAGGACCAGCAGCAGAGCGACGATTCCGGCCGAGATGCCCATCATTATGCGGGCGACGGTCAGCAGTCGATGTCGATGGCGAACGGCGGAGGGCGGGTTTCGCTCCCCGGTAAGTCCTGTGCTCCCATCGCGGCCAGCGTCACGAGCACCAACACGGCAACGGCGAGCAAGGCCGCAGCCCACCGGGGAGTGGCTGTCAATCGGCGCCGCATGCGCGCGTCTCCATAAGACGAGCCTACCGGGGCCCATCCGGGATGGCCGGATACATCCCGGCCGATCTTGTCTCGCCGCGCAACTCTTCCGGCTCTATGCGGGTGAACCCACCGGATAACCGCTACCAGGACCGGGCCCTGGTGGGTGTTATCCGGATCGGGATCGGATAGTCGATGGCGAAACTCTCCGGCGTCCAGCCGTGCCCGGCGATCTTCTCGCGGTATTTGACCGAATACTCATGGACCTCATGAGAGGCAGGAGCTTCGGGATCGAGACGCGCATTCCCCTCGACGGTCACAACCGCCCCTCCCCGACCGTCGCCGTCGAGGTTGAGCGACACCCGCGGATTGGCGTCGATGTTGCGGGTTCGAGCGGTACCGGCCTGGCTGTAGATGAGGAACTCTTGGCCATCCCACAGGAACCACACCGGCGAGGTCTGCGGTTGGCCGAACGGCGACACGGTCGTCAGCCAGATGATCAGTTCCTCCTCCAGTCGCTGTTCGGCCCGAGAGTTGAGTCCATCCATGCCGAGACGATACCCCTTACCGCTCCCCAGAATCGCCCAACCCGGCAACGAATGCGCCCTCCGGTGCCACGAGCTTCTCACGAGATTCTGCATCGACGTTCATCGTCGCCTTAAAGCGGTGGTCGACAGTGAGTCCAGTGATGGAACAAGAAAGGAGCATTACATGCGCAAAGCCATCGCAGCTATAGCGACCACCGCGATCGTGCTGGGCGGATTCTCCGTCGCACTGGTCGTCCAGTCACCCGACGTGGCCTCCGCCCAGGAGGTCGTTGCCGAGGACACGAACGTGACGGTCCCGGCAGCCATCGAAGACGCCCTGGCCGGACTGGTCCAGGAAGGGGTAATCACGGAGGAGCAGTCGACCCAGATCGCTGCGGCCCTGCAGGAACGCATCGGCACCTACCGGGGTCACCGCGGCCTCGCCGGCCGGTTCCACCTGGAAACCGCCGCTGAGACAATCGGCATCGATGTCGCCGACCTTGCCGACGCCCTCAGGGACAGACAGACGATCGCCGAGGTCGCCGAAGCCAACGGCTCAACCGGCCAGGCGGTGGTCGGTGCCCTCGTGGACGAGATGAACGCCAATCTCGATCAGGCCGTTGAGGACGGCAACCTGACCACCGAGCGGGCTGACGAGATCAGGGCCGAAGCCCCGGATCGGATCGAGTCGATGGTCAACGGCGAGTTCGAAGGCCGGATGGGCCGGCGCGGCCATCGGGGCGTTGGCCCGCAGTTCTGCCCGGGCCTCAACGACACGACCACCAACTCGGCCGACACCAGCGCATGACACAGATCAGGCCGTGACCCTCGCCCCCGGCTCTCACTCATCTTGTCCCTCCAAGGCCCGAGAGCCGGGGGCAACCGCGTCTGGCATCCATCGAGGGGCTTCGATGGCATCACCCCTGATGCAATCTCAGGCCGCCGGCGTCGATCAGTACCCGTCCGAACTCCCGAATGGCCGGAGGCGGGTCCTCGAGGAGGTCCGGAAGGTCATCCCGGAAGACCTGCCCAAGGGGTACGAAGGGTTATGAGCCCGGGGGATGATCACGTACCAGATCCCGCTCGTTACCTACCCCGATACCTACAACAAAGAGCGAGCTACTGATGTATGCGGCGCCGGCCTCGCAGAAGAACCGTACGGCGGTCTACCTACCCAGCATGCGTTCGAAGCTACTGCCGCCACTTTCGAGGAGCAGTACCGGGCACCGGCACGCGATATGACATGGGAAAATCGTGCGTTCGTTTCCGGAGGATCGACGACCTGCCGCTGATCTCATCGGCCGGACCATCGCCGCCCCCTCCGGTGGATGCGTTCATCGCCAGGTTCGAACAGGCACGGGCAATCCGCCGTCGAGGGTAGTGGGCGGGCCCGACTCGGGATTCTCATGCGTTTTTCATCCGCTTCTTAGGTGGCGTCCATATCGTTACTTACCAGGAAACGAATTCTTGGAGGTAGGAATGCGAAAATCGATCACCGGGCTGGCGGTAGTCGCCCTGGTGGCTGGTGTGGCATTGGTGGCCATCTCACTCAGCCAGGCCCCCTCGGCATTCGCCGAGGAAACCGAGGGTCAGGTCTTCAACCGTCCGCTCGAGGATGTGCTCAACGGCCTGGTCGATGATGGGGTGATCACCGAGGACCAGCGGGACAAGATCGGGGCGGCGCTCGAGGAGCGATTCGTTCGTTTCGGCAAGGGATTCAGGGGAACTCCCTATCTCCAAACCGTTGCCGAAGTGCTCGAGATGGACGTTGACGACCTGGCGACACAGCTGCGCGACGGTTCGACTATCGCCGAAATAGCAGGCAACAAGACGGCCGACGTGATCGCCGCGCTGGTAGCCGGGCAAGAGGCTCGTATCGACGAAGCGGTCGCGGACGGACGACTCACCGAAGAGAAGGCCGAAGAGGTGCGCAACGCCCTCGTCGAACAGGTCGAAGCCATGGTCAACGGTGAGCACTCGATCGGCATGCTTCCCTTCGGTATGGATCGCTTCCATCGACCGGGCGGGCTCGGTGGGTTCGGATTCCGGGGCGAGTTCCACCTCGGCACGGTTGCCGGGGCTCTCGGGATGGACATTGACGTGCTGCGGGATCAACTGGCCGCCGGATCGTCTATCGCCGATATCGCCCGGGAAAAGGGTGTTGATACTCAGGTCATCGTCACAGCGGTGAGCGCCGATCTCGACGAGCGCCTCAATGAACTGGTCGCCGACGATCGTCTAACGCAGGAGCGGGCCGACGAGATCCGTGCGGGATTGACCGCCACCATCGAATCGATGATCAACGGAGACATGCCGGCATTCGGTAGCTTCAGATTCGACCGTGGTGAAAGCTTTCGCCATTTCTGTGGCCACGGTCGCGGCATGCCCGGACCAGGCGGTTTCTTCAATGTTCCCGACGACGTCGAAGGGGCCGACACCTCCGCCTAGACCCAACTGACAAAACCCGACCCCCGGCTCGACAGAAGGCCCTCCCCCTCCCGCCGGACTCGAGAGCCGGGGGTTGTCGCGTCCACAGGAATCGGCCGGCAGCTGCTAGGTCAGCACGGTCGGTTACCGTATTGGAGCGTCTCCGATTTCTCCAGAAGGAGGTCTTGGGCAACGCCGTCGGCTATCGGTCGGTGCTCGACGCTGGCAGGAACGACCAACAACTCCGGCGCGCAGCAGCATCCTGGATCGAGCCCAGGAGCCGACCCCCGGGAGTGGAGGCGCGACGGAGTAGCGGCCCAATGGAGTAAGGGCGATCAGCTGTCACCGCGGATAGCCGGGCCTTCGGCTCTTTGCAGGCGAGGCAAACCGGATAGCGATCCGGATCCCGGTTGGGAATCCATCGCTTGCCGCAAAGCGCGACCACCGGCTCTTCTTGGTCGGGGCAGTTCCGCTCATGGACATGATTCTCGCAGGGCGCATCGCCATTGCCCAAGGGGACTCCTGGGTGCGGCGTCGGTCGAGGACTCAGCTCATGGCGTTCAATGTGGCTAGACCTCCGTATGCCTGGCCTCGACATTTCGGATGAGCCACCGTGGCGAACACAGGCGCCAAGGCCGTCGGGGGTCATCGTACCGCTGGCAAGAGCCGGGGCAGGCCCGACGCCATCCGTGGGCCGACCGTGCCGTCGAGAACCGCGGCGTGCCCTCGTATCAGTCCTCAGCATCACGAATGCAGGTGGCTGTGTGACGCCGATCGACAGGCGTAGGCTTGGCGTCGAAGGGCATCCGTGTGGAAGACCGGCTCACCGTGCTCGCCTTGTTCAGCGGGCAGTACCTGCTGATGGCGTTCCTTGCCTGTCTGGGAATTGTACAAATTGCCGCGGCCCGGTCGGGACGCCGTCACCTTTGGCTGCTGCGCCGTTGCCGGTCGACGACCATCCTGGGCATCGTTCTGCTGGTGTCGGGGATGGCGTACTTCTACCTGATCCCGCTCTGGGTGGCNGGCCCTTGGGGGCCTCCCGACCCGGCCGATGGAACGGCAACCTGGGCAACCGCCGCTCTCGAAACACTCCCCGGGGTGCGCAACATCAACGACACGGCCGGCGGTCTGTCCGGCCACTGGCAAGCTCTGTGGTTTCTGCTGGCTTGGATCGCGGCGGTCTTCTTCGCTCGTAGCATCGGCCGGGCCCGCCATCCTCTGCTCCCGGATGATCGACGCAACCATGGCGAGCCCTGGATCCTGGCCTCAACCAGAGGCCGGCGATGAGTAATGAGGAGACGGTATTTCGTTGGTTGAACGACCTGGCAGGCCGGTCGGATGGGCTCGATGGATTGATTCGACTGGTCATCAGCGACTATCTGATCCCCCTCATCGCCACGCTGGCCGTTGCCTGGTTGTGGTTCGCAGGACGACGAGAAGAAGAAACCACGCGATTTCAACATGCTGCCCTCCATGGGTTGATTACGCTGGGGATCTGCCAGCTGGCGGTTGCGCTCACCAACATCGTCGTCGGGCGCCCGCGGCCCTTTGAGCAACTCCCCGACGTGACCGTACTGTTCTATGAGCCGATCAATTCATCGTTTCCCGCCCACCCGGTGGCGACAGTCGTAGCCTTGGGAATCGTGCTCTGGCTGGTGCGGCGTTCGTTGGGGGCGCTGGTACTGGCGTTGGGAATGGCCCTCGGGATCGGACGGATCATCGCCGGATTGTGGTTTCCCACCGACGTTCTTGGCGGCATCGCCATCGGACTGCTGTCGACCTGGATCGGCGGAGTGACATTGGGCAGGCTCTCCAGAGCCGAAGCCTTCGTCCGCCGCAAGGCCGCTGCTCTGGGCCTGGGATGAGACCCAGCAGCCAACGACCGGCGACTCTCCTTCGAGACTCGAGGGAACGGACCCTTCTCCCCGCTGCGGCGGTATCCCCCCAAATCAGCCCGCTTCGCTCGCCGGGGGGGGAACCCCCCGGCTACCCATTGCCCAGCACCAGGTCGATGGTTACGACGGTGCCCGACCGCTCGATCCTCAGCTGCACAGCATCCCCCACGTGAGAGCGGCGCAGGAGCACGATCAGATCTTGCATGGTCTGCACTTTCTCGCCCTCGAACGAAATGATGAGGTCGCCGGCCTTCAGCCCGGCCACCACCGCGGCACCGGTTGGGTCGACTGATCCGATCTCAACCCCGGCCGGAACCTCGGCCCCGTCGGGGGCGGTGTCGAAGGATGTCCCACCGACGATGCCGAGGAAGGCGGTTCCGGCTTGGCCGGTGGCAATCAGCTCGGTGACGACCCGCTCGACAATCTCGACGGGGGTCGCAAACCCGATCCCTTCAACTCCGATTTGGGAAACACCAACGGCGGTGGTGATACCGATCAACCGCCCGGTCTCGTCGACCAACGCCCCACCGCTGGAACCCTGGGTAATCGGGGCATCGGTCTGCAACATACCGTAGAGAACGTCACTGGCGCCGGTCTGGACCTGGCGGTCGAACGCCGAGAGTACCCCTACCGTCAGCGATGGCCCGCCGTCCAGTCCAAGCGGGTTGCCCACCGCCACCGCCGGGTCTCCGACCGACAGATTGTCCGATGAGCCGAACTCGATAGGCACCAGATTGTCGGCGTTGATCTTGAGAACCGCCAGGTCGGTAACCGGATCGGTGCCGACCAGAGTGGCCTCATAGACGCGGCCGTCGGCGAACACGATCTGGTACGCCGACCCGCTGGAGGCAACATGATCGTTGGTGATGATGTGGCCCTCCTCATCAAAGACGACGCCCGATCCCGATCCAACTCCGGAGAACCCGGTCGGTCCTGTCTGTCCGATCTGCACGCTGACGATGGAAGGGATCACCTCTTCGCCGACGGCGACGGCGTCGACGTTGGCCTGTCGAAGCTGCAGTGTCGTAGCACCTCCCGATGAAGGAGCCACTGCCTCGGCGGCCCGGCCGGCAACGGTGGTCGTCGTCGCCGACTCACGGGAGAAATCGAAACCACCTGTGCCGGCCACGGCCGCCAGCGCCAGAACGGCGCCCACAAAAGCAGACACCATAGGGATCAGAACCCGGCTGCGCCGCCGGTCGGCCGGCAGATGACGGGTGTCCGTTGACGGGTCTGCTCCACCGACGGGATCGGGAGGCGGGATGGGACCGGCCGGCCACACCGTGGGTTCCACAGGATCGTTGTCGAGGTCCATGGTTGTCTCCATCTGAAAACGGCTCTCAAGGATGATCCAATACTGGGGTGAAGGACGGATGAAACGCGCCTAAGAAGCGGGTGAGAATCCCCCGCAGCTCACTGCGGCTGCGTTGCCGGGACCTCAAACCCGACTCTCGCTCCGCCGCTGGGTGCCTCGTCGGCCCAGACCCGGCCGCCATGGAGATCGACGACTTGCCTGACGATGGCGAGTCCGAGCCCCGAACCCGGCATGGCCCGTGCCTCCGCCGCGCGGTAGAACCGATCGAAGACGAAGGACCGGTCTTCCTTTTCGATGCCGGGTCCGTGATCGATCACCTCAACCGTGCCGCCCAACACCGACACCTCGATCGGGGTACCAGGCGGGCTCCATTTGTAGGCGTTATCGATCAGGTTGCTCACAGCCCGTTCGAGCATCGCAGGACGGCCCTGGATGGTCCCGCTGTCGGATTCAAGAACGATGGTGCGACCCGTCCGACGGCGAGCCCGCTCGGCGACTTGTTCCACCAGATCCCCGAGATCAACCTCGGTTACGGCTTCCTCGGCGACCCGTGCGTCCGTAGCCAGTTCGACCAGTTCGGATACCAACTCGGTCAGCTCCACGAGTTCGAACGTCACGTCGGCCAGCAACTCCTGTTTCTCGGCGCCGTCCATATCGTTCGATTTGGCCAGCAACTCGATGTTGGTGCGAAGCGAGGTGAGGGGAGTGCGCAGCTCGTGGCTGGCATCGGCAACCAGCTGCTGCTGCTGGCGCCGCGAGGCGCCGAGCGCTTTGAGCATGGTGTTGAAACTCGCTGCCAGCCGACCGATCTCGTCGGTCCGTTCGACCTGAATCGGGGCGTCGAAATCCTGGGTATTAGCCACGTGCTCGGCAGTCGCGGTCAGGTCTTCAACCGGTTTGAGGACCCGTCCGGCCACCAGCCAGCCCATCAGCGCGGCGAGCAGCACGCCCAGACCACCGATGCCGAACAACCGCAGCCGGAGCCCATTGACGATCGCATCCGTTTCGGTCAGGTCGCGGGCGAGTTGAAAGGCATAATTGTCTCCGTACGGAGCCGTGATCATGCGGTAGTGGACACCGTCGACCCACACGTCCCGCGACG
>C687J29651_10001057_pt1 | contig 11706 bp, 9 predicted proteins | sample RifCSP13_1_FD_29651 | JGI IMG/M metagenome (IMG submission 29651) | reverse complement strand
AGGACGTCGTCGGCGACCTTGAATGCGGAGTTGAGGGCGAGCCGGGGCACGATCTCGAGGAGCTTGTCATTCGGGATCACGACGACGGTGTCCGCCAAGTTCCGGAGCTTCTCGAGGCCGTACTCCGCGTTCTCCGCGCGGATCGCGCCCTCGGCCCGGAACGGGAACGTGCAGATCGCAATCGTGAGGGCGCCCGCCTCCTTCGCGAGCTGGGCCACGACGGGCGCGCCACCCGTGCCCGTGCCGCCGCCGAGGCCGCACGTGAGGAAGACCATGTCCGCCCCGTGGAGGACCGACCGCAGCTCGTCCGCGGCCTCCCGGGCGGCCTCCTCCCCGACCTGCGGGAGCGCGCCCGCCCCGAGCCCCCGCGTCGCGCGGCGTCCCAGGAGGAGCTTGTGGGGGGACCGGATCGTGAGGAGGTGCTGGGCATCCGTGTTGCACGCGTACAGCTCCGCGCCGACGATGCCCGCCTCGACGAGGCGGTCGATCGTGTTGGACCCGCCCCCGCCGATGCCGATGATCTTGATGTTCGTCCGCAGGCTCGCGAGGATCCGCTCGAGCTCCGCGTCCTCCGTGCCCATGCCCACTTTCTGGGTGGGGGCCTCGGGGACCCGCGGCTCCTCGGCGGCCCGGGACACGACTTCCCTCACGATGGAATCCATGCTACGGCCTCCGGCTCCCCAAGGACGCGCCTGGACGAACCGTGGGTGCGACGTAAAGGAGGGGCGTTAATAAAGGTTTCTTGGGACGCGAGCCGCGCGGCCTCCCGTGGATGCGCGCTCCGCTGGGNGCGGGCGAGGTCCCGCCTCCGCGCATCTCCATCCCGTGCGGACGGCCACCCGGAAGGCATCAGCGGATGACGTCCACGCCCACGCGGGCGCGTTCCTCCGCGGGGTCCCGCCGGCCGACGATCTGCTTCGAGCGGACCCCCGTGGCCACGAGCATGACCCGGAGGGTGTGTTCGAGGGACGGGTCCACNGTGGCGCCCCAGATGATCCGAGCGGTCGGGCTCACCTTGGACTGGACGACCTCNGCGACGCGCTCCGCCTCGCTGATTGTCATGTCGTTCCCGCCCGTGACGTTGATCAGGACGCCATGGGCCGTCGAGACGTCGACCTCGAGGAGCGGGGAGTTGACCGCCTCCTCGATCGCCTCGATCGCGCGGTTCTCGCCCATCGCCTGGCTCTCGCCGAGGCCGATCATCGCGACGCCCCCGCCCTTCATGATCGTCTTCACGTCGTTGAAGTCGAGGTTCACGAGGCCAGGCTTCGTGATGATCTCCGTGAGGCCCTTGATGGACCGCATGAGGGTCTCGTCCGCGAACTTGAACGCGAGGTTCAGGGCCATCCGCGGCACGAGGTCGAGGAGCTTGTCATTGGGGATCGTGATGACNGTATCGGCGGCGTCCCGGAGCCGCTCGAGGCCCCACTCCGCGCTCTCCATGCGGAGGCGGCCCTCGCCCCGGAACGGGAGGGTCACCACGGCGATCGTCAGGGCGCCCATCTCCTTCGCGACGCGGGCGACGAAGCCGCTCCCACCCGTCCCCGTCCCGCCGCCGAGGCCGCACGTGACGAAGACGATGTCGGAACCTTGGATGACCTGGCGGAGCTCTTCCTCCGCCTCCCGGGCGGCCTCCTCGCCGATCTGGGGCAGGGCGCCCGCGCCAAGGCCCTTCGTGATGCGCCGGCCGAGGAGGACCTTCTTCGGCGCCGTGATGTGGAGGAGGTGCTGTGCGTCCGTGTTGCACGCGTACAGCTCCGCGCCGACGATCCCCTCGTTATAGATCCGGGCGATCGTGTTGCAGCCGCCGCCGCCGATCCCGACGATCTTGATGTTCGTCCGCATCTTGCTGAGCATCTCTTCGAGCTCGGCGTCGACGCGGGTGTCCTCGAACGCGGGGGCGCTCCCTTCTCGGGCGAGTACGTCCTCTAGCATCGTGTTCATCGAGTCACCTGCAGCATCTCCGAGTGTATCCCATCCCGCGAGATGGGGCTCGTATCCGGGGGAGGCTATTAAAAACTGTCGGACGTTCGTCTGCCGCCTTGACAAAGGGCCCGGCACGGGGCCTAGAGGAGGGTCGAACGGGCCGCCTTGCGGACCGCGCCGACCGCGGCGGGCGGGCAGGCGACCATGACGGCCCAGTCGACGACCTGGCGGGTCTGAAGCGCGCGCCCGAGGGGGCTCACCTTCGCGAACGGGACGACCTCGCCCTCGTCGAGGATCGGGACGTCCGTCTTGGCGATCCGGGGTTCGCTGATGAGGAGCTCGGGGAGGGGCACGTCGATGATCACCTGCCCGGGCTTCANGCCGCCCCGCGCGGCGATCCGGTCCTCCGCCCGGCGGCGCACCCCGGGNTCCTTGAAGGAGACGAGGGTGCGCTTCGCCTCGTCCGTGAGCNCGTCCGGCGGGACCGCGAGGACTCGCTTGTACAGCTTCCGGTACTTCAGNCGGAGGGCGACCTCTCGCTGGAGTCCGCCCTGCTGGGTGAGCCAGGACAGGAGCTCGTGGTCGACCATCTTCTGGACCTCCGCGATCGCGGCGCCGGATCGCTCGACGGCGCGGGCGACCATCTGCTCCGCGATCCGGACCGTCTTGTGGAAGTAGACGGAGGAGTACATGAGCGCCCGCGCGACGAGCATGCCCTCGAGGGCGGGCAGCCCCTTGCGGTCCAGGCCGAGCTCGCCCCGGTGGACGACGAGGGTCTGCAGGATCCGCGGGAAGTCGATCATCCCATGGGCCGCGCCCGTGTAGTGGGCGTCCCGCATGAGATAGTCGATCTGGTCCGCGTCCATCGGGCTGTGGATAATCGAGGCGAGGTACCGCCGGGCCTCCTTCGGCCCGCCCGGGGCGAGGAGGGACGCGCCGCGGGCCGCGGGGCCGCGGATGAGAGCCGCGACGGCCTTCGGGGCCACCCCGTGCTCGTCGAGGACCTCGTGGATCCTCGGGACGTCAGGGAACTCCGCGCGGTCCTCCCCGCTCACGTTGTCGTCGTCCCCCGTGATGATCCTTTGGGTGAGGTCCATGTGGTCGACGGCGAGCTCGCGGCTAAGGACGTGCTCGAGGGTGTGGGAGAACGGCCCATGGCCGACGTCGTGGAGGAGCCCTGCGGCCTGGACGAGCTTCCGCTCGTCCTCGGGGAGTCCGAGGGCCCTCGCCATCTCCCCCGCGACGTGGCTGACCCCGAGGACGTGCTCGACGCGGGAATGGTTCGCGCCCGGAAACACGAGGTACGTGAGGCCGAGCTGGCGGATCGAGTTGAGCCGCTGGATCTCGAGGGTCTCGAGGAGGCCCAGGGCCAGGGGCTCCAGGCGGAGGGTCCCGTGGACCGTGTCCGTGATCGTCTTCAGGGTCGCCATCGCGCGACCCAGGGGGCCGAGGCCATAAATAGCTTCTTTGTCACCGTATGATTCACGTTGCGACGTCGGCGCGTGCGAAAAGGTTCAATTACCCAGGTCCGGATGGGCGGCCCGACGCCGGGGTGACAGAGCGGCTAATGTGACCGACTGCAGATCGGTTTCCTGGGGGTTCGACTCCCTCCCCCGGCATCCCCCGGCCCATGGGCTCCCGGGGCGGGGCTTCCGGCCCGTGGGTTGAGGCGCGGATCCGGGCCGCCCCATGGGGAGGGAACGGTCCGCGAAGCACCTTCTTATAGCGACCGGGCTTACCTTCGGAGGCCCGATGCGGGGAGGGCCCGTGCGATACTTCGAGAACATCCTTGAGACGATCGGCAACACGCCCCTCGTCAAGCTCCCCCGCCTGATGGCGAACGCGCAAGGCCTCGTCCTCGCGAAGATGGAGATGTTCAACCCGGGCGGGTCCGTGAAGGACCGCATCGGGCAGAAGATGATCGAGGAGGCGGAGCGGAAGGGCGACCTGCGTCCGGGGGGGACGGTCATCGAGCCCACGAGCGGGAACACGGGGATGGGGCTCGCGATGGTCGGCGCGATCAAGGGCTACCGGACCGTCTTCACGATGCCTGACAAGATGAGCCGGGAGAAGATCGACCTGCTCAAGGCGTTCGGGGCGCGGGTCGTCGTGACCCCGACGGCGGTGCCTCCCGACCACCCGGAGTCGTACTACAAGGTCGCGGAGCGGATCCACAAGGAGACCCCGAACTCGATCCTCCCGAACCAGTACGCGAACCCGGCGAACCCCCAGGCCCACTACGAGACGACGGGGCCGGAGATTTGGCGGGACACCGACGGCCGGGTGACCCACTTCGTCTGTGGGATGGGGACGGGCGGGACGATCAGCGGGGCGGGCAAGTTCCTCAAGGAGAAGAACCCGAAGGTCCGGGTCATCGGCGTGGACCCCCTCGGGTCCCTCCTGAAGGACTATTTCTATAAGAAGGAATTAGTTAAACCACATACATATAAAATCGAGGGGATCGGGGAGGACTTCATCCCCGAGACGACGTGGTTCGAGTACATCGACGAGATCGTGAAGGTGAGCGACAAGGAGGCGTTCCTCATGGCCCGCCGCCTCGCGCGGGAGGAGGGGGTCCTCGCGGGGAGCTCGAGCGGGGCCGCCCTCGTCGCGGCGAAGCGGATCGCCGCGGACCTGACGAAGGACGACGTCCTCGTCGTCCTCCTGCCCGACACGGGCGCACGCTACCTGTCGAAAGCCCATAACGAGGAGTGGCTCAAGGAGCAGGGGTACCTCGAGGAGCCCGTCGCGCCCCTCATGACGATCCTCCGCGGGAAACACCGGGACGTCTCCGGGGTGATCACGGTCGACATCGCCGCGAAGGTCCGCGAGGCCGTGGACATCATGCGGGAGTACAACGTCTCCCAGCTCCCCGTCCTCGACACGGGGATCATGGTCGGGAGCCTCCGGGAGGAGGTCCTCATGAAGGCCCTCCTCGACACCCCGGGGATGTACGACGACTTCGTCGCGAAGGTGATGGAGAAGCCCTTCCCTCTCGTGGAGCCGGGGGCGGACCTGGAGACCGTCTATCGGCTCCTCCTGCGCGGCACTCCCGCCGTCGTCGTGGGGAAGGAGAACCGCCTCGAGGGGATCATCACCCGGATCGACGTGATCCAGTTCCTTGCGGGACGAGAGTGAGACTTCCTTCCCAGCGGGGACGGACAATCCCCGGGTCGGCCCGCGTCCGGAAAAGCAAACCCTTTTCGCCCTCCCCGGGAGTCCCGCGCCGGCGAGACCCATGCGGTTCGCGACGAAGGCCCTCCACGTCGGGCAGGAGCCGGATCCGAGGACGGGGGCGTCACCCCGCCCATCTACATGACGTCCACGTACTCCCAGAAGGACCAGAAGGAGTACGACTACGCCCGGGGTATCAACCCGACGCGGACGAACCTCGAGCGGAGCCTCGCAGCCCTCGAGGACGCGAAGCACGGGATGGCCTTCTCGAGCGGGATGGGCGCGATCACGACGGCGATGACCCTCCTGAAGAAGGGGGACCACGTCGTCGTCACCGACGACTGCTACGGCGGGGTGTACCGAATCTTCACGCGGATCATGTCCGCGTACGGGATCGAGGCCACGTTCCTCGACCTGCGGGACCTCGTCGACGTGGAGGACGCGATGCGCCCGGAGACCCGGATGTTGTGGATCGAGTCCCCGACGAACCCCCTCCTCAAGGTCCTCGACATCCGGGAACTCGCGGTCCTCGCGAAGGCCCACCGCGCGGTGAGCGTCTGTGACAACACGTTCGCCTCCCCGTACCTCCAGAACCCGCTCGCCCTCGGCGTGGACCTCGTCGTCCACAGCACGACGAAGTACATCGGCGGGCATGCGGACCTCCTCGGGGGTGCCCTCCTCACGAACCGGGACGACCTCCACGAGGTCCTCCGGTTCTCCCAGAACGCCCTCGGCGCGGTCCCGAGCCCGTTCGACTGCTGGCTTGCCCTTCGCGGGATCAAGACCCTCGCGGTCCGGATGGACAAGCACTGCGACAACGCGGAGGCCCTCGCAGGGTTCCTCCACGATCACCTCGGCGTGGCGCGGGTGCACTACCCGGGCCTTCGGGACGACCCGGGCCACGCCCTCGCGAGGAAGCAGATGCACCGGTTCGGCGGGATGCTCTCCTTCGAGGCGAAGGACGCCGCGGGGATCGTCGACCGCCTGCGGAGGGTCGAGGTCATGCTCTTGGCGGAGAGCCTCGGCGGGGTCGAGACCCTCATCGAGCACCCCGCCTCGATGACCCACGCGAGCGTGCCGCGGGAGCAGCAGGCGAGGCAGGGGATCACGGAGGGGCTCGTGCGCCTGTCCGTCGGCATCGAGGACGTCGAGGACCTGACGGAGGACCTCCGGCGGATCCTCGCCTGACCCCTACGGCCCGCGGGCGACGCCAACCTTCCGGGGTCGAGCCCGGCCGGGCACGACGTGGAGGGTCATCCCAACCGCGATGAGGGCGTACCCGCCGAATGCGACGGCGGGCATGAGGCCCCGGCCCACGCTCCACGAGCGGACGAAGGCGAGGGCCCCGGGATGCTGGAGGATCACGAGGACGCTCGCGGCCGCGACCCCGAAGAGGACGAGCGCGCCGAGGTCCGCGAGGCGCCGGGAGGGGGCGTCGAGGTAGTTCGCGACGCGGCCGAAGAGGATCCCGTGGAGGGCGAGGATGGGGACGAAGGCCCACGCGACGAAGGGGAACGCGGTCGCGTAGAGGGCGAGGAGCCAGGCCTCCGTGGAGGCGAACGCGTGGTACTGGAGGGGCAGGGCGACGAGGGCCGCGAGGACGAGGGCCAGGGCGAGGAGGAACGCGCGGCGGGCGAGGGCCGGGTTCGGGTCCGCGGGGCGACGGGCCCCGAGGTCTCGGAGCCCGAGCCAGAGGCTCGGCCACGCGGCGACGTGGACGAGGACCGCGGCCCAGGCGAGGAGGAGGTCCACGTGGAGGACCCCGAACGCGGGGATCCAAAGGCTCTGCGGGCCGAGGCCGAAGGAGGACCAGTAGAGGGCGCTCGAGGCCCCGAGGAAGAGGGCCCCTCGATGGAGATGCCGCGGCCAACGCGCGCGGACGTCGGCCCGTCGCGGGGTGGGGGAGGGTCCCGCCATGGCCGCTCGAGGATAGGCCCGCGGCCTCCATAAGTCTTCCGCGGCGATCTCACGGCCCGCGGCGGGAGCGCGCGGCCCACGCGTCCCGCTCGAAGGCGGCGGCCACGGCGAGGAAGCCGATCCCGATGAGGAACAGGTCCGTGACGAGCCGGGCGCTCGTCAGGGTCGCGACGGGCTCCGCGAGGACCGCGAGGACGGATGCGATGGACAGCCCCGCGACCCCCCCGGCCCCGAGGGCCGCGACGACGGTCATCCGCTCCGAGGCGAGGTCACGCGCCGCGAAGACGAGGCCCACGGAGGCGGAGCCCCGAGCGGTCCCCAGAACAGGGGGAGGGCGGGAGCAGGAGGAGGGAGTCCCGGACGACGAAGGCCATCCATGCAGCCGCGAGGGCGATCCCCGCGGGGAGGACGCCTGCGACGGACGCGAGGAGGATCCGCCGGGACGTCGAGGCGGGCTCGCTGAGGGGGAACCCGCGGGACACGGCGACCGCGGACTGGGCCGCGATCGCACACCCGAGGATCTGGAGGAGTGCGCCGAAGACGAGGACCGTGACGCTGCCGACGGGGAAAGTCGCGAGGAGGAATGCGGCCGCGAGGGACAGGAGGAGAGATCCAAACGCGAGGCCGATCGACGCGAGGAAGAACCGTCGCCGCGCGAGAGCCCGCATCGTCTCCACCGTGCGGCCCCGGGGCGCGAAGGGGATCGTCACGGGACCCCTCATGCCACCCGCCCGCCTTAAGGGTCTGCGGCCTCGCCTCGTCTCCCCGGTGAACCTTAATAGCGGGGGCCCTCATGGGGGCCGCGCGATGCCCCTCCGTGTGTACAACACCCTCACCCGACGGAAGGAGGAGTTCGTCCCCCTCCGTGGCCGACGGGTGTCCATGTTCGTCTGCGGGATCACGCCCCACGACACGACCCACGTCGGGCACGCGAAGACCTACGTCGCGTTCGACGTTGTCGCGCGCTACCTGCGGTACCGCGGGTACGCCGTGTTCTACGTGCAGAACGTCACGGACATCGAGGACCGGATCATCGAGAAGATGCAGACCCTGGGCCGGGACTGGACGTCCCTCGTCGAGGAGTACTGGGCGGAGTACCTCGAGGGCATGACCGCCCTCCGCTGCGACTCCGTGAACCTGTACGCGAAGGCGACGGACTACATGGACGAGATCGTCCGGCAGATCCAGGGACTCCTCGACCGCGGGTACGCGTACGTCGCGGAGGACGGGAGCGTGTACTACGACACGACGAAGTACGCGGGCTGGGGGAACCTCAGCGGGCAGAAGGTCGAGGAGCACCGGCCCGGGGCCCGCGTGGCCATCGACGAGCGGAAGCGGAACCCCGCGGACTTCGCCCTCTGGAAGGCCCANAAGCCCGGAGAGCCAGCGTGGGACNGCCCGTGGGGCAAGGGCCGTCCGGGCTGGCACATCGAGGACACGGCGATCACGATCCACCACTTCGGCGCCCAGTACGACCTCCACGGGGGCGGGCGTGAGCTCGCGTTCCCCCACCACGAGGCGGAGATCGCCCAAGCGGAGGCGTATACGGGCGTCGCGCCCTTCGTCAGGTACTGGATGCACGGGGGGATGCTCATCGTCAAGGGGGAGGAGATGCACAAGTCCCTCGGGAACTACTGGTCCGTGGCGGACGCCCTCAGAGTCGTGTCCCCCGAGGAGCTCCGGTTCTTCCTCCTCAACGCGCAGTACCGCTCGCCGATCGACTTCACACGGGAGGCGCTCGACGAGGCGCGGGCCGCCCATCGCAGAATCCGGGACGCGGTGGAGAACCTGAGGGCGGCGGAGGCCACCGCGAAAGACGCGGGTCCGGGGGACGCGGCCCTCCGGGCCGCCGCCGCGAAAGCGCGGGAGGGCTTCGAGGCCTCCATGGACGACGACTTCAACACGCGGGAGGCCGTGGCCGCGGTGTACGAGCTCGTGGGCGCGTCAAACAAGGCGCTCGAGTCGGGCGCGGGCAGGACCGCCGTCCACGAGGCCCTTGAGGCGTTCCGAGCGTTTGACCAAGTCCTCGCGATCCTTCCGGGGGCCGCCGCGGACGCGGACCGCGTCCTGTCGGGCGTCCTCGACTTCATCGTCGAGCTGCGCGAGGAGGCGCGGAAGCGAAAGGACTTCGCGGCGTCCGACGGGATTCGAACGCGCCTCGCGGACCTCGGAATCGTGCTTGAGGACACGCGGGACGGTGTGCGGTGGAAGCGCCGCTGAAGGCCCGCGGAGCCGGGTCGTCGCCGCGGGTCCCGAGGATGCTCTCAGAGTTGAGAGTCTGAAGGGTCGAGCGGCCGTGCTACAGTATTTATCAAGCGGCATCGAAAACGGTCGTCCCCCGACCCCTGTTTTTCTCCATACGAACGGGGTCCGAACGTTTATAACGGCCCAGACCATACTCCGGACGTCACTCGGGATGGGGTGCGGAAGGCGCTCCGGATCACGTCTCAGAAGGTTGCGGATTAGATGGCNGGAGAGACCGCGTACGACGCGGAACAGATCCAGGTCCTCGAGGGGCTCCAGGCCGTCCGGAAGCGCCCCGCGATGTACATCGGCAGCGTCGACGGGAGAGGTCTCCACCACCTCGTCCACGAGGTCGTCGACAACTCGATCGACGAGGCGATGGCGGGNTTCTGCAAGAAGATCCACGTGACCCTCAACCCGGACGGCAGCGTGACCATCGCGGACGACGGACGCGGGATCCCCGTCGATGTCCACCCGAAGTACGGCGTGCCCGCCGTCGAGCTCGTCCTGTCGCGGATGCACAGCGGCGGGAAGTTCGAGCGGAAGCTCTACCGCGTGTCGGGCGGGCTCCACGGGGTCGGCCTGAGCGTCGTGAACGGACTGAGCGAATGGCTCGAGGTCCGCGTCCACCGGGACGGCCGAGAGAAGCGGATGCGCTTCGAGCGCGGGACGAAAGCGTCCGAGCTCGAGGACCTCGGCCCCGCAGAGGGCACGGGGACGATCGTGACGTTCAGGCCGGACGCGCAGGTGTTCGAGACGATCGAGTTCGACTACGACATCCTCGCGGGGCGCCTCCGGGAGCTCGCGTTCCTCAACGCCGGGCTGGAGATCATCATCGTCGACAAGGCCCGGGGCCGCGGGGACGTGTTCCGCTTCGACGGCGGAATCTCGGAGTACGTGAAGTGGATCAACCGCGCGAAGACGCCCCTCCATCCCGATCCCATCACGTTCTCGAAGCAATCCAACGGCACCCTCGTCGAGGTCGCGATGCAGTACCACGACGGGTACAACGAGTCCATCTTCACGTTCGTGAACAACATCGACACAGTCGAGGGCGGGACCCACCTCGTCGGGTTCAAGGCGGGCCTCGCGCGGACGTTCAACAACTACGCGAAGGAGCACAAGTACCTCAAGCAGGGGGAGTCCCTCGAGGGGGACGACGTCCGGGAGGGCCTCACCGCGATCCTGTCCGTGAAGATCCCCGAGCCCCAGTTCGAGGGACAGACGAAGATGAAGCTCGGGAACTCCGAGGTCAAGGGGATCGTGGAGTCGGCCGTGTACGAGAAGCTCACGGAGTTCTTCCTCGAGACCCCGAAGGTCGCGGAGACGTGCATCGGCAAGGCCGTCCTCGCGTCCCAGGCCCGAGAGGCCGCCCGGAAGGCACGGGAGCTCACGCGACGGAAGGGGCTCCTCGAGGGCTTCAACCTGCCCGGGAAGCTCGCCGACTGCCAGGAAAGAGACCCCGCGAAGGCGGAGATGTTCATCGTGGAGGGCGCGTCCGCGGGCGGATCGGCGAAGCAGGCGCGCCGCCGGGAGTTCCAGGCGGTCCTGCCCCTCCGCGGGAAGATCCTGAACGTCGAGAAGGCGCGACTGGACCAGATGCTGAAGAACGAGGAGATCCGGACCCTGATCACCGCGATCGGAGGGGGGATCGGGGACGAGTTCAACCTGTCGAAGGTCCGATACCATCGCGTCGTGACGGCTGCGGACGCGGACGTCGACGGGCAGCACATCACGACCCTTCTCTTGACCCTGTTCTTCCGTTACATGCGACCGCTCATCGATGCGGGATACGCGTACATTGCCCAGCCGCCCCTGTACAAGATCAAGCGCGGCAAGGAAATCTTCTACGCNTACACCGAGAAACAACGGCAGGACCTCGCCGCGCAGCTCGGCGAGAAAGGCGTCACCTACCAGCGGTACAAGGGCCTTGGCGAGATGAACGCGGAGGAACTTTGGGAGACGACGTTGGATCCTGACCGACGTGTCCTGAAACAGGTCACAATCGAGGACGCCGCAGGGGCGGACGCGCTCTTCGCCGTCCTCATGGGTGAGGCTGTGGAACCCCGGCGGCAGTACATCCAGGAGCACGCGAAGGAAGTCATGAACCTGGACATCTAGGTGAATGATGCCCGAGGAGATCCAGGAACCCCGCCACCGGATCGTGCCCCAGCCCATCGAGCAGGAACTCCATCGGTCGTACATCGACTACGCGATGTCCGTCATCGTCGGGCGCGCATTGCCCGACGTCCGGGACGGGCTCAAGCCGGTGCAGCGCCGGATTCTGCATGCGATGAACGAGCTGGGCATGGGCTCGGGCTCGCAATACAAGAAGGCGGCGCGCGTCGTCGGCGAGTGTTTTGCTGCAGGGACGCTCGTCGCCACCGAGCGTGGACTGATCCCCGTCGAAGGAGTCGGCAGGGGAGACGTCGTCTACACAGAGAA
>C687J29651_10001053_pt1 | contig 11726 bp, 10 predicted proteins | sample RifCSP13_1_FD_29651 | JGI IMG/M metagenome (IMG submission 29651) | reverse complement strand
GGCAGCTCGCTTTCGTCACTTGACCAGCCTTCCGGGAAGGACTAAAATGGGGGTGGAATGGATGGTGCCCCAATCGGTATCCTGGTGGGTCGGTCTGTGAGTCGAATAGTCGGTCGGTCGGGTGTTCAATCGATCGACTCGGGGGGACGGAAATTGTCATTTTACTTTCCTCTTACTTTGTCACCATCCATCTATATCCACGCTCCATTCTCCACTCTCGACTCTCTAATATCCCTTGTATCTATCAGGAGTCATTCATGAGCGATTACCTNTTCCGCGGCGCGTTAGCTGACCTGGACCCCAGATTGAATGAACTGCTCGAACTGGAAGCAGAACGCCAGTACCGCAAGCTGATCCTGATCCCCAGCGAGAGCACGGCCCCCCTGGCGGTGCGCGCCGCCATGGCTTCGGCCTTCCAGAATATCTACGCCGAGGGTTACCCCGACGAGGAGACGCGCTGGATGAGCGAGGCCGAGATCCTGGACTATGAGACCCGCCTGGCGTATTTCCGGCGCTACTCCGACCCGCGCTATTACAAGGGCGTTGAGTACGCCGACGCGGTCGAAGCCCTGGCGCGGCGGCGCTGCGCCGAGACTTTTGCAACCAACGGCGTCAGCGCCGNTGACCTGTTTGTAAACGTGCAGGCGCTGTCCGGCGCGCCGGCCAACAACTCCGTCTATCACGCCCTGGTGAACCCTGGCGAGACGATCATGGGCATGAACCTGCTGCACGGCGGGCACCTGTCCCACGGCTCTCCGGTCAACCGCTCGGGCAAGTATTACAACGCGGTGCATTACACCGTCGACCCGCAAACTGAACAGATCGACTATCTGGCCGTGGAAGAACTGGCCCGCCAGCACAAGCCAAAATTCATTATCGCCGGGTATTCCTCTTATCCCTGGGCAGTAGACTGGGGTAAATTCCGCGCCATCGCCGACGCGGTGGGCGCGCTGTTGTTCGCCGACATTGCCCATGTCGCCGGCCTGGTGGCGGCCGGGGTCTTCCCCTCGCCGGTCGGCTATGCCGATGTGATCACCTTCACCACCCACAAGTCGCTGTGCGGCCCGCGNGGGGCGTGCATCCTGACCACGAANGCCGACCTGGCGCGCAAGATCGACCGGGCGGTATTTCCAGGCGAACAGGGCGGCCCNCACGTCAATATCTTNGCCGCCATGGCATTGGCCTTCAAACTGGCCCAGACCGAGCANTTCCGCCAGTTGCAGCGCCAGGTAGTGGAGAACTGCGCCGTCCTGACCCAGCGCTTGCAGGCGCGCGGCCTGCGCATCCCCTTCGGAGGCACGGACACCCANCTGACCAACCTGGACTGCAAATCGGTAACCGGGCCGGACNGCACGCCTTTATCTGGCGACCAGGCAGCCCGTATCCTGGACATCGCCGGGATCGTGGTCAACCGCAACACCATCCCCGGCGACGCTTCTGCCGCCAATCCTACCGGCCTTCGCCTGGGCACGCCCTGGGTCACCCAGCGCGGACTGGGCGCGGCAGAGATGGTGCAGGTAGCGGATATCATCGCCGATGTGCTGCAAGCCTGCACGCCGTATAACCTGGAGGGGCGCAAAGGCGGATTGTGGCGCTCCAAGGTAGACTTCGGTGTCTTGGAAGGCGCCAAGCTGCGCACACGCGCCCTGGCAGAAAAAGCCGGCATCGATTTCGAGCCTGGCAAACATGGTTATCCCCATTTCTATTACCTGGACGATTATGACGAGCGCGGGGATAAATCGATCGCTTTCGACCTGGGCGGGGCAGATATCCGCCAGTTCCTCGATTATGTGCTAACCAGCGATGTGGAAGCCCTGCNACCCGGGCAGAGCCAGCCCACGGCGATCCTGACGCCCAATGGGGAGGTGCCGGGGANATTGATCGCTATGAAAGGTGGTGGTTTNCGCCTGATCCTGCCAGGCGGCTGGCAGGCCGGGCAGNCGGTCGCCTGGCTGCGCGCCCTCTCGGATGGCTACGTGGCTTTCGACGAAGACGGCGGAACAAGTTCCGCTCGGCGCAAGGTGCCCGGCCCGATCTGGGTGCGAGAGGCGGTGGAAGCCACCGTTTCAATGGTCAGTGGCGATCCGATCGGCCAGCGGAAACCTTACTTTATCGGTATTTCTAACCATTCCGCGGCGCGTGATTACGAAGCCCTGCCAGGCTTCAACTGGCAAGAGCCAGAGACTCCCATGCGGCGGACGCCGGTCTATGAGATACACCGCCAGTTGGGCGCCAAGCTGATCCCCTTCGCCGGNTGGGAGATGCCCGTCTGGTATTCNTCGGTGGTCGAGGAGCACCTGGCAGTGCGGCAGGCCGCCGGGCTGTTCGACGTAGCCCACATGGGCGTTTACCAGGCCGAAGGGCCGCATGCCGCGCAGTTCCTCGACAGCGTGGTCGGCAATGATGTCGGCGGGCTGGGAGTGGGCGAGTCGCTTTATACACACTTCCTGGATGCGGAGGCAAATGTGATCGATGACTTGCTGGTTTACCGCCGCGGGCCGGAGAAATTCCTGGTGGTGGTCAATGCCTCCAACGATGACAAGGACTGGGCCTGGTTGAACGCGGTGCGGGCCGGTGAAGTATTAATAGAGGGCAAACGGCCCTGGGCACGCGCCTTTGGGCGGGAGGTGACCCTGCGCAACTTGCGTGACTCTAAGGAAGGCGGCGATATGCGCGTCGATATCGCTTTGCAGGGGCCGCGCTCCCGGGATATCCTCCTGGCGCTGGGCTGCGACGAGGCCGCCCGGCGGCGCATCCTGGCCCTTAAACGCACCGAGCTGTGCGACGCCACCATGGGCAGCATCGACCTGGTGNTCTCGCGCACCGGCTACACGGGTGAGAAGATGGCCTTCGAGCTGTTCGTCCATCCCGAGNGGGCCGAGGCGCTGTTCAAAGCCCTGCTGCAGGTCGGAGAGCCGTTCGGCCTGAAGCCGTGCGGGNTGGGAGCGCGTGATTCGCTGCGCACCGAGGCCGGGCTGCCGCTCTACGGCCATGAAATGGGGCTTANTTCAGGCCACCAGGGAGAGCGGGATTTGGGGGTGNCCGAGGCTGGCTTCGGTAGTTATGTGAAGACCTACAAGCCCTGGTTCATCGGGCGGATGGCCTTCATCGAGCGGGAAAAGGCGCGCAAAGGGGTGGTGGTGCGCTTCCGCTTCAACGAGAAGGGCGTGCGCATGGCTCACGGCGGCGATCCGGTGATCGATAAGCGCGGCCGCGTCGCCGGCTGGGTGACCAGCTGCGCCGTCGACAGCGAGGGCTATCTGACCGGGCAGGCTTATGTGGAGTTGAAGAGCGCTGAGCAGGGCAGCTCGCTCTCGGTCTTCCAGGGTGCGCCCAAGTCAGTGGGAAAAGCCCCGGCGGAGATGCAGGTCGGAGACCGGGCCAGCTTGCCGTCAACCGCCACCGTGGTCAGCCGGTTTCCGAAATAGGAGTGTATTTTCTGGCAATCTGCAACAGAAAGCTGCAATCGACGTTAATAGTTGTAGACCAATCAATAACCGGTAAAACATCTTTAAGACACTCAAAGCATGTGGACCACGCAGGCAAGTTGATAGAACCAATTACGTGACTATGTAACTATGAGACTATTCGACTAAATTAGGAGATGAGTATGCAAACACCTTGGGATCATCGCTACGCACAGCGAACCCAACGAATGGCCAGCTCGGCAATCCGCGAATTGCTTAAATATACCGAGAAGCCCGACATCATTTCATTNGCCGGGGGNTTGCCCGCGCCGGAAGTCTTCCCGGTGGAAGAATTCAGGGTTGCCTGTGATCGCGTCCTGCGTGAAAACGGNGCACAAGCCCTGCAGTACAGCACCACCGANGGCTTGCGNCCATTGCGGGAGATGATCGCCCGGCACAGTTCGCGCTACGGGATCGAGATCACCTCCGAAAATGTGTTGATCACGGCCAGTTCCCAGCAGGCGCTCGACCTGTTGGGCAAGATCTTGATCAACCCGGGTGACAACATCCTGGTTGAATCGCCGAGCTACCTGGGTGCGCTCCAGGCCTGGAACCTGTACGGGGCGCAATACATCACTGTCCCCATGGATGAGGATGGGATGGTGACCGATGCCCTGGAGGAAGCCCTGCGCGCGGGGCCGAAGTTTATCTACGTCCTGCCTAATTTCCAGAACCCGACTGGCGTGACGCTTTCGCTGGAGCGCCGCCATGCCCTGATCGAACTGGCTGACCGCTATGGCGTGCCGATTATCGAAGATGACCCCTACGGCCAGCTGCGCTATGAAGGGCAACACCTGCCGTCGGTGGTGGTCCTGGACAGCCAATATCGCGACGATTGCACACACTCCTACCGCGGCAACGTAATCTACCTGAGTACCTTTTCAAAGCTCCTGGCTCCGGGATTGCGCCTGGGATGGGTGATCGCCCCGGAGGAGGTGATCCGCAAGCTGGTGGTGGCCAAGCAGGCCGCCGATTTGCACACCTCGACTTTTACTCAAATGATCGCCTATGAAGTCTCGCGCGGGGGTTTCATCGACCGGCACGTACCGCTGATTCGGGAGGTCTACGGTCACCGGCGGGATGTAATGCTAGCGGCGATGGACCGCTATTTCCCCCCGGAAGTAGATTGGACCCAGCCCAAAGGAGGCTTATTCCTGTGGGGTATCTTGCCCAAATACCTGGATGCAGCCGATGTTTAGAAGCCGCGGTCGAAAAGAAGGTGGCTTTTGTCCCCGGTGAGCCTTTCCACCCCACCGGCGGCGGCAAGAACACGATGCGCATCAACTTCTCCAACGCAACACCCGAAAAGATCGAAGAGGGCATCTTCCGGCTGGGGAAAGTGCTGGCTGAGAAGGTGGGGAAAAAAGTGGCGGTTTAGCTTAATTCATTGTGAACCAGGTGTCAGGCACGCCGCCGGACTGGTCGCCCTGGCAGAGGAGCCGGTCATTCCCATCGCCTGTGGGCGGGGAACACCCTTGCAAGGGATGCATGCCTTCCCGGATAGCTGGCGGGAGAATGTCGATAACCTGTTTGGCCTGAGCTTGCCGAAAGGAACGATCGCAGGCTCTGGGCAGGATGCGGCCGGGTTGCTCGCCGCAACAATACAGGCATCTCCGCTGCGGGTTACTTTGATAATCCTGGGGCCACTGACTAATGTAGCTGAGGCGCTGCACGGGATTCCCTCCCTGGTCGAAAACCTGGAAATGGTGTACATTATGAGGGGAGCGGTCGATGTCCCGGGAAACATCGCCATTTCGGGCGTGGGGATTGACAAAGGCACCGCGGAGTGGAACCTGTACGCTGACCCTGGCGCGGCGAAGATCGTTTTTAAATCGGGCCTTCCGATTACGCTTGTACCGCTGGACGCCACCAACCAGGTGCCGATCACATCCGCCTTCTATAAATTGATCAAGAGACGACATGCGACACCTGAAGCCACTTTTGTATATGATTTACTGACCACCAGCATGGACTTCATCGAGTCAGGAGGCTATTTCTTTTGGGATCCACTGACCGCGGCGATCCTNANGGACGNGAGCCTGGCGGAATTCGAAACCAGACGTCTGACTGTGGTAGATCAGGAAAGGCCAGAGAGCGGCCGCACCAGGCCTGATGAGAACGGGGTGCAGGTACGGGTGGCGGTTTCAGCCAATGCCGGACGCTTCGAGCAGGCTTTTCTCGAGGCGTTAAACGCTCCATAGCCGTGAATTGTGGTCAGCTTCATCACCTGGGCTGCAGGTCACGAAGTTCAAGGATTAACGTGAACTGATTTCAGAAAGCTGCTCGCAATTCGTGGGCCATGCAAAACATGGGAAGGAATATTTGTTCAGCGTACATCAGCGAGTAAGCCTAGCGACATCAGCGTCCCATAAATAAGGAGTTCGGACATGAATATCGGTAGTCGAATTAAACGCTTAAGCCAGGTCGACTTGAATTCGGTGGGGGTAGGGGTCGTGGTGGGGTTGTTGGTTGGGGCTGTGGTTGGCGGCATCGGGGCCCGCATCGCCATGCGAATCGTAGCTCTGGTCGCCTCAATGCAGCCAAGCTTCACCCTGGGAGGAACGACCGGTATTCTGGTGATTGGGGCGATCTTAGGGATGCCATTTGGACTTATCTATGTTGCCATACGGCGTTACCTGCCCGGGCGAGGGCTCTGGAATGGGTTGGTGTATGGGGCATTGCTTTGGTTGATCTTCGTGGTTCCGACATTTCTATTGGCGGGCGAAGGGGAGCTGGCCCTGGTCTCCCCTGCTGCGGGGATCGCCATTTTCATGTCAGTCCCCCTGCTTTACGGCATGGCGCTTGCCGTGCTGCTCGCTCGGGTGGAGGCCAGGCTCTTAACCGCCGAGCCACGCCGGATTAGTACAGGTTGGTTTATTGTTTTTGGTGTCTTCCTGATGCTGACCGTGGTGGGTGTTTTCTCCCTGGCGGATACTCGTCTAAGTGTCCCGGATGCATTTCATGCTGTCTTTAAAGCGCTTGGAATATCCTCCACTCGAGGGAATACTCTTCTCGCTCTGCTAGAGGTGGCCTTCTTATTCGGTTATTGCAGCCTGGCCACGGCCATCTTCTGGCGGGGGGCGTACACCTGGATGGCTCAATTCGCGGCGTTAACCCTGGTGGCTTTCTCAGCCGGGTTTTTCAATGATGGCAAGGTATTCGCCCCTAGCATGGACACCATCTTCATAGTGCGCTGGATTCCAGGCTTGATGAAAACCTTCGGATTGGGTACGCTATTGGGATTGATCTATCGTTTCCCGGATGGGCGTCTCGAACCGCGCTGGACACGCTGGCTTACGATCACCTGGATTGGGTTCTTGTTGATCTGGTTTCTCGACCTGTTCACGATGCCTGCTTTAGACCCGGATGTTTGGCCCGAAGCGGTGCTGTTCTTTGTTGTAATCGGGATACTGGTGAGTGGTTTGATCGCTCAGCTGGTTCGCTTTCGAAGGGTTACAGACACAAGGACCAGGCAGCAAATCCGGCTGTTCTTGTTCGGCGTTGCCGGGGCGATCTTGATCTTTGGTTTGCTTTGGTTGATTGTGATGCTTTCTCCGGGTTTGCAACCGTGGAACTTGAGCGCATTTGAAAGCCTGTTCGCTTTCGGGATATATATTCTGCCGTGGTTGTTGATCCCGATCTCGATCGTCTATTCGATGGAACGCTACCGCTTGTGGACGGGAGCCTGACTAGATAATTTTATGTCTTCGCTCTCCTTTGGTTCGGATAGCTTACCCTATAGAGACTGTATTCTGGTATCCAAGATCTCTAATAATAAATGAACCAACTCAAAGGGGCGGATGATCTCCCAGGTGCACCTCCCGGGTCGGAGCCTCATCCCCAGGTCACCGCCTGGTGAAAAGGCGATCAATGTGGCTTCGGGCATTTCCATTGGCAGTAAGGATACTTTAGGTTGACCGCATTCATCCAGAGGCAACAGCACAATGTCGATCCCATCGCAATCTTCGTTCTTTCCTGATTGGGTGGGATATTCAACCGGGAACGGCTCGATTATTTCAGTTACCCCCGGCAATTGCAAGACTCTTTTAAATAGATCGGCGTAAATTTTGGGTTCGTAGAGAATCCAGACTCGGGAAACAGCCATAAACGGTCCTTCTCAATACTGTTATATCGAGAAAAGGCTCCGGCAGAAAGGTTATAACGAGGTATTGTACCTAATCCAAATGAGGTAATTGAGAAGGCTAACAGGCATCGCCCTTAGCTCAGGTGGGCGGTTTGATCAGCCCTTGTTTTAAACCAAAGGCGACTGCTTCGAGCCGCGAATGCACCCCCAATTTCGATAAAATGTTGCGAATGTGAGTGCGTACCGTAAGCAGGGCGATATGCAACTCACCGGCGATATCGTTTCCCGATTTTCCCATCGCCAGCTTTTCCAAAATCTCCTGTTCGCGCACCGTCAGCCGTTCCCAGCCTTTCTCTTCCCGGTATGCGGCGGCCCGATCACGCGGCAGGCGCATCAACAGACCCATCAGTAGACTGGTCGGGATCACGATCTCGCCCTGAGCTGCGTCCCGGATGGCAACGAGCAGTTCTGTCAAGGGGCTGCTCTTGGAGATGAATCCGCTTACACCGCAGTCGATCGCCCGCATCAGGGTGGCTTCATCCGTCAGCGAGGTCAGGACAACAATTTGCGTCAGGGGGCTTATATTTTTTATATAATCTACCAGGTCCAGGCCGTTCCCATCCGGTAGGCCGACGTCCAGTAAAAGTACGTCCGGGGTTTTTTCCCGGATCAGATCTCGCGCCGCGGCAAGCGTTTCCGCCGCGCCGAGAAAAGCGTATTCCGGTTCCTGGCGCATGACAATCCCTAACGAGTCGACAAAAACGCGGTGATCTTCTACGATCGCGACTGTGATAACGTCTTTTCCCCCTGTGGAGGATGGATCAGGCATGATTGATCGCCGGCAATTGAATGGTGAAGGTAGAGCCTCGATTCGGTTTCGACTTTAAGGTGATCGTCCCTTTGTGGGACTCGACGATGCGGTTTGCGATGTAAAGGCCAAGTCCGTTGCCGGGGATTTCTAAAGTGCGCTCGTTCCTAATGCGGCTGAAACGGCGGAACAAATTGCCTTGATCCTTTTCGTCAATCCCGATCCCAAAATCCTTGACGGAGATCATCACCCAGCCCGTCGCCTGAAATACTTTTAATTCTACAATCACCCTGGAACCTGGATCGGAAAATTTTGTCGCATTCTCAATAAGGTGCTGGACAGCTTTCCTCAAGTAGATCGGATCTCCCAGCAGGTGAATTTCGCCTGCCGGAGGGTTGAACCCAATCTGGCTTCCGGATTGCCGACTGGCTTCGGCGACGATTTCGCCGAGAAATTTNTTCAGATNGAATTCTATAAAGCGAAACTCAAGGTGGCCAGAATCGATTTCGGCTGCCAGGACGGCCTCTTCCACCANTTGGCAGACCTGGTTACCTTGTTTGCGAATCACCTGGTAACTTTGATCGATAAACTTGTCGTTGTGNCGCAGCTCTGGGGAGGTGAGCAGTTCCGAGTATCCCAAGATTGTGGCGACCGGCGAACGGATATCATGTGCGACTTTGGCAAGGAATTCGAGGTGCTGGGTTTCGATTGCATCGACGTGATCGAGCAGGGAATTAAACGCCTGGAGGAAAGGGGTCGATGAGAGGCTATCTGTCGCAAGAACCTGCTCAGGAATAATCTGCCCGGTCTGCATGATTTTCACCAACGAGTCCTCCACATGCTCGATGGAGCGCAACGATTGGCGCGTCAAGCGCAGGATTAACCAACCGTTGAACAGCAGACTAATGAGAAATGTTAACCCAGTAAAAGCGATCGCTTCAGAAAGTCCAATGATCTGTACTTCACGCAGGATAAACCCGATCAGGAAGATGAAAATGCCAGAAAATAGGATAATCGAGATGGCCATCACCAGCCTGCGCTGGATGAGCCCGGCAACACCTCGATATCTTCGAAATTGGATTGAACTTTGCTTTTTCAAGCTTCCCCAATACCTAGCGTTAACGTCGAACTTGTTTTTGAAAGAGGAATAAACCCTGGGCAAAATGCCAACGGATGACTGTACCATTTATATTCTCCGGGAGGGGGTGAACTGAGATCTGAGTGCTACTCTCTTTGAGGGATTAACGCTCCGGAGGATTATTTGTTACATCGCCCGTAAATCACCTTGATTATAATGGATTTTAATTGAGATAGGACTTACGCAGTTGGAATGAGGATGGGGGTGTTTGGGCGGGCAACGCCCGCCCAAACACCCCCCAATCCCCACATCTGCGTAACCCCTATGAGATTCGAATCACGTGTCATTTGTAATAAAATTGAAAGCAGGAAGATCTTGAATTAACCTGTTCCAAAACGGAATCAATCATGGTCTCAAAAAAATATGTGTCTGTCGTCAAGAAGAGTACGGGGGAAGTTCTTATCCAATCAGCGCGCTGGTGCAGCAGCCACCTGTGCCGCCTGCGCGGGCTCCAGTTTCGGCGCCGGTTGAAGCCGGGGGAGGCTCTAATCCTGGTGAAAGACAAGGATTCGGTGGCGGCATCGTCGATCCATATGTTCTTTGTCTTCTTCCCCATCGCGGCGGTATGGATCAACGGCCACGGGGTGGTAACCAGCGCCCGGCTGGCCTGGCCCTGGCGACCGTATTATGCTTCTCCGGAACCGGCGCGCTACGTCCTGGAAACCTCGCCAGATTTCTTAGAGCGGGTATCTGTCGGAGATGAGCTGGAATTTCCCTATCCCTAGCCAACCGGCGCAGGGGCTTCGAAGATATTGGCCGGTAGCTCAATATTGTTGATCGCAAACTTCTCGGCGAACTTGGGGCGCAGCCCCGTCGCCTTGATCTGGCCGATCACGCGCCCATTCTGAAAACCAGTTTGCTCAAACACGAACAGATCCTGCATTACGATGGTGTCGCCTTCCATCCCCTGGACTTCCGTCACCTGAACGACCCTACGCGTGCCATCCCGCATGCGGTTCATGTGTACAATCAGGTCGATCGCCGAGGCGACCTGCTCGCGGATGGCTTTCAGGGGCAATTCCATCCCCGCCATCAGCACCATGGTCTCGATGCGGCGCAGAGTATCGCGCGGGCTGTTCGAGTGGATGGTGGTCATCGAGCCATCGTGACCGGTGTTCATGGCTTGCAGCATATCGAGGGCTTCGCCGCCGCGCGCCTCGCCGACGATGATGCGGTCCGGGCGCATACGCAGCGCATTGATGACTAACTGGCGAATGGTGACCTCGCCGCGCCCTTCCACATTCGGGGGGCGTTTCTCGATCCGCAGCACATGGTCTTGCTTCAATTGCAATTCTGCGGTATCTTCAATGGTGATGATCCGCTCGCGGGTCGGAATAAACGCCGATACCACGTTGAGCAAGGTGGTTTTACCAGTGCCCGTCCCACCGGAGATGACCAGGTTCACGCGCGCTTCTACGCAAGCTTTCAGGAAAGCTACCATAGGCGTCGAGAAGGTGCCATTGGCGATCAGATCCTGGGCGGTATAGGGCGTTTGGGCGAATTTACGGATGGTCAGCAAAGGCCCGTCCAACGAAAGGGGCGGGATGGTGGCGTTGACGCGGTAGCCATTCGGCAAGCGGGCGTCGACCAGGGGGGAGGCCTCGTCGACCCGCCGGCCGATGGGAGAGACGATGCGGTCGATGATGCGCTTCAGGTGGGCATCGTTCTCGAAAGCAANATTAGTCTTTTCGATCAACCCATGCCGCTCGATATAGATATTCTTNGGACCGTTGCACATGACTTCTGTGATAGTCGGATCGTCTAATAACGGCTCGATCGGCCCGTACCCTAAGATATCCGCCACGACCCAATCTAAAAAATGCTGGCGAGTACTGCGTGTGTAGAGCAGATTTTCCTCAGCCAACACCTGGTTAAACAGGTTTTCGATCAACTGGCGCATCTGTGGTTGGGACTCTACGTTGACCTGCCCATCGGATTCGGAGAGCAACTTGCGCTGCACCCGGTCGCGGATCAGATAAACATCCGCCGAGACTGTACCCACCCCATCTTGGAAGGGATTTTGCGTCTCGGTTAAGGTGTAGGTGGTTTTTTGGCCGTTAATACCAGGACGGTTCGAGAACATTTCTAGCTCCAATAATTTTTGATAGATATCCCTGTCAAGGGAGGATCGGGATTAATAATTTCTGGCCGGGGATGATGATGTTCGGGTTTGCCAGATTGTTGATCGCCGCGATCAGGCCAACCGTGGAGCCGTATTCGAGCGCCAAT
>C687J29651_10001048_pt1 | contig 11741 bp, 9 predicted proteins | sample RifCSP13_1_FD_29651 | JGI IMG/M metagenome (IMG submission 29651) | reverse complement strand
CGGCTCTTCGGCGCGCGCTCGGGCGACAAGGGCGGCAACGCGAACCTCGGCGTCTGGGCGCGGAGCCCCCAGGCCTACGCGTGGCTCGCGGCGAGCGTCACACCCGACCGGCTCCGGCAGCTCCTGCCCGAGTGCCGCGGCCTCGCCGTCGAGCGCCACCTGCTACCGAACCTGCTGGCCGTGAACTTCGTGCTCAAGGGGCTGCTCGGGGAGGGCGTGTCCTCCTCGACGCGGAGCGACCCGCAGGCGAAGTCGCTCGGCGAGTACTTCCGCGCGCGCCGGGCCGAGCTCCCGCAGGCCCTGCTCTCCCAACCATGTTCGGAGAGGACACCATGAAGATCTCGAGACGCGACGTCCTGAAGCTCGGCGCGCGCGTCACTCCGCCCGCGTGCCGGGCTGCATGAGGACGCGGTGCGGGTCGAGCACGTCGCGCAGGCCGTCGCCGAACAGGTTGATCCCGAGCGTGGTGACGAAGATCGCGGCCCCGGGGAAGGCGGCGAGCCACCAGTGGGTGAGCATGTAGACGCGCCCCTCGCCGAGCATCGCGCCCCACGANGGCGTCGGCGGCTGGATGCCGAGCCCGAGGAAGGACAGGAACGACTCGAGGATGATCATGCGCGCGACCTCGAGGCTCGCCATGACGATGATCGTGTTGACCAGGTTCGGCAGCACGTGCGCCCGCAAGATGCGCGCGCTGCCGAGGCCGAGCGCCCGCGCCGCCAGCACGAACTCGCGCTCGCGGAACTTGAGCGTCTCGGCCCGCACGACGCGCGTGTAGATCGGCCAGCCCGTGAGCCCGAGCACCACGATCATGTTGCCGAAGCCCGGGCCGAGCGCCGCGACCGCGGCGAGCGCGAGCAGCAGGAACGGGAAGGCGAGCATCACGTCCACGAAGTTCGAGACCACCGCGTCCACCGTGCCGCGGAAGAAGCCGGCGAGGAGCCCCATGAGCACGCCGAGGACCATCGAGAAGGCCACGGCGAGGGCGCCCGCGCTGATCGAGACGCGGGCGCCGTAGATGATGCGCGAAAGGGTGTCGCGCCCGAGCGGGTCGGTGCCGAGCGCGTGCGTCCAGCTCCCGCCCGCGGCCCAGACCGGCGGCAGCAGGCGGTTGCCGACGGCCTGGCGATAGGGGTCGCCCGGCGCGAGCAGGGGCGCGGCGAGGGCGCAGAGGACGGCCACGCCCACGATCGCGCTGCCGACGGCCAGGAAGCGGAGGCGCCGGAGCCTAGGCATGGTCCTCGTCGAGGCGGACGCGCGGGTCGAGCCAGGTCACGGCGATGTCGGCCAGGAGGTTGGCGAGCACGATCAGGAACGCGAGCAGCACCACCGCGCCCTGGACGACCGGGTAGTCGTAGGTGTTGATCGCCTTCACGGCGAGCGAGGCGACGCCGGGCCAGGCGAAGACCGTCTCGGTGACGACGGCGCCGCCGAGCAGGCGCCCGAACTGCACGCCGAGGATCGTCACGATCGGGATCGCCGCGTTGCGGAGCGCGTGCTTGAACAGGAGCACGCGCTCGCCGACGCCCTTGGCCCGCGCGGTGCGGATGTAGTCCTGCGTGAGCACGTCGAGCATGCCCGAGCGCGTGAGCCGCATCGTGAGCGGCGCCAGGTACGCGCCGAGCGTGATGGCCGGGAGCACGAGGTGCGCCAGGGTGCCGCGGCCGGACGCGGGCAGGACCCGGAGCTGCACGGCGAAGACGATGATGAGCATGATGCCGAGCCAGAAGATCGGCATCGCCTGCCCCGTGACGGCCCCGACCGTGCAGAGCCGGTCGGTCAGCGAGCCGCGGCGGATCGCGGAGACGACGCCGAGCGGGATGGCGATCAGGAGCCCCACCGCCATGCCGGCGAACGTCAGCTCGAGCGTGGCCGGCATCCGCTCGAGGATCAGCACGAGCGCCGACTCCTGCGTGAAGAGCGACTCGCCGAAGTCCCCGCGGACGGCGTCGCGCAGGAACACGGCGTACTGCGCCCAGAGCGGCCGGTCGAGGCCGAGCTTTTCCTTGAGGAGCCGGACGTCCGCGTCCGACGCGCTCTGGGGCACGAGCAGCAGCACCGGGTCGCCGACCACGTGCAGCAGCGTGAACGTGATCAGCGAGATGCCCAGGCAGACGAAGACCGCCCGGACCAGCCGGTGCACGACGAACGTCCACATCGGACNCTAGACCGCCGGGGCGGCTACTTCCACGTGGCNGCGTGCACGCGCATGATCTCGTCGCTCGAGGCCTCGTAGTTCAGCTTGTTCGAGACCGCCTCGATCGTGAACTGCGCGTACATCGGCACCCAGTAGGCCTGGTCCACGATGAACCGCTGGAACCTCGAGTAGACGTCCTGCCGCTGCCTGGGGTCCACCGTGGAGCGCCCGGCCTCCAGCCACTGGTCCATCTCCCTGGACGTGTTGTACGCGTAGGGCTCGCCCGTGTGGAAGTGGATGTAGTAGATCGCGTCGGTGTCGAAGACCGAGTTGTAACCCCAGGACGCGAGCGTCATGCCGTCGAGCTTCGAGCCGCGGAAGTTCGCCAGGTACTGCCCGACGTCGGCGAAGTGGCGGAGCTTGACCCGCACGCCGACCTGGCTCAGGTAGCCCATGATCGCCTGCGCGACCTGGTCGACGTTCACGATCGAGCCCGCGTACGTGTTGAGCGTCAGCTCGAGNCCGTTCGGGTAGCCCGCCTCGGCGAGGAGCTTCCTGGCCTGCGCCGGGTCGTACGCGTACGGCTTCACCGCGGGGTCGTAGCCGAACACCATCGGGTTGTCGCCGGTGGNCGNGCGCACGGCCTTGCCGCCGAGCACCTTCTGCATGATCTCGTCNACGTTGACCGCGTGGTTGATCGCGCGGCGCACGCGCACGTCGGTGAGCGGCGTCTTGCCGGCGCGGCCGTCGCCGTCGAGCTGCAGGTACACGACGCGCAGGATCTTCGTCGCGGTGATCCGCGCGGTGCCCGAGCGCTCGATCGCCGGGATCTGGTCGGGGGGGACGGCCCGGATGATGTCCACGCCGCCCGAGAGCAGCTCGGCGATCTGCGTCGCGGTCTCCGGGATCACGCGGAAGACGAGGGTCTTGATCGCGGGCGCGCCCTTCCAGTACCGCTCGTTCGCCTCCAGCACGGTCCGCTCGCCCTTGCGCCACTCGACGAACGTGAACGGCCCGGTCCCGACCGGGTGCTTGGCGAAGTTGGCGTCGCCCTTCTCCTTGATGTACCTGGGCGGCACCATGCCGAAGTTGCCGAAGGTGAGGATCTCCTGGATGAGCGGGTAGGGCTTGGTGGTCACGATGCGGACCGTGTGCTCGTCCACGACGTCCACCGACTTGATCCAGGTGAAGTTGCCCCGGAGCGGCGACTTCTGCTCCGGGTTCAGCACGCGGTCGAAGGAGAACTTCACGCTCTCGGCGGTGAAGGGCTCGCCGTTGTGGAACGTGACGCCCTTCCGCAGCCGGAGCTCCCAGGTGAGCGCGTTGACGCTCTTCACGGACTCGGCGAGGTGCGGCACCGGCTTCCAGGTGGTGGTGTCGCGCGCGAGCAGGGTGTCGAAGATGTGCTGGTTGATGATGATGCCCATCCGCGCCGTGTGCATGTGCGGGTCCTGCGTCGGCGTGTCCGACCCGAGCGCGACGGTGACCCGCCCCCGGGGGGCGGCGTCGGCGGGCCCCGCGGGCACGGCGAGCGAGAGCGCGAGCAGCAGCAGNGAGGCGAGGGTGACGATCCGCTTCATGGTCTCCTCCTAGTGGGGTCGCGACGAGACGATCCGGGTGAAGAGCGCGGTCTGGCCGTAGAAGTGGCGCAGCACGTAGTGCTCGTTGACGTCGTGCTGCTGGTTGTTCGCGTTGGCGGCCGGGAGCCACAGCGCGGGGATCCCGAGCGTGTCCGTGAAGACGTGCAGTGGCAGCGTGCCGCCCAGGATCGGCAGCGCGACGGGCTCGGCGTCCGCGTGCTCCNCGAGCAGGCGGAGGAGCCAGCCGAACTCCGGCCGNGCCGGCGAGGTGTAGCTCGCGGGCTGGCCCTCCAGCGCCACGCTGAACGCGACGCCCGGCGTNCGGCGCTGGTGGTCGGCGACCGCGCGCTCGACCAGCTCGCGCACCGCGCCGAGCGGCGTGTCGGGCGTCAGGCGGACGTCGAGGCGCGCGTGGGCCGAGCGCGGGATGATCGTGCGCCGGAGCGCGGGCGAGGCGCCCTCGGTCATCAGGTGGTTGACGTTCACCGTGGGCCGCAGGTACGGCGTCCAGACCGCGCGGTCCTGCCACTTCGCGAACACCGCCTCGGCCTCCTGCCGGAACGCCGCGTGCGCCTCGGCGTACGCGGCCACGCGCGCCTCGATGTCCTCGATGAGCCGCGCGAGCGGCAGCACGGGGTTCGGCACGATGTTGCCGTAGTTGCCGGAGTGGAGCGACGCGGGCTGGCCGTTGTCCGCGACGAGGTCCACCATGAGGAGGCCGCGCACCCCCATCACGAGCGTGGGCTGGTCCCCGGGCTTCGGCCCGTCCGAGCCGATCAGCACGTCGGCGGCGAGGCGCGCGCGGTGCGCCCGCGCGATCGCCTCGAGGTGGGGGCTGCCGTGCTCCTCCTCGCCGTCGAGGACGATCCGCACGCGCCAGGCGAGCGTGCCCGCGCGCGCGGCGTCGAGCGCGCCGAGGACGTTGGCCAGGTGCTGGCCCTTGTTGTCGGCGCCCCCGCGCGCGACCACGACCACGTCGTCCAGCTCCGCCGCCGGGACCGTGCGCGGCTCGACGCGGCGCCCGCCGAGGAAGTACGTCGGCTCGAACGGCCGGCACTCGACGCCCTCCCAGCGCCAGCGCGCCGGGTCGCCCGTGGGCTGCACGTCCCAGTGGCCGTAGAGCAGGAGCGTGGGCGCGCCCGCGGGGCCCGGGATCTCGCCCCAGAGCGCCGGCGTCCCCGCGCCGCCGGGAGGGGCGAGCGGCTCGAGCGGCAGGCCCAGGTCGCGCCAGAAGGCGCGCACGGCCTCGACCGTCTCCGGCGTCACCTGCCGGCTGATCGTCGGGATGCGCAGGTAGCGATCCAGCAGCTCGAGCCGGTCGTGCCGCGGCGTCATGGGAGTGGCGGTAGTATAGCGCCGATGACGCGCACCCTCCGGGTGTTCCGCTGGTCCCCGGGCGAGGCCGAGCGGACGCGCGACTACCGCGTCGAGGCCGTCGCCGACACGACCGTGCTCGACGCGCTGGTGGACGTCCAGCGCACGCAGGACGCGACGCTCGCCTTCCGCTACGCCTGCCGCGTCGGCATGTGCGGCTCGTGCGCGGTGGTCGTGAACGGCCGCGAGCGCTGGGCGTGCCGCACCCGCCTCGGCGACCTCGGCGCCGGCGCCGTGAGCGTGCGCCCGCTCTACCACTTCCCGCTGCTCCGCGACCTCGTCGTGGACCTCGCGCCGCACGCCGAGCGCCTGCGCCGCACGCTCGGCGCCTTCGCGCCGCGCGTGGACGCCGCGCCCCACGCGCACGTCGGGGGCGACTCGCGCGCGCGGGCGCGGATCGACGAGGCGATCGAGTGCATCGGCTGCGGCATGTGCGTCTCGGCCTGCACGCTCGTCGCCGCGAACGCGCGCTTCCCGGGGCCCGCGGCGCTCAACCGCGCGCTCACGCTGCAGCTCGACTCGCGCGACGGCGCCCGCGCCGCCCGCTGGGGCGTCCTGCTCGGCGACGACGCGCTCGCCCGCTGTCACGGCCAGGGCAACTGCACCGAGGTGTGCCCGATGGGCCTCGCGCCGACGGCCTCCATCATTCGTCTCAGGCGCTTAGGCCTTTCGCGGCTCCTCGGCGGGAGCGGTTGACGCCCCGCGGCGCCGAGCGTTAGAGTCTAGCCGTCGCGTGCCTCGCCTCCTCCCGGCCAACGGGGGAGGCGAACGTCTGTTCGGGACAGGAGACGCCATGAGCGCGGTCGCAGCCCTCTGGAGCACCTCGATCGGCAAGAAAGCGGTGATGGCGGTCACCGGCATCGNCCTGGTCGGGTTCGTCATCCTNCACNTGGCCGGCAACCTCAAGATCTACCTCGGGCCCGAGCACTTCGACGCCTACGCCCGGGGCCTCCGGGAGCTGGGCGAGCCGATCCTGGTGCACGGCCAGGCCCTCTGGAGCATGCGCCTGATCCTGCTCGCGGCGGTCGTCCTCCACGTCGTGGCCGCCGTCCAGCTCACGCAGGCGAGCTGGGCCGCGCGCCCGGTGGCGTACACGGAGAAGGAGGCGGTCGCGGCGGACTACGCGGCGCGGACGATGCGCTGGGGCGGCGTGATCGTGCTGCTCTTCATCGTCTACCACCTCCTGCACTTCACCGTCGGGGTGGTCGGGTACGCGCCCGGCCAGTTCCAGGAGGCGTCCGTCTACCGCAACGTCGTGAACGGCTTCCGCGTCTGGTACGTCTCGGCCTTCTACGTCGTCGCGCAGGCGGCCCTCGGGCTGCACCTCTACCACGGTGTCTGGTCGATGTTCCAGACGCTCGGCATGAACGCGCGCGGCAACGGGTTCTACAGGGGGCTCGCCGTCGTCGCGGCGGTCCTCGTGGTCGTGGGCAACGTCTCGATCCCCCTGGCCGTGCTCGGCGGCCTGGTCAACTGACGGAGATTGTCCGACATGAGCACGGAGACCGCGGTCCGGCCCCGCGAGGGCGCGCTCGACGCGCGGATCCCGTCGGGACCGATCGAGCGCATGTGGGAGCGGCACCGGTTCGAGATGAAGCTCGTGAACCCCGCGAACCGGCGCAAGTACACGATCCTCGTGGTCGGCACCGGGCTCGCGGGCGGCGCCGGCGCCGCCTCGCTCGGCGAGCTCGGCTACGACGTCAAGTGCTTCTCCTACCACGACAGCCCGCGGCGCGCCCACTCGATCGCCGCGCAGGGCGGCATCAACGCGGCGAAGAACTACCGCAACGACGGCGACAGCGTCCACCGGCTCTTCTACGACACGGTCAAGGGCGGCGATTTCCGCGCGCGCGAGGCGAACGTCTACCGGCTCGCCGAGCTCAGCGTGAACATCATCGACCAGTGCGTGGCCCAGGGCGTGCCGTTCGCCCGCGAGTACGGCGGCCTGCTGGACACCCGCTCGTTCGGCGGCGCCCAGGTCTCGCGCACCTTCTATGCGCGCGGCCAGACGGGCCAGCAGCTCCTGCTGGGGGCCTACCACGCGCTCGAGCGCCAGATCGCGGCGGGCACGGTCCGGATGTTCCCGCGCACGGAGATGCTCGACCTCGTGGTGGTGGACGGCCGGGCCCGCGGCATCGTCACCCGCAACCTCCTGACCGGCGCGATCGAGGCGCACGCGGGCGACGCGGTCGTGCTCGCGACCGGCGGGTACGCGAACGTCTTCTATCTCTCGACGAACGCCAAGGCGTCGAACGCGACGGCGATCTGGCGCGCGCACAAGCGGGGGGCCCTCTTCGCCAACCCGTGCTACACGCAGATCCACCCCACGTGCATCCCCGTGAGCGGCGAGCACCAGTCGAAGCTGACCCTCATGTCCGAGTCGCTGCGCAACGACGGCCGCGTCTGGGTGCCCGGGCGGGCCGGCGACACCCGCCCGCCCGGGCAGATCCCCGAGGCCGAGCGCGACTACTACCTCGAGCGCAAGTACCCGACCTTCGGCAACCTCGCGCCGCGCGACATCGCCTCGCGCGCCGCCAAGGAGGTCTGCGACCAGGGCCGGGGCGTCGGCCCCGGCGGCCGAGGCGTGTACCTCGACTTCGCCGACGAGATCCGGCGCCAGGGCGAGGACAAGATCCGCGAGCGGTACGGCAACCTCTTCGACATGTACGAGCGGATCACCGGCGAGAACGCCTACCGCGTGCCGATGCGCATCTACCCGGCGGCCCACTACGTGATGGGCGGGCTCTGGGTGGACTACGACCTCATGTCCACGATCCCCGGCCTGTTCGTCGGCGGCGAGGCGAACTTCTCCGACCACGGCGCCAACCGCCTGGGCGCCTCCGCGCTCATGCAGGGGCTCGCCGACGGCTACTTCATCCTGCCGAACACGCTCGGCGACTACCTCGCCCGGGTGACGCCCGGGGGGGACGACACGCGCGCGGCGGCCTTCGACGCGGCCCGGCGCCAGGTGCAGGACGGGATCAAGCGCCTGCTGTCGATCAACGGCTCGCGCTCGGTGGACTCGTTCCACCGCGACCTCGGGCGGGTCATGTGGGAGCTCTGCGGGATGGCCCGCAACGACGCGGGCCTCCGGAAGGCGCTCGTCGAGATCCCGGCCCTCCGGGAGGACTTCTGGAAGAACGTCCGCGTGCTCGAGAGCGGCGAGGAGCTGAACCAGTCGCTCGAGAAGGCCGGGCGCGTGGCGGACTTCCTCGAGCTGGGCGAGCTGCTCGCGCTCGACGCGCTCCAGCGCACGGAATCGTGCGGGGCCCACTTCCGCGAGGAGAGCCAGACCGACGACGGCGAGGCCCGGCGCGACGACGAGCGCTTCGCCTACGCCGCCGCGTGGGAGCACACCGGCAACCTCTCCCAGCCCCGGCTGCACAGGGAGCCGCTCGTGTTCGAGCACGTGCACCTGGCGACGCGGAGCTACAAATGAACCTGATCCTGAAAGTCTGGCGGCAGAAGGGCGCGGGCAGCCCCGGGCGGTTCGTCAGCTACCAGGCGACGAACGTGAGCCCGGACATGTCGTTCCTCGAGATGCTCGACGTCGTCAACGAGGGGTTGATCGCGCGCGGCGAGGCGCCGATCGCCTTCGAGCACGACTGCCGCGAGGGCATCTGCGGCTCGTGCGGCTTCGTGATCAACGGCGTCCCGCACGGGCCCCGCCGCGGGACCACCGTCTGCCAGCTCCACCTGCGCACGTTCGAGGACGGCGACGTCCTCACGCTCGAGCCGTGGCGGGCCCGCGCGTTCCCGGTCCTCAAGGACCTGGTCGTGGACCGCGCGGCCCTCGACCGGATCATCCAGGCGGGCGGCTTCATCAGCGCGCCCACCGGCAGCGCGCCCGACGCGAACGCGCTCCTGATCCCNAAGGACGACGCCGAGCGNGCCTTCGACGCCGCGGCCTGCATCGGCTGCGGCGCCTGCGTGGCCGCGTGTCCGAACGCCTCGGCGATGCTCTTCACGGCCGCCAAGGTCTCGCACCTCGGCCTGCTGCCGCAGGGCCAGCCCGAGCGCTGGGACCGCGCGCGCGACATGGTGAGGGCGATGGACCGCGAGCTGTTCGGGAGCTGCACCAACATGCGCGAGTGCGAGGCGGCCTGCCCGAAGGAGATCAGCATCGCGTTCATCGCGCGCCTGAACCGCGACCTCGTCAAGGCGAGCTTCCAGCCGCGCCGCGCGGCGGCGGCCGCGGGCGTGTAGGAGGCCTCCGATGGAGGAGATCCGGTCCACCTACGCGGCGATGCCCGAGCGGCTCGCCCGGGCGCGCCGCGCCTGGGGCCGGCCGCTGACGCTGGCCGAGAAGATCCTGGTCGCCCACTGCTGGGACTTCGAGCGCCAGACGTGGGAGCGCGGCCGGGCGATCCTGCGCCTCTCCGTGGACCGGGTCGCGATGCAGGACGCGACGGCGCAGATGGCCCTGCTGCAGTTCATGCAGTCGGGGCGCCCGCGCGTGGCGGTGCCCTCGACCGTGCACTGCGACCACCTGATCCGCGCCGAGTCGGGCGCCGCCGACGACCTGGGGCGCGCGATCCGGGAGAACCAGGAGGTGTACGACTTCCTCCGCTCGGTGTCGAAGAAGTACGGCATCGGCTTCTGGCGGCCGGGCTCGGGGATCATCCACCAGGTCGTCCTCGAGAACTACGCCTTCCCGGGCGGCCTCATGATCGGCGCGGACTCGCACACGCCGAACGGCGCGGGACTCGGGATGCTCGCGATCGGCGTCGGCGGCGCCGACTGCGGCGAGGTGATGGCGGGCCTGCCGTGGGAGGTGCTCCATCCCAGGCTCGTCGGCGTGCACCTGACCGGCAAGCTCGCGGGCTGGACCGCGCCGAAGGACGTCATCACCTCCCTCTGCACGCGCCTCACGGTGAAGGGCGGCACCAACAAGATCATCGAGTACTTCGGGCCCGGCGCCGANTCCATCAGCGCGACCGGCAAGGGGACGATCGGCAACATGGGGGCGGAGCTCGGCGCGACCACGTCCGTGTTCCCGTTCGACTCGCGCATGGCGACCTACCTCCGGGCGACGGACCGGGCGGCGCTCGCCGCGCTCGCCGAGCAGCACCGCGAGCACCTGGTCGCCGACCCCGAGGTGCTCGCCACCCCGACGGCCTTCTACGACGAGCTGGTCGAGATCGACCTGGACGAGCTCGAGCCGCACATCGTCGGCCCGCACTCGCCCGACCGCGGCCGGCCGATCGGCAAGCTCGCCGCCGAGGTCCGCGCCAACGCCTGGCCCGCGACCATCACCAACGCCCTGATCGGCTCGTGCACCAACTCGTCCTACGAGGACATGCGGCGCGCCGCGCACGTCGCGACGCAGGGGATCAAGGCGGGGCTGCGCGCGAAGGTGCCGTTCTGGATCAGCCCGGGCTCCGAGCGCATCTACCAGACGATCAAGCGCGACGGCATGGTGGACACGTTCGCGCGGATCGGCGGGCGGGTGCTCGCCAACGCGTGCGGGCCGTGCATCGGCCAGTGGAAGCGGAGTGACGTCAAGGCGGACGAGACCAACACGATCGTCTCCTCGTTCAACCGCAACTTCCCGGGCCGCAACGACGGCAGCGCCGCGACGCTGTCGTTCCTGACGAGCCCCGAGATGGTCACCGCGCTCGCGTTCGCGGGCACGCTCGAGTTCGATCCGACGCGCGACACCCTGACGACGCCCGCGGGCCNGCCCTTCCGCTTCACGGCCCCCGAGGCGGAGGAGCTGCCGCGCGACGGCTTCGCGCGCGGCGCCGAGGGTTACGAGGCGCCGGCCGCCGACCCCGCCGCGGTCCAGGTCGTCGTCCGGCCCGACAGCGAGCGGCTCCAGCTGCTGCAGCCGTTCGCCCCGTGGGACGGCGAGGACTTCGTGGACCTGCCGATCCTCGTCAAGACCAAGGGCAAGACGACGACCGACCACATCTCGCCGGCCGGCGCGTGGCTCCGCTACCGCGGCCACCTCGACCGGATCAGCGACAACATGTTCCTCGGGGCCGTCAACGCCTTCACCGGCGAGGCCGGCACGGGCGTCCCCCCGGTCGGCGGGGGCGCGCCGCAGCCCTTCACGAAGACCGCGCGCGCGCTCAAGGCGAACGGCATCCGCTGGGTCGTGATCGGCGACGAGAACTACGGCGAGGGCTCGAGCCGCGAGCATGCCGCGATGTCGCCCCGGTACCTCGGGTGTGCCGTGGTGCTCAGCAAGAGCTTCGCCCGCATCCACGAGACCAACCTCAAGAAGCAGGGCATCCTGCCCCTCACGTTCCAGGACCCGCGCGACTGGGACCGGTTCGAGGCCGGCGACCGCGTGAGCGTGCGGGGACTCCAGGCGCTGGCGCCGGGGAAGCCCGTGCGCGTGACCATCACGAAGGCCGGCGGGCGCACGGAGACGATCGAGGCGCTCCACAGCCTCACGGCCGAGCAGATCGGCTGGTTCAAGGCGGGGTCGGCGCTCAACGCCGCCCAGCAGGGAGAGAAGAGGTAATGGCTGGCAGGGTCAAGGTCCCCAGGGGCGAGAAGGTCACGATCGACCACGGCAAGCTCCGCGTGCCCGACAACCCGATCATCGCGTTCATCGAGGGCGACGGCACCGGGCCCGACATCTGGCGCGCCTCCGTCCGCGTCCTCGACGCCGCGGTGGAGCAGACGTACAAGGGCAAGCG
>C687J29651_10001044_pt1 | contig 11774 bp, 10 predicted proteins | sample RifCSP13_1_FD_29651 | JGI IMG/M metagenome (IMG submission 29651) | reverse complement strand
GCCAGCGAGTTTATTCCGACGTAGTAAGGGAATTCCTTGAGGCCCTGCTTGTGCATATCGTTCACCCTATTGGTATGTTTTGCAGGCTGCTGAAAAAGTCCGTCTGGAGCTTTTTGAGCATCCTGAATAACTCTAAAGTCCTGGCCTATATCGCGGCAACCGGGGTCCTGCCAGCGTTGCCCTTATCGGCGGAGAGGCCAAGGCTCTTCGAGACGAGCGCCCTGCCCTCTTTTTCCATCCACTTGTCCACGTTGAGGGCGTAGTTCACGACCTCGCTCATGGCGCTGTCGTGGCCGAATATCCTGTAGGGGAGCTTGAGGTTCTCAAGCGTGTCCCTCATGTAGGCCATTCCGCGTATGAGATTCGGGCCTCCCCTGCCGATGACGACGTAAAGCGGCGTGGGGCCGTTCTTCACGAAGTTATCGCGGAGCGCGTCGGCCATCGCCCTGAAGGTCTCATAGATGTCGGTGTTGTTGGCCTTGCCGCCGATGATAAATAGCACGTTCGACTGCCTGATCCAGTACTTGAAGCATATCCTGGAAATCTGGAACATCTTTTCGTAGGGCGGGTTGCCGCCGAAGTCCGACGATATCGTCGCCCTCTCGCCGAGGAGCTCGGTGACGAGCGCGTTCGCTCCGCCGCCGAATGTCGGTGCAGTGATGGTGCCCTTGGGGTTCATGACGAAGACGTCGCTCTGGCCCTGGTAGGTCCTGAGCTGGTTTATCTCCTGCTCGAACTCCGAATAGTCTGAGGCGAAGAGGTGGGCCGGGAGGTCGAGCCTCTTCCATGCCGGGTTGTCGATGTCGAAGGAGCACTTGAAGTCGCAGGCCACGGGCGAAAGCCTGCCCTTGCCGTCAGGCATCATCCTGATGGGGTTGAGCTCAAGGGTGCTCATGCCGTAGTTGCTGTAAAGGGTCCAGAGCTTGGGAAGGTTCTGCACCAGCGGGCTTATTATCTCGCCGGGCGCTCCGATCTCGGTAAGCGCGTTCGAGATATGGAAGCTCTTCAAGCCGGTAAGCGGGTCAAAGGGGATCTCCCTTATCTTGTCCTTGGGAAGCTCCTCTATATCCATGCCGCCGTGATGGGTTATGGTCATCATGGGCGCGCGATAAAGGGTCGAGTCGGTTATGGAGAAGTATACCTCGTGCTCCGCCGGCACTCCGCCCTCAAAGGTGACGCCGTCCGCCTTGGCTGAAGAGTTGCCGAAGGCGTGCTCGATGAAGTAGAGCCTCTCCTTCTCCTTCAGGGCGGTGCCGATGTCCTTGGCCCTTCCGATGAGGCCGGACTTTCCCTTCTTGCCTACGCCGCCCTTGAATATCGGCTTTATGAAGACCTGGCCGCACTTCCTGATGAGGTCTTTGATCTCGTCCACGCTCGCTTCAGGCCCGAGGACCTCGGCGTGCGGGTATTCTACCCTCTTCAAGAGCTTATGGCCCCAGTAAAGGCCCGTGAGCTGCATACAAAACCTCCGTCGTTGATTATCGGTTTGCTCCAGTCGACCGGGGCATATGCCCCTGGTCGACCGGCAAAGATTTTTTACGGTCAAATCCTGACAGCCTTGCTTATACCCTCGCGCCTGCGGATATCGAATCGATTATGGCGTTAAGGGCCGCGCTGGGGCGCATTGCCTTTGATGCCTTCTCAAATACCGGGCGGTAGTAGCCGCCGATGTCCTGGGGCTTGCCCTGTGCGGCGATGAGCTCGCCGTTTATCCTGGCCTCGTTCTCAGTGAGCTCCTTCGCTGGNTTGGCGAAGCGCTCCTGGAGTTCCTTGTCCTTCGTCTGCTCTGCAAGGGCCTGGGCCCAGTACATGGCGAGATAGAAGTGGCTTCCGCGGTTGTCGATCTCGCCGACCTTGCGGGCAGGCGACTTGTTGTTGTCGAGTATCTTGCCGTTTGCGATGTCCAGTGTGTCCGCGAGGACCTGGGCCTTCTTGTTGTTCTGGGTTACTGCCAGGTGCTCGAGCGAAACGCCGAGCGCAAGGAACTCTCCGAGGGAGTCCCACCTGAGGTAGCCTTCCTCCACGAACTGCTGCACATGCTTCGGTGCGGAGCCGCCTGCGCCGGTCTCAAAGAGGCCGCCGCCATTCATAAGGGGCACTATGGAGAGCATCTTCGCGCTGGTGCCGAGCTCGAGAATGGGGAAAAGGTCGGTGAGATAGTCCCTGAGCACGTTTCCCGTGACCGAGATGGTGTCCTTGCCCTGCCTTATGCGCTCGATCGAGAAGAGGGTGGCGTCCTCTGGGGACATTATCCTGATGTCGAGCCCCTTAGTGTCGTGGTCTTTCAAATACTTCTCGACCTTCTTTATTATCTCGGCGTCATGGCCCCTGTTCTTGTCGAGCCAGAATACTGCCGGAGCGCCGGTGGCCCTGGCCCTGGTCACGGCCAGCTTTACCCAGTCCTGTATCGGAGCGTCCTTTGTCTGGCAGGAGCGGTAGATATCGCCCTCTTCCACCTTCTGCTCAAGGATGGTCTTGCCGGAGGCGTCTACAACGCGGATTACGCCGTTTCCGGGAGCCTGGAAGGTCTTGTCGTGTGAGCCGTACTCTTCGGCCTTCTGCGCCATGAGGCCTACGTTGGGCACGCTGCCCATTGTCCTCGGGTCGTACGCGCCGTTCTTCCTGCAGTCTTCTATTACGACCTCGTAGACCCCGGCGTAGCATCTGTCGGGTATTACGGCCTTGTTGTCATGGAGCTTGCCGTCAGGTCCCCACATCTTGCCGCTCTCGCGGATCATGGCGGGCATGGAGGCGTCTATGATAATATCGCTCGGCACATGCAGGTTGGTTATGCCCTTGTCCGAGTTGACCATCGCCATCTCGGGGCCGTTTTTGTATGCGGCCTGCATGTCTGCCTCTATCGCTGCCTTCTTGTCGGCAGGCAGATTGGCTATCTTGGCATAGAGGTCGCCGAGGCCGTTATTCGGGTTGAAGCCGATCTCCTTGAAGGTGGCGGCGTGCTTCTCGAACACATCCTTGAAGAATACAGAGACGGCGTGTCCGAACATGATTGGGTCAGAGACCTTCATCATCGTTGCCTTGAGGTGCAAGGAGAAGAGCACGCCCTGCTTCTTCGCGTCAGCCACCTGCTCGGCGTAGAACTTGCGCAGAGCGTTGCGGTTCATGACGGACGAGTCCATGACCTCGCCTGCCTTCAGGTTTGTCTTCTCCTTCAGGACGGTGGTCTTGCCGTCCTGGCCTACAAACTCAATCCTGACGGTGGTGGCTTCGTTTACGGTGACGGATTTCTCGGAGCCGTAGAAATCTCCGCCGGTCATGTGCGCTACATGGGTCTTTGAATCGGCCGACCACGCGCCCATCTTGTGCGGGTGCTTCTTTGCGTAGTTCTTGACCGATGCTGCGGCCCTGCGGTCCGAGTTGCCTTCGCGAAGAACCGGGTTCACGGCGCTGCCGAGGACCTTGGCGTACCTCGCCTTTATTTCCTTCTCGGCATCGGTCTTGGGGTCTTCGGGATAATCGGGGACCTTGTAGCCCTTCTCCTGCAGCTCCTTTATCGCTGCCTTGAGCTGCGGGAGGGATGCGCTAATATTGGGCAGCTTGATTATGTTGGCCTCGGGCTTCAAGGTAAGCTCGCCCAATGCCGAGAGCTCGTCCGGTATCTTCTGTGCCCCGGTGAGGTCCTCCGGGAAGTTCGCTATTATCCTTCCCGAAAGGGAGATGTCCCTTGTCTCTACATCAATGCCGGCCGCCCCTGTGAACGCCTTGATAACGGGGAGCAAAGAATAAGTCGCCAGTGCGGGTGCTTCATCGATCGCCGTATAGATGATCTTCGACATACATTTCTCCTGTCAGTTTTTTCAACCGGTTTGAGGACAAACTGTAATCCAGCGGAAAAACCGGGCAATTTTTCAGCTGTATCGGGCGTGATTTTGAGGCATTGACTAAATCAGATTTTCCGTGATTTGTCAAATATTTTAGTTCGTTTGCCGCACTGCCTTTCCGGGCGAAACCAGCTTGCCACAAGGCGCTCTAAGCGGACGTAAAAAAACCGCCTGAGCATTGAAATAGCGAGGGTTTAAAACCACACTTTTTCTGCCCAGACGGTCGGCGTCATTATTCAGAGACCCTGCTCCCCGGTGGTGTCCACCTTGATTCCGTCAGTTACTGGGTCTTGACCTGTTGGTCTATTTTTTTAGCGCAGCATAGTTTAGTACGGGAGGTGTTTTTTGTCAAGACCCTTTTTGTCAACTGCGGGCGCTATTGGCCGATATCTTTGAAGCGGGGCAGGAGCTTTTTCATGGTCTCGTCGAGGTGCTCTGGGATTATCTTTATGTCTGCGAGCACCGGCATGAAGTTCGCGTCCCCGTTCCACCTGGGCACTATGTGTATGTGCAGGTGGTCGTCGATGCCTGCTCCGGCCGCCCTTCCCACATTCATGCCTATATTGAAGCCGTCCGGGTTCATCAGGTCCTTCAAGACCGAAACCGAATGGCGGATGAGCCTGAATATGTCGCCCGACTCCTCGGGGGTAAGCTCTTCGACCTTTGACACGTGGCGGGCAGGAGCGACCATCAGATGGCCGCTGTTGTACGGAAATTTATTGAGCAGTACGACAGATGCGGAGCCGTTCCAGAGTACAAGTTCTTCACCGGGCTTGACAGCGCCGGCATTGCAGAAGACGCATCCCTCAGCCTTTCCGGCCTGTATGTATTCAACGCGCCAGGGGGCCCAGATCTGCTTCATTACTTGCCGTTGTTGATCCTTTCCCTGATCTCCTTGCCTGCTTTGAAGAAGGGCACCTTCTTCGCGTCGATGAAGATGTTCTCGCCGGACTTGGGGTTCCTCCCCTGCCTGCCGTCCCTCTCCTTGATCTTGAAGCTGCCAAAGCCGCGTATCTCCACCTTGTCGCCCTTGGACAGGCTCTGGGCCATGGACTCGAAAAGGGTGTCGACGATTATCTCGACGTCCTTTCTTGAGAAGTTGGTGGCCTTTGCGGCTACAGCCTCTATCAACTCGCTCTTCGTCATGTTACTTTTTGCGCCTCCTTTTTACCGTGCTGGGTTTGGCATTAGGTACATCAACCGAAGGCCTGAGAAGAGCCCGGTCAGCGAATCGACCGATGCGTCCCCGAACATGGCCTTCCAGAAGCTTATCCTGGGCTTTCCTGTATATACGACTTCCGGCTCGCCCTCTATGCCGGCGAGCCTGGCGCTCAATGCAATCGCGTCCGAGAGGCTGCCCAGCTCATCGACCAGGCCCTGCTCCTTTGCCTGCGCTCCGGTGAATATCCTTCCGTCCGCTATCTTCGCGACAGCCTCGGGGGCAATGCCCCTGCCCTCGGCGACTGCCTTTATGAACTGAGAGTTGACGTCGTTTATGACCGCCTGTATGAGCTCCTGCTCCTCAGGCGACATCTCGCGAAGCGGCGAGCCTACGTCCTTGTACTTTCCGCTCTTTACAACGTAGCCCTTGAGACCCAGCTTGCCGAGGAGTTCCTGGGCGTTGAAGAACTCGATTATGACGCCGATCGAGCCGGTTATGGTGCCGGGGTTCGCGACAACCTTGTTTGCCGCGACTGCCGCGTAGTACCCGCCAGAGGCGGCCATGGCGCCCATCGACGCGACGACGGTCTTCTTCTCCCTGAGCTTTGTTATTTCCCGGTGTATCTCCTGGGACGGGCCGACCGCGCCGCCCGGGGAGTCTATCCTTACGACAACCGCCTTAACGTCATCCCTGTCTCCCAGGTCCTTGAGCTCCTGGTTTATTTCGGTGGAGTCGGCTATTACGCCCAGGAGCTCCACTACCGCGACCTTGTCGCCTGTTATCGCTCCGGAGGCGAAGACGCCCACGACGATGGACAGTACGATAACGATTATGAAGACCGCCCCCGCGGCCGCAAGGATGTTCTTCAGGACCCCGCCGCCCATCTCAGGTGGTACCTTCTCCGGCAGGTCCGGCGTGCTCCCTTATCTCCCTGATGGAGAGGCCTATCTTGTTGTCCTCGGGGTCGACGTTCAAGACCTCGACCTCGACTATGTCGCCTTCCTTGATATCCGCTCCGCGCTTCTTGCCGCGGGAGAGCTCGGATACGTGCACCAGGCCTTCGAGCCCTTCCTCGAGCTCGACGAACGCGCCGAAGTCGGCAACGCTCGTTACCCTGCCCTCTACTATCATGCCGGGTTTGTAGCGCTGCTCGACGCCCTGCCACGGGTTCTTCTCAAGGAGCTTGGTCGAAAGGGAGAACCTCCTGTTGGCGCCCTCTATGTTGAGGACGACAGCCTCGACTTCCTGACCCTTCTTGAAAAGCTCGGAGGGGTGCTTTATCTTCCTCCACGAGAGATCCGAGATATGGACAAGCCCGTCTATGCCCTCTTCTATGCCGATGAAAACGCCGAAGTCGGTTATGTTCTTGACCTGGCCCTTAATCCTCGTGCCCTTTGGATAGCGCTTCTCGGCCTCTTCCCAGGGATTCGGCTCTACCTGCTTCATGCCCAGAGAAATGCGTTTGCTCGCCGGGTCGACTTCGAGTATCTCAACCTCTATTGAATCGCCGACCTTTACTTTCTGGGACGGGTGCTTCAATTTGGTCCAGGACATCTCGGAGATATGCACAAGCCCTTCGAGGCCCGGCTCTATCTCGACGAACGCGCCGTAATCGGTGATATTGACGACATTGCCCCTGGTCCTCGCGCCGGGCGCGTACTTGCCGCCGACCTTTATCCATGGGTCTTCCATGGTCTGCTTGATGCCAAGCGAGATCTTGTTCTCTTCCTTGTTGAACTTCAAGATCATGACATTTACGCGGTCGCCTATCTTCAACACCTGCGAGGGATGAGTGACCTTGCCCCACGAGAGGTCGGTGAGATGAACGAGCCCGTCTATGCCGCCAAGGTCTATGAACGCGCCGTAGTCGGTGATGTTCTTTACCGTGCCTTCTATTACCGCGCCCTCGTGAATGGTGTCGAGGGTCGTCTTCCTCAATACCTCGCGCTCCTCTTCGAGGATGACGCGGCGCGAGACAATGACGTTGTTCTTGCGCCTGTTGTACTTCAATACCCTGAACTGGAAGGCCTGTCCGATAAGCTTGTCAGGGTTGCGCACGGGCTTGAGGTCGACCTGAGATCCCGGCAGAAACGCCGTGATGCCTTCGATGTCGACGTAAAAGCCGCCCTTTATCCTCTGGGAGACAGTGCCGTTCACGGGAGTGCCCTTTTCACAGGACTCGATTATGACATCCCATATCTTGAACTGGTCGGCTTTGGCCTTGGAGAGGCGCACGATCCCGTGCTCGTCCTCGCGGCGCTCGATCAGGACAGTGACCTCGTCGCCGATAGCTATCGTGGGCTTGCCGTCCTTGTCCAGGAACTCGCTCAGGGGGACCATGCCCTCTGACTTGTACCCGATGTCTATCATCACCGAGTCCTGGGTTAACTGGACGACCTTGCCCCTGGTGATGTCCCCCTCTTGCAGTTCCTTTAAACGGCTTTCGAAGAGCTTTTCGAAATCCGACACTGAAACATCACCGGCGCGGGACTTTTCCTCTCTCGCCATCGTTGATTGCCTATCCTCCCGTTCCTTATTCTATGAATAAAAACCATATCATAGCGCGTTTCAAAGTGCAAATCATTTCGCAGAGATACAATCGATCGACCTGACTACTTCCTCTATAAGCCACTCAGGCGTGGACGCGCCGGAAGTTATCCCCACCCTGCCCGCGAAGGCAAACCAGGCCGCTTCCAATTCGTCAGCTACCTCAATATGATAGGTCTTCGGCTGTATGGCCAGGCAGACCTCGACGAGCCTCCTTGTGTTGGCGCTGTTCTTGCCGCCGACCACGACCATGACATCGACGCTCTTGGCGAGCTGGGCGCTCTCGGTCTGCCGTGTTGAAGTCGCGTTACATATTGTATTAAAAACCTTTATTTCAGTCGCCTTGTGTAAACAAAAACTCACAACATCTTCAAGCTTCTCCATGGGGAGTGTTGTCTGGGCCACTATCCCGAGCTTGTGCACGCGCGGCATGTCGACCAGCTCGGCTATCCCCGCGGCCACCCTGACGTTTTTAGAGCCGTAACTCAGGAGGCCCTTTACCTCGGGGTGGTCCTTTTCACCGACCACGACGACCTCGTAGCCCTCTTCGGAGAGCTGGGATACGAGGTCCTGCGCCTTTCTCACGAACGGGCAGGTCGCGTCCACTATATTGAGCCCCTTGTCCTTGGCTTCCTTGTACTCTTCGAGCTTCACGCCGTGGGACCTTATGATAACGGTACCCGTGTCTATTTCGGTCAGGTCCTTCCTGGCGTATACGCTCGACTCTTCGAGCTTTTTTACGACCTGCGGGTTGTGAATAATAGGCCCGAGCGTAAAGATGCCGCCGTCCTTCTCCTCGGAAGCGCACTTGTTGGCCATGTTTATGGCCCTCTTTACGCCGAAGCAGAAGCCCGACGACTTAGCTACGATTATCTCCACCCCTCAACCTTTCGTCAACGGCCTTCAAGACCGCCTTAACGACCTCATCGATATTCACTGAAGCGGTGTCTATCCTTACAGCGTCATCGGCCATCTTAAGGGGCGAGACCTCGCGCTCTGAGTCGCGCCTGTCCCTGCCGGCAAGGTCGCTGCCGACTTCGCTGGACGGGGCCAGGCCCTTCTCAACAAGTTCGAGATGGCGCCTCCGGGCCCGTACCTCGTGCGGAGCGTCGAGGAATATCTTCACGTCGGCATCCGGGAAGACCACGGTCCCGATGTCCCTGCCTTCCATAACCACCCGGCCCTCTTCGCCCAGCGTGCGCTGATAGGCAACGAGGCACTCCCTCACGGATTTTTTGGTGGAGACCTTCGAGGCCAGCTCGCCTGCCTGCTCACTCCGGAGCCTGTCGGTATAGTCGATGCCGTCGACCTCTATCCTGCCTGTATCGACGTAGTACCTGAAGTCCATGCCTGCGCAGAACTGCTGCAGGAGGACGTCGCTGGAGAGGTCTACCCACGATTCCTTTGCAGCAAGGGCCACCGCCCTGTACATTGCGCCTGTATTTATGTATTTGAAGCCGAGCGATTGAGCCACCCTTTTGCTCACGGTGGTCTTGCCGACGCCGCCCGGCCCGTCAATAGCGATTACCGGCCCTTTCTTCATGCGAACCTCACTTTCGAGAGGAGCTTGAAGAAGCCGGGGAATGACACGTCTACGCTTGCCGCGCCGTCTATCTCAACGCCAGTTTCAGTCCTCAACGCGGCCATTGCCAGGGCCATCGCTATCCTGTGGTCGCCGTAGCTCTTTATCGTGCCGCCCTTCGCGTTCTTTGCGCCGAGGCCCTCTATGATTATCCCGTCCTCTATCTCCGTGTTCTTTATTCCGATGGCGGCAAGACACTCGGACATGACCGCTATCCTGTCGCTCTCCTTGACCCTCAATTCCCCTGCTCCGCTTATCCTCGTCGTACCCTCGGCAAACGCGGCTGCTACGCAGATTATCGGGAACTCGTCTATCGCGGGCAGAAGCTCAGAGCCGTCAATGTCGACGCCCTTCAAGCGCGAGCCCCTCACGAGGATGTCGCCCACAGGCTCTCCGGATGATTCGCGGACAGAGTTCAGCTCTATGGAGCCGCCCATCTTTTTGAGGATATCTATAATCCCGACCCTGGTGGGATTTATGCCTGTGTCTTTGATCAGAAGTTCGGAGCCGGTCGTAAACGCCGCGCCGGCCATAAAAAATGCCGCTGAAGATATGTCCCCCGGCACAATTATTTTACACCCGGTAAGGCGATTTGTCGACCTGACGGAAGTCGAATTGCCGCTCGTTTTTACATCGGCCCCAAAGAGCCTCAGCATCCTCTCGGTATGGTCGCGGCTCTTCTCCGGCTCATTGACTATGGTCTCGCCGTCCGCTGAAAGCCCGGCAAGCAGAATCGCCGATTTGAGCTGCGCGCTCGCAACAGGGGTCCTGTAGGCAATGCCCTTGAGCCTCCTGCCCGAGACAGACAGAGGCAGGACGCTCGAACCCTTTCTTCCGGTAATAACCGCGCCCATCTGCGTGAGCGGCTCGACCACCCTTTTCATGGGGCGAGATCGAAGCGACTCGTCCCCGGTTATGACCGAGAAGAAGGGCCTGCCAGCGAGAAGCCCCAGAAGGAGCCTCGTAGTGGTGCCTGAATTTCCCGCGTTTATGACATCAGTGGGCTCCTGGAGGCCGTCGAGCCCCCTGCCCTCGACAGTCACCCTGCTGCCGTCCCTTTCGATATTGACGCCCATGAGCGAGAAGGCAGCTATGGTCGAGAGGTTGTCCTCGCCCTCAAGAAAGCCTGATATCTCTGTCCTGCCTTCCGCGATAGAGCCCAAAATCACCGAACGGTGCGATATGGATTTATCGCCCGGCACGGTTATCTCGCCCTTGAGCCCCTTTCCTGGGGCCGCGTGCTCTTTACCCGTAAATATGTCCTTTACCTGGCTCAAGCCGACTCCTTTGATGGCTTATGTCCTTTAATAAGAGAGTCCCTCGCGCCCTTGGCGCGCTCGAACTCGCGCTTCAATTCAGGGTAGCTTTCGTTTTCTATGAGGCCCTTCAACTTCTCAAGCCTCTTCTGGAACTCGTCTATGGTCTTCAGGAGCGGCCCCTTGTTCATGGCGCATATATCGCTCCACATCTCAGGTGAGCTCGANGCTATCCGAGTGAAGTCCTTGAAGCCACCCGCGGAGTAGCTTATTACGTCCTCGCCCGNTGCCTCCATGTCGGCGACAGTGTTGACGAGGGTGTAGGCTATCATGTGCGGGAGGTGGCTTACGGCGGCGAGTATTATGTCGTGGACGGCGGCGTCCATGACTACGACCGTGGAGCCAGCTGCCTCCCAAATCTTTTTAACGGTCTGCAATGCCCCGGCGTCGGTCCTGGGCGTAGGCGTAAGGATGCACTTCCTCTCGATGTACAGCTCAGGGAAAGCGGCCTCTGCCCCGGAGTTCTCCGTCCCCGCTATGGGGTGGCCGGGCACAAAATGAACGCCTTTCGGGATAAGCGGCTCGACCGCTTCTATCACTGAGCCCTTGACGCTCCCGACGTCTGTAATTATGCAGCCGGGCAACAGGTTCGGAGCCGAGAGCCTTATGGTATCGGCCATCTTGAGGACAGGCACGGCGATGATAACGAGGTCAGCATCCTTTACGCCCTCGGCAATATCCGTCGTGAACGAGTCCACTATACCAAGGCGCTTGGCGGCCTCGAGGTTGGGCAGTCCCCTGCCTATGCCGACTATCTCGGCGGCCATGCCCTTATTGCGGAGCACCATGGCAAGGGAGCCTCCTATGAGCCCCACGCCTATTATGGCTGCCTTTTTGAAATGAAGAGAACTCATCTATTCGAGCCTGACTTATGGTTTGATTTTACGAGGGGCAGACGCAAGGGCCCCCATATGAATGACGGGGCCCTGCGCAAAAATCAGACAGCGGCAAGAGTCCTGCCTACTGCGGCAGCGACCATCCTGATCTCGTCCATCAGGACGCTGAACTTGCTGGGCTTGAGAGACTGCGCGCCGTCGCACAGGGCGTTCTCNGGGTCGGGGTGCACCTCTATCATGAGTCCGTCCGCGCCGACCGCGACAGCTGCCTTTGCGAGCGGGGCGACAAGGTTCCACCTGCCCGCGCTGTGGCTCGGGTCTATGAATATGGGTAGATGGGTCTCCTCCTTCAATACCGGCACCGCGCTCAAGTCAAGGGTGTTCCTGGTCGCTGTTTCGAATGTCCTTATGCCGCGCTCGCAGAGTATTATCTGCGAGTTGCCCTGGGAAGCGATGTACTCGGCTGACATGAGGACTTCTTTGATGGTA
>C687J29651_10001031_pt1 | contig 11829 bp, 7 predicted proteins | sample RifCSP13_1_FD_29651 | JGI IMG/M metagenome (IMG submission 29651) | reverse complement strand
CCTCCTCCGCCACCCACGACTGCACCTCCTCCACCACCCACGACTGCACCTCCTCCACCACCCACGACTGCACCTCCGCCACCCATCACCGACACCCCAGGTCCAACGCGCGAAGCAACTCAGGCAGTGACGCCGACCGCGGTTTATACACCGGGAGGTACGGGCCTGCCATTCGGCCCGCACAGGACGCCAACGCCGGTACCGGACGTGAACCCGGTGAGCTGGAGGATGCCATCGGAGGAGTCATTCTTCTCACGCCTGATCAGGATGCTGACGGCTGGCTTGGGTGACATGAGAGCACGGTCACAAGGGGGTTAAAGAGCGGCGCGACGGATAGCGCACCGAGAGGCAGGCAGAATCCCCAACCGAGCAATCGGTCGAGAATTTCTAGTTGTTGACTGATTTCGACTTCGGCGCGTGTTCTGGTACCGTGCAGATCACGGTCTCTGGCCCGCTTGCTATCGTTGATGGAGCCTTTGGATATGACATCGGCCCGTATTCTTTCTCCGGTGAATTCACCTCGACTTCGANTGCNAGCGGGAGCTATTCNTTTGAGTCCTACTACATCTCNGGNTGCAACAGTTACCTGACGCAATCGGGCGCCTGGACGGCTGCCAAAACCCTGCTCGACTGGCAGATCGAGACGGTGGACAGCATGGGAGATACCGGCCGCAGCAGCTCGCTGGTGCTGGACTCTACCGGTTGTGCACACATCGCTTACCATACTGATGACAGCGGTTATCTCAAATATGCCCGTTACACTGGCAGCTCCTGGCAAGTCGAGACCGTGGACAATACGGTCGGTCTAGGCTATTGGGGAGGTTATTCCGTCTCCCTGGCATTGGATGCGCAGCAACGGCCACACATCGTCTACCACGATGGAGATCAAAACGATCTGAAATACGCCCGTTACAATGGCACGGCCTGGTCCATCGAGAAAGTTGACAGCGATTCTATCGTTTCCAGTTCTATGGCTCTTGACTCGAACGGACGACCCCATATCAGTTATAAGAGCGATTCAGATATGGTGCTCAAATATGCCTATTTCGATGGCACCGATTGGCAGATCGAGACGGTCGACAGCGCCTATAACGTGGGTGTTTGGAGCTCCCTGGCGCTGGATTCGGGTGAGCGGCTGCATATCAGCTACTATGATGCCAACAACCGTGACCTGAAGTACGCCTACTATGATGGCGCGACCTGGCACATCGAGACGGTCGACAGCGCTGGAGAGGTTGGCTCAAACACTTCGCTTGCGTTTGACTCGCTGGACCGGCCGCATATCAGTTATCACCAGCCCTCCGGTGTGGATCTGAAGTATGCACACTTCGACGGGAGCAACTGGCAGATCGAGACGGTTGTCAGAAACGGAATCTCTAGTCAATCTAACCCCCTGGTGCTGGACTTGGCAGACCGGCCGCATATCTGCACGCGCTGGGACGGAGGCGGCGGCGATATGAGCCTGATGTACCTCTGGCATGATGGAGCGGCCTGGCAGGTGGCGCACGTCTCCACAGTTCCGGTGGGCGAATGCTCCTTAGCGCTGGACTCGGCTGGTGACCCAGCGATTAGCTACTTTGAATACAGGGTTTTGGATCTGAAGTACGCCCGTGGGAGCGAATGAGCAAGCTGCGATAAGGGGAACTCGGGCTATAATTACCCCGAAATGCTCATCCGTAAACTGGAGACTGACCGTGCTCAGGATGTCCGCTGCTGGGTCGAGTTCCCCCTCCAACTCTACCGGGACTGCCCGCAGTGGGTTCCGCCGCTGATGGGCGAGGCCAGGAAAGTCCTGGATCGTCGCACGCACCCTTTTTACCAGCATTCGACGGCGGATTTCTTTGTGGTAGAGAGCGGGGGAGGGGTATTGGGGCGGATCGCGGTGATGGACAACCGTAGCTACAACACCTACCGCGCGGCAAAAACTGCTTTCTTTGGCTTTTTCGAGGCGGTGAAGGATCCAGACGTGGCAAGGGAGCTCCTGGCGGCAGCCTGTGAATGGGCGCGTGGGCGCGGGCTGGNCACGCTGGTTGGGCCGCGNGGCTTGATCGGCACCGACGGTGGCGGAGTCCTGGTGGAGGGCTTCGAGCACCGCCCCGCGCTGGGCATCCCCTACAATTTCGCTTATTACGATGCCTTCCTTGAGACGACCGGCCTTGAGAAAGACATTGATCACCTTTCCGGATACCTGCCGATCAGCCACCAGGTCCCGGAACGCATCNACGTTATCGCCGAGAAGGTCAAGGCGCGGCGCGGCCTGTGGGTAANGACCTTTGCTTCCAAAGCAGAGATGCGCCAATGGGTGCCGCGGGTAGCTAAGGTGCATGCCCAGGCTTTCGCAGAGACACACACCTTCTACCCACCCTCGGAAGCGGAGATGGCGGTTATCGCAGGGACATTAATCGATATTGCTGATCCACATTTGATCAAGCTGTTGATGAAAGGGGAAGATGTGGTGGGTTTCATCTTTGCCTACCACGACATATCAGCTGCATTGCAGAAGGCAGGCGGGCGGCTGTGGCCGTTTGGCTGGTATACCCTGTTACAGGAACGAAAACGGACTAAATGGGTTAATATCAATGGAGTGGGTTTACTACCAGCCTACCAGGGGCTGGGCGGCAACGCCTTGTTATATGCCGAATTGGAAAAGAGCGTCCGGGCGTTCGATTTCGAGCATATCGAAGTTGTGCAGGTCAACGAGAAAAACCTCGCCAGCCGTGCTGATATGGAAGCGCTCGGGGTGCAGTGGTATAAACGTCATCGGAGTTATAAACGGGCGTTATGAAGGGAAGTTCAAAACCCACACGAGAAGAACCGCTCACGCGTAAGACCAAGTTGATTTACGGGGCGGGGGACCTGGGTTTTAGCCTGACGGACACAACGATCGGGGTTTTATTCGCCATCTACCTGACCGATGTGGTCGGGTTGGCACCCGCCCTGGCTGCAGTCGCAATCTTCGCCGGGCGCAGCTGGGATTACATTAACGACCCGCTGATCGGCTATCTCTCTGACCGTACCCGGACCCGTTGGGGACGGCGTCGGCCATTCCTGCTGTTCGGCTTCATCCCATTTGCAGTAGCGTTCACCCTATTGTGGTGGGTCCCACCGATCAGCAACCCTTATGGCCTGGCGGTCTATTACGCCCTGGCTTACCTGTTCTATGATGGGGCAGCGACCTTCGTCTACATGCCTTACTACGCCCTGACTCCGGAGCTGACCTCAGATTACGACGAGCGCACAGCCTTGACAAGCTACCGCATGGCGTTCTCGATCGTTGGCGGTCTGGCAGCCTTCACTATCCCCCTGGCGATCATCGGGACATTACGTCCAGAGAACGCTGGGAAAATCCTGCTGGTTGGAGGGATCTTCGGCGTGGTAAGCGCCCTTCCGTTGCTTTTGACCTTTCTGGGGACCCGCGAGCGAGCCGAGTATCTGTCCCAGCCGCAGCCGAAGATCAAGGACGCGCTGCGCGCAGCAGCCCGCAACCAGCCCTTCCTGTTCGCAGCGGGTATCTTCCTGTTCACCTGGACGGCGTTGGAGATCGTGCAGGGTATGTTGCTGTTCTTTCTAAAATACCGCATGAATCTGGAAGAACAAAGTGATATCGTTGCCGGGACGGTGTTCCTCTCCGCCTTGCTGACACTGCCCTTCTGGGCGTGGATCTCCCGCCGCTGGGACAAGCGCAAGGCCTATATCACTGGGATGGTTTTTCTGTGTGGGGTGATCATCACGCTGATCGTGATCGATCCTTCCTGGGGGTTGGCGGTGGTTCTGGCATTAGCCNCNCTGGCGGGGGTCGGGGTGGGAGCGGTGCATGTGCTGCCCTGGTCGATGATCCCCGATGCGGTGGAGGTGGACGAGCTGGAGACCGGCCTGCGCCACGAAGGAATGTTCTACAGCCTGGTGACGCTGCTGCGTAAGATCGCCTCGTCGATCGCCCTGCCACTGGTGTTGCTGACCCTTGACCGGAGCGGCTATATCTCCAACGCTGCTGTCCAGGCGCCCAGCGCGGTGCGCGCCATCCAGACGATGACCGGCCCGGTGCCGGCGGTCTTCCTTTTAATCGGGGTGGCGTTTGCCTCCCTTTACCCACTCAGCCGGGAGCGACACACAGAGGCACGCGAGGAGCTGGCGCGTCGGAGATCGCCCAGTGGACAATAATGAACAGAAAAACAAGACGAATAGGAAGTGGGTGAGCAGGATTGGATTCTTGATCGTTCTAATAGGAGTAGGAGGGCTTATGTTCACACGTTTCAGGCGGGAGGCCCCGAAGCCGGCGCGGATGGATGGGGAGCGCATCGAATTGCCCGACCCGGTATCTGATAGCAATACTTCGATCGAAGAAGCTTTGCATAAGCGCCGCTCACTGCGGGAGTACCAGCGGGGGGAGTTGACGTTGGCGGAGGTGGGGCAGTTGCTGTGCGCCGCACAGGGGGTGACTGGCCCGCAAGGGCAGCGCACGACGCCTTCAGCCGGGGCGCTCTACCCGCTGGAAGTCTATCTCGTGAGCTGGGAGGTGGCAGAACTCGCGGTGGGGATCTATCATTACCTCCCCAGCGAGCACGCTTTACTGTGCCGAGCCAAAGGGGATATACAAGAAGAATTAAGCTNGGNATCCCTCGGGCAGGAATCGCTGCGCCAGGCGGCAGTAATCATCGTCTTGACCGCGGTGTACGAACGCACTGCCCACAAATATGGTGAGCGTGCCGAGCGCTACGTCCACATGGAGGTCGGCAGCGCTGCTCAAAACGTAGCTTTGCAGGCCGAGTCGCTCGGGCTGGGTACGGTTATTATTGGCGCGTTTAGGGATGACGAAGTGAAGAAAGTCCTGGCGTTGCCGGTGGACGAGCATCCGCTATGCCTGTTGCCAGTAGGTAGGAAGTAGTCTAACAACACACAAAAAACACCGATTTTCTTACAATGTGGTATAATAAAAGATGCTTATAATCAGATTTGCGTGTGTTTGTTTACCGCCACTCCGTTTTATAAGAGTGGCGGTAATATTATCGCCACGGATCTACCACTCAATTTAAGGAGAAAGTAAGGAATGGAAAAGAAATTGTACGTTGGAAATTTGTCTTATACCACTACCGAGGAGGACTTGCGCACTTTGTTTAGCCAGGCTGGCACAGTGGAGTCCGTGGCCCTGATTAAGGATCGAGACACGGGAAATTCAAAAGGTTTTGCCTTTGTTGAAATGAGCAACCAGAGCGAAGCCGAAAAAGCCATCAGCACGTTCAACGGCTATAGCCTTGGCAACCGTGAGCTCAAGGTTAACATAGCCCGGCCACGCGAAGAGCGGCCGCGCGGCAACTGGTACAATGACAGCTCCAACAATCGCTCCGGCAACCGGAACCGCCGGGGCAGCACTCGCCGTTATTAATTCCTTAAGACGTCAAAAACCCCACCGCAGCCCGGTGGGGTTTTTGTTCGAGGGGATGATTTCAGCATTGACGGTACCACAGAATAGGCTATAATTTCGATGCGCAATATCTGAATTTATTCGTTGGACAAGCTTGCATCTTGTCCTACTGGTTCGGAGGTGGGTAGATGACTTGCAGCCAGTGCCAGGGGATCGAGCAAGAATTTAACCGCAAACATGCACTGGAACAGCTCAAAAAGTACCGCAGGAAAGGGGCGGCTGATACGACGCGCCAGCTGATCGCCGCCCTATTGGATGACGGCGTCGATGGGATGACGCTGCTAGACATCGGTGGTGGGGTCGGGGCTATCCAACACGCCCTGCTTAAGGCCGGAATCAGCCGTGCAGCTGACGTTGACGCCTCGCCGGCTTACCTGGAAGTAGCCCGCCAGGAGGCGCAGCGCCAGAACTTTGCCGACCGGATGAGCTTTTACCAGGGGAACTTCGTCGACCTTGCGCCGACTCTCCCACCCGCCGACATTGTCACCCTCGATCGGGTGATCTGCTGCTATGACGATATGCAGGCATTGGTCAGCCTCTCGGCCAGGCGGGCGCGCCGGATGTATGGCCTGGTCTACCCGCGCGATACCTGGTGGGTGAAGCTCTTAATACCAATTGGGAATCTATACTTGAGGCTACGGCGCAGCCCCTTCCGGGCTTTCGCTCACTCAACGCAGGCAGTGGATGCCATTGCACGGGGGCAGGGTTTACATCAAAAATTCTATCGCAAGATGGGTTTCTGGCAGGTGGTGGTGTATGCTTCATGACCTTGTTAAGTGATTCTTTCGATCAGTGCAGGGAAATGAGAATGGACTCTGTGTCTAAGGAGGCAGGGAAATGGCGGTCGGAGGCGGGGGTGCTGTGGAGCGCGCTGGGACAAGCCGGGGTGACAGCCGCTGGAACTGGAAAACCGCCCAGCGAAGCGCTATTGTTCGGCATTGGAGGTGGAATCGGGTTGGGATATTTCGTCTACGAGTCGGGGGATTACACCTCGTTGTTCATCGCCACGCGCATCACGACGAATGAGACCCCCCAGGCTGGATTCCTGCACACCATCTGCGAACGGGTGGGGGTGAAAACGGAAATCCTAACGGCAACCAGCGCAGTCGCTGCCGAGAAGAAGCTCCGGGCAGCGCTGGATGAGGGGCAGCCTGTACTGGCCTGGGTGGACGCCAGGAAGCTTCCCTATCCCTACCCGGCGGCGACCTATCACGCGCTGATGGTATCAGAGTACAACGAGATGCAGGGGATGTACCAGGTTGCCGACCGGATCGAGGGCAAGATCACCTTGAGCCCGCAAGAGTTAACTGCGGCGCGCCAGGGGGAGGGGGCGCCAAAATTTCGAGGGCTGGCGGTGACAACAGGCGGGGAAATAAAAGAAAATCAACTGCGTATAGCCATGAAACAAGGAATCCTTGATTGTGTCGGACAGATGCGGGAGGGATTTGGACCGTCGAATTTCCGCTCGAATTTCGGTTTGCAGGCTTTGGAAAAATGGGCTGGTTTATTGACTGACTCTAAGGACAAGCGTGGCTGGCCAAGGTTCTTCCCAGCTGGGCCGAGGTTGTTTGATACCCTGCTGGTGGCGTACGAACAAATCGAGCATCGCGGCGAAGGAGGGGCGTTGCGGCCACTATACGCCAACTATCTGGAGGAGGCGGCCAGCTGGCTCCAGCAGCCTAGCCTGGTTGAGGTAGCGGAGAAGTTTCGAGCCTCGGCAGAAAGGTGGAGAGAGTTGAGCGCCGCGCTCTTGCCGGATGATGTGCCTGCCTTGAAAGAGGCAAGGGATTTAACCGATCGCCGTCAGGTGCTTTTCTTTGAACAGGGGCGCGCTGCGCAGGAGCAAATGCAGTCATTATCGGCACGCCTAGAAGAGTTGCGAAGACAGATCGGGCGGGCGTTCCCGCTCGGTAAGTCTGGGACTGAAGACTTGCTAGAAGAGATCCGCAGGCGAGTAGTGGCGGTGTACCAGACGGAACAAGAGGCTGTTTCAACCATGTCAGGAGGAGATGGGTAATGGAAGAGAAAATGAAGAGGGGCAAGAGAAGCCAGAGTAAGCAAAAAAGCCGGAAGGGCCAGGAGGTCCTCGGAAGCAATGGGAAGAAAGTGGAAGGGATGAAAGCGCTCGTTCAGCGCGCGAAGCAAGCTCAGGCTGCGTATGACTACGCCATCGCCGTTGAGCTATACACCCAGGCGATGGCGAGTGGAAAAGTCTCGCTGGAGATGGAATACATTGTGCGTGATCGGCGCGCCGACTGTTTTCAAAGGCTAGGGAACTACACTGCCGAGCTGGAAGACCTGGAAGCAATGATCAATATCTCCCAGGAGCTGGGTGAGCCGGCGCGCCAAATCTCAGCTGTATATCGTCTGGGGGAAGTCGCTGCTAAGTTAGGGATGGCTGCCAGGGCGCAGCAGGTTGCCGGGTCTGCCCTGGCGTTGGCGGAACAGGTGGGGGATTTGAACCTTAAAGCTGCTAGCCTGGTGGCGCTGGGCAATTTAGATCTGATCCACAGTGAGGCAGCTCAAGCAATCAATCGTTGTGAGCAGGCGTTACCTCTGCTCCGGCAGGTGGGTGACCAATCTGGCGAGGCATACTGCCTGAGAGTATTAAGTAGATGTTACAGCTCGATTAGCAATCCGACGCAATCGAAAAAATACGCTGAGCAGGCCCTGGTGCTCTATCGCGCCTTGGGCGACCGCAAGGGCGAAGGGCTATCGTTGAATCACATCGCCCTGGCATCCAGCGATTATTCATTTCAGCGTGTCTATGGCGAGCAAGCCCTGGCGGTATTCCAGGTGATCGATGACCGCGGCGGGCAAGGCCAGATGTATAACAATCTAAGCCTGCTTTATGGGCATCTCGGGTTGTATGGCACGGCGCGCCAATACGCGCATCGAGGGGTACAAATGGCGCGCGAGGCAAAGTCCAGGAGTGAGATTGTGCTCTATCTGGAGAGCCTGGGACGCGCCGAGATGGACCTGGGAGAATATGCTCAAGCGCAAAATGCTTTCGATGAAAGTTGTGTGCTGGCGAGAGAGGTAAGCGACCGCATCGGCGAGGGGTATGACAGGCTGGGGATGGGCCGGTCTGCACTGGCAACCGGAAAAGCCGAAGAAGCACGGCAATCCATCCAGTTGGCCTGTGATTTGTTCCGCGAAATTAATGCCCGGGCAGAGCTGGCTGCAGCGTTAGCCTGGTTAGGCGCTGCGTATCTGGCGCTTGGCGATCCCCAGAAAGCCCAGCGCTGCACTGCTGAAGCCGTCGCGCATCTGGAGGAGATCGGCAACGCCAGCTTCGATTACCCACCGCAGGATGCGTGGTGGCTGCACTACCAGGTGCTCAAACACGACACGCGGAGCCAACCTGCATCCGGAAAAGTTAAAAGCAAGCCGGAGGCTTCCCCCCACGGTAAGGCAGGCACCGGGGACGGTTCTGACCAGGCGTGGTCTGTCCTGCAACGAGCCAGGGAGATCACCCTGGCTGGCATCGCCTCGCTCAGCGACGAGGGCTTGCGGCGTAATTATCTGAACAAAGTCCAGATCAACCGGGCGATCATCGCTGAGTGGACACGTCAGGCGGCGGCGCGCGGTCTGGCATTTGAAGAAGAAGCGACAAGGCCCGGTAACCTGCAGGAGCAGCTCAAGCGTTTACTGGCTATCGGCGTGCGCATGAACGAACAGCGCGACGTTACGACGCTGGTCGACTTCATCATGGACGAATTAATCGAGCTGAGCGGAGCCGAGCGCGCCCTACTGGTATTGGTGGATGGAGACGGGGACAGAGAGGTGGCGGCAGGGCGAGGATTTGCGGTAGGGCAGGAAAGTCAAGCGCTGATTCAGGTTTCTGGATTGCTGGACACCGTGGATCGATCTCGCCAGCCTGTTTTACGGCAGGATTTGGACGAGCTCGATCTGGACGCAGTCGCCAATGACCTGCTCACATCGCTCTCGGTGCTGTGCGTGCCGCTGGTCTCACGTGGGCAATTGATCGGCAGCTTCTACGCCGACAATCATGTCCTCTATGGGCGCTTTACACAGGCCGATGTCGACCTACTCACCGCCTTCGCCAACCAGGTAGCGGCGGCGATCGAAAATGCGCGCCTGTACCAGGGGCTGGAACAGCGCGTCGCTGAGCGCACCGCTGATCTGCAGGCGGTTAACACCACGCTGGGGCAGCGCAACGCCGAGCTGGCCGTAATTACCAGCGTCCAGCAGGGATTGGCTGCTCAACTGGATTTCAACGCCATTATTGAGTTGGTCGGCGAAAAGATTCGCCAGGTCTTTAATGCCCAGGGGATTGGCATCGCTCTCTATGACCGGCGGACGAACACCTTGCAGCATCCCTATTATGTCGATGACGACCAACGCATTAATTTAGGCTCCGTGCCGCTGGGAACAGGCTTTACCGCTCACATCATCCACACCCAGCAAGCGCTGCTGGTCAATCGCGATTTGGTTCAAAAAATGGAGCAGCTTGGGTCGTCCTGGATCCAGCCCGAGAACCTGGATACCCGCTTCAGCCAGGCTTACCTGGGGGTGCCGATTATTGTGGGTGGGGAAGTAATCGGGGTCATTTCCTTGACAAATTATGAACAGGAGGACGCTTTTTCCGCAAGCGAGGTCGACCTGCTCTCCACGCTGGCGTCGAGCATGAGCGTCGCCCTGGAGAACGCCCGGCTATTTGAAGCCGAGCGCCAGCGCAGCGCTGAGCTGTCCATCATCAATAGTGTGCAGCAAGGCCTGGCAGCCCAATTGGATTTCCAGCAGGTGATCGATCTAGTCGGAGATAAATTACGAGAGGTCTTTAACACCCAGGATATCGGCATTCGCCTGTACGACCGCCAGACTGATCTGATTCACTATGCCTACGAATATGAGCACGGGCAAAGGCTCACCATCCCACCCGAGGCTCCAGGAGGCGTGTCACGCACGGTGATCCAATTGCGGAAACCATTGGTTGTCAACCAGGATATCGAGCGAGTCATGCGGGAGATTGGCTCCACCTTACTTCCAGGCACCGATTTACCGAAGTCGCTCGCCGCTGTGCCGATCCTGATTGGTGAAGAAGTAAACGGCGTCATCTATCTTGATAATTATGAACGGGAGCATGCCTTCAGCGAATCCGACCTGCGCTTGATGAGCACTATGGCTTCCAGTATGAGTGTGGCGCTGAAGAATGCACGCTTGTTCCAGGAAACCAAGCGCTTGCTCGAGGAGACTCAGCAGCGTGTCGCCGAGCTGGCCATTATCAACAGTGTGCAGCAAGCCCTGGCCAAACAGCTCGATTACCAGGCGATCATTGACCTGGTTGGCGAGAACATCCGGCAGATTTTCAAGGCTGATACGGCATATATCGCCCGCTACGACCGGCAAAGTCAGCTTGTACACTTCCCCTATTATGTAGAAAAGGGCCACCGGCACGATTTAAAGCCTTACGAATACGGCAAAGGTCTTACCTCGAAGGTGATCGAATCACGCCAGACATTACGCCTCAATACTGTCAAAGAATGGGAAGAACTTGGCGCGGTGTTTGTCGCTTCGCCTGGTGCGGAACGTGATCTAAACGAATCCTTCTTGGGGGTGCCGATCCTGATCGGTGACGAAGTGACCGGCGTGGCCAGTGTGCAGCGCTACGAACCCTGGGCTTTTGACGACAGCGAGGTGCGCTTGCTATCCACGCTGGCGGCCAGCCTGAGCGTCTCTCTTGAAAACGCTCGCCTGTTCGAAGCTGAGCGGCAGCGAGCAGCTGAGCTAGCAATAATCAACAGTGTACAGCAGGCGCTGGCTTCCCAGTTGGATTTCCAGGAGGTGATCAACCTGGTCGGCGACAAACTGCGCGAGGTATTAAACACCCAGGATATCGGCATCCGCCTGTACGACCGCCAAACCAAATTGATCCATTATGTTTACGAATTTGAGCACGGCCAACGGCTCACTGTCCCGCCCGGTCCTCCAGGAGGGTTTTCACGTACTGTCTTGAAAACGCGAAAACCATTAGTGATTAATGAGGATATGGAACAGAGGATGGCAGAGCTTGGCGCATCGATCATCCCAGGCACCGACATGTCCAAGTCAATGGTCGCTGTGCCGATCTTAATCGGCGATGAGGCAACTGGCTTCATCATTGTTGATAACTTTGAGAAGGAGAACGCCTACAGCGATTCCGATGTGCGTCTGATGAGCACGATGGCTTCGAGTATGAGTGTGGCGTTGGAGAACGCCCGCCTTTTCGACGAAACTAACCGCCTTTTAGAGGAAAGTGTCCAGAAGGCAGCCGAACTGGCCACCGTCAATACCGTCAGTCAGGCGCTGACCTCTGAGCTGGAGCTGGAGGCCCTGATCCAGCTGATCGGCGAGCAGATGCGCCAGATCTTCAACGCTGACATCGTCTATGTCGCCATGCTCGA